>ERZ779852.2170-NODE-2170-length-16647-cov-5.628797_pt1 | contig 16647 bp, 8 predicted proteins | sample MGYA00511559_ERZ779852 | MGnify/ENA primary metagenome ERZ779852 (study PRJEB29588, sample SAMEA2157977) | human gut metagenome | biome: human gut; feature: human-associated habitat; material: faeces | place: Denmark | collected 2008/2010 ...
GATATGCGCAACTTTCTCATTATAAATATTTTAAGAAATTAATTCAACCAACAGGTATAGATTTTAGGTTGTTACACCATCATATCTCCAAAATTACGAAAAGGTAAACAGATTTCACCCTATTCTTTGGAAGAAATATTACTTGGTGATAACCTCACCTTTGCCCTTTCCTCCGGATATCACCGGAGCTTTCACTCATATCACTTACAACGTCGAGTCCGACTACATCTCCACCAAATATCTCGAGCCTATAGGCGATCCAGTTCCGCAGCCCCCCTTCCCAAACCACAAAAAGGCGTATGCAGAAATGCCTCAAAATAGTATCCTCGCCCTCTCATTTTCCTCTTGACCCCAGTCGTCATTCCTTTTGCGCCTCGCTATGCTCGGCAGACGGTGATGTCGGAAATATTGGGAAAAAGCTTTAGCATACGGGGAAAAAGACGTATTTTTGCAGCCTTAGAAAGGCTCAAAGCCTCTTTTTTTGTTATACTTATAATTAATGACCTTTTTCCGAATTTTCGGGTCACAATTTAGAGGGAATAAAATAGATATGTTGGAAGAGACACATTATAAGGGCTTGACCGACGCGGAAGTGTTGGAAAGCCGCAAAAAACATGGAGCGAATGTGCTCACTCCGCCGGAGCAGGAGCCCTGGTGGAAGGAGTTTCTGGGCAAGTTCTCCGATCCGCTGATCATCATCCTGCTTGTGGCAGGGGTGCTATCAATAGGCATCTCATTTTATGAGTATTTCGGACTCGGAGAGAACTGGAAGGTGTTTTTTGAGCCGATAGGCATCTTCATAGCCATAGGACTGGCTACGACGCTGGCTTTTGTCTTCGAGCAGAAGGCCAATAAGGCTTTCAAAATTCTCAATCAGGTGAACGACGACGAGCCTGTGGAGGTGATGCGCAATGGCGCCATGACTACTATTCCTCGCAAGGATGTGGTGGTGGGCGACATCGTAATCCTCAATACAGGTGATGAGATTCCTGCTGACGGCGAGCTCCTTGATTCCGTTACGCTTAGTGTAGATGAATCGTCGCTTACCGGCGAACCGCTCTGCGTGAAGACGATGGATCCGGCCCATTTTGACAAGGAGGCCACCTATCCGTCAAACCACGTGATGCGAGGCACGAAAATCATGGAGGGTCATGGTGTGATGCGCGTGCTGAAAGTCGGCGACGCTACCGAGATGGGCAAGGTGTTTGAGGAAGCGCAGATCGACGACTCTGTAAAGACGCCGCTCAATGAGCAACTCGATGGGTTGGGCCACTTGATAACGGATGGCAGCTATGTGTTTGCCGGTCTGATCATTGTGGGTCAGCTGATTCATTTCCTCGGTTGGGGTGCATGGCAGGCATGGATGCTTGCTATTCCTGTTGCGCTTTTCTTCTGGCTGGTAATCAAGAAGTTCGAAGACTGGTCCAAGGCTAAGTGTATCATTACCATCATCGCCTTCTTTGTCATCTTCTTTGCTATGGTTATCGGGGCATTCTCGATGCTCAATCCCGGCGCCGATAGCGAGACATGGTCGGCGTTGCTGGCTCACACGCTGAAGACGCTGATGGTGGCCGTGACGCTTATCGTGGTGGCTGTGCCTGAAGGTCTCCCGATGGCTGTGACTCTGTCGCTGGCCTACTCAATGCGCGCCATGCTCAAGACCAACAACCTGGTGCGCAAGATGCACGCCTGCGAGACAATGGGCGCCACCACCGTCATTTGCACCGACAAGACCGGAACGCTGACTCAGAACCAGATGCAGGTGTATAAGACCAATTTCTTCGGCGAGCCGTCGGGTACGGTGCTCTACGAAGGGATAGCTGTCAACTCCACTGCCCAGCTCGATCTCTCGGGCGAGAAACCTCAAGTGCTGGGCAATCCCACCGAGGGTGCGCTGCTGCTTTGGCTCAAATCTCGCGGTGTCGATTATCAGGATCTGCGCAGCGGAGCTACACGCCTGGAAGAGTTGCCCTTTACCACCGAACGCAAGTATATGGCGACTGTCGTAAAATCCGCCACCGGCAAGAAGATACTCTATGTGAAGGGTGCTCCCGAGATAGTGTTCGGCATGTGCAAGGACACCTGCGGCGTGACAAAGAAAGAGATCGACGCGCAGTTGACCGACTATCAGAATCAGGCGATGCGTACTCTGGGTTTCGCTTATCAGGAACTCGGCGACAAGGATGCAACCATAGCCGACGGTAAGGTGGTGGCTGAGAATCTGACATTCCTCGGCATCGTGGCTATCTCCGACCCTGTGCGCACCGATGTGCCCGAAGCCGTAGGTGAGGTGATCAATGCCGGAATCAAGGTAAAGATTGTCACAGGCGACACTCCCGGTACGGCCAAGGAAATTGGCCGTCAGATCGGCCTTTGGAATGATTCAATTGATACTGATCGCAACATCATCACCGGTCCGGAGTTTGCCGAGCTCTCAGACAAAGAACTTAAAGAGCGTGTCGGTGAACTGAAAATCATAGCCCGTGCCCGCCCGCTGGACAAGAAGCGCCTTGTCGAGGCTCTTCAGGCCAACAATGAGGTGGTAGCCGTGACCGGCGATGGCACCAACGATGCTCCGGCGCTCAAGACAGCTCACGTGGGCCTCTCGATGGGCGACGGCACCTCGGTGGCCAAGGAGGCATCCGACATCACTATCATCGACAACTCTTTCTCGTCGATCGGACGCGCCGTGATGTGGGGACGTTCGCTCTACAAGAACATACAGCAATTCCTGCTGTTCCAGCTCACAGTCAATGTGGCTGCCTGCTTCCTTGTACTCTTCGGCTCGTTCATGGGCTCCGAGTCGCCTCTGACCGTCACTCAGATGCTGTGGGTGAACCTCATCATGGACACTTTCGGAGCAATGGCTCTTGCCTCGCTGCCACCGTCGCGCAATGTGATGGAAGAGAAGCCTCGCCGTCGCGAGGCATCAATCCTGACACGCCCCATGATGTCGGAACTGCTTGGCGTCGGCTTTCTGTTCTTCGCCATCACTCTCGGCTTCTATTGGATCTTCAACCACGCTGAAGTTACTTCGATTCCACAGATGTTCCATACTTCCGTCGGCGCAGCTTCGGTGATGACCCCCTATGAGGCAACGCTGCTCTTCTCCATCTTCGTCTGGACCCACTTCTGGTATATGTTCAACGCCCGTTGCTTCGAGACCGGCGAAAGCGTCTTCAAAGTCAGGATGAGCCAGGGCTTCTGGACCATCGTCGGCATCATCGTCCTCGGACAGTTCTTCATCACCGAAATTGCCTATGAGTTCTTCAATGTCGAGCCAATGCTCCACACCCTTGACTGGAGTTTCAACCCTTCGGGCGCTCTCGATTTTGTGATCATCGTAGCCGCATCATCGCTTGTCCTCTGGGTCCGCGAGGGCTACGAGCTGCTCAAAGGCAACCCCGTTGCAGATAACTCAGCAAAAAAGGTCGTAAAATAATTATTGCCTCTTACCTGATAGCGCATCGGGGCACCGACTCCGATGCGCTATCATTATAAATTTACTAATCTGAACCTGTTGGTTGAATATTGACAAAGGATGATATTCCCGCGAAGTCGTCGACGGCCTCTTCCCCTTCATCTCCCGCCTGGACTGCCACACCGCTTCTCCGCAATAAAAACATGCCCCATCATCCCTCTATTCTCGCCGATTTTCCTTACTTTTGCTGTCAAACCACCATTTTACAATAAAAGAATGGAAGTAATTGAGCTACAAAAAGATTCTCAGGGATGGTATTCGTGCCATGTGCCCATATCCAAGGCCCGATGGGCCTCGATCCTCACCGACAAGGCGCTGACCACCGACGCGGCCATCATCTCGCTGCTCTCCTTCTACTACATGCCCGCCCATCAGGCATCCTGCTCCGACCTCGAGGCCGCATTTGGCCGAAAAGCCGCCTACTATCTCGGTGCCATCAATATGTTCTGCCGCAAAGTGCAACAGAGTGTCGGCACCTTCACCATCTCGGGCCACGGCGCCGATGCCGCCCAGGTCTACTGGCCCGTAGCCATGGCCCGCGGCCGCGAGGAGGACGGTCACTTCGTGTGGCAGCTGCGCCCCGAGCTCTCGGAGGCACTCCGCGATTGGGTAGTCGACTGGTATGTCGCCCGTTACGCTGCGGCGTTCCCCTCCTTGTGGCCCGATGAGCGATACAAATGGGAGGCGGCTGTCTGCTTCGCCGACAACTGGGACATCGACGCCCCCGACTTTGCCGGCATGTTTGCCCGCGCCACAGCCAAGGCCGACAATCTGCTCAGCTCGCAGAACTCCTATCCTCGCGACATGATCCTCAATTTCTGCAAAGTCGACACGGAGTTCGTGCGAGAGATGTTCCGCAATCTTTTCGACGAAAACCGCCCTGCAGAGGAGCGCATCAGCGGGTTTATCGACGCTTCCGACCGTTTTTTCGCCGACCATTTCCCCACAAAAGGCCGCAGCAATTTCCAGAGCACCAACGCCATCACTACCTATCTCTGGCTCAGATACCCCGACCGCTACCCCATCTACAAATATCGCATCTTCCGCAATGTCGCCGAAGCCATCGACCCAGATGTCTCCATAGCCCCAACCGGCAAAACGGAGGAGGTGGCCAAGGGCTACGCACTGTACGGCTCCTTTTGGCCCCGCATGGAGCAAAACACTCTCTTAATCTCTGAAATAAAGCAACTTGCCGATGCAGCCGGCATCCTCCCTATACCCCAGCGCGCCACCATCCTCACCGACTTCGGCTACTGGCTTGGCCGGTACAATGACACCTTCCTCAAAGACTCCCTCATAGTAAAATATAACACCAACATGACACCCCTCATATCCAAGGCCTGCGATCTCCTCCGCGCCAAGAAAAATCTCATACTCCAGGGCGCGCCCGGCACCGGCAAAACCTACAATACCGCCGCCCTGGCAGTAGCCGTCATCGACGGCAAGCTCCCCGAAAACCACGACGATGTCATGGCCCGCTATCAGGAGCTGCGACGCGCCGGACGCATCGACTTCACCACCTTCCATCAGTCGATGGACTATGAGGATTTCGTCGAAGGTATCAAGCCCGATACAGAGGGCGACAATGTCCGATACAAAGTCTTCCCGGGCATTTTCAAGCGCATGTGCAATGCCGCCCGCAAGGCTGCCGATATATCCGAGACCGGCACCGACAATATCGACGGGCTCGATCTCATCAGCGACAATCCCACCGTGTGGAAAGTGTCGCTCGAAGGCACCGGCGACAATGCCACACGCCGCGAATGTATGGCCAACGGCCATATACGCATCGGATGGCCATCCTACGGCGACCGCGACTTCGCCGACAATTACCCCGATGTCACCGACGGCAGGTTCATCCTCCGCAATTTCCAGCACGACATGAAAGTAGGCGACATCGTGGTCAGTTGCTGGTCGCAGTTCGAGACCGACGCCATCGGAGTCATCACCGGCGACTACGAATACAACCCCGAAGGGGGCGACTATCCCCGCTACCGCGATGTGAAGTGGATCGTCAAAGGGTTCGTGCACAATATCGCCGATATCAACCATGGCAAGCGCATGGTACTGCCCACTGTCTACCGCCTTCAGATCGACCTCAAAGATATCCTCTCCATCATCCGGCAATACGCACCGGCTCCCGCACCGGCTCCCGTCGCCACCGAGCGTCCCTTCGTGCTCATCATCGACGAAATCAACCGTGGAAACGTCTCCAAAATCTTCGGAGAGCTCATCACCCTCATCGAGAAAGACAAGCGACTCGCCGTCAACGACAGCGACAACAATTACCTCACCCTCCCCCTTCCTTATTCCAGAGACAATGAGCGATTCGGCGTGCCGCAAAATCTCTATATCATCGGCACGATGAACACCACCGACCGCTCCACGGGCACCATCGACTACGCCCTGCGCCGCCGATTCGCCTTCCTCACCATCCCCGCCGACCGCTCCATAGTCCGCAGCGACACTGCACGTGCCCTCTTCGACGATGTCAAAGCCTTCATCCTGCAGTATCGCGACCCCGATATCGACATCGACGACCTCATGGTGGGACACAGCTACTTCATGGCCGACGACGATGCCGAGCTGGCCATGAAAATCGAATACGAGGTCATCCCGCTCATCCGCGAGTACATCAAAGACGGCATCCTCGTCATCCGCCCGGGCCAGGCCCGCAAATACTTCGACAGTTGGCTCCAGCTCAAGCCTTTCCACGACTCCGACACCTCCGGTAGCACCCCCGACGCATGATCTGCAAGACCGAACACGACCTCATCACCCCGGCCGAACTGCAGCACCTCGGCACGGAAGATGCACTGCGCCGTCGCATCAACTACGACACGCGCACCTTTGTGCCCGGGCTGATCAATCTCATGCGCTTTGAGTTCTCTCCCCGGACACAGGACTTCGAGTTTTCCGCCTACTACCGCATCGGGGCCGAGTGGCTCGACCCGCAGCAGACTACCGCACTTGTTGTCACACCAAAAATACCCGAAATCGACTTCCTGGAGATGTTCATGACCTGCCTTGCCGACGCCCGGCCCGAAGACGACTTCTCCGCAATCTACGACATCGACTTCGACGCACGCCCCATCCAGGCGCCCGCCCTCAGCGCCATCCTCTCGCCGCTGCTGGTGGTGCAGTTTCTCAGCGTCGTAGAGCGTATCGCGGCCCGCTCGCTCCGCAAAGGCTACGTCGGCTGCCACGAAAATATCAGCAAGGTCAAAGGCCGCATCGACATCATCGGCAATGAGCGCCATAACATCCTCACAGGCCACCGCGAGCGCGTGCTCTGCCGCTTCGACGAATTTTCAGCTGACACACCCGAAAACCGCTACATCAAATCTGCCCTCCGCATTGCCGGCGACATGATAGCCATGATGGCCGACCACCGTGCCTACCCCTTCCTCGCCGCCAAGTGGCGGAGCTGCCTCAGCGCCTTCGCCTCTGTAGCCGACGTGCGCCCCACGCGCCTCCCGGCCGTGAAGCACAACAAACTCTACCGCGACTACACCGAGGCCCTGCGCCTCGCATCCATGCTCGTGCGCCGACGCGACCTCTCCGTCTCGTCCCTCAGCCACGCCGCTTCCCGCTTCGTGCCCGTATTCCGCATCGACATGGCATTGCTCTTCGAGCACTACACCCTCGCCCTTCTCCGCCGCCGATTCGGCTCCCGGGCCATCCTCTATCAGGCCAAAGGCTACTGCTGCCGATTCGTACCCGATTTCCTCCTGAACACCACCGGCGACACCTCCTCCACGGGCGCCACTCCCCTCAAAGCCATCCTTGATGCCAAATACATTCCCGGCTACAACAAGCGCCTCGAGGTCGAGCCCCGCTACATCGGGCAGCTCGCCGGCTACGCCCGCGACAAAACCCTCCTACGTCTCCTCCATATCGACACCACCAACGAAGACACCGTCCCCATCCTCCCTTGTGTCATCCTCTACCCCCTCCCCACCCGCGCCGTTTCCTCCTCCCCCTCTTCCTCATCTTCTCTCTCCTTCAGCTACGCCCCGATTCCCTCCGACAACACCGTCAAATTCTTCCGCTGCCCCGTCCCCGTTCCCTTGCTTCCTTTCCCTCCCCGCTGATATATCGAAAAAAAATCAATTGCATTATCTTTTTTAACATTGAGATGCCTGATTATTGCCCATATTTAACGATATATTTATCAAAAAATATTCCACGGCTATTTTTCTTACACTGCCGCGTTATCCCCATCATCATTCCATGAGCACCTTCATTCACGATAAATACACACGAAAGGCTATGCAGCTTGTCCGCGAGGGCAAAAGCCTGTTTATCACCGGTAAAGCGGGCACAGGTAAGACCATGCTCCTGCGAGAGATTGTAAAGGAGCATGCATCCCTCAAAAAAGACTTGCTCATATGCGCCCCGACCGGCATTGCCGCGAAAAATGCCGGAGGTGCCACACTCCATTCCACCTTCAGGCTCCCTATCAGCATATATATTCCCGGCCATAAATTATCCGACCTTTTCAAACAGACAGAAAAAGAGATAGCTGTGATCCGCCAACTGAGGCTTCTTATCATTGATGAGGTGAGCATGGTCAGGTGCGACCTTATGGACATGCTCGATGAGGTTTTACGCAGGCATCGCAATTCCACAGAGCCGTTCGGAGGAGTGCAGGTGGTGATGTTCGGCGACTTGAAGCAGTTGATGCCGGTGGCCGAAACGGTGGATGAAGAGAAACTCCTGAAACATTACCGCTCGCTCTATTTCTTTAGCAGCGAAGTCATTTCCAAGATGCATTTGCCCATGCTCGAGCTGATGACAATACATCGCCAGCACGACGGCGATTTCGTATCGTTGCTCAACAATGTCCGCGACGGAATACTCACGGATAGCGACGAGCGGCGCCTAAGGGCTAAATATGATAAGACTTTCTTTCCGAGCGCTCATTCTGAATACATTCGACTCACCACTCACCGCATTGCAGCACGAAATCACAATCTTGAAAAACTCGAGTCAATCCGCAGCTCGGAAAGGACTTATATTGCCTGGAAAGACGGCATATTCCCTTGGCACGAATATCCCACCGAAGAAAAGTTGCGTCTCAAAGTGGGGGCACGAGTCATGTTCGTCGCCAATGACACCGGCGAATACCGGCAATATGTCAACGGCACACTGGGATATGTCACACAGCTATCCGACGACAAAATAGTTGTACGCACCGATGATGGCCGGCAGATTGAAGTCGGGAAAGCATCGTGGGATTTCTATAAGTATGTAATTAACAAGCAAAAGAAAGAGATTGAGCGTACCGTTTTGGGTACATTCCATCAGTTTCCTCTCCAGTTGGCTTGGGCCATCACGATACATAAAAGCCAGGGACAGACATTCGACCGCGTGGTCATTGATGCCGGACGCGCATTTGCATATGGTCAGGTATATGTCGCACTGAGCCGTTGCCGCACACTACGCGGCATCGTCCTCTCCACACCCATTACTAAAGAGATTGTAATGTCCGACCCACTCGTCGAAGAATACATACAGCTGGTGGAACGCATATGGCCGGATGATGACAGGCCGGATGAAGCTGCATTGCCATCATCTTCTTACGATTTCATCAAAAAGACCGGTTACACTACCATCGGTCATCTCTTCGAAGCCCCTTGGGACGAAATGTATTATGACGCATGGGAATCTGCCGACCATTTTTTCTATCTCGATAGACTTATCGAAGAAGACGGCGAGACCAACCGCCTGTGTGTCTGCGCGTTCCCTGAGGAGTCACTTCCCTTTGAGGTGCTGAGCCGCAGAAATTACCAAAGCATACTTTCAGTCGACTTCATAGGTGGAGAAGCATGCCGCATTGATATCAATGACAACGGACAAGTCCGTCATTTCAACTTCTATGGCAAAGAAAAGCCGGTGAATATCGAGCGTGATGCCGTAAAACCCGATATATGGGACCGGGAACCGCTGCTCCGCACCTATAGCTACAGCCGTAACGACGAAAAAATCACCATTCACAAACACTCCCCCCTGAGCAACTCCAATCCCTCCGAGATTGACACATATTCCGATCTTGGCAAACTCCTCCTATGTTGCGAGTGCTACAAGATCCTGCGCAACGACAGCTATTACGACGTGGCCGTGGACGACGGCACATACACCATCCTGCAGTACGATCTCAACGGACGTGCCGTCACCGACGAAGCACGAATTATAGCCGACAAATGGTTTCAAAAAAATAGAGACCACGCCAACATCCGCGCAACCTATAAAGAAGTGCCGAAGACCCGCAAACCACGCCCTCTCTCCCCGGCAGTGCCTTCGCCATCCTCCACTAAATCCTCAAAAAAATCCGCATCATCCACATCCCCCTCTGTCGAACTTCAAATCATCTCTTGCCTCCGCACCAATGGATATATGAAAGCCAAAGAGATCGCCAAAGCACTTTCCTGCACCACAAAAGATGTCAACCGTATTCTACATGGCTCTTTATCCACCAGAGGCCTTGTCGACCAATATGAATCCTACTGGACCCTCAGGTAGCCTCCGACACAATCTCTTTCCCATTATCCGTCACTTTCTCCCATATTCAGCGCGGTCTTAAGCTCTTCAGCCCGGGATTGCTTCTGCGCCGGCATTTGATGCAAATATGTTTGTGATTGATATATGGGATGCTGTCAGTCGTTGTCGAACATGAGGTGGTCGTCGATGTGAGGGGTCTCGGTCTCGGCCTCCACGGTGGGATGGCTCACGCCATGCTGACGCGATTTGCTACGCACTGACGCGATGATATAGTTGAGCCGGTTTACATCGGTGATTATCACATGCACTGTCATGGCCACCTCGGTGGTCGACAGCGGCCACACATGCAGGTGATGGATAGATTTCACTCCGTCTACCGAGAGTATCGCGCGCTCCAGCGCGTTCATATCCACCGATTTGGGCACGGTGTCGATCGAAAGGCGTGTGCTCTCGGCCAGCAGCCCGCGAGTAGACCACGCTATGACCAGCGCTATGACGATGCCCACTATCGGGTCGAGCACATACCATCCGGTGAAATGTATCACGATGCCCGACACCACTACGCCCAGCGACACCAGCGTGTCGGCCGCCATATGCAGGTAAGCGGCTTTGACATTCATGTCGCGGTTCTTATCCTTCATGAAGAGCCAGGCGGTCACTCCGTTGACCACCACGCCCGTAGTCGCTACCCAGGCTATCGTGTCGCCGTTCACAGCCGTCGGATGCATGAGTTTGCTTATCGCTCCCACAAGGATGGCGCCCACGGCCGCATAGAGCAGCAGTGCATTGATAAACGATGCCTGAACCGTAAATTTCTTATACCCGTAGGTATGCCGGATGTCGGGTTTATGGGTCATCAGCCTGAAGGCCACCATGGCGATGACCAGCGACGCCACGTCCGACAAATTGTGACCGGCGTCCGACAGCAGTCCCATCGAGTCGTATAAAAAACCGTACACGGCCTCCACGGCCACATATATCGCATTGAGCGCTATTCCTGCGATGAAAGCTGCATTCAGCTTCCCCCGCGCATCCATGTGCTTGAGCACCTCTGCCTCTTCGTTTTCCATATCCGTCGTCGGGCAATAGTTTGTCCCGGTTCCTCTTATCTAAACATTCTATCTCGCGGGCAGTTCAGTCGAGCTGATGCAGCGACTGCCAATAGTGCACCGATGTCTCTGCCGAGATTTTTTTCACTACTATAGCCACGCGGTAGTAGGTAAAGCGGGTCTTGCTGCCATCAGGCCAGGGAGCATAATCTATGGTGGTGTTGAAATCGTAGCACCTCTCCGACGAGTTGAGAGCCCATGTGCAATTGCGGCTCCTTACCTCGCCGGGCACGAGTATAAAGTTTACTACCAGCGTATTGTTGACAAAATCTATCCCCTTTGTCTTCAGATCGGCGATATCGAGCTCGGGATAGTAATAAAAGTCGTCTATAGAGTTGAGAAACACCCCTTTGACAGGATATTCCTTGATCTGCTCCGACGAAAGGTCATCCGTATCTATCACTTCCGACTTCGCATCGATTGACTGTGTGACATGGATCGGCACCGACACTCCCTCGTCGCCCGACTTCTGGCAGGAGCAAAGCAATGCCATCATTGCAAACAATATAGCGTAAAGCGGTTTCATAATCATTGTATTTCGATATAAGAATATAACGTAGCTCTACGCCCCGAAATTGCAGAAATCGCCCGAAAGTTATCGCCACCCTCGCGCTTAGTAATTTTTTTGGGTAAGCAGCAGAAATTTGCTAATTTTGCACTCTCAGCAACAAAAAAGACACCTTTAGATATGAAATTCTTAATCGGAAAATACGATATACTTCGGCATATGGCCCTCGCAGCAGCCCTCACGGCTGCCGTTTCGGGTCTCAATGCCCGCACTCTCACCCCCTCCGAGGCTCTCGCACGCCTCACGGAGGGCGACATGGCGCATAAAGCGCCGGGCCTCAGCATCGCGGCCCCTGAACTGATGCAAACGGTAAGCACCACCGACGGCCGCCCGGCGGTCTACATCTTCGCCGACTCCGACAACTGCCTTTTCGTCTCTGCCGACGATGCCGCCGAGGCGCTCTTAGGATATTGCGACGACCACAACGCCACGGGCACTCTCCCGCCGCAGCTGCAGTGGTGGATGAGCCAGTATGCCGAGCAGATCGCCGCGATTGCCGATATGCCGCAGGAGGAGGCCTCGCAGCCGGCCCGCGCTTCGTCGCGCATCGATGCTGACACCGAGCCGATAGCTCCGCTCGTCACCACCCGCTGGGACCAGGGGGAGCCATTCAACAATTCATGCCCGTCGAAAGGCGGCCAGCATGCCGTCACCGGGTGCGTGGCCACGGCCATGGCGCAGCTCATGAACTATTTTGAGTATCCCGAACGCGGCACCGGCACGGGAGATGCCACTTTCCAGGGCTCGCCGGTGAGCATGTCGCTCAGCCAGACGCTCCAGTGGAATCTGATGGCCGACTCCTACCACAGCAACTACTCCAAGCAGCAGGCTCAGGCCGTGGCCACCCTCATGGCCACATGCGGATATGCCGTCCACATGATGTACGGCCTCGACCAGTCGGGAGCCTACGACTCGCATGTGGAGACGGCGCTGCTCGAAAATTTCGGCTACGATGAAAATCTGGTGCTACTAATGCGCGACGGATTCACCCGCAGCGAATGGACCGAACTGGTCTATGCCAATCTCGCCAACATCGGCCCGCTCTACTACAGCGGCAACGACGGCTCGGCCGGCCACGCCTTCGTGTGCGACGGATATTCCCGAGGGATGTTTCATTTCAACTGGGGTTGGGGCGGCTCCTACGACGGATATTTCCGCCTCGATGCCCTCAAACCCGACGGACAGGGCACCGGAGGCAACGCCGGTGGCTTCAACAATGGCCAGATGGCTATCTTCGGCATGTGTCGCCCGGGCGAATACAAGGAGTTGCCGTTCCCCGAGGCCAAATTTAAGCATCGCGATCCCGTCACGGCATATCTTGCCGAAGATGCTCTCACCATCTCCGGGCAGTGGGCCTACTCGGGCGACCTCCGGGGCAACCACGTGGAGATAGCCCTGGAGATGGAGCCTCTCTACGGCGAAAGCCTCCCGGCCATCTACGTGCCGGTGGCATCCGACATCACCTCGACCTCTGAGGAGGCCTACTCGCGGGTGACCGTCCCCAATTTCGCCATCGGAGTGCCCGACGGCAACTACCGCGCACGCCTTGCCAGCCGCGAGAGGAACGCTGAGGGGTGGATCCCCTTCCAGCGCGCCTCGCTCCACCGCGACTATGTGGATCTCCATGTGGTAGACGGTGTGATGGGCATCTCGCTCGGCAACGGCGTCGATCTCTGCGACCTCTCGTCGACTTCCTACCATTATGCCGGCTATCCGGCGGCTTGCTCGGTGACTCTGCGCAATGCCGGCGACACTCCGGCCGGTGTGTCTTTCGCATGCCGATACGACGACTACGACGGCCATTCCTCCTCAGCTGTCGCTCTCCCCGCGATCACCGTAGCTCCGCGCACCACCGTGCAGCAGCATTTCACCTTCACCCCCTCCACCATCGCGGGTGTTTCCCTCCCCGCGTGGCACAAACTGGTGCTCACCGATGCCGCTAAAGGCATTGATCTTAACTGGCAGCCGGTCTACATCAATCGGCAGCTCCCCTCGGCCAACAATCTGCTTTGCCTCCTGCTCGATCCCGCGAAGGGCGCCGACGCCACGGTCAACCCCTCGTCGTTCACCCTCACCGCTATACTCCACGGCCTTACCAAAGGGTACACCGGCGACCTCTATCCGGCGCTCTTTGAGCAGACCGCCGGCAGCGACGACTACACCTTTGTGGAGTATCTCCGCGTAGACAATCCCGCCGTCAGCATCGCCTCCGGCACCACAGCCGAGGTGCAACTTCGTTGCGCCACTACCTCTGCGCCCTCTTCTGATAAGAAATATTACATAGCACTTTACGACCGCGATGTCAACGGCCTCTCCTCTGCCGGCCGCATCTACTTTGGCGAAGGAGCCTCCATCGACGCCACGGGCGATGACTCCACCGAGCTCACGGTCAAAATATCTGCGCGCGACGGTCTTCTCACCGTCGAAAGCGGCTCCGACATCGCCTCCCTGCGCCTTTACACCCCTTCAGGTGCTCCTGTAGCAGTGCAGACTCATATCGAAGGCAGCTGCGCCAAAGCCGATGTCTCGCGCCTCTCCTCGGGCCTTTACATCATCGACATCGTCTCCCCCTCAGGCCTCCACACAGCCCGCAAATTTGCACTCTGACCCATGCATACCGCCGGCTTAGAAGTCCAGCGGAGTAGGACGGTGGAACCACATAAGGTGCGTAGTGCCCGCCTCCGGACCTTTCACTGAGGTGGAGGATGCGAGGTAGCGCGCCGGAAGGGTGGGCGCGGGACAGGTGCCTTCGCTCCAAAGACTGAAGGGGGCAATCTCCACCCGCGCGGCATCCCAGAGATCGCGATCTATAAGTTGCCGAAGGAAGGTTGGACCGGCCTCCACAAGCACCGACGAAATGCCATAATCCTTGTAAAGCGAGGCGAACAGCTGCGCGGGGTCGTCGTGTTCCTCCGGCGTCAGCACTACTGCAGGAGCCAACCCGCGGCGGTCGGCTTCATACTCGCTCTCGCAGGAGAGGGAGTCGGCGGCCCGGCATTCGACAGGAGCTAAGAGTGGTACAACCTGAGGCAAGCGCCCGTGGCGGTCTATGACGAAGCGGAGGGGCTGCCGGCCATACCAGCCGCGCACGGTCAGCGAGCAGTGGTCGGCCAGAGCGGTGGATGATGTGGTGAGTATAACGTCGTGGAGCGAACGCAGACGCATGGTTGACAGCGTGGTGAGCGGCATGGAGAAGCGCTGCGGCCCGGGCGCCTCGGCGGTACGTCGGCGATCCATGAAGCCGTCGGCCGAACAGGCCCATTTCAGTGTGATCCAGGGGCGGCGGAGCAGCTGCGAGGTGAAAAACCGGCGGTTGAGCTCGCGCGCCTCGCGGCAGAGCATCCCCACCTCCACCTCCACGCCACCTTCGCGCAGCATGGCGATGCCGCGACCTGCCACCTTGGGATTGGGGTCGGTGGTGGCGATCACCACATGCGATATGCCTGTGCGCAGTATCAGCTCGGCGCAGGGCGGCGTCTTGCCATAGTGCGAGCAGGGCTCGAGGGTGACATACATGGTGCTCCGGCTGAGCAGCGGCTTGTCGGCCTCGCTCACCGATGCCACAGCATTGACCTCGGCATGCCCAAGGCCGCGCACACGGTGCCACCCCTCCCCTATCACACGGCCGTCGGGAGCCACTATCACGGCTCCCACCATGGGGTTGGGCGATGCGCCCCCTTTGCCGAGGGCAGCAAGCTGTAGGGCGCGGCGCATATAGATTTCAGAGGCGGGCATAGCGGATATTTCAGGCATTTCGGGTCAGTTTTCAGTTAAAATCGAGGCATCCCACTCGTTGCCGTAGCGGTCGTAAGGGGCCACGGCGTAGCGATACCCCTTGCGAAGCGGCGCGGGGAGCACAAACGAGTTGGTGTAACTTATTCCGGCGATATATTCGGGCGAAAAGTTGCGGTCGGTGCCCGACAGGGCATCGAGCATCTCCACCGTCTCGGGCACGGCATACACCACATAGCGCATCCGCTCGCCGAGCGACTCCCAGCAGAGCACCCCATCGCTAAGCTCGAGGTGCGACAGGCTGCCGGGATTCGGAGCCTCTTTCCAGCGCATCGGGGGCATCAGCGCCGGAGCGCGGTAGCAGTGCGTGGCGAGGTAGTCGCCGAGTCCTTTCATCTTCTTACCGGTGAGGTGGGCTGTGGAGTAGAAGATGCTCCCGGCGTCGGCCGCATCGGCACACCGGCGGTTGATCCCCACCTCAAAGCCCTGCTCGGCCCAGGCGGCCTCTCCCTCGGGGATGGTGCCGACGCTCTGGCTGGGCCACACATGGCGCCCGAAGCGCACCGCCACATCGCCCCACCACGAGGCCAGCGGCTCATAAGGATTGGTGGCATGGAGCGACGTCCAGTAGAGCTGCGGCGACACATAGTCTACGGTTCCCTCGGCGAGCCACTGCAGCGGGTCGCAGAAGATGCGGTCGTACATCCAGTCGCTCCCCTGAGGCACTCTCAGCCCGTATTTCACGGCCGAAGCGCCGTTGCCGCCGGCCACACCGGCCGGCGAGATGCCAAAGCGCACCCAGGGCGCTCCCTTTTCAAGCATGGCATGCACATCTGCCACGGTGCGGGCCACATTGTCGCGGCGCCAGTCGGCCTGCGAGAGGGGTTCGCTCCCTTTATGATGCTTCACATAGCGCTGATACTCGGCAAAGTCGTACCCCTTGCCGAGGGGCAGCGCATCGGGATAGAAATAGTCGTCGAACACCAGCCCGTCCACATCGTAGCGGCTGACAATCTCGCGGCATACCTCCACGATATGTTTTCTCGCCTCCGGATTGCCGGGATCGAGCACACTCACGGCCGAGGCGTTGCCCGGTTTGCGCCATGTCAGCACCCATCCGCGGGCCACGGGGTCGAAGGTACCCTTCCCACGGGCCACAGGAGCGGCCTCGGGCGCCGTACCGCCGGCCAGACGGAAAGGATTGACCCAGGCGTGCAGTTCCATGCCTCGGGCATGAGCCTCGCTCACGGCCA
>ERZ779852.2171-NODE-2171-length-16646-cov-86.128865_pt1 | contig 16646 bp, 10 predicted proteins | sample MGYA00511559_ERZ779852 | MGnify/ENA primary metagenome ERZ779852 (study PRJEB29588, sample SAMEA2157977) | human gut metagenome | biome: human gut; feature: human-associated habitat; material: faeces | place: Denmark | collected 2008/2010 ...
CCCAAAAACAATAAAATGGATTACAACATGATTGGGACCGCATGGTCGTTACTGCCTCCTATCGTCGCCATCGCTCTGGCGCTGAAGACGAAAGAGGTCTATTCTTCTCTTTTTATCGGTATCATACTGGGTGCCGTTCAATATTGCATTTCGATGGGAACAGGTTTCGACGGATTCCTCGTTCACCTGACAAACCACACTGTAGGTGAAGGCGATGATGCCAAGGCATATGGTTTGATACATTGCCTTTCCGACCCATGGAACGTGGGCATTCTAGTATTCCTGGTGGTATTAGGCAGCATCGTTTCATTGATGAACAAGGCGGGTGGTTCGGCTGCTTTCGGCCGTTGGGCTTCCAAGCACGTACACTCGAAGGTTGGCGTACAGATTGCCACCATCCTGCTCGGCATTCTTATATTCATCGATGATTACTTCAACTGCCTTACCGTGGGTTCGGTGATGCGTCCTATCGCAGTGCGCAACGGTGTTACCAAGGAGAAGCTGGCTTATCTCATCGACTCCACTGCAGCACCGGTCTGCATCATCTCCCCTATCTCGAGTTGGGCAGCTGCGGTATCGGGCTTCGTATCGGGCGGAGAGAACGGACTGGCACTTTTCTGCAAGGCGATACCTTTTAATTTCTACGCATTCTTTACCATCCTCTTTATGTTTGGTATTGTGATACTGGGCTTCGACTTCAAGGCGATGAGCAAGTATGATGCAAGACTGAAGGAATGGTACGAGCGAACCAATGGCGGGAAGCTCGATGAGGTGAGCGATACCAAACTGCAGATTGTTGAGCATGGTGTGGGAGCCAAACAGGAAGAGGATTCCAAGAACAAGGGAACCGTGAGCGACCTGGTGATACCAATCATCATGCTGATTATCTTCTGCATGGCGGGCATGGTATATTCGGGCGGATTCTTCGATGCCGATAATGCCAACTATCTCAACTTTGTAGATGCCTTTGCTGCGAGCAATGCCTCTGTGGGCTTGGTAATCGGTTCATTGGCTGCTCTGATTCTTACCATCATGATGTTTACCATTCGCAAGACCTTGCCTTTCGATGAGGCGATGAGTAGTCTCATCAAGGGTTTTGAGGCGATGGTACCAGCCATTCTGATTCTTACTTTGGCATGGACGCTGAAGAGTATGACCGACTCGCTGGGTGCGGCAGAATATGTATCATCGGTTGTAGCGAGCAGTGCCTCAGAACTTCAGATGCTTCTTCCGGGCATCATCTTCCTGGTAGCAGGCTTCCTGGCATTTGCAACGGGTACCTCCTGGGGAACCTTCGGTATTCTGATTCCTATCTGCATCGCCGTATTCCCTGGTGCTGATCCTTTGCGCATCATCTCTATCTCGGCATGTATGGCTGGAGCGGTATGTGGCGACCATATCTCTCCTATCAGCGATACCACCATCATGGCGAGTGCAGGAGCGGAATGCAAGCATGTGCATCATGTATCATCACAGTTGCCTTACGCCCTGACTGTAGCCTTTGTGAGTTTCCTCACCTTCATTGTGGCGGGATTCACTCATACGCTGGGTATGGTAACGAGTGCCATCATCTCGTGGATATTCGGTGTTGCCATGCTTGGTTTTGCTTTATTTTATTTAAATAAGCGCCAAAAAGGTAAATAGTTCTTAATTAATTTGTATATTTGAAATATTTTCAATACCTTTGTCTATGACTTTAATAAAGAACATATTAATAACTTAATACAGAATACATTATGAAGGAATTAAAAGGAACAAAGACAGAGAAGAACCTCCAGGAGGCTTTCGCTGGTGAGTCACAGGCTCGTAACAAATATACCTATTTTGCAAGCAAAGCAAAGAAGGACGGTTTTGTACAGATAGCTAATATCTTTGAGGAGACAGCTGCTAACGAGAAGGAGCACGCTAAGTTGTGGTTCAAGTATCTGGAGGGCGGTGCTATCCAGGATACAGAGAAGAACCTGGAAGCTGCTGCCAATGGTGAGCACGATGAGTGGACCGATATGTATCCACGCATGGCAAAGGAGGCTCGTGAAGAAGGTTTCGAGGAGATTGCAGCCAAGTTTGAGATGGTTGCTGAGATTGAGAAGCACCACGAGGAGCGTTATCGCAAGCTCTTGAAGAACGTACAGGACAAGCTCGTCTTCTCTCGTGATGGCGACTGCATCTGGCAGTGCTCTAACTGCGGACATATCGTAGTAGGCAAGAAGGCTCCTGAGGTTTGCCCAGTCTGCAACCACCCACAGAGCTACTTCCAGATTGAAGCACAGAATTACTAATTCTTGCCTGAGACGAAATATCTAACAGAACATATATAAATAAGAGAGGGTGTGTCATGACCTTATGACACACCCTCTTTTTTATGATTTAGCTTGAACCATTTCCAACATGATTTCTATCAACCTTGGAACACCATACTGTTCTATCTCGTCCTCTTTCACCCAGATATAATCATCAAGGAGCAGGGGGCGAGTTTCTGTTTCCTGCAGATAGAAGTCGGCAAGGAGGATGCGATGGGTAAGTACATGCTTCACATCCTTAGCCAGGAGAAGAGGATTATGGACAAAGGCAGGCAGTTGCGGAGCATCTGATGCGTTATATGGTTCCCACAATCCTTGCCAGATATCACCCTCGCCGCGACGGTGGATAGCCACTTCGCCTTTACACCTTATATATATATAGGAGAGATGGCGCGTTTTCACCTTCAGTGTCTTGTTCTTCACCGGCAACTCCTCTACCCTTCCTGTTCTCAACGCCTCACAGGTTTCGGCAAGCGGACAGACAAGACATTTTGGAGATTGAGGAGTGCACTGGATAGCTCCGAAATCCATCATACCCTGGTTATAGGCAGCAACAGGCGATAATGCTGTATCAGAAAGTTGCTGAGCAGACGAAGCAGGCAAGAGTGATTGAGCCAACGCAGCAAACTCTTTTTTCCCCTGCGTTGAGTTGATAGGAGTATCTATTCCGAAGTAACGTGAAAGAACCCGGTACACATTGCCATCTACTACTGCCGCCGGAATATCAAAGGCAAAAGAACCGATGGCTGCTGCAGTATAATCGCCCACCCCTTTCAGGGCTTTGATACCTTCAAGCGTATCAGGGAAATGACCGAGCTCCACTATCTGTCTGGCAGCAGCATGAAGGTTGCGGGCTCGCGAGTAATACCCCAATCCCTGCCAGAGTTTCAAGACATCATCCTCGCTGGCAGCAGCCAAGTCTTCAACCTTGGGATAGGTCTTCATGAACCGCTCCCAATATTCCCATCCCTGTGCGATGCGGGTTTGCTGAAGGATGATTTCGCTCAGCCAGATGGCATAAGGATCCTTGGTTTCGCGCCAAGGCAAATCCCTACCATTCTCACGAAACCAATGGATAATGACAGCCGAAAAACTATTCATAAAATTCAATGTTCAAATCTCAATGTTCAAAGTAATCACTGTTCCGGATATTGCTCGTAAATCTTCAGACCGAACTCATTCGCCAAGGCATAGGCATGCTCCATGATATCGGCGAGAATGTGCTCGTAATTCACCCATACCTTATCCTTAATGAAGAAATAGAACTCGATAGGAAGACCGCATTGCGTGGCTTCCATGTGGCGCACCATCAATGTGAGATCGGTATTGACCTCCGGACGCTGGCGCAGATACTTCTCCATGAATTTACGGTAAAGCTGGAGATTGGTAGGAGCAAGGGCTGCAGGATTCTTTAAATCCTCAATATCCTTCCCTTCTTGTATATCTTTATCTATCGCCTTCTGCAACGACTCCTTCAACTTAAACGAATCTTCGGTGGCGAAATGCCTGGCAAGCAGATTACGTTTTAATGTCTCATCCACCAGACGGACACTACGGAAATCGAAGTAAACCACGCGCTTCACTCTTCGTCCACCACTCTTCTGCATACCAATCCAGTTCTGGAACGAACCATTCACCAGGGTAATAGGCGAAATGGTAACGATGGTGTTATCAAAGTTGCGCACCTTCACGGTCGTGAGTGACATATCCTCAACGATACCATTGGCATCCACCGACTTCACCGTAATCCAGTCGCCCTTATGCAACATATCATTGCTGGTAAGACGCACACCAGCCGCCAATCCCGTGATGGTATCCTTAAAGACCAGCATCAGGACTGCCGAGGTAGCACCCAAACCGGCAAAGAGGGTCATCGGGTTCTTGCCCAACAGGATGGCAACCACCACCACGCCAGCCACAAAGAGCATCAATACCTTGAGAACACCGCAGAAAGTATGGAAATACTGCTGAGCCGACGAGCGTCGTTCCTGAGAATCCTCCAATCCTTTGAAAGACCCGATGAAGACCAGAGCCGTACGCACCGACATCACCACGATATAGATGCCCGTAACCCGCTCCAATATCTCCTTGAATATCGGATACTCCAGATAAATCAGCGGCATGAGCGACCATATCACCACAGCCGGCACAATATGGCAAGCCGAGGTGAGCACCTTCTTGTTCAGCAGAATATCATCCCAAGCGATAACCGTCTTATCAGTAATCTTACTGATGAGCGGAACCAGTATCTTGCGACACAGGAAATCGCTCAACATTGCCAAGAGGATGGCAGTAATGGTGAGCAAGATATGGCGCAGCATCGGCACGAAATCACCAGTGACTCCTGCCCATGTTATCATTTCATCTACAAACTTACGAATTTCCTCCATAAAACTATTAACTATCAACTATAAACTATCAACTAACGCTCACGGTTGGCAGAGCAAAGTACATACTTTATCTGCAAAGTGTCTGGCATTATTGCCATGCATGATACCATTGTTAATGATGGCGAAACAGAGTTCATGACCATTGGCTGCGGTACAGTAACCCGCCAATGAGATGATGCCCGTCAGCGTACCCGTCTTCGCTTTCACATTGCCATGCACAAAACTGTTTTTCATACGCTTTTTCAAGGTACCGTCAACCCCACCGATAGGCAGCGAATGCTTCAGATGGTCCATGATATTACCGTTAAGATAAGCATAACGCAGCAGTTTCACCTCCAGTTCGGCACTGAGATAATTATAGAGCGAAAGTCCCGAGCCGTCAGCCAGTTTATATCTTGCCGGATCGAGTCCTATCTTACGGATAAGCTGTCTTTCCACATTCCGGGCACTCTTGGCACTCGCCCATTTATTTCCCGTAGAAGCCGCAATCTGATAATACATGCTCTCGGCATAGAGATTATCACTCTCCTTCATCATCTTGTGCAGAATCTGATCCATCGTATGGAATCGGGTACAGACCGTAAAGGCACTCGCAGGGCAAGTCTTCTCTGAAGCCCCAAAGCAGGAATATTCGATGCCCTCCTCACGGAGCTTGGCAAGAAACTTATCCATAAAGATATCCTTGCGCTGGAACACCAGTGGCGAAAGCACCGGATTGTCATCATCCCAGCACCAGCCTTCACCCAACAGGTCGGCATCCTTCAAAGAGCGGTCGGCATAGATGCTGCCACGGATGGTGTCAACACCCATATCCTTCAGACTATTAACAAATGCCGACATATCATCGCTGTTGAAACGGGGATCCATGCCGCCTATACAATAGACATCACCCGTCAACACCCCATTCTCAATGGTACCGGTATATTTCAGAGTGGTTTTAAACTGGTAAGAACCGCCCAACTTATCGAGCGCCGTAATGGCAGTCAGGAGCTTCATCGTACTTGCCGGACGCATCAGCTGTCGTTCATTTCTCTGATAGATACAAGAGTCAGCAGACAGGTCCCAGACCATCAGTCCTACCTGTGATGTTTCGAACATCTTGCTCTCAAGAAGTTTATCAATACCCACCTTCACCGATTCGGGCCAAGGCAATTCCTGAGTCAGCGTATCCGCTGTCAGGGAATCAACGAGTGTAGAATCGGAAACATCCTTCTCATCAACCGTTTCTATTCCCTCATCTTCAATCACATTCTGGGCCTGCACCGGTACAGAGATCCATACCATCATCAGACCCAACAGCATATATATTATCTTTTTCATCACAATCAGTTCACCGGAACATAAAAGAAATTATTTATTTTTGATTCTCTCCATAAACGCCTCTTCATTATCCGGCTGAACGGTCACAATATTCTTATGTCCGTATTCGATGACCACACAATGGTCTAATCCGAAGAAAGTCTTGGCTATGTGTACATCAATGACATCACATAGCGGCACATTTCTGTTGGAAGAGAACCTGCCCTCATTGATGATGAGATATTCCATCTCCTCATCCAGGTCTATCGGTTTTACCATCTTGAAGGTATAGGTTGTATTCAGTATGCGCTCAATCATGCCCACGATGATGATAGCCACAAAGATGCCGATGATAGCCAGTTTGACCCAGAAGAAGTAGAGAGCCAGAATTGCGAACACCGCCACACCGATACGTGCCGTCAGCGTAAAGCGCTTATGAAAAGTTCTATCTGCCATAACTTTGATTTATTACCTTATATTATTGTCGTTTTTACGACCGTTTGATAGTCTAAAAGACTATATAACCTTAAATTTCGCTGCAAAATTACAAAAAATCCCTCTCTTATTACTCATTTTAAAGATTAATTATTACTTTTGCAACGAATTAAGAATTAATTCTGAGAGAATGGGGTTGTTTTATAGATAAAAACACCTGTTCTTAATATTGAAATTAGATAAGAATAAACTCAATGGTTTATAAGTATGATTTTCTGATTATCGGCTCAGGAGTTGCCGGTATGAGTTACGCCCTGAAAGTAGCCAGAGCGCATAAAGGTAAGGTGTGTATGATTTGCAAGACCTCGCTCGACGAGGCTAACACGTCATTCGCACAAGGTGGTGTGGCGTCAGTTACCAACTTGGAAGTGGATAACTTCGACAAGCACATACAGGATACTATGATTGCTGGTGATTATATCAGCGATTATAAAGCAGTGAAGCAGGTTGTCACTATGGCACCGGAGCAGATCAAGGAGCTCGTGCAGTGGGGCGTCAACTTCGATAAGCAGCAGGACGGCAAGTTCGACCTACACCGTGAGGGCGGTCACAGCGAGTTCCGCATCCTTCATCATGCAGATGATACGGGTGCAGAAATCCAGCGCGGTCTGATGGAGGCTGTGCGCAACTGTCCGGATATCGATATCAAGGAAAATCATTTCGCCGTGGAGATTATCACTCAGCACCACTTGGGTGCCCGTGTTACTCGCCGCACTCCTTATATCAACTGTTACGGTGCATACGTATTGAATCCTGATACCCAGAAGGTAGATACCTATCTGAGTAAGGTTACCGTGATGTGTACCGGTGGATGTGGTGCCGTTTATCAGACTACCACCAACCCTGTGATTGCCACTGGCGATGGTGAGGCGATGGTATACCGTGCCAAGGGAACTGTAGCCGACATGGAGTTTGTCCAGTTCCACCCAACCGCTCTTTATCATCCGGGCGAAACCCATCCTGCCTTCCTCATCACCGAGGCTATGCGTGGTTATGGCGGCATCTTGCGTCTGCCTAACGGCGAAAGTTTCATGGAGAAATATGATAAGCGATTGAGTCTGGCTCCTCGTGACATCGTGGCTCGTGCCATCGATAAGGAGATGAAGATTCACGGATTGGATCATGTCTGTCTCGATGTAACCCATAAGAATCCAGAGGAGACCAAGCGTCACTTCCCTAATATCTACGCCAAGTGTCTGAGTATCGGCATCGACATCACCAAGGAGTATATCCCTGTTCGTCCTGCCGCTCACTATATGTGTGGTGGTATCAAGGTTGATTTGAACGGCTGTTCAAGCATCAACCGTCTCTATGCTCTGGGCGAGTGTTCATGCACCGGTCTGCATGGCGGTAACCGTCTTGCCAGCAACTCGCTCATCGAGGCTGTGGTTTATGCCGAGACTGCTGCCAAGCACAGTATTGAACATGTAGATGAGTACGACTTCAATGAGAAGGTACCAGCATGGAATGATGAAGGTACTTTGACCAACGAAGAGAAGGTGCTGATTACACAGAGCGTGAAAGAGGTGGGCGAATGCATGAGCAACTATGTAGGCATCGTGCGCAGCGATATCCGTCTGAAGCGAGCATGGGACCGCCTCGATCTTCTCTACGAAGAGACAGAAAACCTCTTCAAGCGTGTAAAGGTAAGCAAGGAACTCTGCGAGCTCCGCAACATGATCAACGTGGGTTATCTCATCACCCGCATGGCGATAGAACGCAAGGAGAGCCGTGGTCTCCACTATACCATCGACTATCCTGTTCATGCTTACGACAAGAAGTAATCAAGAATTATCAGAATATTAAAAAGCTCGGATGCTTGTGATGCATCCGAGCTTTTTTATTTTCAAGAATTTGAGAATTAGAAAATTTTTCTTTCTACCTATTGGTTCTGGTGAATTTTCTTTTTATCTCGTCAGCGAGAACTTGATGCTCAGGCCGAAATCCTGTGTGGTGGTAGGATAACTGCTGCTCGACAGGAGCGGGGTGTTGGTCTGACGGTCATAATAGAAACTCATGGTAAGGAGTTTGCTGAAGGTATAATCGGCAGAGAAACTCAGTTTCAGAGCATTGTTGCCGCTGCTGGCACTGCTTACCATTGAGGCAATATCACGAACGATGGCTGCCTGCTTGCGGAAACTGAAGTCAAGACGTAAATTCAGATCATGGTTGGTACCATTCTGAACCGTTTTGGTGGTCGACGCATTCTTATTGGCTGCATTCTTGTTGCCGCCCTTCGACTTGGAACGGGAGGCCTTGGCGCCCCAGCCGAAAACATCGAAGTTGTTGATGCGGTAACCCATACCGATTACCCAGTCCTTACTCAATGCCTCGTTCAGCTGCACACTCGTCATACTGAGGTTCAACACACGGGTCTGGCGATATTCTGCCTTCACCGTCATATTATTGTTGAATGTGACATCCATACCCAATAATGGCGAGAACGACTCGTTGATACTTACCTGCGAAATGTTGAACATGCTGCTTGGAGATGGATTGCCCGTAGTGGCATCACTCACGAAGCCGAGACCGTTCATATACTCCTGGAAAGTGCTGTAACTGTTGTAGCTGCCAACCGCAAAGACGCTTTTGTAAGAGTGGTTGATGTTGACACTCTTGAAGTGCTCGTTGAACCAAGGCAGACGTCCCAGTCCACTATAACGGATGGTCCAGTTTGGCAACATCCGGCTCAATGCCGGGAATACCGAAAGCGAATTGCCACCCATCGAGGTATAAGCCTTGAGGAAGGCAGGAATCATGACATCGCTGCTATACTGGTTGACCGGCGTGCGGGAAGCATCAAACTTGCCGCCAGCCAGAGCCGAACCTGTCGGATAAACGGTACCTGCATACTGCGCCTCTACCCTATCTCTGAAACCAGCCAGCGAGTTGACAAACTTCTCGAAAGTCTTGCTGCGATAACCCGAATTGGCATTGCCCATTCCCTCGAAAGCCGAACCCAGCGAGATGGTAGTCATCTGGAAGGCTCCACTCTGGGTGGTTGGCGTTCCTTCATACATATACTGTATGCTCTTCTGCGTGGTCTTGGTACGTGTGGCTGAGAGATCAATCTTAAAATCCTTGATAGGCTCCAGGGTGGCACGCAACGTAAGATTATCCGTTCTGCTGGTAGTAGCAGGTGTTGCGATACTGTCGTTGCAGAGCAGCCAGTCGTTGTTTCTTGCCTTCTCGATATAATCGTCGCCAACCATACCGAAGGCAAAGTCAAGACCCGGTGCCATCTGTCCCACCTTCTTCTGTCCGAAGGCATCACCCACACTAGGCAAGAAGCCCGGCAGGGTGAGCTGATAGCTGCTGCGATAGTTGATGCTCACGTTGCGCACCATCATTGCCAGACGACTAGCCAACTGCAATCCCTTATACCATTTCTTATCATCAAGCGGTTCCTTAGCCAGTACGGAGAGTTTCACCTTCATGGCAGTATCTACCTTTGAGATGATTCTGATCTGGTTATTATCCACCTTTTTATATTTAAGCGGGAACACTTTGCCGTCTTCCGTCTTGGCATTCACAATCAGTCGCTTGGTATTCTTGCCGTGGCGTATCTTGAATGTGGTATCAGGCATGAGGGTGATTTCCCGTTCGAAGGCACGTTTGTTCTTAGGCAGCGCCTTCTTCGGATCAGCCGCCTGTTCCTTTGCTTCCTGCTTCTTTTTCTTTTTTTCCTGCTTCTTGCGCTGCATCTGTGCCCTACTCTGGGTACGGTCAAACTTATCGTTTACCTTCTTCAGGAAAGGCACATGGTTGTAGAGTTTCACCAGGTTGAAGTTTCCGTTCAATGTCAGCTCGCGCTGGGTATTGATGGTGTTTCCATACGAGTTACCCTCCTCATCCTCTGTACCGCGCTCCCAAGAATAGTTGGCATTGTAAGAGGCATCGCTGTTCACCCAGTCGAAGACAGGCAGCAGATTGAGAGGCAACCTATAAGATGCCTGGAAATTCTGACTATAGTCGAGCGGTGCACCCCAGTGGCGGATGCTGGTCCATACGGAGTCCTTCCAGGCATGATACTGGTCGGCATAAAGATCCTTGTTGACCGGTGTATAAGGTTCCTCTATCTGTGCATGGGTAGCACTCTGGAAGTTCATGTGCAAGTTCTTTGTCAGATCCCAGTTGATGGAGAACTCACGGTTCCAGAGGAACTGCTCACTGAAGGTGAGCGGCAACTTGGAGTCTACTCCGGCAGCTCCACTCATCAGGGTTTCCATATCGCGCTCCTGCAACTCGTAGTAGTCGCGCGTCATCTCGGTATTGAAGGCTATGTTCTGCGGCAGCCAGTTCAGTCCGAAACGTTTCAGTATGTCGAGCCACTTACTCTTGTTCTTCAGTCCCTTGAATGGTTCCCATGCCTTATAAACCGGGCTCCACGAATAATCCAGGGCTCCGCGCCAGTTGTCCTTGCGCTCATACATTGTCGTTTCACCCGTAGTATACTGATGCTGATGACTGTAGGTGAATGAGAAGTTGGCTGGATCGTATGGCATCGGATGACGCTTGGTAGCGATACCCACCCGGGCATTCGAGATAGAGAAGTTGGTCTGCGTAATCTTGGTGGCAGCGATGTTCTCGATAGAATCGCGCTCGTGCTTGGAGCCGGCGGCATCGAGGGCATCCTTCAATTCCATATCAGTATCCAGCGGATTATACTTAGGAGTGGTCTTCTCCTTGGTAACACTATAATATAAAGGTATGCTCACCTTCGCCTTGTCAGGGAAGAACTTACCCATTTCGAGCGATGTGGTCACACTGTAGGTACCATAATTATCGGTGGTGCGACTTGCCACGCCATCTTCCAGACCGCCGAATCCCTCGCTGATGTATCTGCCGGTGGCATTCACGCTACCCAGATCGGAGAGTTGTACGTTGAGGTTGGCATTGGCAGCCCAACCACCCGAATTATTGTGTTCCTTGAGTCGGAGTTCGTTTATCCATACCTCACCACTCTTGATGTCGGCAGAATTGTTTCTCACACCCAGCATCATGGTCTTCACTTCGCCGAGACTCGGATTACCCACGATGGTAATCTTGTTCTGCGGATGTTCTGCATCCATCATGGAATAAGGAGCGAGATAAGAAGCCACACCCTGTGCCTTCGCCTTGTTGCGGTTTTTCTTCAATGCCGTAAAGACACTCAGCGGCACATCGAGCATATTCTCCTCAGGCCATACCGCCTTACAGTCGGCAAGCACATAGCGGTTGTAGTTGGAGCGTGGCTCGGTGAGTTTCAGCGGAATTTCATACTCGTAGTAATTATTCTTGTAATCGCTACCCAGACGGATGAAGACTGAGAGATCACCATCCTGCAGACGGGTGGTATTCTGCTCTAGGGCATTGGCATGGGCAAACATCTGGATGCGCTTGTACTGGCGCAGATCAAGGGTAGAATTCTTATAAACCGCCTTCGCCTCGCCTGTGCTCATATTCTTGACCACCAGACTCAACGCCTGCTCGTTCGCCTCAACCAACTGAGGCTGACTAGGATCCTGTTCGCGCTTGATACCCGGAGGCAAGACATAGTTGACCGGTGTCTTCTCGCCGTTCTCCTCCAGACTCACGCTGCTTGCGTCGAGGGTTCCGCCACTGGCTGCGCCGAGCGGCTGATCATAGGTACGCCACTTGCCCATCACGAGGTCGAAGGTACCGAAACGCAGCACGATAGGTTTCTTGAAACCAGTGAGGAACATACGCATGAAGCGGATGCTGGAGAAATCGTTGATGTTGCCCTGACGGCTCTCAAACTCATCGATAGGTATGCGGAACTGATACCAGGTAACGGTAGACTTGGTATTATCACGCCAGGTCTGGCTGTATTCACGCTTATCTACAATATGATTATTACCCACCACGAGATCTTCCGGACGGATGCTGACACGGTACTGGAAGTATTTCTCATATTCGTTGAGCGTATAATCCTGGTTGATATCCTCAATATCCGGCGTTGACTTATAAGAAGTATCATAGCTCTCAGAACGGCTGTCGCTGTCAGGCGAGTTGCCCTGAGGATTGTTGATATACTTATATCGCTGCAAGATAGGAGCACGCATCTCATCCCAGTCGGAACCGCGGAAATAGTGGTAGTCATCACGTGCCGGATCGGCAAAGATACTGTCGAACACCGCCTGGTTCACCTTACCCTGAATCTGGTCGAGATAAGCACTCTTGTAGAATTCCTGCTCCTCGGCATCAGTCAGTCCGTTGAAACCCACATCCTGCAAGGCTCTGCTGCCACTGGTGGTAGCAAAGGCATAGGTCACGGTGCTCTGGGTAGGAATCTTACCCCACTGGGTATAGGTGTAGCTCTTGCTGCCATCTACCGGCATGCCACTCTCATAGAATTTCTTGCCATCACGCAGGATATCCTCGCTCACCTCGCCCAGGTTGATGTAGAAATCGCCACCGTAATCGGCAGCATCAGCCTCTTCGCGAGAATAGATGAACGGATCGAGCATCCAGAACTCGATGTATTCGATGTTTGCCTGCTCGAAATCGTTGGTATCCAGTTTACGCATCATTCCGCCCCAGTTGCGCTGCGGATTCTGCAGGGTTCCGTCTGCCTGCAAATCTGTTACATTGAAGTTGTATGGTCCCGGCTCACTTGGATAGTAAGCCAGATTGAGTACATTCAGGGTATTGGTAGCGCCCTGATAACTGCTCTGGTCGCGCAATGGGAAGAGCTCCTTGGTATAGACCTCGCGGACATAATGGTTACTCAACTGCTTGAGGTCGCCCTTGATATGTCCCGGAGTGAGCGAACTTCCACGGCGGGTGAACAGCGGATCGATGGTATACCAGGCTAGGCGCGAACGGTGGAAACCGCTGCTCAGACCGGTCTTATCGCTGTAATCGTCCTTGAAATTGAGCGAAGGCACACTGGATATAAACCAGGAGGTAGGAGTCGTTACATCGATGGTAGTCTTCGTACCCTCGAAGTCATCGATATAAGATGCATTGTCCTGTGTGCCGCCTGCCTCACCGGCAATGAGCTGGGCAAATTCTCCTGTAAAGGATATCTGCGATGGCTGGGTGAGGTGCAGGAATGGTATCTTGTCAAGCACATTGGTGAGCCACTGACTCTCCTTGCGCCAGTTGAGATTGATGCCCCAAAGGGTATTCTTCAGCGGTTCGGAGCCCATGGATACCTTGGTGGTAAGCGCCTGTTCGGAGAGGTGCTGGATAGTACCGCTCAACTGGAAGTTCTTGGTAAAATCATACTCCCAGTTCAGTCCGAACATCGTTTTTCGGGTTTGTCCGAAATCGGTATTACTCTCCAGAGAAACGTTGACAGCCGTACCGGCATCAATGATGCTCTGGTTCAGGATGGTCACCTCGCCGGCACTGTAATCTACCGAATAGTCGGTGCCCTCTTTCAGGGTGATACCGCCTGCCGTAACGACCACCGAGCCCTGTGGCACATTGTAGGCATCGAGCGAGATGACATTGGCTGCAGAGCCCTTGAACTGTCCCACAATCTGATACTTGTTCTTTTCGGCTATCTGCTTGGCTACGGTCTTCGTACTGTCATAAAGTTCGGTAAAGGCATACTTTTCAGCCTTGTCGGCAGCCACGCCCCGCTTGACCAGATAATCACGCATATAACTGCCGAAAGGCTCTACCTTCGGAATGAACACGCGTCCGTTAGAGATGGTATAGCCTTCTACATAATCGAAATATCCATTGCTGTGTGCCTTGTTGTTGTTATCCAGACGGTCGGCGCCCAGCACACGGATGATAGGCTGCTTCTTCACCTGCTGCTCAGGGATATAACTGAGATATACGCCGGTGGTATCGCTCTGGTATTTCACATCCAGGCGGAACTTCTCCTTCTCTACGGTAGAAGCCAGATAATAAACGTTCTTCATCATCAGCCCCCAGTTGCCCTGTCGCGGATTGTTACTGGTATTTTTGAGCGATTTCACGAAGAGTGCCTGCTTGGTATCGCTGAGATCGGATGCAAACTCGCCCACCTGATAGGTAATGCCTCCCGATGTATACTCATAGGCTACAGCAAGTACCTGGTCGGTCTGCAGACTGGTTTTCAATGAGATATAACCCAAAGCGGTATTGACCGTATACTCAGAAGAATTGAGCAGACGGGCACTCTCCAGTTTCTCATAATCGGCTCCACCAACCAGTCCGCCTCCATCGAGAGTGGTTGCAGCCTGGTCGATGTCACGGGCAGCAGCATATTGGCTGTTCATCGCCGCATACTCTGTATTCGCCTGGTTAGAAGGCACCAGTCCGCTCGCCGCCCACATCGGGTTGCTCAGTTTCTGGTTCTCGCCCAGGTCGGTCAGGGCTACGATGTTTCGGGTATTGGTGGTATTGCCGGTTTTGTTGGTAACCCACACCTCCACGCGGTTGATGGTGATGCCCGTGGTGAGATTAGGAAGTTTCTGCATCCAGGCATCATAATGATTTCTGAAATACTGGGAGAGGAAGAAGTGGCGGTTCTCCTCATAATCGGCTACATTCAACTCGAAAGGAGTGAGCTGTACACCGCCCCTGGTAGATACGCTCTTCGATGCACTTTTCTTCTGCGAAGCCACCATCTGCAGCTTGAGTTTGCCAAACTGCATATCGGTTCTAACACCAAACAGACTGCTGGCGCCTTTGATGAGCGAAGAGTTGGAAGGGAAGGAGACGTTGCCCGCCTCAACGAGTTTGATGATTTCATCTTCCTTGCCGTCGTACTTCAGTTTCATGTTCTGTGCATCGAAATCGAAGGTGGCATCGGTGTTGTAATTCAGGTTCATGTTCACCTTATCACCCACCTTTCCGTTGACGTTGAGATTGATTTTCTCATCAAAATCCATCATCGTCGTCTTTCGGTTGCGGATAGGCAACGAAGGATTGTCGATGCTCTTCTTGTTGATACCGAACTTGAGTTCGGCAGAACCCTGTGTCTTCACTCTGATGCCACCAGGACCGAAGATTTTCTCGGCAGGTCCCAAGTCGAAGTGCATATCCGAGAAATCGAACTTCTCCTTGCCTTTTGCCTGGAAGATTTCATCGTTCTGCTTGCGGAAGTAGCTGTTGCGCTGCTGCTGTTCGGTCCATGCAAGATACTCTTTCGGAGTGAGCATGATAGGGGCCGAAAGCCAGGTTGAGCCCATGCGGTTGCCGATGATATAGCGGTCGAGGGTATCGTTGTAGACTACCTGATATTGCAGATTATCAGGACGTTTCAGGTCGAGCGGACTCTGATAGAGGTCGCTCAGGGAGTAAGGTTGGGTGCGCTGAATCTGCCAGCGGGTATGCAGCAGCGAATCGGGAATGGTATCTTCATCGAGCTGCACGGGCTGGGCTGTACTGGTATGGGTTTTCTTTTTATCGTCCTGAAGTTGAGGCAAAGCTATCGCATAGCCGAAGGTTGTCACCATCAGCCAAGCCAATAGAAAAGATATGAATCTTTGCTTCTGTTTCATCGACAAAAAACTCCTAACTTATTTGATTTGCTTCAATGCCAGTTTCACAACCTGTTCTACGGGGAGATCAGGCTGTGCCTTGAGGATATCTACTACTACCTTGGCAGATGGTGCCGGCGAGAAGCCGAGCATGGTGAGGGCGCTTACCGCCTCATCCTTTACGTCATTGTTCACCATCACCACATTGCCTCCGCTGGCTGGCAGTTCGTCAGCAATGCCGAGGCTCACGATTTTATCTTTCAAGTCGATGATGATTCGCTGTGCAGTCTTCAGTCCGATACCCTTCACGGTTTTCAGCATCTTGTCGTTACCAGTAGAGATGATTTCGCAGAGTTCGCGTGGCGAGAGTGAAGAGAGAATCATACGGGCCGTATTTCCGCCTACTCCTGAAACGGTGATGAGGAGGCGGTAGAGTTCACGTTCCTGTTTGGTAGCAAAGCCGAAAAGGGTGAAAGAGTCATCTCTTCCACCAGCCACCAGCACTTCATGAACATAGAGTTTCACTTCCTGTTTGCCCTGAATGGCAGTATATGTATTGAGCGATATATTGAGTCCGTAGCCCACTCCCGCAGTCTCAACAATAGCCAGCGCAGGTGTCAACTCTGTCAGATCGCCATGAATATATTCTATCATTTTCTTTTTCTCCTAATTAAATTAATATATTAATAACGTGCGAAGGGCGGGATTATTGTAATAGAGTTCCATAAAATTACGTC
>ERZ779852.2176-NODE-2176-length-16634-cov-3.569757_pt1 | contig 16634 bp, 20 predicted proteins | sample MGYA00511559_ERZ779852 | MGnify/ENA primary metagenome ERZ779852 (study PRJEB29588, sample SAMEA2157977) | human gut metagenome | biome: human gut; feature: human-associated habitat; material: faeces | place: Denmark | collected 2008/2010 ...
CACGGCGTGCCGGGCGGCCATGAATTCACTTCCTTTGTGCTGGGACTCTACAATGCAGCAGGGCCGGGACAGGCCCTGGACGAATCGCTGCGTCAGCGTCTGCTCGACTGGGATACGCCCTGTCATCTGCGCATCTTCGTCAGCCTGTCCTGCACGCTCTGCCCGGAGCTCGTCACAGCAGCCCAGCGCCTCGCGACCCTGAATCCCAGGATTACGACGGATGTCTACGACCTCAATCTCTATCCCTCGCTGCGCGAGGCGTATCAGGTCATGAGCGTGCCGTGCTTCCTCATCAATGAGGACGGTCCTCACTTCGGTAAGAAGACGGCCGCGCAGCTGCTCGACCTGATGGAAGCGAGTCGGGCCTGAGTCCATACCCATATCCATTCCCATTCCAGAACGAGAGGCTTTCTGTCTGCCGGCTGTGCCGGAGGCAGAGAGCCTTTTTCATGTCTGTGCACATTTCGCGCTTCTTCGCGTGTTTTTATCCCTATTTTATCGCACTCATTCGCCGTACTTCGCAAAATGTGCATTATATAAAAATTTTTGTACTTTATTTGCGTGCCTGGTTTACATTCTTTCTGTAAGTGCTATAATACAAAACAATTTCATCTGTATTTTGTATTCATATTTTACATTCAGAAAGGACGTATGCATGATGGAACAAAAGAATCCTTTTAAAATGCCAAAGGTACTCTGGTTTCAGCTTTTCCTGCTGGCACTCGGCTATGCGTTTTACTCGGCGAACCGCCTTTCCTTCGGCGTCGGCCTCAAGGCTGTTGCGGCTTCGCTGTCGCTGACCGCCGTCCAGCTCGGCACGATTGGCACCATCTTCACCCTCGGGCAGGCACTCATCGATATCCCTGCCGGTTACCTCGCGGACCGGTTCGGCCGCAAGCGCATGCTGATCTTCGGCATGGTCGGCCTCGGCTGCATGACCACTTGCGTCACGACTTCGGCCAGCTTTGCAGGAGCCGCCCTGTGGCGTGTCTGTTTCGGCATTTTTGAAGGCTGCTGGAATATCGTCATGTACTCGGTAGCCGGCTCGATTTTCCCGGCCGCCCGCGCCATGCTCAACGGACTCATGATGACGTTCTACTCCATCGGCGCGTATGTCGGCCCGACGTATTACGGCTGGAGCCTGGAGCGCACGGGGGACTGGAGCGTCGGCCTGACGCACATGGGCATCGCCACCGTCATCTTCGGCCTGCTGCTGATCTTCGGCTTCAAGAGAAAATACACGGATACCTCGACGGACATCAAGCGCATTCATCTAATTGAGGCAATCCGCACGGTCGGCTTCAACAAAGTCGTCTGGCTCGGCGTCCTGATCCAGATCCTCAACATCATCCCGTACTGGGGCTTTGCTTCGATGGGCCCGTACCTCTTCATGACGTATAAGGGATTCAGCCCGACAGAGGCCGGCTCCTTCTTCGGCGCCATCTACGGCATCGGCGGTCTCAGCGGCGTCGTGCTCGGCTTCTTCGCCGACCGCTTCGGCCGCAAGCCGACCATCATCTGCCTGTCCGGACTCAATGCACTCTGCGCGTTCCTGATCTTCCACGTCATCCCGCAGACCTCTGCGGTGCTCTACATCGTCGGCGGCCTCATGGGCATCGGCTTACACGCCATCTACGTGCTCGGCTACACAATCGCCCAGGATGGCGTCAGCACGAGCCAGATCGGCCTGGCCACCGGCATCGTCGGCGCTTCGAGCTACTTTCTCTCGTTCTTCTCAGGCCCGCTCATGGGCTTCCTGACCACGACGCTCGGCCACGTCGCCGCCCTCGACATCATCGTCGTCGCTTTCGAGGCCTGCCTCTTCATCGTCGCCCTGCTCATGAAAGAGACGCAGAACCGTCATCTCCACGAAGAACACGAAGCCTGATCCATACGTCATATCGAATCAAAAGAGACGCATTCCCGCGTCTCTTTTTCTATGCCAATCTGCAGCGTCCTGTGCAGTCTGCTGAGATGTATACCGTGAAAAAAGGAGTCATTCTTGTGCGGGGAAATCGCGTTGCTCATACGAAATTTTTGACAAAATGGAATAAAAGACTTTTTTCTGGGGCGGGATAGTGTTATAATAGAAAAAATTTCAACTATTTATTATACGATAAAGGACAGGTGTAAAAGAATGGCTAGAACGGCAAATTACGAAGCGAAAATAGAAACCATCGAGGCGAAGATCCAGAAGAAAAAAGACGAGATCAAAAAGCTCAAAGCTGAGCTCGAGGAGGTCAAGGCAAAGAAGGCTCAGGCCGACTACAAGGAACTTCTCGACTACATGAGTGAACACGACATCTCTGCCGACAAAGTGCTGGAAGTCATCAAAAACTGAGTGCATGACAAAAGAAACAAGATCTAAAAAAACAAGCTCTATTGTGAAGAGCTTGTTTTTTTGTAGCCGTCATCCTGCATTCGCTTCCTGGGAACTGTAAAAAAATTTTCTTTTTGACATATTGACTTTTTGACCAATATGAGTATAATAAGAATTGTAAAGAGGATAAGGGAACCGAGAGAAAGGGTCCGAGGTCCTCGATACAAATATCAAATGGTTTTGAATCGCCGCCTGATGCTCATCAGAAGGTGGCAGCAAGACGTTGAAAGGGGTTTTTGATTATGTTTGGTTTGGTTCCATTTGTTTCCAACAATGATCTTCAGAAAGAAGAGAACGTATTTGATCGCCTCATGAATGTCTTTGATGAACCGTTTATGCAGAGCTTCCATACTCCGGAATTCAAGGTTGATGTCAAAGACAACAAGGACAGCTATGACCTCACGGCTGAGCTGCCGGGCCTCAAGAAGGAAGACATCTCACTTACGTACAACAACAACTATCTGACGATTGCCACGAAGAATGAGCAGTCGAAAGACGAGAAGGACGATAAGGGCAACTACGTCCGCCGCGAGCGCAGCCAGAGCAGCATGAGCCGCTCGTTCTACATCAATGATATTGATGAGAGCAAGTGTACGGCAGAATACAAGGATGGTATCCTTTCCGTCCATATGCCGAAATCGGCCGAGAAGGCTGCAACGGGTCATACCATCAACATCAATGGCGCCGCTTAAGTCCGAGCGTGAAACTGCTTAAAGTTTGACCAACCAAACACCGCGTGCCGCGTTCAAGCGGCCGTCGGTGTTTGCTCCATATGCAAGAGACGTCTCTTAAAAGAGTCAGCGTATTGCTGGCTCTTTTTTTGTGCGCCCAAGGCATGTGTATTTTTCTAGCCATAGCTGGTGATGCAATATTTCTAGTGGTATAATAATCGTAATAAATCACAAGAGAGGTGCAGGCATGGAATACTGGGATATTTATGACAGGGAGAAGCATGTGACGGGGCGCAGGATGATCCGCAATGACTGGCACATGAAGCCGGGGGACTATCATCTGACGGTTCTGGCGCTGATCCGCGATCGGGCAGGGCGCATCCTCATCACGCAGCGCAAGGCGGATAAGGAATGGGCTCCGCTGAAATGGGAGATTCCCGGCGGCGGCGTCCGGGCCGGGGAGCGTTCGGAGGAGGCGGTGCTCCGGGAGGTGGCCGAGGAAACAGGGCTTCACTTCACGATGGAGCAGGGCCGCTGCATCCACACGTACCGCAGCGACAGCCCGGCCGAGCAGAACAATTATTTCGTGGACATCTATGAATTCTGGGGCGATTTTACGCAGGCGGATGTCCGGATCCAGGACGATGAAGTCGAGGCGTTTCGCCTGGCCAGTCCGCAGGAGATCGGTGCGCTGGGTGAGCGCGGGGATTTCCTGCACTACCACCGGCTCGAGGGCTTGCTGGCTCGTCCGGGATCCTCGGGAGAAGAGGCATGACGCTCCGTGTGCCCGTTCCTGCCAGTGGGACTGCTGAATCATGGAGCGGGTGAGCGATTGAGCCCCGGCCAACCCGATTTCGGCACGTCTTTGATTTTAGTCAAGGAAATTTTCATCAACACCTTATATAATGACCTTGTCAAGAGACACGGTTCCGTGATCCCTTGCTGGGTCTTTTTTCGTGAGGAGGCATTATGATTCAGGGACGCATTCATTCCATCGAAACGTTTGGCTCCGTGGATGGACCGGGGACGCGCTTCATCATCTTCCTGCAGGGCTGTGCGATGCGCTGCCTGTACTGCCATAACGTGGATACGTGGAACGACGGGCAGCGGGGCGGTGAACTGCGGACAGCAGATGAGCTGCTGGACCAGGCGGAGCGCTATCGGCCTTATTGGGGAGACGAGGGGGGCATCACGGTGAGCGGCGGCGAGCCCCTGCTGCAGATGGATTTCCTGCTGGATCTCTTCCGGAAGGCAAAGGCGCGCGGCATGCACACCTGCATCGATACGGCCGGGCAGCCCTTTACGCGCCGGGAGCCTTTTTTCGGCAAGTTCCAGGCGCTCATGGAGGTGACCGACCTCCTGCTCGTGGATATCAAGCACATCGATGCGGAGGCGCACCAGAAACTCACTGGCTGTCCCAACGACAATATCCGGGACATGTTTTGCTATCTGTCCTCCATTCACAAGCCCATCTGGGTCCGTCAGGTGCTGGTGCCGGGATGGACGGATGCGCCCGATTCGCTCCAGCGCACGCGGTCGTTCCTCGATACGCTGACGAATGTGGAGCGCGTCGAAGTGCTGCCGTATCACAACATGGGCCTCTACAAGTGGGACGAGCTCGGCATTCCCAATCAGCTCCGCGATGTGCAGCCGCCTTCGGAGGAAGACGTGCAGCAGGCGCGGGATATCCTAGGGGCCGTCTGAAGAAGAGAATTCCTAGAGAAAATGTGATGCCTGGCATGAGTCTTTGAGTGAAATCAAGGACGGGCCGCACCAAAAACGGTATGATATAAATCAACGAGAAACAAAAATGTGCATGGACACATAAACGCATCGATGTCTAGAAGAAGGAGGAAATATGATGAACGTCATGAATCGAGATGCTGCCTGGAGGAGCTTCAAGGGTGTAAAGTGGACAGATGATGTCAATGTGCGGGACTTCATCCAGAACAACTACACGCCTTATGACGGCGACGAGAGCTTCCTGGCCGGCTCTACGGAGGCGACGGACAAGCTCTGGGGCAGGGTGCAGGAGCTGCAGAAGGAAGAGCGGAAGCGAGGTGGTGTCCTGGACTGCGAGACGGAAGTCGTCTCGGGGATCACGGCATACGGCCCGGGCTACATCGATGCATCGCTGAAGGACCTCGAGCAGGTCGTCGGCCTGCAGACGGACAAGCCCCTGAAGCGCGCGTTCATGCCGTTTGGCGGCATCCGGATGGCAGAAGAGGCCGCCAAGACGTACGGCTACGAGGTCAATCCCAAATTCCACAAAATCTTTACGGAGTACCACAAGACCCACAACCAGGCGGTCTTCGATGCCTACACGCCGGAGATGCGCAGGGCGCGCCACAGCCATATCGTCACGGGCCTGCCGGATACGTACGGACGCGGCCGCATCGTCGGCGATTACCGCCGCGTGGCGCTCTACGGCATCGATTTTCTCATCGAGAAGAAGAGTGAGGACCTTGCGAACTGCGGCTGCGGTGTCATGACGGACGACATCATCCGCCAGCGCGAGGAGCTCGCCGAGCAGATCCGGGCCTTGAAGCAGATGAAGGAGATGGCCAAGGCCTACGGCTACGACATCTCGAATCCGGCCAAGAATGCCAAAGAGGCCGTCCAGTGGCTCTACTTCGGCTATCTGGCAGCCATCAAGACGCAGAATGGCGCCGCCATGAGTGTCGGCCGCATCTCCACGTTCCTCGACATCTACATCAGCCGTGACCTCGCGGAGGGAACGCTGACAGAGACGCAGGCACAGGAGCTCATCGATCACCTGACGCTGAAGTTCCGCATGGTGAAGTTTGCCCGCATCCCGTCGTACAACCAGCTCTTCTCCGGCGACCCGGTCTGGGCGACGCTTGAGATGGCCGGCGTCGGCATGGATGGCCGTCACATGGTCACGCGCACGGACTACCGCTTCCTGCACACGCTCGAGAACATGGGCCCGTCCCCGGAGCCGAATCTGACGGTGCTCTATTCGCCTGCCCTGCCCGCAGCCTTCAAGAAGTATGCCGCCCGCATCTCCATTGAGACATCCTCGATCCAGTACGAGAACGACGATGTCATGAAGCCGGTCTGGGGCGACGACTACAGCATATGCTGCTGCGTTTCGGCCACGCAGACGGGCAAGGAGATGCAGTTCTTCGGCGCGCGCGCCAACCTTGCCAAATGCCTGCTCTACGCCATCAACGGCGGCAAGGACGAAAAATTCCTGACAAAAGACGGCAAACACATGCAGGTGGGGCCGGAGTACATGCCCATCACGTCAGACGTGCTCGACTACGATGAGGTCCTGCATCGCTTCGATCAGATGATGGACTGGCTGGCCGGACTCTACGTGAATATCCTGAACCTCATCCAGTACATGCACGATAAGTACTACTATGAGGCAGCTGAGATGGCCCTGATTGACACGGACGTGCGCCGGACCTTCGCCACGGGCATTGCCGGGTTCTCCCATGTCGTCGATTCCCTCTGCGCGATCAAGTACGCCAAGGTCTCCACGATCCGCGACGAATCTGGCCTGGTCGTCGACTACAAGGTCGAAGGCGACTTCCCGAAATACGGCAACGACGATCCGCGCGCTGACAAGATTGCCGTCTGGCTCCTCAAGACCTTCATGACGAAACTGCGCAAGCATCACACGTACCGCAACTCTGAAGCCACGACGTCCATCCTGACCATCACGTCCAACGTCGTGTACGGCAGCGCCACGGGCGCACTGCCGGACGGACGCAAGGCCGGCGCGCCGTTCGCGCCGGGCGCAAATCCGTCGTACGGTGCGGAGCAGAACGGCCTGCTGGCCTCCCTGAACTCCGTTGCGAAGCTCCCGTACGAGTACGCACTCGACGGCATCTCGAACACGCAGACCATCGCGCCGGAAACGCTTGGCCATACCGAATCAGATCGCGTGGACACGCTCGTGCGCGTGATGGACGGCTATTTCAAACAGGGCGCCCATCACCTGAACGTCAACGTCTTCGGCGTTGACAAGCTCATCGACTGCATGGAGCACCCCGAAAAGCCGGAATACGCGAACTTCACCATCCGCGTCTCGGGCTACGCCGTCAAATTCATCGACCTGACCCGTCAGCAGCAGCTCGACGTCATCTCCCGCCGCGCCCATCAGAAGATGTGAGCGCATCGAGAGCCACCTCTCATCATCAAGATTCCCTCGCAACAAAAGGCATTTACTGTCTGGCCGTTGCGAGGGAATTTTTGCTATAATGACAAGGAGAGCCGTTCATCATGACACAAGGGGGAAGAAAAATGGACCGTTTAGAAGAAATCCTGGCTGCCAACAAGGCATTTGTGGCCCATGGCAAGCATGACTATACAGAAGAGGATATTGCCGCGAGCAAGCTGCCGAAGAAGAAAATGGCGATTTTCACCTGCATGGACACGAGGCTGACGGAGATTCTCGAGCCGGCCATGGGCATCCAGCGCGGCGATGCCAAAATCATCCGCACGGTCGGCAACTACCTCACCGGAGAATTTGATGCGGTCATCCGCAGCCTGATGGTGGCTATCTATGAACTCGGCGTCGAGGAGATCTTTGTCGTCGGGCATTACGAGTGCGGCATGGCCAAGACAACGGCAGACAGCCTCGCCGCTGCGATGCGCGCGCATGGCGTGAGTGAGGGCGCCATTGCCAAGATCCATGGCGAACTCGAGACGTGGGCCAATGCGTTCCGCGATCCTGTCGAGAATGTCAAGGATGCTGTGGCCAAGATAGCCGGCAACCCGTACATCCCGAAGAACATTAAGGTACACGGCCTGATGATCCATCCCCGCACCGGGAAGCTCGATGTTATCCAGACGGCAGCAGACAAGCCCGTGTTTGGGGAGGCGGCAGGGCAGGAACCATCTTCAAAGCAGCAGTGGCTTGACTGGACCGTGAAGATCCAGAGCCTTGCACAGGCCGGCCTTCATTATGGGCGGGATCGGTTTGACCTTGAGCGCTATCAGGAACTGCGCGATATTGCCGCCGCAATGATGGCAGCGCAGGCAGATCTGCCGCTCGCAAAAGTCAAAGATCTCTTCTGCAATGAGACGGGCTATCAGACGCCCAAGATCGATACGCGCGCGGCCATTTTCCAGGAGGACAAGATCTTGCTCGTTCATGAAAGCACGGGAAAATGGTCTTTGCCCGGCGGCTGGTGTGATGTCGATCAGTCGGTCGCGGATAATACCATCAAAGAAGTCAAGGAAGAGGCTGGCCTCGATGTCGCCATCACCCGCGTCATTGCTATCGACGATTGGCGCAGACACAACCGATGCAACAATCCCTACGGGATTATCAAGATTTTTTCCCTCTGCAAGGTCCTAGGCGGCTCCTTTCAGCCCAATATCGAGACCACCGAAGCGGCGTATTTTTCCGAGCAGGAACTGCCACAAAACATCGCCCTCGAGAAAAACAGCCTCGACCAGATACACCGCTGCTTCGTCGCACATCGTACGCCGGACTGGAAGACCACGATGGACTAAAACGCAGTGAATGTACACCTGCTGCTGGAGGTTGACCCGCAGTTCGGTATCCACAAAGCAGTAAAGACGATCAAGGGGAAAACGTCGAGGATACTTCGGCAGGAATTTCATTTATTTTTGCATTTCGAAAGGCTTCTTCCATGTCGGCTGCACAGGAAAGGTAACACACATTATAACGACAACTGGTTTATCTGGCAATGCGATCTGCCTCAACTACACTAAATGAACTTAATAAAAAGGAAGTTGCTTCTGTAGCAACTTCCTTTTTGCTTTATCGTTTCAAGTGACGGATGGAATCATGATAGCCTGCAAGGAAGTCGGCAACATAAAATCACGTTAGTCACACAAAATAACCGTAAGGATTATCATCGAATGTTCAGCCATACACGAGATTACTTGCATATTACTTCCGATAAGTATAAAGTAGAAAAGAATCGCCTGTTTTCGGGCTTTAGAAGGGCTTTGCCGATGTTTTGCCGATATTCAGCCGAATACGGTATCAAGGGCAGAGCGTAGCGCGTCGGATCGGCGCTTCGTGATGTGCGAGTAGATGCCCGCAGTCGTGTTGATGTTGGCGTGGCCCAAGCGCTTGGAGACAAGCTCAAGCTCCACGCCGGACTCCAGCAGCATGGTGGCATGGGTATGGCGCAGTGTGTGGAAAGATCCAGCCCCGAACTTCTTCCGGCAGACCTGATTGAAGTACCGCATCCGGGAGGCTGTAAGATTCTTTCCGATGCCGTTCGTGCAGATATAGCCGCTATCGCGGTAGAACTTCCCTGCGGCCAGTTTGCGCTCAGCCTGAAGACGCCGCACGCTACGGAGGATATCCGCGAGGGTATCACTTATAACGATTGTCCGGACAGATGCCCTTGTTTTTGGCATCGGCTGGTAGACACCAGCGCCGCCATCATCAAACATTGTGGCATGGATATAGATCTCCTTATGTTCAAGGTCAACATCCTCCCACTTGAGCGCCAGGCACTCGCCCTGCCTCATGCCCGTGTAGTAGGATAGCACCATGGGCGCGTAGAAGTCATGGCCGGTCGGGAAGCAGGAAAAGAGTGTCTCTATCTGATTGGGGCTGAAAGGCTCCATCCTTTTCGGTGCTTCCGTGCTGGGCGGTATGCTGACACCTACGCAGGCGTCAAAGTCGATAAATCCGCAAGGATTCTTCGCGTAGCGCATGGCGCGACTTACGACATGGAGCATCGTGGATGTCGTGCTCCTCGAGTATTTGCTGGCGAGAGCATTCACGAAGCGCTGCACGGTTCGCGCGTTGACTCGGATGAGTGGCAGCCCTCCGAGTTCGGGGATGATGTGCAGCCGTATGGCCGCTCGATACGTGCGCTGGGTAGCCGGGCGCAAGAAGACTTCAACATATTCTGGCAGGAATACGCTTTCGAGGAAATCGCAAAAGAGCATTGCGCGATTATCACTGTAATAATCTGTACGGTCTACCGTGTCCCTGAGAAGCCTGCGACCGTTGCGCTCGGCTTCCGCCTTCGTCCGTCCTCCGGCACGCTCGATGAGACGGCTCTTTCCGCGCTCGTCTTTCACATAGAACGAAAAATACCAGATTTTCCCGCGTTTTCTTAAATACATGTAAAACCCACCTTTTCTCTGCGGGCTTGGTGATTACATGGCAGGAGTAACCTTAATTCGTTCCCTTATAGAATACCACGCTTCCAAGGCTCATTCCATCCATAATTTTGGGATGATGAACTTTCGCATTCCACTATGTCATGGTATAATGATATATCCACACGGCGTACCTGCTCACGCCAGCCCATCCACAGTATCCGGCTGAGCAATGAAGAGCAGGAGCGGCCACGGCTGATGTGGCAAGAGAGCAGGGGGCGCGAGAAGGCTGTCTGCTCTTTTCATAAGAAGGAGATGAGGACGATGGACAAATACGTTATGGCAATCCTGGTGCTGATGCCGGGCTTCTTGGCCATCAGTACGGCTGAGAAGCTGGGCAAGACACACACGAAGAAATCAGGAGTATCGCTGGCGCTGGCATACGCTGCCTACACGGTCGTGATCCTGCTCATCACGATGAGCGTGAGCCTGCTGTGGTCGGACAGTAGCGTGACGATGCAGCAGGCCATCAACGGCGAGATGCCACTTTCATTCTACGTACTTCTCATGGCAGTGTCGGTAGCTGCCAGCATTGCGGTTGGCGCAGTGTGGGCGCTGTTCCTGTCGGACTGCATCCTGCAGAAAATCAACAAGGTCAACGCGATGCGTGGCAAGAATATCCGTTGGGAAGAAGGCAGCTTGTTCCATCACCTGTTCAACGACGGGAAGCCTCACTTCGTCATTATCAGGAAAGACGGGGAGGATGTTGCGGTAGGCTTCTTCTATGCCTGCAGCAACCCGCAGGACGATAAGGAAGAGTTGTCCATCACGGAGTATCCAGAATACCGGGAAGAATGGAATCGCGTCAAGGAAGGCGAGAAAGACTCATACCTGTACATTACAGAGCAGACCTATTTTGACGTGTCCAGTGGGCTGACTGTCATCGAGACGCAATACCCGCCGGAATGGCTCAACGACGACCAGAAGAAGGATTCGGAGGAGCCTGTGAAGGATGAGACGGCGGAGAGCTCGGACGCGAAGGCTTGTCAGGACGCTGATACCCGCCACGTGAGTTCGGTTTTTCGGATTGATTGATATGAATCATAATGTACTCCTTTCATGGCAGCCTGCGGGGCGGCTCTTTTTATGGCAGAAGGATGATATCATCCCATTTTTTGGGGAATCCCATATGAATGAGAACAGCGTTAAATGTGTTCGGGGAGAGCTTTTTTGACAGATGGTCAATGTTGTGCTCAATTTGCAAGATGAGAGTGCGGTAATCCTTTTTGGTCAGGAAGAACCCCAGAATGATCACGCAATCGAAGAGTCTGGACTTGAATAAAGGCGGCTGCTTCTTGTGAAAAAGAACAATTCGGGGTATCTTATTGCCATTCTTCGCAACCGTATTAAATAACCGGTCATCATGCGCGCAGATATTTCGGAAATGATTCACGAATCGAAACATTTCCGAAAGCATAGAAGCGATGCGAATATCATCAATGGAGACATCTGTCCCGTATTCGTGCGAAAACTCATAGATGAACTCCGCAGCAATCTTCTCCTTTACTGACAGATCTAGTGCGTCGAAGAAATGGTAGGTTTCGCCTAAAGTCATCTTCTTGGACAGGACCCACAACGGCAGCTCTTTGTATTTGTCTAGGTAGTGGTAAACCTGCCCACTTTGAGAATTGTTCGTGATGACATTGGAAACTTTGGCTATCAAGCGTGTCACTTTTTGCGGATTGGAAGAATCGAAGTTGTTGATATCAAGGTAACTGAAGTTCTGGGTGTATGTTTCAGAGAAGAAATAGGCAATCTGCGTTTTCAAGAAGGTTTCAACCTTAAGGATTGCGTCCATCAAAGCCGACTTCATGGCGCGATCAAAGGTGTAGAGTGCATATATGTGCTCGAAAGTCGTGCCAGGCTTGTAGCGGTCTTCGCCAGCCTGACGGCAGAGCGCAGTATCCAAGAAGATATCTTTGTAGCCGTTGATGATGTTATAGTACCCTTCACGCTTCAATATTGTCGTAGCCCTGCTACCGTCTCGTATCTCGAGGTTGCGGGAACGAAGTATTTTTAGCTGTTGGCGATAGGTCTTGAATGGTTTACTGCTCGGCATGAGAACACTCCTTTCGGGTAATAAAAAAAGGTCTTGCTTCTCCGCAGATAAGCAAGACCCCGCAACTCGCCCGCAGGTTCGTTGCTATTCCCTTATCATCATCATACTCGATACAGCCAGGAATGTCAATGAAAAATCTTGACAAAGTGGTGCTTTTCTGCTAATTTTAATAAGTTTTACATGTAAACTACCGAAATGCTTACGGCCGCCTGCGGGCGGTCTTTTTATTGCATGGATTTCTTCAGCTTCTCGAAGAGGGAGAGCTGCTGGTCGATGTTGGCTTCCTGTTCGTCCTGTTTGAGGCAGTGCTTCAGGTGCTCGAGGGCGGCCTGTGTCTCGGTGATGGCGGCCTGGATATCCTCGCGGCTGGTCGGTGTGGCTGCGGGCTCTTCATACGGCTGATCCCAGTGATGCTTGAGGCCTTCGATGTAGGCGAGCTTGATGAGGCCGGCGATATGGTAGGACTTGTCGTAAGGGAGCCAGAGGGCGTTGCGATGCTTCCAGACGCCTTCGGTCTTGGATTTGTACATGCGGTTGATGGCGACGTAGCGCTTGCCTGCTGAGCGAATCAGGGCGACGCGAATGCCCTTGGAGTCCGGGAGCTCGAGCATGCCGACTTCGATATCTTCGTCGATGACAATGGCCGGTTTCTCTGCGGTCTTCTTGCGGGTCGTGGTCTTTCTGGTAGCCATGTGGTTCCCTCCTAGCTAGATTTATTTTATATCGTTCACGGCTTGCAAACGCCGCATGGTGTGTAACCGTCGGCGACAGCCTCATCTCGTGAGCTGATGGTAACGAAGTTTTCAGGATGCTTGATGGTGCGGCAGGTTGGCCGGTGGAACTTTTTCGAGTTGGGATTGCCGAGGTATCTTGCTTCGGGGATGGTGGACGCTCCTGAAGCGGCCTTGCTGCTAGTATTCGATGCGTTGGACGTTGCCGCTGACGAGGTGGCCGAAGTGGACTGTGCTGCAGAGGAACTTGTGACAGCGGCTTCTTTCTTCACGGTGCTCGAGGTTGAATCTGTTGGTTTGTCTTTTGATGATCCTGAGATTGTGTTCACAGAAGCCGCCGTGGTTTGGGTCGTTTTTGTAGCAGAATGTGTTACTTCTGGGTTGATTTTTGGATTGATGAAATCGATGAAAATCCAGATACATAACGTACCGACCGCCATATATTTTAATTTCTTTGTTGAATAGTCATTTCTATGCCGATACAGAAGAATAGCGCCGATGGGCCAGAAGATGATTAACATCAACCACATAAACCATGTTTTGTCATACCATTTTTTCTTATTCATAGTAACCACCCCTTTCTGATTATACTTTCCCGCGCAGCTCGACTACTTTACCCAGTATCCTGACAGGGAGATCGCGGATTTCTTGGTTGGAGTAGAAGTGCGGTTCGTAGACGGACGTGTTCGTGGCAATCAGGGTGATGCCGTCTTCTTGCTTCTTGACGCGCTTGACGGTGGCCTCGTCGCCGTTGACCATCACGATGGCGATGTCGCCGCTGTCCACGTCTTCCTGTTGGCGGACGATGACGACATCGCCTTCCAGTATCCTCGGCTCCATCGAGTGGCCGCAGACGCGCAGCGCGAAGAATTTGCCGGAGGCCGCCAGCTTTTGCGGGATCTCTTCCCAGTCGATGATTTCTTCGATGGCTTCGATTGGGATGCCTGCCACGACTCGACCGAGGACGGGGATGCGGATGCCTTTATCTCTCGGCTGTTGTGATGGAGCGGGTGGCTTGGTGGGAGAATGCGTGGCAGTATGAGGTTCTACAAGATCGGCTTTGCTTACACCGAAAAAGGTGGCCATCATTTCTATCTTGTCGATACGAGGATACTTTTCAGCGTTGAGCCAGTCAGTGACAGTGGAGTAAGCGAATCCGAGTCGCTTACAAAACTCCTTCCGACTGATGCCCTTGTCTTCCATATACATCTTGATGTTTTGAGCCATCACTTGCTTGTTGCCTAGAGCACTCATTATATCCACATCCTTTCTGATTTTTCTATCTACGGTTATAATTTTACGCTTTTAACGTCTTAATCTCAATAAAAAATGTAAAAAATTACGCTTTAGGGGTTGAATACCGCTTAAAGCGGTGATATAATAGCATAAGAGGTTGAAGAAAGGAGGTATTATACATGCCGATAACGCTTAAAGCGGCAAGAGTGAACAGGAACCTCAACCAGAAAGAGGCTGCCAAGCTCATTGGGGTTAGCGTGAGTACGTTGCAGAACTATGAGTCAGGAAAATGCTTTCCCGATGTCCCTGTCATCAAGAGCATCGAACGAGTCTATCAGATTCACTACGCCGACATCAGCTTTTTACCTACAAATAACGCTTAAAGCGGTATAGGAGGAATAACTATGACTGAATTAGTTCGCATCGACAACCAGCAGGCGCACGTCCTGCCCAGGTTTGCGAATAAACAGGAGGCCGAGGACGAGCTCGCGCGGTAGGCCGTCGAGAAGGGCCTGACGAATCAAGATAAGACTTAATGGATGATTGGACTTGGTGATTACATGGCAAGAGTAAACAGCAGGGAGAAATACCTGATTGAGGACGATGCGGATCGTCTGATGCCGCTGCGCGAGGTGGCAGCCCGCTTAGCGACATCGGTCCCGAGTGTCCGCAGGATCATCGCAGGGAACCATCTTTCGGTGGTGCGCAATGGCAAGCGCACCTACGTCCGGAAGGTAACGCTCGACGGCTTCCTCATGGAGCTTGAGGGCAGGGATTTAGCAGATCTGATTACAGGTGATAGATGAGGAGTAAGGGAGGTATGGAACATGATTCCGATTGCAAAATATAACGCCGAGGGGCGCTGCATTAAGGCAGGCTTTTCCCTGCGTCCCATCAAGAGGAAGCTTGGCCGCGCCAAGAAGGCGCTGACGCCAAGCGCGAAGACGCGGGAACGCATCGAGTGGGCTTTTGCCGGCATCGTCGCGCTGCTCGGCACGATTGTGGCCGTCGAGGTGCTGGCCGCCATTGCGGCGGTGATGATGTGATGGCTGGCCTGTCATTGCCGCCGCATTGCAAACCCGGGTACGGGTGCTTGCAGTGCCCTTATCCGGACTGTATCTACCCGAAGGGCGGCAAATACAACCGAGTCGCGCCGGTCGAAACGTACATGCTGTCGCTTGTCGGCATGGCACGTTACTGCGTGAGACGCAAGACAAAAAAGACCGGGCGCTGAGACGCCCGGCCAAGAACTAAAAGATCTAATCAACTCTAGTATACAGGAGGTCAATATGGATATCAATATCACGATACGATTTGAGGGGCTTGACAATCTTGCCAATGCCCTCTCGGATATCGCGGGATGCCGTGCGGCGGTCCATCTCGCGGAGATGACGGGAAAGAAGACGCTTCCAGAGAAGAAGGTGGCGCCCGTCATGGAGGGAACGCAGGTCAGCGCGAAGAAAGAACGCGAGATCCGCGATGTGCTCAAGACGGCGGTTCCGTCGGATACGAAGGCTGAGCCCGCGAAGAAGGAAGAGCCGAAGCCAGATGACACGATTCCGCGCGAGGAGCTGGCTGGCATCCGGCAGAAGGTCGCGGCTTTCATCAAGGCCGATCCGGAGAACGGCAAGGCGCGCGTCAAGAAATGGCTCACGGAGCATGACGCGGCTGGCATCAGCAAGGTGCTTGTGAAGGATCGCGCGGCGCTTCTCGCTTTCCTGGGAGGTGAGAAGGTTGCCTGAGTTCCATGCCTTGCTATCCGCGTCTTCGTCGCATCGCTGGCTCGTCTGTACGCCTTCTGCTCGCCTCGAGGAGAAATGTCCGGACGAGCAGAGCGTCTACGCGGCGGAGGGCACGCGGGCCCATGCGCTCGCGGAGAAGCGCCTGCTGCACTTTCTCGAGACGGGCACACTGTACAAGCGCCGCCTCAAGGATGTGGATGCGGAGATGTGGGAGGCTACGGGCCGCTACGTCGATATCTGTATCGAGAAAATCAAGGAGGCACAGCACGTGTCGCCGGATGCGGACGTCTTCGTGGAAAAGCGCCTGGACTACTCGCGCTGGGTGCCGGGCGGCTTCGGCACGGGCGATATGGTCATCTATTCGGATGACTGCATCGAAGTTGTCGACCTCAAGTACGGCAAGGGCGTGCCGGTCTCGGCGCTGGGCAATACGCAGATGCGGCTCTACGCGCTCGGCGCGCTCGATGCCTACGGGTATCTCTACGATGCCGACAAGGTGCGCATGACGATCGTGCAGCCGCGCCTCGATGCCATCTCGACGGATGAGATCAGCACGCAGGAGCTGCTTGCCTGGGCGCAGGATACTGTCGTGCCTGCCGCGCGGCTGGCCTACGCGGGCGAGGGCGAAAAGGAGGCGGGCGCGCACTGCCGCTTCTGCAAGTGCCGCGCGACGTGCCGGACGCTCGC
>ERZ779852.2200-NODE-2200-length-16528-cov-5.458386_pt1 | contig 16528 bp, 10 predicted proteins | sample MGYA00511559_ERZ779852 | MGnify/ENA primary metagenome ERZ779852 (study PRJEB29588, sample SAMEA2157977) | human gut metagenome | biome: human gut; feature: human-associated habitat; material: faeces | place: Denmark | collected 2008/2010 ...
CCCTTCAGGTCGTAAAAGGCCACAACGACAAACGCAGCCTCCGGAAACGGCGCTTCCGCGCCGCCCTCTCACAGGACTACCTGATGGAAATGCTTCTGTCTGCTAAATTTTGATGCGGTTGCCCTGCCTCCCGGAAGGCATATTTTGCCTTTCGGGAGATTTTTTACGGGATGAGCCGGAGAGAGATAGGCAACATTCCGAAAAAAAAGCAAAAAAACTAATAAAGATTTGTGAAATCAGATAAAATAGCTTATTTTCGTTGATTGAAATCAAAACCATGAAACTCGACGGCCGAACACCTGCGATTCGGTCCGACGCAATGGGTTTAGTAATGAGCTTGTAAATACAACAAATACTAACCACATATATTATTAGCCAGTAATGAGTTATCTAAAGTTTGATAAGAACCTCATGATCAATCTGGAGCAGTCGTTGCCAAAGGAAATGCTCCGGACGAATCAGGCGGGGGCTTATCATTGCACCTCGATAGTGGACTGCAACACCCGCAAACAGCACGGACTGCTTGTGGTGCCGATCGGCGATGAGGAGTACAAGCCTCATGTGCTGCTGTCGACTCTCGACGAGACGGTGATTCAGCACGGAGCACCGTTCAATCTGGGTCTTCACCGCTATCAGGGGGGAGTGTATAGCCCCAACGGGCACAAGTACATCCGCGAGTTCGACTGCAACAGTGTGCCCCGCACCACCTACCGCGTGGGCGGCGTGATCCTCACCAAGGAGAAAATCTTTATCTCGGAGGAGAACCGCCTGCTGATACGCTACACTCTGGTGGAGGCACACTCGCCCACAACTCTCCAATTTCGCCCCATGCTCGCATTCCGCGAGAGCAACGCCCTGTGCATGGCCAACGACAAGATCAACACCGAGTGTGTGCCCGTGCCCAACGGCGTGGCCTGCTGCCTCTACGAGGGATATCCCACCCTCTACATGCAGCTGACCAAGAAACCCGAATTTGTATATCAGCCCGACTGGTACCGCAATATCGAATATGTCAAGGATCTGGAGCGCGGTGTGCCTTACACCGAGGACCTCTGGGTGCCCGGCTACTTCCAGGTGAACATCAAGAAGGGTGAGAGCATCATCTTCTCCGCCGGCCTGAGCGAAGTGAACACCCGCTCGCTGCATAAGATGTACGAGAAAGAGATAGCCTCGCGCACCTGCCGCACCAGCTTCTTCAACTGTCTGAAAAACTCCGCCAAACAGCTCTACTACAAGAAGGGCGACCACGAATACATGCTCTCAGGCTATCCCTGGGGCACCATCCTGGCGCGCAACACCTTCATGTCGCTGCCCGGCAACACCATCTGCATCGACCACCGCGGCGACTTCGAGGAGATCATGGAGACCGCCATCGGCACCCTCAACCGCTTCATGGCCGACGGACACATCTCGCGCACCATCCACGGCATAGACCTGCCCGACATCCCCGGATGGGCCATCTGGGCCATACAGCAGTATGCCCGCTCCTACGGCAACGCCGAGGCCGCCAAACGCTATATGCAGATTGTCACCGACCTCATCGACTTCGTGATGGCCAACCGCCATCCACGCCTCCACATGGACGACAACGGCATGCTCACCACCGACGGCACCGCCACCCCCGCTTCGTGGATGAACTCGGTGTGGGAGGGACGTCCCGTGATACCTCGCACCGGCTACCTGGTGGAGATCAACGCCCTGTGGTACAACGCGCTGATGTTCGCCGCCGCTCTGGCCGAGGGCAACGAAGATCTCGCCGCACGCCGCGAGCAGTGGCTCGAGACCGCCAAACGGATGGAAGAGCCCTTCCGCAACACCTTCCTCAACGACTACGGCTACCTCTACGACTATGTGACGGGCAACTATGCCGACCCCTCGGTGCGCCCTAACATGGCCATAGCCATAGGTCTGGACTACTCGCCGCTTGACCGCCGCCAGCGCAAGGGCGTGCTCGACGTGGTGACCCGCGAGCTGCTCACCCCCAAGGGGCTGCGCACGCTGTCGCCTAAGAGCTACGGCTACCGCCCCTTCTACCTCGGATCGCCCTACGACCGCGAGATGGCCATGCACAACGGCCCGTCCCGTCCGTGGCTCATGGGCTTCTACGCCGACGCCTATCTGAAAGTGTTCGGCCGCAGCGGCGTGAGCTACATCGACCGCATGCTCATCGGCTTCGAGGACGAGATGAGCCAGGGCTGCATCGGCTCTCTGTCGCAGCTCTACGACGGCAACCCGCCCTTCAACGGCCGCGGCGCCATAAGCCATGCCACCAACATCGCCGAGGTGCTCCGCACCATCCGCACCCTGCACCGCTTCGAGAGCGACAAACAACAGTAATAACCACCCGTCTACATATATACACATACACTGACGATGAAAGCATTAATGTTCGGGTGGGAGTTTCCCCCCCATATCTTAGGTGGCCTCGGCACCGCCAGCTACGGCCTCACCAGAGGCATGTGGCAGTGCGGCGACATGGACATCACCTTCGTGATCCCAAAGCCCTTCGGCGACGAGGACAAGGAGTTCGCCCACATCATCGGCGCATCGCAGGTGCCCGTGGCATGGCGCGACGTGAGCCGCGACTATGTGGAGAGCCGCATCGGCAACGTGATGGATCCCGACCTCTACTTCCGCCTGCGCGACAAGATCTACGCCGACTTCAACTATATGCGCACCAACGACCTGGGGTGCATTGAGTTCTCCGGCCGCTATCCCGACAACCTGCTCGAGGAGATCAACAACTACTCCATCGTGGCTGGCGTGATAGCGCGCGCCGTAGACTTCGACATCATCCACAGCCACGACTGGCTCACCTATCCCGCCGGCATACACGCCAAGCAGGTGACAGGCAAGCCCCTGGTGATTCATGTGCACGCCACCGACTACGACCGCTCGCGCGGTAACGTGAACCCCACGGTGTTCAACATAGAGCGCGACGGCATGATGCACGCCGACCACATCATCACCGTGAGCAACCTCACCCGCCAGACGGTGATCGAGAAATACGGCATCGACCCCGCCAAGGTGACCACGGTGCACAACGCCGTGGTGCCCCTGAGCCAGGAGCTGCTCGACGTGCAGGTGACCAAGCCGAAAGAGAAGGTGGTGACCTTCTTAGGGCGCATCACCATGCAGAAAGGTCCGGAATACTTTGTGGAGGCCGCAGCCAAGGTGCTGAAGCTCGACCACAATGTGCGCTTCGTGATGGCCGGCAGCGGCGACATGATGAACAAGATGATCAACCTCGCCGCCGACCGCGGCATCGCCGACCGCTTCCATTTCCCCGGATTTCTGAAGGGGAAACAGGTCTACGAGATGCTCAAGGCGAGCGACGTGTACATGATGCCCTCGGTGAGCGAGCCCTTCGGCATCTCGCCCCTCGAGGCGATGCAGATGGGCGTGCCTTCGATCATCTCCAAGCAGAGCGGCTGCGCCGAGATCCTCACCAACGTCATCAAGACCGACTACTGGGACATCGACGCCATGGCCGACGCCATATATTCCATCATCACTTATCCCGCCATGTACAATCAGCTCCGCGAAGATGGGCTGAAGGAGGTGAACCAGATCACCTGGGACAAGGCCGGCAAGAAGGTGATAGACATATACAAACGCGTATTAGGCTGGAACTGACCCGAGCGGCGCTCCCCCGCCCCGGGGGCGGGCGCCACACCCCCACACCACCGCCGGCCCTTGCGGCATCGGCAACCACTCAACTAACCATACCACACAACCACATACTCAACTGACAAGACACAATGAAAGCCATCTGCTTTTACTTTCAGATACATCAGCCGTTCCGCCTGAAACGCTACCGCTTTTTCGACATAGGCAACGACCATTACTACTACGATGACTTCGCCAACGACGACATCATCACCCGCATAGCCCACCGCAGCTACATCCCCGCGGCACAGTCGCTGCTGCGCATGATCGAGGAGACCAAGGGCGCCTTCCGCTGCGCCATCTCCATCACCGGCTCGGCCCTGGAGCAGTGCGAGCAGTATGTGCCCGAGTTCATCGACCTGCTCAAGAAACTTGCCGCCACCGGCAAGGTGGAATTCTTAGCCGAGACCTACGACCACTCGCTGGCATCGCTCACCGATCCCGAGGAGTTTGAGATCCAGGTGAAGCTCCACACCTCGAAGATCGAGGAACTCTTCGGCGTGAAGCCGAAGGTGTTCCGCAACACCGAGCTCATTTACTCCGACGAGCTGGCACCGCAGATCGCCGCCATGGGCTTCAAGGGGTGCATCACCGAAGGCGCCAAGCACATCCTCGGCTGGAAGTCGCCCAACTATGTGTATGCCGCCGCTTCGGCTCCCAAGCTCAAACTGCTGCTCAAGAACGACAAGCTGAGCGACGACATCGCCGTGCGCTTCAACAATACCCAGTGGAACGAATACCCCCTGACCGCCGACAAATATATCGGCTGGATCGCCGACACCCCGCAGGAGGAGCAGGTGTTCAACCTGTTCATGAACCTCGAGACCTTCGGTGAGTTCCAGACCGCCGACACCGGCATCTTCCAGTTCCTCGAGGCTCTGCCCCGCTTCGCCCGCGAGAGAGGCGTGGAGTTCATGACCCCGTCGGAGGCCGTGAAGACCTTCAAGCCGGTAGACGTGCTCTCAGTGGTTCACCCCATCAGCTGGGCCGACGAAGCCCGCGACACCTCGGCATGGCTGGGCAACCAGCTGCAGAACGAGGCGTTCCGCAAGCTCTACTCCGTGGCCGAGCGCGTGCGCCTGAGCAACGACCGCCCGCTCAAGCTCGACTGGGGACGTCTGCAGGCCAGCGACCACCTCTTCTACATGAGCACCAAGCACATGGCCGACGGCGCAGTGCACTCGATGTTCTCCCCCTACGAGACTCCCTATCAGGCATTCACCAACTATATGAATGTGCTGGCCGACTTCATAGTGCGCGTTGAGGAGCAGTACCCCATGAGCATCGAGAATGAGGAGCTTAACTCGCTGCTGACCACCATCCGCAATCAGGCCCGCGAGATCGAGACCCTCAACAAGGAGATCACCACCTATCGCCTCAACGAGGAGCACCTCAACGAGGAGCACGCCCTGCGCGAGCCGAAAGAGGCCGAGAAAAAGGCCGAAAAGAAGCCCGCAAAGAAGGCCGAGAAGAAGGAGGAGAAGGCTGAGAAGCCGAAAGCTCCCCGCGCCAAGAAGGCCGCCAAGAAGGAGGAATAAACCCGCATAGCCCCGGCGCCCTGCCGGGATAAGCCCGACTCCCCTGAGGGGGCCGGAGGCTCCGCGATAAAGAGCGCGGGGAGATGCCTGATGGGCATCTCCCCGCGTGTTTTTTTACATCCGCTGCATGATCAAAGCTAAAGCTTTGATAACTAAAAAGATTTTACTTAAGAGAGGAGGTAAGGAGGGAAAATAGCCGGTCAGCGGCGGATGGCCACCTTGCGACCATTGCAGATGTAGATGCCGGGGCCGGGATGGAGCACACGGCGGCCGCAGAGGTCGTAGTAGACCGGCTCGGCCGCGGGAGCGTCGGACGTCAGCTGCGCGACGCCGGTGGAGCTATCCACCTTCTCGGCGAAGCGGAAGAGCCACTCGTTGGCATCCTCCGAGTAGTCGTCGCTCCAGAGATTGATGGCAAAATCCTGCTTTTGGCCGCCGCAATTCATCACATTATAGTATTTACTGACAGTGGCTTCGGTGGCGAAGGCACAGTAGGAGATGCCGTCGCTGTCGACTCCGCTCATAGTGTCGTGCGTCACGAAAATAAATTCATAGGGATCGATGGAGCCGTCGGTGGCCTCCTTATCGCCGGAAGCCACATAGAGCCAGCGGCCCGAGGCCGAGAATTCGGTAGGGGTAGGATTGACAAATCCCTCGTAATCGGCCTTGCACACCATCTTGTAGCGGTCGGGATTTGTGCGCGACGGCACGAAGGTCCAGAGCTGATAATCGTAGTCGGGACTGTCGGCGCTCACCGGCGCAGCCGACCAGAGCATGCCGGAGTGCTCGCTTCCTGCCGGGAAATATTGGATGCAGCGGCCGGTGCGCACGCCGTCGCCGTTGTAGCGCGTCACGAGGCGATACCAGTTGCGCGTAGAGGGCTTTTGGAAGGTCTCGGCTGCGAAAGAAAGACACGGGGCCAGCATCATGGCGATGAGGATAGAGATATATATTTTTTTCATAATAATAGGGATATATATATTTTTCATAATGATAATGTGTTAGAAGCGCCGCCGCCCGGGGCACGCGTAGTATTAATTAAACGCCGGGGAGCGGCGAAAAGTTTTGGAGCAAATCATGGGGGCTTCGGAATCCCTTCCGAAGCCCCCATAAGCGGCTTTGTAAACCTAATCATGGAACTGTCAACCCACCGACCTTAATCTGTCAACCATTTTAGGAATAGACAAGACAGGAAAAGAGAGGGAACTTTGAGGGATTATGAATATTTAACAAATTTTAGCTAATGGGGGGGGTAAAATGAGGGTTTTTCCGTACTTTTGTTCTTGTATATACCGGTCAAAAACGCCGACTGCATATATACGGCATATCAATGTGATTCGCACTGTGAAAATTTATGTGATTCGCACTGGAAAATAATGTAATCCCCACTGAAAATCAACTTTATACACTATAAAGCATCAATTTTATCAATCGATTAACCCAATCTATTTCTTTTAACCACAACACGGTATGAAAAAACTTTTACTCCTCTTCATCAGTGTGCTCTGCCTCGGCCTAAGCTCCTACGCCGAGACAGTATCATTTGCCTCAGGGGCACTCCCAACCGGATGGTCCGGCGAGAAGGTCCAACAAGCGACGAGTTCGCGTCCTGATCCTGTAAAAACTCCGCTTCAGATACTCGGAGGCGGTTACATTCAATCTCCGGAATATAAGAATGTCAGCAGCATAAAAGTATCGCTAAATAGAACTACAAAAGCAACAACGCTCACCATTGCCCAAAGTACCAATAAAGGTGATACATGGTCTACATGGTCTACAATCAAAACTATAGCGAAGTTAGATTGCGACCCCGAAGGATGGAAGGAATTTGACGTAGCGACTACAGGTGACACCTCCAACGGCGTAATGTTCAAACTTTCTGCTGCAGATAACTCCTACTATATCTCCAGCTTTGAATATACCACCGGTGGCGGCTCTGAGTCCGGCGACAAGAAAGTACCTGCAACCCCGGTAATCAAATTTGACGATGTCACCACAAGCGAGGATGGCGAATATACCGTAGTGCCCGGCACAAAGGTATCTGTGTCCTCAACAGGCGCTACATATATCATCGTAACAAGCACACTGGACGGCGAACAGATACTTGAAGGCGAGAGCACCACAATCACTGTCAACGAGAGCGACATGTATGAGTTCTACGGCATGAACGACGAAGGAGAATCGGCTCACGTGATTATTGACTTTACCGCAAAAGGCAGCGGCATTGTTTACTCGCTTGTAACGAGCGCGAGCGACCTTGTGGCCGGTGAGACTTACACCATCGGATGCGCAAGCAAAGGTACTGTGATGAGCACTGCTGCGCAAACTAATTACCGCGATTATGTATCGGCAGAATTGGGAAAGGGCTCGTTTGAAATCACACCCGACATGCTCGCGCTGACACTTGAACAGGATGGCAATGGCTGGAAGATTAAGACACAGAACTACACCGATCCCAACGGATACTTTAATGCCGTAGATGAAAGCGAAAAGAAAAAGAACCTTCTCATAGACGTCGAGACCGGAGCAAAATGGGCGATTGAGATTGGCGAAGATGAGAGCCACAATGCCACCATCTCTACACCTGACTTCACAAATACCCGCTATATCTACTGGAATCCCTCCAGCCCCCGCTTCTCCGCATATCTGAAACCGCAGACTGAGGTGCAGCTGTATCGCGAGACGGTGGTGGCTCCGACAATTGAGGTGGATGGTAAGAAAATCAGCACTGTAGGCAGCGTGGATGTAAAGGCCGGATCGCTGATCCACATCATCGGACATGAGGCCAACGAGCTCTACTATATCCACACCTACACCACTACCGCCAACCGCGCTCCCGTGGCCAACACCGATGGATGGACCAAGCACGACAGCAATATCTATGAGTATACCGTGCCGGCCGACTTCGCCACCAAGCATATCACCATCACCGCCAAGGGCGTGAAAAATGGCAAGGAGAGCGCTCCTGTAAGCATCACGCTGCACAACGGCAGCACCACCGGCATCGAGGGCGTGGAGAGCGCCGAGAACGATGCCGAGGTAGAATGGTTCACCATCACAGGTGTGCGCGTACAGCAGCCCGCCGAGGGTGGCCTCTATATCCGCCGTCAGGGTTCGGAGGTATCGAAAGTAAGATTCTGAAACAACATCGTCCGGGAGGGCGCAAGCGTCGGCACTGACAGCTTGCACCCCCTCGGGAGATACACATACGAGCGGCGCGCCGCAGCGGGTTTTACCTGAGTAGTTTACCCCGCAGGTGCGTGCGCAATGCTCCCGGCAGCGGGAGGAGGATGCGTGTAGGACCTGAAATGGGCGCCATCCTCCCGCTGCCGGGAGCCTCGTATTTTTTAGATAGTATAATAGGCCTGATAGGCAGGGCTACACCAACGCTACAATTTACGACCTCACGGCGCGGGTGTAGAAGGCGGAGGGAAGGGTGTTGTAGGGAGGGAGAGTGTTGCTTATGATGTTGGCGATAAGATAGTCGCGGACCTTGCTATTGATGCGCTTGGCAGCGCTTCTGGATAGACTCTGCACATGGATGCCGTCGGCAGTGAATACGCGGATGGAGATGTGCCAGAAATTGTATTTCACCGGTGTATGGAGCACCACGAAATGATATTTGGCGCCGGAATTGTCGGTGAGATTATCGGGAAACTCTTTGAGCACACTGTCGACAGGGATATAATAGGCAAAGCGGTGCATTTTGAAATATTCTCCCTCGGCCGGATGGCTCACGGCGCCATCGGCGGTGTGCCAGTCGGGATTCTCCACCCCTTTTACTATGCCATAATCCACATCAGAGGGCTTGAAAACGCCCAGGAGATTGTTGGAGAGGTCGTCCAATCGGCCCGAGGGGATTTTTATGCAAGAGGGATCGAGCGTAGTGCTCCCCTCGGCGATGAATTTGGGCTCATCGCCTTCGTAATGGCGCACGAGGCAGAGGCCCCGCTCCTCGGCAAGGACCTCAGGCTCAATCTCGGCATAGCCTGCACGGGGCAGAAGTCTATCGGGATACCCCTGCATTCTCCTCCTGAAGAACTTGGTAAAAAAAGCGGACAGCTTGCTCCACATCTCCGTCAAAGGAATAATAGCGGTCATGGAGCGACACGTTGACCTGCGCGACATCTCCCTCACCGTCGAAAAACAGATTATAAAACACTTTGATGCCTCCGCGCTCGAAGTAGCTGAGGATGCACTCGTCGTCGACGACAGCCTTCAGCGCAGTGTGCTCGGCTGCGAACCCCTTCATAGCATCTTCAATCTCCTTGAGCGCCTTCCGGAACTCGGCATAAGAGACCTTGATAATGCTCTGATTTTCCTGAAACAGGCTCAAAAAAGAGGTAAAATCTTTAATAAGCCTATTTTCGGAGCGGCTTTCGCGAAGCACCTCAACGGTGGTCCTGTAGCTGCGCGGCTTATAATTGAAAAGCCGCGACGAGGCTGCAGAAGAAGCGAAGCAAAAGTCATTAGCCGAGATATAATCGTCGACATCAACCGGACATGCAGCTGCGAGTGCCATGGTCAGTAAACAGGTTTAAGCGATTGGAGGAAATCGGGTTGCAGGAGCTCGAAAAAGCACTTTTTTTCGAGACGGTGTGCCGTGGCAAGAGCCCGGAGGGCAGCCGGGGCATTGCGGTCGCCTTCGACGTTCCTGTAGACCGTGACGTCGAAAAGTGAGGCAAGATGCTCGTCGCTGCCGTCGCTGTTGCGCCGTGGGAGCATCGACGAGACGGCTACAAAAGCCCTGGCGCCATCGTCATTGCGGGTGAAAGTCACCTCCTGCGGCACAAAGCCGGAAGCATCGGCCACACTGAGCTGAGGCTTGATATGCTGCAGCACATCCACCTCGGGATATTCGCTGATGTAGCGCACCATGGCGCGGTCGAAAGCCCCGGCCACGCCGGCATTGGAGAGTATGGCAAGCACCCGCTCTATCTGAGCGGCATATTGATCCCAGCCTCCATAGTGCCCCGCCATGTAATTGAAAGACACCGTATTACCTTCAATAAGCACACGGATCGAGAGATCGAGATTGGCAAACATGCTCACCTCGGGCAGCTCGGCATCAACGACAGGCTCCGCATCGGTAGCGGCGTCGGCCGGTTTGTCGCGACGAATGGGAATGTAGGTGTACCCCTCCTCTTTTAGAGGAGGCATGAGCAGACCGGGCCACAGCGCCGAATTAGAATCGTCGGAGGGCACGAATCGCACCGCCGCTATGGTTTCCACCAGGTGGTCGTTTTCAATTTTTTTTGGCAGATCCATGATGTAGCTTTATTGAAAAATAAATGATTTTGTTACCCGGTCGCACCAAGGCGCGCCCCTACTGTGTGATCCCGCAAATGATACCCGGACAATGCGAATGATCCCGCCACGATGTAGGGACGCACCATGGTGCGTCCTTGCGGGGGGCCGATCAGATGTTTTCGTCGAGGGTGAAGTCGTCGTCGAGGTCGTCGTCGAAGTCGGCATCGAAGTCGAGGGTCTCCTGGCCGTCGCCCTTGGAGGCGCGCGATTTGGCGGCTTTCTCGGGAGCGGGCTGTGCGGCCTCGGCGGCGGTGGACTCTTCGTCGGAGTCGGAGGAGGTGGTCACGGGGTGGTCGGAGCCGCGGAGGGCTTCCATGATGCGTGCCTCGAGCTCGTCGGCGAGCTCGGGATTGTCGGCGATGACGGCCTTGGCGGCGTCGCGGCCCTGGGCGAGTTTCTGGTCGTTGTAGCTGAACCACGAGCCGCTCTTCTTGATGATGCCGTTGTCTACGCCGAGGTCGAGGATCTCGCCCGAACGCGAGATACCTTCGCCAAACATGAGGTCGAACTCGCAGCGCTTGAAGGGGGGCGCCACCTTGTTTTTCACCACTTTCACCTTGGCGCGCTTGCCGAAGACATCCTCGCCATCCTTGATCGACTGTCCGGGACGGATGTCGATGCGCACGGAGGCGTAAAACTTGAGGGCGTTGCCGCCGGTGGTGGTTTCGGAGGGACCGAACATCACTCCGATCTTCTCGCGGAGCTGGTTGATGAAGATGCACACGGTGTTGGTGCGCGAGATGGTGCCGGTGAGCTTGCGCATGGCCTGCGACATGAGGCGTGCCTGAAGGCCCACGTTGCGGTCGCCCATGTCGCCTTCTATCTCGCTCTTGGGGGTGAGAGCGGCTACGGAGTCGACCACGAGGATGTCGATTGCGGCCGAGCGGATGAGCTGGTCGGCGATCTCCAGGGCCTGCTCGCCGTTGTCGGGCTGCGAGATGAGCAGATTGTTGACATCCACTCCGAGGGCCTCGGCATAGAAGCGGTCGAAGGCGTGCTCGGCGTCGATGATGGCGGCGGTGCCTCCGCGCTTCTGCGACTCGGCAATGGCGTGGAGGGCCAGAGTGGTCTTACCCGACGACTCCGGGCCGTAGATCTCTATGATACGTCCCTTGGGGTATCCGCCTACGCCGAGGGCGTAGTTGAGGCCGATAGAGCCGGAGGGGATCACCTCCACCTTCTCCACGTTCTCGTCGCCGAGCTTCATGATGGCTCCGCGGCCATAGTTTTTCTCGATATTTCCAAGCGCCTGGGCCAGCGCGTTGGCCTTGGCAGTGGCGGGATCGACGGCTTTATCGACTTTTTTTATCGCGGGTTTCTTCCCTTTGGGTGCTTTAGCTTCCATATGTATATTCCTGTTTTATATTGTTTTCTGATGCAAAGGTAGACAGACACCGGGCAACAAAGATGCACACCTCGGTTAAAAAGGCGCAACATTTTGCGATGTCACATACAAATGTAAGAAAATTTCCGATTAAGGTCAAAGCCCCATGCGCAAATAAACGCAAAAATATGATTCAGCGGGGCGAAAAGGCATAAAAAAACGAGAAATTGCCGTCACGGAAACTTCTCGCTAAATAATAAACCAATCATTATCACATTTCTTGCAATGGAAAAAGTAATTTTGCTATGTACTATTAGAACACAGCCCGCCACAAAAAGTTTAAGCCCCCCAAATTTTTTTTCAATTTTTTCAAAAAATGCGTGCGAGACAGCATTTGTGGAATCCCGGCAACAAGGGATAACGCTTCACAGAAGGCTCGCGGCATCCTCCACCAACTGCCTGTGATGGCATTTGTGGAAAATCCCGGATTATCCCGTTGTTGTCATCCGTTGGCTTGGGTGTATGCCGAGGGGTCGGCGATATACTCCGTGGGGGTGCATCCGAACTCCTTTTTGAAGACTTTGGTGAAGTAGTTGGGGTCGGAGTAGCCGGTGCGGTAGGCGGTCTCGCTGACGTTGAAGCCCTCGCGGAGCAGCTCGCAGGCGCGGGCCATGCGGCGCCGGCGGATATAGTCGGTCATGGAGGTGTTGGCAAAGGATTTCATCTTGATATGCAGCAGCGAACGGCTGATGCCGAACTCGCGGGTGATATCGGCGATGGAAAATTGCGAATTGTCCATGTTGGCGTTGATCAGATCGTTGATGCGGGCGAGGAAATCCTTGTCGAAGCGGTTGAAAGTGGGTTCGGCCTCCTCGGTGGCGGGCTCCGGGGTTCCTGAGGCCTCGGATTCACCCTCGATGATCGACTTGATGAACCGGCGGCGTGCGCGCAGTATGTTTTTCACGCGCAGTTCGAGCAGATTGGGGTCAAACGGCTTGGTGACATACGCCTCGGCACCGCTCTGGAAGCCTCGCACAATGCTGCTCTCGTCGTTTTTGGCGGTGAGGAGTATTACCGGTATATGCGAGGTGGAGAGGTCGTTTTTGAGGCGGTTGCAGAGCTCAATGCCGTCCATTTCGGGCATCATCACATCGCTCACCACAATGTCGACGGGGTGTGCGGAGGTGATCTTGAGCGCCTCCACGCCGTTGGTGGCGGTGTAGACGCAGTAGCTCTTCGAGAAGGTCTCGCGGAGGAAGCTGAGCAGCTCGGTGTTGTCCTCCACGATGAGGATGCTCACCTTGTCGGCATCCTTGGCATAGTCGGGCAGCTCGGGGGGCGCCTGAGTGCCGGCGATGGCGATGCGGTAGTCGGGGATAGGCTCGGGGGTGGAGGCCGCCGTGATGTAGCAATGGGCGTCGAAGGCGCCGGGGGTCACAAGGAGCCGCACGCGGAAGGTGCTCCCCTGCCCCATCTCGCTCTCCACCTCGATGGAGCCGCGGTGCATCTCCACCAGTTTTTTCACCGTGGCCAGGCCGATGCCCCATCCGGTGTGGTTGGCGTTGTAGCCGCGCCGGGTCTGGTAATATTTGGTGAAGATGTTCGTGCGCTCCTCGGGGGCGATACCGATGCCGGTGTCGCGCACCTCGAAGTAGAGGTAGATCTGCGAAGGCTCGCCGGGCTTGGCTGAAGCCTCCTCTACGATGGAAGCCCTGACGTCAATCTCACCCTCTCGGGGGGTGTATTTCACGGCATTGGAGAGGAGATTGTTGAGGATGCGCTCCACGTAGGTGGTGGAGTACCACACCTCCTCGCCGTTGTTCTCGATATAGATGTGGAGGCTCTGGCCGCGCTCGTCGGCGGCGGAGTAGAAGTATTGCGCCACCTTCTCGATATAGGTCAGAGGGTTGCCCTTCTGCAAGTAGAGCTGGAAATTGCCGCTCTCCACGCGGTTGAAGGTCACAAGCTCGTCGATGAGGCCCACCATCTTATCGGTGTTGGCGATGGCCACTCCGAGGCGCTTGCGGTCGTCGCCGGTGAGGTTACGACTCTCGTTGAGATACTTCAGAGGCGCCAGGATGAGGCTCAGAGGGGTTTTGAGCTCATGGGAGATGTTGGTGAAAAACTCCATCTTCTCGCGGTTGAGCTCCTCCGACTTCTCCTTGTCGATCTGCGCCAGGCGCATCCCCTGCTTCTCGCGCATGCGCACGGTGAATAGCTTGTAGGCGAAGCCGGCGATGATGGCCAGCAGGAGCATATAGATGAGATAGGCGATGGCCGAGCGGTAGAGAGGGGGCTTGATGGTGAGGCGCAGCGAGCGCACGGGGGCGTCGTCCCAGTGGTCGGGGTCGCTGGTGGAGCGCACATTGAGGGTATACGTGCCGGGGCTCAGCTCCATGGCATTGAATGTGCGCAGCTTCCCCACATCGTGCCAGTCGCGGTCGATGCCATCGACCTTCACCTGATAGTTGGCCGAAGCGGCCCCTTCGGGGTCGATGACACCGTAGTCGATGCTAAACTGGCGGCTGTCGCCGTAGTCGAGCACCAGCTTGTCGAGCATGTCGAGCGACACGCTCAGGGGCGAGTTATCAGCGCCGGCGCGCATCTCCTTGCCATTGATCGACAGCGAGGCGAAATGCACCTTGCGCTGCTTGCCGACCACCTTGGTCAGGCCGGTGCCGAACGACACCAGGCCGTTGACGGTGCCGAAATACATGCGGCCGTCGCTGCTCTCGAGCGCCGAGTTGAAATTGAACTGATTTTCGGGCAGCCCGTCGGCCACGGTGTAATGATGAGCGTGGAGAGTCTCGGGATCTATCTGGTAAAGGCCGTTGGAGGTGGACATCCACACAGCGCCGTTGCTGTCCTGCAGCAGGGCGCAGACGGTGCCCAGCAAGCTCCCTGCGCCGATGCTCTTAGGCTCGAGCGAACCGCGGTCGAAGTAGTAGAGACCGCCATTGTTGGTGCCCACGAACACTCGCCCCTTGCGGTCCTCGAGGATGGAGGTGATGTAGTGGTCGTGGAGGCCGGTGGAGGAGGAGGGGTCCACCTCGCCCCACCCCTTTATCTCGCCCGTGCGGCGGTCGAGGCGGTAGAGGCCGTGATTGGTGGTGCCCACCCAGAGATTGCCGGCGCGGTCCACCATGGTGCTGTAGATGAAGTCGGTATCGAGCACGGTGTGGTCGAGGCTGCGGAAGGTGTCGGTGGCGGGGTCGTAGTAGCGGAGGCCCGAGGTGGTGCCTACCCACGTGCGCCATTCGCCGGGGTGCGCTCCCGGCTGACGGACAATGGTGAAGATAGAGGTGCTCCGGAGGCCCGAATTGCCCATGAGGTAGTGGCGCGTGGCGCCGGTGCGGAGATTGTAGCGGAAAAGGCCGTTGAGGAAGGTGCCGATCCACATCTCCCCCGCGATGCTGTCGTAGCAGAGCTCGTGCACGTTGGGGCCGATGTCGGGGATGGCGTTGAAATGGGTCACCTCGCCCGAGGCGGTGGAGAGGATGTTGATGGCGCCATCCTCCGAGGCGAGCCACAGCTTGCCCCGCTGAGGCTCCACGATGCGGCGGATGGCCTTGCCGGTGAGCGAGCGGTTGTCGTAGCCGGGAGCGATCCAGGCGAACTGGTTGTTGGAGCCGCTCAGGAGGTTGAGGCCGCCGAAATAGGTGCCGATCCATATGTTGTTGTCGTCATCGGCCACGATGGAGTAGATGGCGTTGTCGTTGAGCTTGGAGGGATTGACCAGATCCTGTGTGACGCCCGCTACAGCACCTGTGGCGGGGTCGATGATATAGATACCCTTCTCTGTGCCGGCCCAGATGCGCCCCTGACGGTCCTCGGCGAGCACACGCACCGTGGTGTTGGTGAGCACTGCGGGCACATAGACCTTTTTGGCGCCGGTGCGGAGGTCGACACTCTCCACTCCCCCGCCGTTGAGGTCGAGCCAGAGCATGCCGCGCGAGTCGAAAAGGATGGGCGACATGCCGTCGGTGTCGGCTTCGGGGCTCCCGGAGGGATAGAGCGAATGGTCGGCCTCGGTGCAGGAGGTCATGGCGGTATCGTAGTAGTAGAGGCCGCTCTCGGTGGTGAAAAACACGCGGTTGTCGGGCGACACGGCCATACCGGTCACATAATCCTCGCGCTGGCGCAGGATATGACGGAAGGTGTTGGCGTCGCTGTCGAGGCGGTGGATTTTGAATCCGGCGCACACTATGGCGCCGTCGCGGGTCTCGGCGATGCAGTAGATGCGGCGGTCGTCGAGCGGGATCCGCTCGAAGTCGTCGGTCTCGCGGCGGTAGCGGCAGAGCCCCTTCTCGGTGCCGATCCACACACGGTCGCGGCTATCGACAAAGACGCCGAGCACAAAATTGTGAACCAGCGACGCAGGGTCGCCGGGCCGGTGGAAATAGGTTTTGAAATTGTAGCCGTCGTAGCAGGCCAGACCGTTGCGGGTGCCGATCCACAGCGCCCGCTGCTGTCGAAGGCGAGCGACTGTATCTGCTGGTGGGGCAGCCCGTCGGCCGACTTGAAGTGGGTGAAGTGATACGAATCGGAAGCGCCGGCGGCTGCGAGCCCCAACGCGCTAAAAATAAAACAGATAGCAGTGATCAGAAGTTTTCTTAGCATAATTCCCAATAATCCGTTTTTTTAGTTCACGGCCACTTTGCGCTGCGCCGTCCGACCCGAGGGGCCG
>ERZ779852.2202-NODE-2202-length-16510-cov-6.085081_pt1 | contig 16510 bp, 16 predicted proteins | sample MGYA00511559_ERZ779852 | MGnify/ENA primary metagenome ERZ779852 (study PRJEB29588, sample SAMEA2157977) | human gut metagenome | biome: human gut; feature: human-associated habitat; material: faeces | place: Denmark | collected 2008/2010 ...
GGGACCGCCCTGCGGGCGGTGGGCTGCGCCCCGTGCAGGCATTCCCTTCCGTCAAATCCCTGCAAAATCCCCGCAATCCCTTGCAAACGCCGTAAAAAGCCGTATAATATAATGGTATATATCCTACTGAAAGGGAGAAAGAAATACTATGGCAGATCAAAAGAAAATGGTGGCGGAGATCACCTCAATGGAGGACGATTTTGCCCAGTGGTACACCGATGTGGTAAAAAAGGCGGAGCTGGTCGATTACGGCAGCGTTCGCGGCTGCATGATTATTCGACCCTACGGCTACGCCATTTGGGAAAATATCCAGCATATTCTCGACGGCATGTTCAAGGCGACCGGTCACCAGAATGTCTATATGCCCATGCTCATTCCGGAGAGCCTGCTGCAAAAGGAAAAAGACCATGTAGAGGGCTTTGCCCCGGAGGTGGCGTGGGTCACCATGGGCGGCGAGGAAAAGCTGGAGGAGCGCCTGTGCGTGCGACCCACCAGTGAAACGCTGTTCTGCGAGCATTATTCCCACATTATCCACAGCTACCGCGACCTGCCCAAGCTGTATAATCAGTGGTGCAGCGTCATGCGCTGGGAAAAGACCACCCGTCCCTTCCTGCGCAGCGCCGAGTTCCTGTGGCAGGAGGGCCACACCATGCACGAGACCGCCGAGGAAGCCAGAGCGGAAACGGTGCAGATGCTGAATGTCTATGCTGAAATGTGCGAAAAGTATTTGGCGATCCCCGTCGTCAAGGGCGTCAAGACTGATAAGGAAAAATTTGCGGGCGCCGAAGAAACCTACACCATCGAGGCAATGATGCACGATGGCAAGAGCCTGCAAAGCGGTACCTCCCACTACTTCGGAGACGGCTTTGCACGCGCCTTCGATATCCAGTTCACCGACCGCAACAACACCCTGCAATATCCCCACCAGACCAGCTGGGGCATGTCTACCCGCATTATTGGCGCTATCATCATGACTCATGGCGACAACAACGGCCTGGTGCTGCCGCCTGCGATTGCTCCCATTCAGGTTATGGTGGTACCCATCGCCCAGCACAAGGAGGGCGTTGCCGAAACCGCTTTAGCTCTCTGCGAGCGCCTCAAAAAGAACTTCCGCGCAGACATTGATCTTTCCGAGAACAGCCCCGGTTGGAAATTCGCCCAGTACGAGATGAAGGGTGTTCCGCTGCGGCTGGAGATCGGTCCCAAGGACATCGAAGCCGGACAGTGCGTGCTGGTTCGCCGGGATAACCGCGAAAAAACCTTTGTCAAGCTGGAGGATCTCGAAAGCGAGATCAACCGCCTGCTGCAGGAAATCCACGACAGCCTTTATACCAAAGCCCTCGCCAACCGCGAAGCCAATACCTATATCGCCCATGATATGGACGAAATGCACAAGGTTGCAGACGGCACCAACGGCTTTTATAAAACCATGTGGTGCGGCGAGCTTGCCTGCGAGCTGAAGATGAAGGACGAAATCGGCGTGACCAGCCGCTGCATGCCGCTGGAGCAGGAGGAGCTTGGCTCGACCTGCGTTTGCTGCGGAAAACCCGCCAAGCACATGATCATTTGGGGCAAGGCATATTGATTTTGTTCCCCCATCAAAGTTTCTTATAGCCGCCGGAAAACCGCCCGTGGGGAACGCCCCGCAGGGGGAGCCGTTCCCTGCGGGAACGGCTCTTACGGGCTTCGCCCGTTCCGGCGGCTTCGCCGCCGCCCTGCGGGGCGTTCCCCATGCGGCATTCCCATATTTATGCGGGATTGAATCCCGATTTCAGGAGGTAATTTCCATGGGCTGTACCCACGATTGCGGCTCCTGCAGCCACGATTGCAGCAGCGAGCAGGATTTTTCCAAAAAGCTCAATGAGATGAGCAGGGTTAAAAAGGTTATCGGCGTCGTCAGTGGTAAGGGCGGCGTCGGCAAGTCCCTTGTCACCGGGTTGCTTGCCATCAGTATGCAGCGGCTGGGCTACCGTACTGCCATTCTCGATGCGGACATCACAGGCCCCAGCATTCCGCAGGCATTTGGCGTGCGGGAAAAGATCGAGACCCTCGGCGAGGTCATGTTGCCCGCCGTTTCCCGCTTCGGCACCCAGATCATGTCCATCAACCTGCTGCTCGAGCAGGAAAGTGACCCCGTTGTCTGGCGGGGACCGGTCATTGCCGGCGCAGTCGGGCAGTTCTGGACCGATGTGTACTGGAAGGACGTCGATTTCATGTTTGTCGATATGCCTCCCGGCACCGGCGATGTTCCCCTTACCGTGTTCCAGTCGCTTCCCGTTGATGGCATCATTGTTGTTACCACCCCGCAGCAGCTTGTCGGTATGATTGTGGAAAAAGCGGTCAAAATGGCAGAGATGATGAATATCCCTGTTCTGGGGTTGGTGGAAAATATGAGCACCTATACCTGCCCCGACTGCGGTAAGCAGCATGCCATCTTTGGCGAAAGCCGCCTGGACAGCATTGCCGCAGCACACCATATCCCCGTTCTGGCACGACTGCCCATTCAACCGGAACTGGCAGCACAGATGGACAGCGGCACCATCGAGCTTTTTGAGGGCGACTTCATGCAGCCCGCTGCCGATCGCATTGCCGCACTGCTGCCCCGCTGAAAGGAGACTGACCTCATGATCCTCACCATTGATATCGGCAACTCCAATATCTGCTTTGGCGTCTATGAGGGGAAAACCGCCCTCTTTACCGCCCGTGCCAAAACCGATCCTTTACGCACCGAAACGGAATACGCTGTTCTTCTTTCCCAGATTTTCAGCCTGCACGGGTTCGATCCGTCCCAGCTGACCGGCGCCGCCATCTCCTCGGTGGTACCGGCGCTTACTACCGTTTTCAATGACGCTGTGCGGATTCTCGGCAACGGGAATATCCCCACGGTGGTGGTGGGCCCCGGCGTTAAAACCGGACTCAATATCCGCATTGATGAGCCTGCCTCTCTTGGCGCAGATCTTGCCTGCACCGCTGTGGGCGCAGCGGAAAAATATCCACTCCCCGCCATTATCATTGATCTGGGAACGGCGACCAAGCTGACCGTCGTTACCGAGGATCGCAGCTTTATCGGCGGCACCATTCTCCCCGGCGTCAAGATCTCGCTGGAGGCGCTTTCCGGCTCGGCGTCGCTGCTGCCCTCTATCGGTCTGGGTGCCGGTAAGATCAAAACCATCGGCACCAACACCGTGGATTGTATGCTCTCCGGTGTTGTACTGGGAACCGCCAGTATGGTCGATGGCCTCATCGAACGCTACCGTGAAGAGCTTGGTGAGGTTCCTACCGTGGTCGCCTGCGGCGGGCTTTCCCCGGCGATCGTGCCGCATTGCCGCACCGATATTATTTTAGATCAGGACCTGCTGCTGGACGGCCTTCTGGCAATCTACCGCCGCAACACCCCACCCAAACAGCGCTGAACGGCATTTTTCGCTCCTGCCTTTTCAGGCGGGAGCGTTGCTTTTTCTTTCTCCTGCCGCTTTGTCAAAGGCTTGTGCATCGTGCGGAAGCATGGTAGAATAATACCAAAGCAGACGAAAAATGTCATTTGCCCGAAGGGAGGGACCGAATGAGAAAGCAGGAGGACAGAGCCGACATCACGCGGAGCGCATCTTTTTGGATCTCTGACGCAGCGGTTGCCCGCTTCAAGAGCTTTTGCGATCAAATTCTTAACATAAGGCTCGATGAGGTGCCAACCGAGCAGAGCATCTTCACGCGGCAGAGCTTTTCTATCGTGTTTTATGCGACCATCTTGTTTTTGATGACCAATGGGTTTTATCTGGTCAAGAATATCGTAATGGATACAATGATCGTAATTGACATGGTGCCGCTGTACATGATGGTTTTTGCCTGCCTTGCCATGCTGATCTTTCTGATTGTTTATAAGGAATACGGCACCCAACTGGCAAGGTATGCCCTGCTTGCGTTTTATGTGGCGGTAATTGCCGCCGTCACCGTTTTCATGGTCTCCTGCAATTACCACAATATCGGTCTCTCCATTTCGATGTGTTACCTGTTTGTGATCATGGCTGCACCGACCTACGAAGCGCTTGATACCGTGATAGTATGTGCTTTGATCGCTGTTAGCTGGTGGCTGCCCGGTCGGCTTCCCTACGCAGAGAATTACAATCTGCTCAAGCATTTTCTGCTGCGCTTTTCCGTCATCGCCGGCTTTCTTGCCGTCCGGTCTGTTTTCATTCGTCAGGCTGCCGATGAACGCGCCGCCCGAGAAATGAGCAATGCGTTTATCAAGCTTGCCTACAACGATGTGATGACGGGGACGCTGAACAAAAAGGCAATGGAAACCTATTGCACATTTGTTGCCGAGAAAATGGCGCCCGAAAGGGTCGGCATTATCATCTGCGATATCGATGATTTCAAATCATACAACGACCACTATTCTCACCTGAAGGACGATGAGGCGCTGAAGCACGTTGCGGGCAGCATGACCGCCGTTCTGGCAGCCTCAGACCGCTATCTTTTCCGCTTCGGAGGGGAGGAGTTTGTAGTCATTCTGCCGGACGCCGATGAGGACGAAGCCCGCCGGATCGCCGCCGGGCTGCTCAGTGCAGTACGCGCCGCAGCTATTCCGCGGGCAGACCTGCCGGGCAGAAGCATTGTTACCGCTTCCTTCGGCGTTGCCTGCGGGAGCGGCGAGGAGCTGAAGGATCTTTCAGTCATTGCAAAGGCAGATCAGCAGCTTTATCTCTGCAAAAGCAACGGAAAGGACGGCGTGGCAGCCGGCGATACCGTATATAAATGATCTGCACGGCAGAAAGGCTCCGGTTAAGCGATCGGAGCCTTACCCTACGCACACCGGAGGGAACGCGCAGAAATGAAAAAGTGCATGAGACAAATAGAAAGAGGGGAGGACGGTTCTGTGTGGTTTTGGTGGTTTATGCTGCTGAGTGATTTGCTGGTTCCCGTTATTATGCTTATTTGCGGAAGAAAGATGTGGAAGCATTGCCCGCAGCATATAAACAGCATGTACGGATACCGGACGACCCGCTCGATGAAAAACATGGATACATGGAAATTTGCCCATGATTATTGCGGACGGCTCTGGTGGAAAACAGGCTGGCTTATGATGCTCCCATCAGTGTTGGTGCCTATTCCGTTCTATCATGGAGACGAAAAAACGATTGGAATAGTAGGGACGATTCTTGTGACAATTCAATGTATGGTATTGATTGCCTCTGTTTTTCCAACAGAGCGTGCGTTGAAGAAGACATTTTATGACAACGGAACGCGCAGATAGCGTTGTGCTTTCCACCCCGACGAGCTGCAATGCCGCAGGGGCGGGGATATTCCCAAAAAAATTTTTATAAAGATGCAATAAACCGCCCTTCCCGCGCATTACACGAATGACAGGAGACAAAAGCCTATGCTCAGCTTGCTGATGATAACTGAATATGCTCCGGCGGAGGATCGGCACGAGCTGCAGCAACTGCTTCTCGGTATTGCCGGCGGAGAGCGCGAGGCGCTGGCAGAGCTGTATCGGCGCACACGAACAGCGGTGTACGGACTGGCGCTTTCCTACCTCAAAAATGCGCACAGCGCACAGGATATCACACAAGATGTCTATGTGCAGGTATGGGATTGTGCGGAGCAGTACCGACCCACCGGTTCGCCGATGGGCTGGCTGCTGACCGTGTGCCGCAATCTTTGCCTGATGCGGCTTCGGCGCGAGGAGCGGGGAGCCATGCTCAGCGAGGAGGAATGGGACGCCATTCCCGCGCAGGAGAGCGGGCTGGACGCCGAGGAGCGGATTCTATTACAACACGCACTGGCAGCAATCGGGGAGGAGGAACGGCGTATCGTTCTGCTCCATGCGATCACGGGCATGAAGCACCGGGAGATCGCAGCGCTGCTGGAGCTGCCATTGGCTACCGTCCTGTCGAAATATCACAGAGCATTAAAAAAGATGCGAGCTTATCTGGAAGGAGATGACGCCCGATGACCAACGAAAAGATGGAGCAGCGGCTGGCTTCGGCGGTCGAAAAGACCGCACCGGACGATGTTGGCGGCGTTCTCTCCCGCTGTGAAATGCGGAAAGGAACGGTAATCAATATGCCGATTATGAAAACAGCAAAAAGAAAATGGACGATTCTGGTTGCCGCCTGCCTGGCGGTGGTTCTTCTTGCCGGCGGAGGCGTACTCTATCAGCAGGCGAATGCAGTCGCCTCAGTGGTGTCGCTGGACGTCAATCCGAGTATTGAATTGAAGGTGAACAGCAGCGAAAAGGTGTTGGTCTGCACGCCGCTCAATGATGACGCCAAGGCGATCCTTGCAGATATGGGCGAAGGCGCCGATCTCAAGGGCGCAAAGCTTGATGTGGCGGTCAATGCCATCGTGGGCAGCCTTGTGCGCAACGGTTATCTCAGCAGTATCTCCTCCGCCATTATGATTTCGGTGGAGGATAAGAACGCTGACCGTGCCCAAAAGCTGCAACAGGAGCTGGCAAGCGCCGTGGATGTTGTTCTGCAAACTGGCGAATCAAAGGCGTCGGTGCTGACGCAGACGGTTCAGCAGAATGCAGAGCTGGATCAGCAGGCACGGGAAAACAACATTTCCACCGGAAAAGCGGCGCTGGTGAACCGCGTCCTTGCCCTCAATTCGACACTGAAATTCGAGGAGCTTGCGGCATTCTCGGTCGGCGAGCTGAAGGATCTTATTGAGGCGGGCGCTCCTGCCATGCCCATCGGGATGGATAAGGCGTTGGACGTTGCGGTTAAGGCATTTGGCAATACAACCTCCGCCCAGATCTCGTACAGCGAGGTCGATGCGGAGCTGGACGAACCCCCCGCCCACTATGAGGTTGAGATCATCACGCAAAGCGGCGAGGAGTTTGAGTATAAGATCGACGCCTACACCGGTGTGATCTTAGAGACCAAGCGCGAGGCAGCGGACGGAACCGAAACACCCTCAGGAGACTCCTCGTTCCCCACACTGGGCAGCACCAACTACGCCAAGGTGAAAGCCATTATCCTCAAGTATCTGGGCATAAGCGAAAACAATATCTATGATATGAATATTAAGCTGGAGGTCGAGGACGGTACACTTGTCTACGAGGTCGAGTTTAAATCCGACCATATCGAGTACAGCTTCAAGATCAATGCGGCAACCGGCGTGGTCCTTGAATACGAGGCAGAACGGGACGACTGACAGAAAAGCCGCATCGATCAAATAGGATAAGGCAGCAAAAGGGGCTGCGGCAAAGTGTTCTTTGCTGCAGCCCCGATTTTTGTCAGCGGTAATCCTTCCGCTCGTTCAGAAATTTCTTTTCCTCCGGCTTAAGGTCCAGACCGATGGTCCCGCCGGGATTCATCAGGTAATCCGGATCGAAGTAATTCTTCAAAACCTTGAATACGCCGTATTCCTTTTCTCCGATGTAGCCCTCCAGCCAGGGAGCAAACATCTTGCCGATGCCGTGATGGTGGGAAATGGCGGCGCCGGACTTTTGGATCGCGTCCAGAATAGTGGTGTGGTACCGCTTGAATTCCGCCGCGTCGTTCATTTTTGTAATAAAGATAAAGTATAGATTGGCGCCCTGAGGATAGCAATGGGACATATGGGTGGTAACAATGGTATTGGGCAGGGCGTGGCATACCTCACGGACGTCCCTGTGAACCTGTGCCATATTGGACCAGTTGACGCTGCATTCCAGCGTGTCGGTGATGACGCTGAAATCCATCAGAGTATCCCGCAGGTAGGGATCGTTAAAGCGTCCCTTTTCCCAGCTTCTGGTGACGCGACCGGTCATGGGCATGGCACCGTGCTTGCGGGCAATACGGGCAATGTTTCGGGCAACATTTTTGGAAAAGCCTTTTTCACCGTCGGTAAAGCCCAGGAACATGCAGCGCTCCATATCCTTGTAGCCGAATTTATCCAAAAGCGGTGCCAGCGGGGTTTCATCTACATTGTACAGCCGCAGCATCAGGTGGGTCTCCTCCGGATCGGAAAGACGGAAAACAGAGGAGTAGCCGCATTCGCACTGCATCATCTCTCTGGCGGCAGCCATGGCGGTCTCCCAGTTTTTGAACATATAGGAGAACCGCTTGCGGTTTTCAGGCATCCAGCGGAATACCTTCAGGGTCACCTCGGTAAGCACGCCAAAGGTTCCCTCCGAGCCCATCATGATCTGATTCAGGTCGGGACCGGTGGCTTCGCGGGGGTTGTGCGGGGTAACGATCCGTCCGATGGGGGTGGCGTACTTCTGGGAGAGCACAATATCGGCAATGGTGCCGTAATAGGTACTGTTCTGACCGGCGCCGCGGGTCACTGTCCACCCGCCCACGCTGCTGTACTCAAAGGACTGCGGAAAATGACCGCAGGTATATTGGCGCTTGGCACCGAAGCGCTTAGGCGCGTCCTGCAGCGCCTCCTCCAAAGCGGGACCTGACATACCCGCCTGCACGGTGATGGTCTGGTCTGTTTCATTAAAGCTGATCACCTTGTTGAAGCGCAGGCGCATATCCAGCGAGATGCCACCTTTTATCGGCTCTACACCGCGGGTCACCGAGCTGCCGCCGCCGTAAACATACAGGGGGATCTTGTGCTCGGTGGCATAGGCAACGATCTGCTCCACCTGCTCGGTGGTATCGGGATAAACCACAACATCGGGGACGCTATCCACCTGCTTGTGGCGCAGCCGCAAAAGGTCATAGCCGGTGCAGCCGTATGCCACCGCCAAACGCGGATAATCCTCGGTGGTGACATATTCCTCACCTACTATTTTTTTCAGCGCCTCTACATGCTCCGGCGCGATTTGGGAGGGGTGATCCGGAAGCTCGACCGGATCAAAGCCGATGTCATCGGTGTACTGCTTAAAGTCGTCATCGGTCATGTGGAAGGTTTCCTTCATCATCTTGTACAGGGATTCCTTGGGGTATTTGAAAAACTCAGGATCTCCCCAGCGGAAAATAGAACGGTAGCTCCCCTCGGGGGCGGGAGTCAACAGCCATTTGGGCTCAAAGCCTTTATACGGTTTATTGCTCATTGAGCGTCTCTCCTTTCGGTTATTTTAATAATTGTTCTGTGAATGGGCTCCAGCCTGCCGAAGATCCTGCGGTAGGCGCGGTTATAAATATCCATATAAACCCGATGGGCGTCCATTCGCGGCTCAAATACAGAGGTTTCATGCACCATATGGCGTATGGCGTCCTCATAATCACGAAAGACACCGCCCCAGATAAACGCTACCATGGAGGCGCCCAGAGAGGAGGCTTCGTGGGTCTGTATCCGCTTTACGGGAAGACCGAAAACGTCTGCGGTGATCTGACACACCACATCACTTCGCGCGCCGCCCCCGGCTACAAACAGTTGGTCAATCTTCAGTCCGGAGCGTCGCTCCATATTGTGCAGGGAATGATGCAGCTCAAAGCAGATGCCCTCGATAATGGCGCGGTACAGGTGGATACGGGTGTGGTAATCGGTAAACCCGACCACCGTTCCCCGTGAGGTGGGGTTCAGGATCCCGGGCGTCCAGTAGGGCTGCAGCAGCAGACCCTCACAGCCCGGCGGAATCTCCTCGATGGCTTTGTCCAAAAGCTCCTCCGGCGAGCAGCCCAGCTTTTCTGCCGCTGCCTGCTCCGCTGCGCCAAATTCCTTTACAAACCAGGAAACCAGCCAAAAGCCGCGGTAGATCTCAATTTCGGGGTTAAACAGGTCATTGGGAACGGCGGGATACGCCGGCATGAACTGCTGCGGCTCAAAGTATTTTTTCACTGCCAGCTGGATCGTCGCCGTTGTTCCGAAGGACAGCGCCGCCTTGTTGGTTTCCACGACAGAAAGCCCCACCGTTTCACAGCCCTTATCCGAACCGGTTGCTACCAGAGGCAGCCCTGCGGGGACGCCGCTCTGCGCGGAAAAGTCCTGAGTAATATACCCCAGCACCTCCCCCGATTTTACCAGGTCGCACAGCTTCTCCTGCTCCACATCACAGATACACTTTGTCAGGGAGCTGTCCTTCTTCCAGCAGCGGTGCTTGTAGTCAAAGGGGATATGCCCGACCATGTTTGCCTCGGCGTCTAAAAGATTTCCTGTCAGCTTGTAGTTGAGATAGGTGGGAAGCACCACATATTTCGCCGTCTTTTCCCATATCTCGGGCTGGTTCTGCTGGATCCAGTTGGAAGCGGTGGCACGGTAAAGCGTTTTGGTGGCATCTTGCATTCCTGTCAGACGGAACACCCATTTTTTCCAGAACGGGAAAGGATCGCTGAAGTCAGCCTGACGCTTATCCAGCCATAAAATGATATCCCGAAGTGGTTTGTTGTTCCGGTCCAGACACAGCACGGTATCCCGAATGCAGGTCAGTGTCACGGCAATGACCTGCGGCAGCAGAGAACGGCTCCGGTCGCACAGCTTTTTCGCCACATCGCAGATCTGCTCATAGTAAAAATCGGGAGTCTGCTCTGCCCAGCCGGGGTTTGCAGAGTAATAGGGCACGTCATACTTCTGCTGCACCACATCGGCAAAGCTGCCGTCCGGGCGCACCAGCAGACATCGAACGCTCTGTGTGCCGATATCAAAGGTCAGAACCAGAGGCTGTTCCATTTCTCTTTCCCTCCAATAAATCAGATGTGGCGATGATATCCACACCAAGGCCTAAAACATTTCTGATGACAGGCTCTCCCCTGCGAACCGGTTGATCCAGACGAACCTTCCGGATCTCTCCCATTACATCAAAGATCCTGTCCTTCGGGATTTCCGCGGATACACGGACGCTCAGCACAGGCACATCGGGAAAAGTTGTCCGCACCGTGGAGCAGATAGTGCGCATGGGACAGGTCATCTCGGATATGGCAAATTCGGCGCCTCGCTTGCAGGTGTTTCCCGAAACGGTGTAGCTGCCGTCTTTTTCTTCGATCCTCATGCTGCAGCCCTTGGGGCATACGATACATACAAGCTCACGCATCTGCTTTCACCTCGATATCTAATTTGACCTGAGATTGTGTCGTTAAGCCGTACGAAGAAAAATCGATCACCAGCTTTTCCATCTCAGGCGGACGCAGGAAAGGGTATCTTCTGGAAAAGACCTCTCGCCCGTCCACGGTGATTACAAACCGGCAGCCGTTCAGATCCTCCCGGCTCCGGAAATAGACCGTGGTGCTGCTGTTGTCTCCGGCAAGGTCCAGCATCTGCGGTACCGCATACAAAAGGTTGCTTCCCGCGGCAATCGGAATCTCCTGCCGCTTTTGCCTGCTGTATTTCGCAGCGTTTTCTCCGGCGGTCTCGCCGCTTTCCGAAACATAGTCTACCAGGTCGTTGACGTGCAGGGCGTTCCCGCAGGAGAACACGCCGTCCACGCTGGTCATAAGCTGGGCGTTGCATTTCGGACCCTTGGTTCGGGGATCCAGCAGAACCCCAAGCCCCTCTGCCAGCTCATTTTCGGGGATCAGCCCCACGGAAAGGATCAAAGCGTCACACGCAATGATCTCCTCGGTTCCCGCAATGGGGCGCATACGCTCATCAACCTGAGAGACCTCCACGGCGGTCAGCCGGTCCTGCCCCATTACCCGAGTGACCGTATGGGAAAGGTGCAGGGGAATATCATAATCGTGCAGACACTGATGGATATTTCTTGTCAGTCCGGAGGGAGTCGGCTTCGCCTCATACACCCCCAGCACCTGCGCCCCCTCCAGGGTAAGGCGGCGCGCCATAATCAGCCCGATATCGCCGCTGCCCAGAATCACGCATTTTCTTGTGGGCAGCTCGCCCAGCAAATTGGTAAAATGCTGTGCAGTACCGGCAGTAAATACGCCGGATGGTCTGGTGCCGTGTATGGATACCTGCTTGGCGGTACGCTCCCGGCAGCCCGTTGCCAGCACCAGCGCCCTTGTGCCTACCGTTTCCACACCGTCGCGGTTGACTAACGTTACCGCAAAGCCGTCGTCGGTCTTTTCTATTCTGGTTACAAAGGTCAGAGTCAGCGCCTGCGCTCCCGTCTCCCGAAACAGATCAATAAAGCGACCTGCATATTCGGGACCGGACAGCTTTTCCTGAAACCGGACCAGACCAAAGCCGTCGTGGATACACTGCTTCAGGATCCCGCCCAGATGAGCCTCCCGCTCAATCAGCAGGGTGCGCGCGCCGTTTTTATGTGCCGCAATAGCAGCGGCAAGTCCGGCAGGGCCGCCGCCGATGACCAGGACATCAAATGTACGCATATTGTGATTCTCCTCATTATTTTGTCGGACCGAAGGTGATGTCGGATTCCTGAGAGGACTTTTTCACCTGAGACAATGGCACGCCAAGGAAGTCCGCAATGATCTGTGTGACCAGCGGGGAACAAAAGCCGCCCTGACACCGACCCATGCCCGGCCGGATCCGTTTTTTGATGCCGTCCACCGTAGGCACGCAGATGGGAGAGCGGAGTGCGTCCAGGATCTCCCCTTTGCTGATCTCCTCACAGCGGCAGATGATCACACCATAGTCGGGATTTTCCCTGATGAGGGCACACCGGCTCTCATCGTCCATTTTGTTCAGTACGGGAGGGGCGTGGCGGATCGGATCAAAGCCCTCGTTTTTCTCCACCTTTTTTATGCCCGAAAGGTATTTCACTGCCATCTGTTCAATATCCAGCGCCACGGCGGGCGCCGTGGTCAGCCCCGGCGACTGAATGCCGGCACAATGAAGGATATTCCCCGTCCGCCTGCCCATTTCAATGATAAAATCCTCCTCAAAGGTGGGCGCGCGAATGCCGGTAAAGTATGTAATAATATCCTGCTCCGAGAGCTTGGGCATGGTGCGCTTTTGCTTTCGGAAGACGGTTTCGATGCTTTCCCTGCGCGTCTCGGTGTTTTCCTTTTCATAGGTCTCCACTGCGTCGGGACCCACCAGCAGGTTGTCATGTACGGTATGCAGGATCCCGCCGCCCTTGGAATGGGTGTTTTTGCCGGTCAGATCCTTTATCGAGGCAATGGAATGCAGATAGGCACCGGCTTTTTTATCCAGAATGGAGTTGGTGCCCCGCCGGGGGTGAATGGAGAAAAAGCGATCTCCTGCCATGGCGGCAATCTCCTCGGCAAAGACGCCCGCAGCATTGATGACCAGCGTGGGATATACCGTTCCCCGGTTGGTGGTCACGCCGGTGATGCGGCCGTTTTCGACCTGCATACCCAGCACCGCCGTATTCAAAAATACCCTGACGCCGTTTTGGACGGCGTTTTCCGCATAGGCAATGGTCAAGCCGTAGGGACAGACGCAGCCGGAGGAGGGGTTTGAAATGGCAAACTTAAAATTCTCCGCCAGATTGATTTCCCGGCGCTTGAGCTCCGCACCGGAGATCAATTTCGTATCCGAAATGCCGTCCCGCTTCCGGCGGATCATGCAGTACAGGGCGATCAAGGGCTTCAGATAAGCCTTTTCAAAGCAAACATATTGTCCGACCCGTTCAAACGGGACGTCCAGCTCCCGACAGATTTGCTCATACATCTCATTGCCCTTGCGGATATAATAATGCTTTTTGGAGCCTTTGGAAAGGTCGATCCCCGGGTGAACCTCCCCGTCGTTTCTGCCCGAGGCCTGCAGTGCCAGATCGGCTTCCTTCTCTACCAGAACAATGTCCAGCTTCCATTTGGAAAGCTCGCGGGCAATGGAGGCTCCGGAGATGCCGCCGCCGATGATCAGTACATCGGGAGTCTGCCCCTCCAAAGCACTGTCGCTGATTTTCGGAAGCCGCTCCTTCTGCGGCTTCACTTCATCACACAGGATATCGTTGACCACATGGGTCGTGCTGTATTTTCGGGCAGCAAGCCCGCAAGCCTCCACGACCTCCGCCCAGGTGGAAAGGTGCCCCGTCAGCACGATGCACCCCTCCAATAAAGCGGCGGTGACTGCGCCGGAAAAGCGCTTTTGCAGCCGCCGGTTGATCGATGCAATGTTCAATCAGATTCGCCCCTTTGATATGTCGGTCATACAACCGACTCGATATAAGATCATGATACATCATCGAAAGGGGATTGTCAATGTCGACCAAAAATTTTTCAATTCGATTTTGCTTTTCCGGCAATCTATCAAACGAATGCGGCGATTTGGCACGGAATGATGGAACTGCATGAGATTTTATGGTATAATTCCGTCAGAATACAAATAAGGAGACCGATTATGGCTGCACCGCGTAAGGAAAATATAAAAGAAAAAATCATTGATGCCACCTGTGCCTTGCTGAAAAGCAATACATTGGCGGATATTTCTCTTGCAGATATTGCAAAGGGCGCGGGGATCTCAAAGGGGACGCTCTATTACCACTACAAGACAAAAAGCGAGATCTTTTTTGATATCACCGATCGCTACCTTTCCGAGCAGTGGGAGGACTTTATCCTTTGGACGGAGGATAAGGACAAGGACACCTCCCTGAACCGGCTGGTGAAGTATGTGGTGGAGCGTAATACCGTGTCTGCCGGACTGCGTATGCATCTTCTGTCGGAGGCACAGCTGGGCAATGAGGCGCTGCGGCAAAGCCTGATTATCCGCTATCGGGAGTTTCAGGAGCTTATCAGCAGAAAAATCTCGGAGCGCACCGATCTGCCTGCGGACTTCTTGACATGGCTGATCCTGTTAGCCTCCGATGGTATGATCGTGCAGCAGGCCATCGGCAATACCGAATTTGACCGGGAAGCGTTTATTGCGGAAGGGATCCGTTATCTGAAGGCCGCGGAAGCCTCTGCCAACGGGAACCCGTAATAGACGGCTTTTCACACACAGCCGCCTGCCGCTTTTCACGAGGAGGAGCTTGGGCGACTGCTTTTCGCAGCAATTGCTGCCACAACGCACATGCACTTTCTTTTTGGGGGACCGCATTTTTGCGGCTCCTTTGCAGGGGAAAACACACCTGCCGTCAAGCGGCCCATCACCGCCAAATTATCCCTTGCATTTTACCCACCTATCTGCTATGATAGGTCGCGGGAAGCCGCCCCCTGCCGCACCGGCAGGCGGACGGAGCTTCCTAATATTTGCGCTGTATCCCATCTGCCGCAGGCAGCCCGCACCGCTTTTCCGACCGCAGGGGCGTATCCCGCAGGGGAACGCCACCAGCCGCATCGGTCAAACGATCCCGCCCGCCGCCGCAAAAGGCAAAGGAATAGCAGCAAGGAGGAAAATATGAATAGTTCTAACCGCATCCGTACCCTTACCACGCTGGGGATCCTTACCGCCGTCATTCTTGTAATGACATTTACCCCCCTCGGCTACATCAGAACATTGGGTCTGGATATCACGCTTCTGCACATTCCCGTCATTCTCGGCGCCGCGCTTACCGGCCCCGTCGGCGGTATGGTGCTGGGCGGCGTGTTTGGATTGACCAGCTTCTTTCAGTGCTTCGGGCTCAGCACCTTCGGCACCACCCTCTTCAGCATCAATCCCGCCGGCACCTTTATCGTCTGTGTGATTCCCCGTGTTCTGCTGGGTTTGGTCGCCGCCTATCTCTATCGTGCCTTTGACCACCTTACTGGCAAATGGAGCGGTACCATCACCGGCGCATTGGCAACCCTCTGCCATACGGCAATGTTTATGGGTACGCTGGCAGTTTTCTTCTACACCAGCGACTATCTGCAGGGCTTTGCTGCCATGCTGGGCACCACCAATGTCTTTGCTTTCATCATTGCCTTTGTCGGTCTGCAGGGACTTCTGGAGGTCGTTCTCGCCGCCATCGTCGTTGGCGCACTGGTCCCGATCATCAAAAAAACCCGCCGCGCATAACGCCTTTCCCCAAAAAATTAGAGGTATCCGCTTTTGGATACCTCTTTTCTTATGTCCGGTTTTAGTCCAACGGGTGCTCCAGCGCCATCAAGGCGCCCTTTACGTCCTCCCCGCCGGGATAGCTGTACTCCTCGTCATGCTCCGTTTCAGGGTCGCCTACCCGGTGCGTCGGGATAAAGATCGGAATGGGACAGTCGTCCACGGCCTTGATGACCCGTGTGCGGTTTTCCTCAGTGTCCTCCAGCGAGAGCGCTGCCAGCAGCGTCGGGGTGGTGAAATGCTCTCCATAGGGGATATGGATCACCGTCTCCCATACCTCCCGTTCGAAGTCACTGCCGCCGGGCGCCAGTGGCAGTGTAAAAATCACACGATGTCCGGTCCAGTATTCCAAGATCTGCTGGAAGCCCTTCTTCAGCAGAGGAGTTTCCTCCTCGTCTGCGTCCACCTCCAGCCCGTCACCGAAAATCAGCCGGCACAGGGCATAGTCATCATTCTCCACCAGCGTGATCCAGCCGGGCCCCAGTTCCCTCGTAAACTTCTTCATAGCCATTCCTCCCTACGATATACAGCCTGTATATTATTTTGATTTTATACGAAATCTGCGGTATCATACGGCGGCACGCCTCCGCTTTGCCTCGGGTCGCCGCCCCTGCGGGCCGGCAACCCTCGCCCGCTGCGCCGCGCCGCCTTACTTGCAGTATTTCCGGAAGATCTCCAGAATACGCCGGTAATCCGTATCGTCCGCGTCCGGGTCTGCCATTTTGTAGCGGCAGGAGCCCAGCTCCGACGACGGCGTGTGCAGCAGCAGGCGGAGCTC
>ERZ779852.2203-NODE-2203-length-16502-cov-5.491640_pt1 | contig 16502 bp, 19 predicted proteins | sample MGYA00511559_ERZ779852 | MGnify/ENA primary metagenome ERZ779852 (study PRJEB29588, sample SAMEA2157977) | human gut metagenome | biome: human gut; feature: human-associated habitat; material: faeces | place: Denmark | collected 2008/2010 ...
CCGCCGCATCGTTCGGGATGGCATTGCGGGCCTTGCCGCCCGCAAAGGATGCGAGCTCGACCTCGCCTTTCGCCTGCAATGCTGTCAGGATCATCGCGAGCGTGCGGATGGCATTGCCGCGTCCATCGCCGATGCGCTCACCGGAATGGCCGCCGAGCAGCCCCTTGACCTCCAGCCGCCAGGCAGCCGACGTCTCCGGCTCCACGCGCTTCAGCTCGCGCGTGAAGTCGAGGTCGACGCTGCCCGCGCTGCCGACGGTCAGCTCATCGTAATTCTCGCTGTCGCAGTTGATGAGGAACGAGGCATCCTTGAGATGCTCTGCCGAGAGGCGGATGGCGCCCTTCATGCTCTGTTCCTCATCTGTCGTGACGATCAGGCGCAGCGGGCCGTGGTCCTTCGCCGTCTTCATGATGTAGATGGCCTCCGCCACGCCGATGCCATCGTCCGCGCCGAGGCTCGTGCCCTCAGCCGAGAGGTACTCCTCCGTGCGCACGAGCTTGATGGGATCCTTGAGAGGATCGTAATCATAGCCTTCTTCCGCCACGCAGACCATGTCCATGTGGCCCTGCAGGATGGTCAGCGGCGCCTTCTCGAAGCCAGCCGTCGCCTTCTTGTCCGCGATGATGTTGTTCGCCTCGTCCTGCATGACCGTAAAGCCGAGCTCGCTGAGATACGACTTCAGGAAATCGCTGACAGCCTGCTCGTGACCGGATTTGCGCGGGATAGCAGCCAGCTTGGCAAACTCCGCGAGCACGCCCTCGAGCACCTCGTTCTGTCCTTCATGGTTCTTGTTCATCAAAATTCCCCTTTTCTGGTGTTCTGGTTCTCTTTTATCTACTGCAACATAAAACAGCCTGCCCCTTGAGGCAGGCTGGCATGAATCCGTGGTTCTATTGGATCAAGTATCAGTCCTTGAGTTCTGCCGGCATTGCTTCTGCGACATCGACGCCTTCCGGTGCGTAGAGCACGATCTGCTCCGAGATGCGCTTTGCGCAGCCGTTGACGATATAGCAGGCACCGTTGACGAAGTCACAGATGCGGCGCTGCTCTTCAGCGGCAACGCGCTCGTAGTTGACAACAGCAGCCTTGCCGGCCTTGAGATTGTCCGCGATGTCCGTGACCTGGTCAAAGTTCTCCGGCACGTAGATCTGGACGCGCAGCTCCGGGATCTTCGTCGTGTAGACCGTCAGCTGTGGGTGCTGCACGCGCGCGCGGGTGCGGAGAGACGGCGCAGGCTCCTGTGCCTCCGTGCGCTCGACATAGATCGAGTCGCCGCCCGAGACTTTGTACTCCTGTGCTGCCGCATGAGACTGCCTAGCCGAAACCTGCTGCTGTTTCTTCTCGCCAGCAGCTTCCTTGCTATCCTCTACCTCTACGTCTTCCCACGGCATCAATACATCGATGAGGCCTTGGAACTTGCCTTTGATCGTCTCCATCCCACTCATAACATCTCGTCCTTCCACCTGAATTCATATTATCCACACACACATGTGTATAAAACTGGATTTAACTATCGACATGATAACACATTTCGACAGAAATTGCAAAAAACCTGCCGAAAAATTTCATTTCCGACAGGTTTTCTCTCATTTTTATTCTTATTGCGAAGTGCCGAATCAGCCCTTGCGCGCGTTTTTGGCGTTGCGGCCGCGGATCGTGCGGTCGAGGATAGCCTTGCGCAGGCGGATGTGCTCCGGCGTGACTTCGACGAGCTCATCGCTGTTGATGTACTCGATGGCCTGCTCGAGCGAAAGGATGCGCGGCGGCGTCAGGCGGATGGCCTCATCCGAAGAAGACGTACGCATGTTGGAGACGTTCTTCTTCTTGCACGGATTGATGTCGATATCGTTCTCGCGGGAGTTCTCGCCGACAATCATGCCTTCGTAGACCTGCTCGTTCGGTCCGATGAACATCGTGCCGCGATCCTGCAGCGTGTAGATGCCGTAGCCCGTCGTCTCACCCTGCTCGAAGGCGACGAGGGAGCCGCGCGTACGGCCCGGGATGTCCCCCTTGTACGGTGCATAGCCGTGGAAGACGTGGTTCATGATGCCGTTGCCCTTCGTGCTCGTCAGGAGCTCGGAGCGGAAACCGATGAGGCCGCGCGCCGGGATCGTGAACTCGAGGCGCATGTAGCCAGCCGTCTCCGTCATATTCGTGAGCTCAGCCTTGCGCGTGCCGAGGCCTTCCATGACAGCGCCCATGTACTCCTGCGGTACCTCGACCGTCAGGTTCTCGATTGGCTCGCAGAGCTGGCCATTGATCGTCTTGTAGACGACTTCCGGTTTGCCGACCTGCAGCTCGTAGCCCTCGCGGCGCATCTCCTCGATGAGGATCGAGAGATGCAACTCGCCGCGACCCGATACCTTGAAGACATCCGGCGAATCCGTCTCTTCGACCTTCATGGCGACGTTCGTCTCAACTTCCTTGAACAGGCGGTCGCGCAGATGGCGGCTCGTGACGAACTGGCCTTCACGGCCGGCGAACGGGCTCGTGTTGACACCGAACGTCATCGAGAGCGTCGGCTCGTCGATGCGGATGGCCGGCAGTGCCTCCGGCTTCTCAGCGTCAGCGACCGTGTAGCCGATGCTGACATCGCCGAGACCCGTCAATGCTACGATCTCGCCCATCGGTGCTTCCGGCACCTCGATGCGCTGCATGCCCTGATAGACGAAGACCTTGCCGATTTTCGCACGGATCTCCTGATCGCCATTGATGAGCACGACATTCTGGTTCGTGCGAGCCGTGCCGCGGCTGATGCGGCCGACAGCGACGCGGCCGACGTAATCGTCCGCCTCGAGCGTCGTGACCATCATCTGCAGCGGGCCGTCCGGATCGCCGTGCGGAGCCGGGATTTCCTTGACAATCGTCTCCATCAGCGGCTCGAGGTTCGTGCTGTCATCGTCCATGCTGTACTTCGCAATACCGTCGCGAGCCGTCGCGTAGATGACCGGGAAGTCGAGCTGATCGTCATCGGCATCGAGTTCCATGAAGAGCTCGAGGACCTCATCGTAGACATCGTCCACGCGCTGGTTCGGCTTATCGATCTTGTTGATGACGACAATCGGCTTCAGCTTCTGCTCCAGGGCCTTGCGCAGGACGTACTTCGTCTGCGGCATCGGGCCTTCGAATGCATCGACGAGCAGGAGAACGCCGTCGACCATGTTGAGGACACGCTCGACCTCGCCGCCGAAGTCAGCGTGGCCCGGGGTGTCGACGATGTTGATCTTGATGCCGTTGTACATGATGGCCGTGTTCTTCGAGAGAATCGTGATGCCGCGCTCGCGCTCGATATCGCCCGAGTCCATGACGCGTTCAGCCACCTGCTCATTCGAGCGGAATACATGGCTCTGCTTCAGCATGGCATCGACCAGCGTCGTCTTGCCGTGGTCGACGTGTGCAATGATCGCGATATTGCGGAGCTTATCATTAGTCATCATACTCATTCTGTGTAATCTGCCTCCTATAAAAGAAAAGGGATACCTGTCGTATCCTCACTTGCAAACTAAAATTACTCACTTATTATACATGCTTTCCCCGCGTAATGCAATAGATTTCCAAAGGCGGCCTCGCACGGCAGTACAAAATACTTTTGTGCAAGCTATAACAAAAGTGTTGTATCTCCAATGATTTTTTGATATGATAATAGCCATGTTACAGATTTACACGTAAGCAAGAATACTCAGCAAAGGAAGTCCCCATCATGAACATCGATCTCAACATCTATCAGACACTCGCTGCCGCCACGGCGGTCTACTACATCGGCGTACTCCTGCGTCTCAAGATTCCCTTCCTGCGCCGCTACTGCATCCCGGCCCCTGTCATTGGCGGCATCCTCTTCGCCATCCTCAACGACATCCTCTACGTCAACGGCATCTGGACGTATCGCCAGGATACCGTCATGCAGAACGTCTTCATGATGCTCTTCTTCACGAGCATCGGCTACACGGCCAGCATCAGCCTGATCCGCAAGGGCGGCTCCCTCGTCGCCAAGATGGCCGTGCTCACCGCCCTCCTGATCCTGTGCCAGAACGCCATCGGCATCGCCCTGGCACACGTCTTTGACCTGAACCCGCTCATGGGCCTCGCGACAGGCTCCATCCCGATGGTCGGCGGTCACGGCACCTCCGGTTCCTTCGGCCCGGTCCTTGAGAGCGTCGGCCTCGACAACGCGACGACGATTGCCTTTGCCGCTGCCACCTTCGGCCTCGTCTCCGGCAGCCTGCTCGGCGGCCCGATGGGCGAATTCCTCGTGCGCCGCTACGGCCTCACGAGCGTCGCCGAAGAAGAGCGTCTCGACCCTGCTAACACGAGCGACGAGCTCGAGAAGCTCGAGCAGGCCGCCCACGGCGAGCGCAAGGCCATCGACGAAGAGAAGCGCGCGGGGCAGAGCATCAACAACTACCGCTTCATGAACGCCCTCGCGCACCTGCTCATTGCCATGGGCCTCGGCACCGTCATCAGCCAGATCTTCATCAGCGCCGGCCTCGTCTTCCCGAACTACATCGGCTCCATGCTCGTAGCCGCCATCATCCGCAACATCTCCGACTACACGCACGCCTACAAGATCTACCAGCGCGAGAGCGAAGTCCTCGGCAACCTCGGCCTGACCATCTTCCTCTCGTGTGCCCTCATGAGTCTCAAGCTCTGGCAGCTCTCCGACCTCGCCATCCCGATGATGGTCATGCTGCTGAGCCAGGTGCTCTTCCTCGCGCTCTTCGCCAAGTTCCTGATATTCCGCGTCATGGGTCGCAACTACGAGGCCGCCGTCATGGCAGCGGGCACCTGTGGCTTCGGCCTCGGCGCCACGCCGAACGCCATCGCCAACATGTCCGTCATGGTCGAGCGCTTCGGCCCAGCCCCGACCGCCTTCTTCGTCATCCCGCTGATCGGTGCCCTGATCGTCGACTTCGTCAACTCCTCCATCGTGACCGTGCTGCTGAACCTCCTCGCCTGAAGGACGCGCCAGCTTCATGTAACAACATTACACCTTATCTGTGCGAGACCTTTGCGTTCTGGCAGGCGTTATGATAGAATGGACATAGCAATCGTAGCAATCGCTATATTCATCGTTCATCAACTTCAAGATTCACAAAAGGAGATCACGACTCTATGCTCAATCAAGTTTCTGTATTCGCCGAAAACACAAAAGGCGCTCTGCGCAAGATGACGGCTGTGCTCGCAGCAGCAAACGTCAACATCTACTCCATGCTCGCCAGCGACAGCGCTGAGTTCGGCATCATCCGCCTCGTCCTGACGGACCCAGAGCGCGCACTCGCCGAGCTCAAGAAAGCCGGCTACCAGTGCCACATCGACAAGGTCATCGCCGTCGAGATGGGCGACACGCCGGGCAGCCTCGACGCGATCCTCAAACACCTTGAAGAGGCCAATGTTTCGCTCGACTACCTCTACATCTCCTATGACCGCCAGGCCAGCCAGCCGGTCGTCATCTTCAAGACGCAGGAGCCAGAGGCCGAGACATTCCTGCGCGGCAAGGGCTACAAGCTCGTCGACAAATTCTGATTCAGTTCAAGCACCTCAGAAAAAGGAGCCTGCCACACAATCTGTGGCAGGCTCCTTTTGACTCTGATTCGGTTATCTGATTGGCCAGCAACGCAATCAGAGCATCTCCGCGAGGTCGAAGATGAGCTGCTGCGTCTTGTCCCAGCCGAGGCACGGATCCGTGATGGACTTGCCGTACGTGCCCTCGCAGATCTTCTGGTTGCCGTCCTCGATGTAACTCTCAATCATGAGACCCTTGACAAGCGTGCGGATATCCGACGAAATCTTGCAGCTGTTGACGACATCCTTCGCGATGCGGATCTGCTCGAGATACTTCTTGCCCGAGTTCGCATGATTCGTGTCGACGATGACAGCCGGGTTCACGAGATTGCGCTTGTGGTATGCCTCGCAGAGCGAGCGCAGGTTCTCGTAGTGGTAGTTCGGCAGACTGTTGCCGAAGCTGTCGACATAGCCGCGCAGGATGGCATGCGCCAGCGGATTGCCCTGCGTGCGAACTTCCCAGCCGCGGAACAGGAACTCCTGCGAGTGCTGTGCCGCCTCGATCGAGTTGAGCATGACGGAGATATCACCCGACGTCGGGTTCTTCATGCCGACCGGGATGCCGATGCCACTTGCAATCATGCGGTGGAACTGGTCCTCAACCGAGCGCGCGCCGACGGCCGCATACGACAGCAGGTCCGACAGATAGCGGTAGATCTCCGGGTAGAGGATCTCCTCTGCGCACGTGAAGCCCGTCTCACGCACGACGCGCGCGTTCATCTCGCGGATTGCGATGATGCCGCCGAGCATGTCCTCCTTGCCCTCCGGATCCGGCTGGTGCAGCATGCCCTTGTAGCCGATGCCGATCGTGCGCGGCTTACTCGTGTAAAGGCGCGGCACGATGAAGATCTTGTCCTTGACCTGCTCCTGAACCGGCACGAGGCGATGCACGTAGTCGAGTACAGCTTCCTCGTTATCTGCCGAGCACGGACCGATGACGAGCAGGAAGCGGTTGTCCTTACCCGTCATGATGTCCGCGATCTCTTTGTCGCGCTGCACCTTGATCTTCTTGACATGATCATCTATCGGAAACTGTTCCATGAGCTCCTGCGGCGTAGGCAGCTTACGGATGAATTCCATTTGCATTTCCATTCAATGTTACCCCTCTCTTGACTGTGATGCCTTTCATTATATCATAGATTCCACAGTCCCCATAGCAAATATACGGCATAATCCGGCGCGTCCACAAAATTTTTTCGTTGAATCTCGACTTCTTCCGCGCAGTGCGCACAGTGATGCACCATGCGAGCATCACCGCTTTGCAATGTCGACCCAGCCCTCTGCCGGTATGATGCGAAAAAGCTCCTCCGGCGTCAGGCGCACGGCACTGTGATCATTTCCCGCAGCGGGATAGACCGTCTCAAAGCGGTGCAGCGATTCATCCAGATAAACCGGCACCCCCTCTTTGATCGCGAACGGGCAGACGCCGCCCGGCGCATGACCGATGAATGACTCCACCTGGTCGAAGGGGATCATGCGCCCCTTCTTGTGGAACGCCTCCTTGAAGCGGTGGTTGTCTACGCGCACATCCCCCGCGAGGACGACGAGCAGCGGCGCGCCGTCCACGAGGAACGACATCGTCTTGGCAATGTGCCCAGGCTCCACGCCGAGCGCCTGTGCCGCCAGTTCCACCGTCGCCGTCGACGCCTCAAACGTGATGACGCGGTCCCCCATCCCCTTCTGCTCCAAAAATGACATGACTCTCTCGATTGACATAGCGATTCTTCTTTCTGCCTGAACTTCAAATGAATTCTATGTTGCAATAGCATTCGCCAGCCAGCCGCGAAATCCTGCCTCAGTCCTTCTTCTTTTTTCCAAACAGCAAGTCGAGCACCATGCGACCGACCTTGCGCTCGACGCCCGACTTCGTCGTCGGGATACCCGTCTGCCGCGCAAACTGGCGCTTCGCATCCGTGATGCCGAGCAAGGTCTTCCAGCTGAACCCACCCTTATTCATGCGATTCACCTCCATCAGAATCCGCCGTCGTCGCCGCCATAGTCATCACCACCGCCATAATCGCCGCCATCATAGCCGCCACTGCAGTCATCTCCACCGTAGTCGCCATAGCTGCCGTAGTCGTCATTGCCGTAATCACTGTAGTCCGACTGACCATCCCCATAGTCGTTGTCATCATCGACCGACCAGTCATCATCCCAATCGATACCGTCGTCGCTCAGTTCATCGTCATCCGCATCATAGTCATCGGGATCCTCAGTGGCATCGGCCTGATCATCTGCATCGTAGTCGTCTGCAACATCACTGTAACCATCCATATCATCTGCATCATAGCCATCCGCATCGTATGTATCTGCGTCCGACTGCTGCTGTACGCGCTGCGCCGCAGCCATCTGGTCGAGTCGCGCCTGCTGCGCCTCCGCATCGTGATGATGCATCAGCGCCGCGCCAGCCACAGCACCGGCCACCGCCGCAGCCGCCGCCATGCGGCTGTCGTGCTGCCGGTTCAGCATATTCTGCCGATGGGTTTTTGCCAATTCCCGACTGCTCCGCCGTCAAGCGCGGCCCAGCCACAGCCGTCCGCGATCCCCCCTGCGGATGCACCTTCTTCTCCATAGGTGCTGCCGACAAATCCCGCTTCTCCTCCGGACGAGCCGAGACACTTTCCACCGGCTTCGACGCCTTGCTCCCCTGCGGTCGATTCCTCAAGAATACAGCTGCACCGACAACCAGCACAACAAGCAATACCGTACCCATACCCATGCAAAACACCTCCAATCTTAAAGTGCTCCAATTCAAGACACGTCGACCCAATATTCTCGCAGCAACGCGAGTACAAACTCTTGACATACAGGTCCAGTCCCGAGGTCCCATGGATCTTGGTTCAACAAGATGCTATTCGAGATGATGCGCACATCGAGAAATGGCACATCGAATGATTGGCAGACCTGTGCGACAGCATCTCCCTCCATCTCCTCTGCCAATGAGCCATAAAATCCATGCAGGAAATCGATGCGATCCACTTCACAGTTCCAGCTGTCGCACGTCGTGATGGTTCCCTCGACTACCCTGCCATGTTTGTACCTTGCAGCAACACGACGGGCAGCAGCAAGCAGAGTGGGGCTTCCCGCATGATAGACCTCTTGCAGGAATTCCTTCCGATCCTTGTTCCAAGCAAAGACACCGAGCTGTTTCAGCCCGCGGTAATCGACTCCCGCGCCAGCCGCGCGATAATACGTCTGCCAGGCAGAAGAATTTGCTGTCCGCGCCCCGAGCACGATGTCGTAAACAGACAGCGATGCATCATGGGCGCCAGCCGTTCCCTGGCTGATGATTGCCTGAGGATGATACCGCGCAATGGCAAGCGCCGCCAAAGCTGACGCATTGGCCATGCCCCACTGCGTCTCACAGACTACAAGCCCATGTCCTTCAAGCACTCCACGCGCACACCGGAATGGCCCAAACGGCTCCTCCCGGACTTCCGTCATCTGGTCGATGATATGCTGCGTCTCCACGCTCATCGCACCTTGGACAACAATCGGACCTTGTTGATTCTTCACAAAACACATCCCCTAACACAACGACCCCTACCTACTCTAACAATCAAAAAATTCGAGATGTATAGCCAAAAGTCCTGCAACAACGTCTCGTGGTGTAAACGATGAGAGTATCTTGCGCCAAAAATGTGCATCAAAAAAGCTCCGCTGCATGAGCAGTGGAGCTTTGACGGTTCATTTTATTTGAGCAGTCCTGCCTCGTAAACAATGAAGAGAATGGTAAAGCCTGCGAGATACAGGAAGCCGAAGACCCCGAGCCAGAACAGGCCGCCCGTGACTTTATGCGCTCCGCTCCGCACGAGGGAGAAGTTCAGCAGCGCAAAGAACGGCGTCGAAACAAAGGAGCAGATCATCGCGAAGTAGAGAAGCGTTGCCACATCGCTCATGAATCCGGCAATGATGACAATGCCGACAAGGGACGTGACCGTCATCCAGATATTGAGGTTACGAGCCGAGCTCTGATCCTTTTTCATCAGGAGGCGAAGCGCCTCATTATTGGCACGGGAATCCTGTTATTGTTTCACCTTCGCAAACACATCACCAATGTCCCCATCCATGCAGATACTCCTGTTTGCAATTTCGATTGGGCAGGATGCTTCTCTGTAATTGATGCAGGCATACACTGCGTTCTCATTTGCCAAAGTCATCTGCCAAAACGGATATTTTATAATGACAGGAGTGTTTGCTCCCACACCAAGTTCCAGATAAAGCACATGACAGCATTCGTGTCTGCGCAAGAAATCCGCATATGCTGCAGATGATCTGTGCCAGCCTTCATCCTCAACAAAGGAATTATCTATGCGAAGATTCATGGTAACATCTGAACCATCATCTGGACATTTCGGAACGAGTGATGCTGGAATCCTCATTTTCAATTCACCGGTTTCAGGGATCTGAAAGCCCCCATTCCTGTCTCTTACAAACCCCTGTGCTTCCATTGCTTTCATAACCCATTCCTCGTTGTCGTAGGTTCTCTGAATGGATGGATTGACGCTCTGGAAAAGCCCATAGTCTCCCTGCGTGTAGAACAGGCGCTTTTTATCAAAGCCTGCTCTCTGAAACTGATGGTCCACATTCGTAGTAATAACAAAATAATCCTTATCGTTCACAAGTGAAAGCAATTGCTGATAGACAGGTTTCGGCGCATCAACATATCGATTGCAATAGATATTCCTTGCCCACCACGCCCAGCGTGTCTCTGCATCGGGAAACGGATAGAAACCGCCGGAATACATATCCCGGATGCCGTACTTCCTGGCAAAGTCGAAGAAGTACCGTTCAAATCGCTCTCCACTATAGTTAAACCCGGCAGAAGTCGACAGTCCGGCCCCCGCTCCGATCACGATAGCATCTGCCGTTTCCATCTCTTTCTTAAATCTCGAGATCCGTTCCTCTTTAGATCCTGTTCCGAATGACATATTTCCGCTGAACGACCGCGCCGCACCAAGTCCTCTCTGGATGCTTTCCTGATAGCCGTTCGGCATCTCATCGTATGAGTTCTTCATAGTATGTTTTGTCCTCGTCCTTAAAAACATTAAAGATCACCCTTTCCATAGTACCCGGATGCTGTGAGAGCCAGCTGTCCACGGTACTGACGGCAATCTCTGCCGCCTGCTTGTTCGGAAAATGGAATACACCTGTAGAAATACAGCAAAACGCAACGCTTTTTAAATCATGTTCCAGACACATATCCAAGGTGTTCCGATAGCAGTCCGCCAGATTCTTCTCAAGTTCCGGCGTCAACTCATATCGCACAATCGGGCCTACGACATGAATCACCTTTTTCGCAGGAAGATTATAGGCATCCGTCAGCATGGGGACAGCTGTCGGCTGCTCATAATCTTTGCCGTATTTGAGCCGCAGCTGATTCATCTGCCTGCTGCACTCTGCCCGAAGCTCGACTCCGGCAAAAGTATGGATGCAGTTGTCAATGCAGGTATGCATCGGCACAAAGCAGCCCAGCATCTGAGAATTGGCGGCATTGACGATGGCATCTACGGCCAGCCTCGTAATATCGCCCTGCCAGATGGACATTCGATCTCGAATCATGGGTATATCGTCAAGCTCCACAATTCCGTTTTCACGGACGCGCTCCTGCAGATACTCATCCTGCACAGAAAGAACCGCCTCCTCCATCTTTCGAGGCATTCGGATGTTCATAAGCGACCGCAGAAGACGTCGCTTTCCTTCGGTGTCTCTCGGCGTATCCAGATCTTTATATTGAACAGAGTCCTTTTTGAATGCATCAACGAGGTAATCCAACCGTTGATCCTGTATCTTTTTCTCATACATCGTATTACCTTCTTTTCACCGCACCTACAGGACATGACGTCATGCAGTTCCCGCAATGCAAGCAGTGTTCCTGCTCGATAACATAGGGAATACTGTCTGTCATGATACAGTTCTGCGGACAGACTGCCGCACAACTTCCACAGCCAATACATGTGCCAGTAATGTAATATCCCTCTGCCTTTTTCTCCACTCCTCCAAATGTAAAAGAAGCGCGCTCTATCGGTTTCTTTGAAAGATCGAACCACTCACCGCTGCCCTCATATATCTGAAACACCGTCAGGGCATGCATAGACTCCTCTGTAGGATATATCTTGCGCATATACGGATTTTTCTCAAACAGTTCCAGGATCTTGTCATATCCAAGCTCCCGAACTTTTCCGCGGATAGATACAGCCACACTGCTCATGGTATCCTCACCCTTCATCGCAGTCAGAGCAAGAAACTCTCGTTTCTTCAGTCTGTCATAAAAGCCTTTGCCTTTTGCCGTAAGGAAATACAATCCATTTTCATCACTGTCCATCATATCGATTGCTGCCGTCACCGGGAGACCTTCGTCATCAACGGTGGCCACAATCGTCCGATGGATTTCATTTGCGACATAGTCAAGATAATCTTTTGCTTCCATGTTCAATGCCTCCCTAGATTCGATGACCGGATTCACCCTAAAATCTGCAACGAATGTTTGATATGTAATATAAATAATTACATCTAAATTGAAGTATAGCACACCATAGATGTAATGTCAATGATTATATCGAAAGTTCTTCAGATCTATCCCATTTCTATCATAGTGTGTCAATTCTGCCGCCTTCATCTGCTCCGTCTTTGGCTTCACCTTCCAGCCCGTCGCCCAAAAGTATACCAGTGCCGAGAAGGCCGGCCTGTTCACAGCGCTCAACCCGCTCATCGCCGCCATCCTAGGCGTCATCTTCCTGAACGAAACCTTTACGCCCATCCAATCAGTAGGAGCGATCTGCATCCTCTTGGGCATCATCATCGTCCAGCTTCCCCAAAAATATCTCTGCAAAACGCATCGTTCTCAAAACGACACCTCTACATCACATACATCATTCCATGAATGACGAAGACCGCCACGAATATGTGTGGCGGTCTTTTGGGAGGTCAGTCCTTAACTTGTGACAGCAATACGACCGTCTCCACATGGCTCGATGGCCTGAACTTGATGTTAACGATTTGATCCGATTTCTAAAATAGGCATTTGATGATCTGCCGCTCCTCTTGTCCCCCCTGTAAACTGTTATACTACATAAGAAGTACAAGACAAAAGGACGGATAGTATAATGGACGAACCCGGCGTACTGCTCATGCGCCGGGTTATTTGTCGTTTCTTGCTGGCGCGAATTGTCATTTTATTGTCGCTGCCTGCTATGTATATGGCGCGATTTTTCCTGTATCATGGAATCAGAAACATGGATATCAGTTATACCTCTAATTCGTGACCATAGCGGAGACCACCATGCGGTTTTTAAACTCCGTCTTGCTGATCGTGATTGGTTCAAATATTTTCGTCAGTTTCATAATGCCATCCTTCCAATAGCTTATGAACAACCTGTACCGTCGATATTACAGGCAACGGGCGTATTGTATCCATCATTGAGGATCCCGCCCTTTTCCTTAATGATATTCAGATTTTCCTCTAAATCATTGAGGGTAATCGCACTTCCTTTTAAGTCATAATGCTTCCCATTTATTTCAAGAAACAGCGTCGGGAAGGATGTGACTCCTATTTTTCTTGCTTCATAAAAGTCCGGATAGTACTTGCCCTCTTCAGAAATACGGATGAACTCCTCTGCGATCTTGTCTGCAGGAAGGTCATAGGATTTGGCGATTGATACGATCGTCTCCACGTCAGAAAGTGATTTACCATCCAAATAGAATGCTTCATGCATCTTTGACGCAAGATTAACATGTTCTCCTTTGGGTAAGAAGCTCCTGAGAACTCCAAATCCTATGGCGGCATCATTCGAGTCAGGAACCATGCTTCCCGTCTCTAACAGGTTCAGATATGGCTTGCCGAATTCCACTCCAAACATATCCGCAATTCTTTTATTCGTATCACTCATATACGGAAATGCCGAAAGCGAATGTCCGTCCATAAATAATCCACCTGATAGCACCGTTACTTCCAATTCCGGATGTGCTTCAATAAACGGTTTAAGAATTGTCTCAAACCCATAGCACCATCCACAATAGCTGTCAAAGATATAATACACCTTCATCTAAATACCGCCTTTTTATTCTGGTCACAGGCTTCTCATGCTGTCTCTTCGCATCCGCAATCGCTCTTCTCCCTGTTCGTCTGCACCCTGTTTGAGCATCGCCAGTATCTTCTCTTTGTCCTCCGGAAGATGTCCATATACCGGCATCATGTTGGAGACATTCGTCGCATCCAGCAGAGTGTGAATATCAAGCGTCTTCACAAAGGTATACAGTTCCTGTATCTTCTCTGTCTCTGTAGCCTCTACGAACTCACCTCTTCTTACTTCCTCCATAAGCGGTGTGTCAGGGAAGATCGAGAGCCCGGAAGCCAGTACCCTGACAGGCGACAGGTGGTTTAACACTTCTGCTGTTTTGATGGCATGCCCCATACCATACTCATGACCTCCCAGTCCGTATAAGAAGATGACGGAATAATGCATTCCTGCTTCATCCAGCTTGGAGAGCTGTTCCACTATATCACTAGCATGATAGCCCTTGTTCATCTTATCGAGGACAGCATCATCGCCCGACTCGATCCCGAATACGATCATGTCGTATCCCATCTCTTTCAACGACTTCAGCTCACCTACAGACTTGTTCCTTACACTATCCACCCGGCCATATCCGCCGACGGAAACACCCCAGGGCAGGTATTCTTTTATCAGGTCCATGATTCTTTTAAGCCTGTCGTAGCTCAGCAGGAACGGATCTGCCCCCTGCAGAAAAATCCGCTTTACCTCCCATCCGGAATCCCGGATCTCCTGAAGATCCTCCCGTATCTCACTCTCCGGAGATACGGAAAAAGGTGCTTCCTTGTAAAAGGTGCAAAAGCGGCACTTATTATGCGAACAACCCGACGTTACTTGTAAAAAACAGGAACCAGCCTCATAAGGCGGTCTGACGATTCCACATGAAAAATGCATACGAATTCCTCCTCGTTTCTATATGTTCTTATATCTCACTTTGTCGATATATAATGGTTTAAATTAAACGGGATCTTCATCCCGTCTAATCCATACACAACGTGAACGTACCCCCGTCTATAGAGGCAGGAGCTTCCTGCTTCAGCGAGAACAGCACCGCTAACTCCGAAGAGTTATGGCGACTTACACCCTCTCCACAGGCGTAGATTCCCGTGCGACCCACGGTACTTTATAAGTTACGCTAGGCAGATATTCGCCTAGCTTCTTCTCTAATGTTTATTGCAGCGTTCTTGTCACGGTTATGATGACTGCCACACTTAGGGCAATCCCATTTCCGCACAGATAAGTCTTTGGTGTTATTGTTCTGGTAGCCACAAACATGGCATAGCTGACTGCTTGGATACCATTTGTCTATCTTGATAAGTTGCTTACCCTGCCATGCAAGTTTGTATTCCAGCATACTTGTGAACATGCTCCAGCCATTGTCGGATATGGATTTACCAAAGCTGAACTTGCCACCCTTCTTTCGCTTCGCCATGGCTTTTACGCTAATATCCTCTATGCCAATCGCATCATAGCGGTCTGCAAGATAACGAGCTTTCTTATGCAGGAAGTCACGGCGCTGATTAGCAATTTTCTCATGGAGTACAGCCACACGCAGTCTTTGCTTATTTCTGTTACGGCTCCCTTTTTGTCTCTTGGAGAGTTTTCTTTGTGCCTTGACCAATCTCTTTTCGGCTTTCCGTAAGAAATTTGGATAATCGGCATTGTCCTCATTGGAAGCAACATATAGACCGTGCATAGCAAAATCCAATCCAAGAAAATTCTTCGGTGTGATGGGAAGTATTTGGTTTTCATACTCCACCAAAATGCTGATATAGTATTTTCCGGACGATATTTTGCTTATGGTTACAGTCTTTATGGTGCTATTCTCCATCAATGGACGATGCAGACACAGCTTTACCCAGCCTATTTTAGGCAGCTTGACCTTGTTTCCCTCGATTCTTACAGAGCCATGTTGGTTGTTCGTAGAATATGAAGCACGACCTGTTTTCTTCGACTTGAAGCGTGGCTTGCCAAAATGCTTCCTATTGCTCCAAAAGTTGTTATATGCCTTGTTCAGGTTTATTTGGGCATTGGCGAGAGCAAGGCTGTCAACCTCTTTCAGCCAAGGAAATTCTTTCTTGTACTGTGCAGGTGTATTGTTCAGCCTCTTGCCTGTTTCCTTATAGTAATCAAGACGATCTCCAAGCATCTTGTTATAGATGAATCTGGCACAGCCGAAAGTCTTAGCAAACATAATCTTTTGTTCAGTTGTCGGGTAGAGCCTGTATCGGTATGCCTTATTCACTATAATCTCACCTGCCTTGATGTTCTATGTATTTTCGTATTGTCTCAATAGGAGCACCGCCTGTTGTCAGCAGGCAATAACTTCTTGACCAAAACATTTCTTTCCACAATTTATGCCTAACCTCTGGAAAATCTTTTTTGATCAGCCTAGAGCTGGCACTTTTATAAGCATTGATGAATTTTGATAGTTCTGTATTGGGATGAGCGCGAAACATGATATGAACATGGTCTTGGTCGTGATTCCATTCCTCCAACGTTATGTTATACGATGAACCAATGCGGACAAAAATATCTTTAGCGTATTGGCTCATTTGGTCAGAGAATACTTTGCGGCGATACTTTACCACCAAAACGAGATGGTAATAGAGTAAGAATACTGAATGGTTATTACTATCCAATTTCATAGTATAATCAATCCTTTCTCATCTACGACTGATTATACTACATAACTATCTACAGAGCAATGGTATGGCTCAATTACTTACATAAATTCGCCATACCCGCCTTCATCACCCACCTAAGAGGTGGAGGACTTCTGGCGGCTTAGGTTAAAATGCGGCCAGGAATCTTCTCACTTCAGTCAGGAGAGGAATGGCCGCAACGGTAGTCACTTGGAATACTGATTCTGGATGTATTTTGCGACTA
>ERZ779852.2206-NODE-2206-length-16493-cov-9.708785_pt1 | contig 16493 bp, 17 predicted proteins | sample MGYA00511559_ERZ779852 | MGnify/ENA primary metagenome ERZ779852 (study PRJEB29588, sample SAMEA2157977) | human gut metagenome | biome: human gut; feature: human-associated habitat; material: faeces | place: Denmark | collected 2008/2010 ...
TCAATTTTCAGAGCCGCCGCTTCTTTGTGTTTACACAAACCAATGATGACTTGCAGGGATACGGTAGCCGATTGGAAGTTGTTTTACCATAGCAGATCAGTTATCGTTTTCAGGAGACCCGCACGGGCTGGATAGCCAGTGCGGCACCCCTGACCTGATACGTCACCCCGCCAGTTTCGCCCCTTGCTTTCCTCTGGCACACCTCCGGGTGCTGTGTGGCAAGAGCGGCAAGCTGTTTCTGCAAGGCGGGATTCAGCGTGAACACGCTGCTTGTTCCGTCCTCACTGGCGTAGATCATGGTTTCCAGCTTAAACATTGTCATCGGGGTCGACAAAATCTTCCTTCCTCCATTCCTTATCCTCCTCAATGTCCTGCATCAGGAGCCGCATATTGGTGTAGCACTCCATCTCGGCACGGACAAAGTAGAACATCTGGTCGTACCAGTCTGCCAGCGTTTCATCCTCCAACTTCCGGCAGAAGTCATACACCAGCTTGTTCTGATTGGGGTCAACCGTCAGCCCGGCAATCTCGTACAGCCGCTTGCGTGTCAGTTCCAGATCGGCGCAGCCATAGGTGTAGAGCAGCTTCTTTTCCTCAAACGTCAGTTTCATAGGCTTGTACCTCCGTATTAAAAAAGGGGCCTGCCCTGTGCAGACCCGATGTAGCAAAAAGACCGCCGTGCATTGTGCAGGGCGGTCTTGAACTCAGGATTGGAGAAAATCCCGGAGTTCATCAGCGAAAAAGGAGATTTTGGCGATAGCAGCTATCGCTATGTAAGGCAGGACGAAAACCACAAATGCGGTAATCAGCATTTTCAGGACTTCGCCGCCGTCTGCCAGCTTCATGACCCAGCTTGCCAGAGCCACGAAGAAGAACAGTCCCGCCAGCAGATTCGTCAGGATCGTGGAGAAGGTCGTGAGGAAGATGCCCACCCACTGTGCCAGAATCAGCAGCAAAAGCAGCGGGAGAAGGGCAAGTTTTAGCATCCATTTCAGCACAGCCATCGTGGGCACCTCCTTAGATAAAGATCAGTTCTTTCTGGATGATTTCCTCGGCACGGTTGCGGATGCTGTGCATCCGGCGCACCCATTCCAGTTGATTTTCGGCTTTCAAGGCTTCGGTCACGCCCTCGGCTTCCTGCATCTGCCGGATGATTAGGGCAAGCTGTTCTTCGGCCTGTTTGTCCAGCTTGGCAAGGTAGCTACCCAGCTCCCCGGACAGGAGCAGTTGATTGTACCGGATGGGATGATGTTCTTTCAGATACCTTTTATGTAAGCGGCCCCACCGCCCGGTGGGGTGCTGCTCTGTCGGGGCTGCTACGGTCAGATTCGGCAGATAGTGGTCATTGACAAGGGTGTAGTCCAGACCGTTAGCGTTGTCATGGATGGAATTTTTCATGGTAGTCATGCTGCATTATCCTCCTTTGGTTTCGGCGTTGGGACTGCTTCTGGGTCAGGTTTTGGATTTCCTTTTTTCTTGTGATAGAATTCCAAGGTTTTCCTGTTGTGGTTAATTCTCCTGCACTCATCGGAACAAAATTCCTGCTGGCTGTGTGTAGGCCAGTAGGAGTGACCGCATACGGCACAGGTGCGCTGCCGGTAGTAGTGAGTTCCTCTCTCGGCTTCTCTAGCCGCTTCCTTTTGTTCCTGTCTTGCCTGATTCCAGCATTCCCTTGAACAGAAAAGCTGTCGGTTGCTCGTAGGTGTAAACACCTTCCCGCAGTGCGGACACGTTTTGGTTTTAATGATTTCGCCACCGTTTTTAGCGATTTTCTTTGCTTTTCGCTTTTCTCGATAGGCTTTTTCACGTTTGCGCTGCTTTTCCATGCGCTGCTGTTCTTCCTGCTCCTTCTGCGCTTTCAGTTCGGCAAGTTCTTCCTCGGTATAAGCAATATCGACTTGGCCGACATAGTTGAAATAAATGTCAACCTTTTGTGTGCGGGCATTGCCTGCACCCTCGGCTTCATAAACAACGATTTTATCGACAAGTTCGTTAAACATTGAATCGGAGATTTCTGTTGGATTTTTGCACTTGCGAATCAGCGAAATGAAATGCCGAATATCAGCAGAACTTGATTTATCTTCGGCAATTTCGGATTTCATCGTTTCCATCTGCGATTCCAATTCTGCTTGCTCGCTATCATACTGTGCCATCAGCTGCTTGTACTGTCGTTCGGGCAACAGTCCAGACATAAGATTTTCGTACAGACTACGAATAAGGGCAGAAAGCTCATCATAGCGTTTTTGACAACGTTTCAATTCCGATTGGTTCTGCTTCGGCTTTTCTTCACGTTTCTCTTTCCAAAGTGATTGCAGTTCCAAAGCGAAGGTTTCTTCATCTTTTAGAACAAATCTCGAAAAGCGTTTGACCGATGCCAATATCAAGGCTTCAACATTATCGGCACTGATTGAATGGGCAGTACAGCCATTCACCCGACTTGCATATCCACCACAACGATAAGAATATTGAGTAGACCCATCCTTTTTACTGTAGTGTGTTTGCAAGGTCAATCTTCTGCCGCAGTCGGCACAATACAGATACCCGCTTAAACGGTTGGTGTGCGTTCCCCAAGCAGAAGCACGATTCACTCGGCATCTGCGTTTCTGAACACTATCCCAAAGTTCTTGCGATATAATCGGTTCATGCGTGTTCTGGAAAACGTACTGTTCATCTTCATCTGTTTCTTTTCTCTTGTGAAGTTTGAAATTTGTGCTTACAGATTTTCGTAAAACAGTGTGTCCCAGATATTCCTGCCGACCTAAAATTGTTCTTACAGAGGAGGTGCCCCACAGGTACGGATTGGAGAACTTTGTCCCATTGTACTGCTCCGGGTGATATTTCTTTGCGTATGCAGCAGGAATCAGGACTTTTTCCTCTGTCAACAGTTCTGCGATTGTCCGTGGGCTTTTTCCTTCGTTCGCAAGAAGAAAAATGCGCTTTACGACTTCGGATGCCACCGGATCAACAACAAGTGTCTGCTTGTCGTTCGGCAAACGGTTATATCCATACGGAATAGAGCCGCTGCAACGTTTTCCATCTTTCATCCGGGCATCGAACACAGCCTTGATTTTATTGCTCGTGTCTTTGGCATACCATTCGTTCATAATATTCAAAAACGGAGCAAAATCATTATCTGAAGCATTGTTGCTGTCGATGCTGTTGTTGATTGCAAGGAATCGGACGTTTTTCTGTGGGAACAGAACTTCCGTATAAAAACCGACTTGCAGATAATTTCGTCCTAAGCGGCTCATATCCTTCACAATAAGCGTTTCGACATTTCCTGCTTCTACCTCTTTTATTAGAGATTGAAAGCCGGGACGATTGAAATTCACACCTGAAAAGCCATCATCTGTAAAATGGCGGATGTTCTTGAAGCCGTTCTTTTGGGCGTAATCTTCCAGATATTTCTTTTGGTTGGTGATGGAATTCGATTCACCAGCAAGATCATCATCTCTTGACAAACGCTCATAGAGTGCGGTAATTTTTGGTTCTTTAGGCATTTGTTCTACCTCCTTTCTTATGGAATCTTTCAATTTAGGACAATCACGTTTATCGTCCTATTAAAGTATAGCCTTCGGGCGCAAGTTCAATGGCCGTGGTCGTCTCACCGAAGGTGGATGCCCACGCATCAAAATGGGTCAGCCCTTTCTGCTGTAAGGTGTTGTACTGAAGATAACGCATCAGGGTATACATCTCGGTCATGCTGTTGCTCAGGGGCGTACCTGTTGCAAAAATCACGCCACGTCCTCCGGTGATCTCGTCCAAATAGCGGCACTTGCCGAACATATCGCTGGATTTTTGCGCCTCGCTCGTACTCAAACCTGCGACATTACGCATTTTCGTGTACAAGTAGAGGTTCTTAAACGCTTGGCTCTCATCCACAAACAACCTGTCTACGCCCAATTGTTCAAACGTAACCACATCATCTTTACGGTCTGTGCCTTGCAGCTTTTCCAATTTCTGTTTCAAAGACTTGCGCAGCTTTTCCAGCTGCTTTACCGTGAAATGCTCGCCAACCTGCGCTTTCGCTTCTTCGATGGCCTCCTCGATTTCATCCATCTGTTCCTGAATCAGACGCTCCTGTCGTTCTGCGGACAAGGGTATCTTTTCAAACTGGCTGTGTCCGATGATAACCGCATCATAATCACCGGTCGCAATTCTCGCACAGAATTTTTTGCGATTACTGGGTTCAAAATCTTTTTTGCTGGTGACCAGCAGCTTTGCATTGGGGTACAGGCGTAAAAATTCGCTGGCCCATTGTTCCGTCAAATGGTTTGGCACGACAAAAAGACTTTTCTGACACAAGCCCAGACGTTTCAGTTCCATAGCGGAAGCCGCCATCTCAAAGCTCTTGCCGGCACCGACTTCGTGCGCCAAAAGGGTGTTATACCCATACAGCACATGGGCAACCGCATTGCGCTGATGCTCTCGCAAATTGATCTCCGGGTTCATGCCCACAAAATGAATGTGACTACCGTCATACTCACGGGGGCAAGTGCTGTTAAAAAGCTCGTTGTACTTTTTTACCAGTAGGGCGCGTCGCTGTGGATCTTTCCAGACCCAGCCAGCAAATGCGTCCTTGATGGCCTGCTGTTTCTGCTGGGCGAGGGTGGTTTCGTTTTGATTCAGCACACGCTTTTCTTTCCCATTCTCCTCGATGGTATCATAAACGCGGCTGTCACGCAAATTCAAGGTATCCTCCAAAATCTTGTAAGCGTTGGCTCGGCGGGTACCGTAGGTTTCAGTGGCCATAATGTCACCAAAGCCAGTAGCAGATTTATTGCTGATCCGCCATTCGGAAGTGTAAGGGGAGTAGCGAACGGTGATGGCATTGTTGTAGCGGATACGATAGGGCGGCTGAAAAGTTTCCATCATAAACTGTTGTACGATAGAGGGGTCAAGCCATGTGGCACCCAAACGCACATCAATTTCAGATGCCTCCAGATCTTTGGGCTGTGCCTTGGTCAGTGCGTCCACATTAACCTTGAACTCCGGGTGACTTTCCGCAGCAAGCTGTGCCATCCGCAGCTTATCGCGTACATTACCCGAAAGGTATTCGTCCGCAGTCTGCCAGCCCGCTTCCGGGTCGGTGGGGTCGGCGGCAGGGTCCTTGAAGATCACACCAGACAATTCAGTGGTGATGCGCCCGTACTCGTCGGGTGTGCCCAGCAGTTCTGCCATATAGGGCAAGTCCACCTTGCCATGCTCCCCGATGGACACCGCCAACGCTTCACTGGGGGTATCCACGCTGGTAACGGTGCGCTCCGGGCGAATCGTCCGTTTCGTGAACATCGCTGCCTTAGATTTAAGCTGCCCCTGCTCGTCCAGATTTTCCAGCGAACACAGCAGATAGTAGGAGGAATCCTGCTCAAATAGCCGCCCGTTTTTGCGGTCGTTCAGCAGACCGTACTTTGCGGTAAAGGCATCGTAGGCGGCGCTCAGCTTTGCCTGTGTCTCCTTAATGTCCTCGTCCGGGAAGTCGTTCAACTGCTGGTCGATCAGGTCCTTGACGATTTGCCGCAGCTCCACCATGCCGGTGACACGCCCTTTGGCGGTGTCGGACAATTCCACTTGTGTCATCACGGAATTTTCCCGGTAGAAAACCTCGCCGTCCACCACCGTGTAGGCGAAATTCTTCACCTCCGGGTCGGCAGGCAGAGTGCGCCGGGTGGCTTCTTCTTCGGCAATGTCGGGAGTGTCCACCTCGGCGGCGGTGTACTGCCCCTCGATGTGCTGCACCGCTTCGGCAAGCTGGTCTACAAGGTTTGCACCCTCGATGGGAGCAACGGTCAATTCCTCTCGTCCGTATTGGGTGCTTTCGGTGGTCAGTTCGCCCAGAACCATCTCCGGGTGGTCTACGAAATACTGGTTGATGGCAAAGCCATCCTCGGTTTTGCCCAACTGCACCCAGTCCGGCTCATGGTCGATGGGGCGGTCACGCTTCTGCAGGAAGATAATGTCGCTGACAACATCCGTGCCTGCATTTGCTTTAAACGCATTGTTGGGCAGACGGATAGCACCCAACAGGTCAGCACGCTCTGCCATGTGCTTGCGGGCAGTGCTGTCCTTGCTGTCCATGGTGTAGCGGCTGGTGACGAACGCCACCACACCGCCCGGACGCACTTGGTCGATGGCTTTCGCAAAGAAATAATTGTGGATGGAAAATCCCAGCTTGTTGTACGCCTTATCGTTGACCTTGTACTGACCGAAAGGCACGTTACCCACCGCCAGATCGTAGAAGTCACGGCGGTCGGTGGTCTCAAAGCCAGCAACAGTAATGTCTGCCTGCGGGTACAGTTTTTTCGCAATACGCCCAGTGATGCTGTCCAGTTCCACGCCGTACAAGCGACTGTCCTGCATGGTATCCGGCAGCATTCCAAAGAAGTTGCCCACGCCCATAGACGGCTCCAGAATGTTGCCGCTGCGGAAACCCATACGCTCCACCGCATCGTAGATACTACGGATGACGGTGGGGCTGGTATAGTGGGCGTTCAGGGTGCTGGAACGGGCAGCAGCGTACTCATCCTCGGAAAGCAGTCCTTTCAGTTCGGCGTATTCCTTTGCCCAATTATCTTTGCCGGGGTCAAAAGCGTCTGCCAGACCGCCCCAGCCCACATACCGCGAAAGCAACTGCTGCTCCTCGGCGGTGGCACCCCGGTGCTCCTCTTCCAGCTTGAACAGGGTTCGGATGGCTTCAATGTTCCGGGCGTACTTCTGTTTTGCGCCGCCCTCACCCAGATGATCGTCCGTGATGTGGAAATTCCCGGCAGGCTCCGGCGCAGGATGTTCCGCTTCAACTGTGGGTGATTCTGTGCTTATCATCTGAATTACAATGTCAAACGGCAGATTGTTTTCCTTGGCGGGGTATACGGCAACCGTTTTTTCAGTACGAACTGGCCGGGTAGAATTTGGTTCGTTCTGCCGCAAGCCCTCCTCGAATTGTTGCTTATTGACAACTTCGTTATCCCATGACTGCCCGTGCGCACTGGTGTCGATGCGCACATCCGTTTCACCCACATAGCCAACTTTCCCCTCAATAGTTCGAGTGGGGAGTTCGACCACAACATTGTCACCGACCTTGTAATCGGGCAGGGGGGATTCCATCATATCCTGCTCCTCGTACAACTCCCGGACAAGCGCCAGCGGTTCCTCCCTGAAAACTGGTATCCGCATTTCTGCCAGTGCCACATCTTGCAGGGTCACGCTGCCCTTATCGAAGTTGACCGTATCCACCCGGAAAGCGCGCTCCTCCATGTGGATGGTAGCACCCAGCGGCAGATAATCCTCCCGGCGCAGATATTTCGTCTGGTGGTGGGTGCCATCCTCGTTCAGCCCGGCAAGGTAGACGTTCTCGCCGCACTGCCACAGCTGCTTGGCACGGTACACCCACTGGTCTCTGGGGAAGCCGGTGACCGGGACGGTGCCCAGTGCAGTTTCTTTTTCCAGCAGTTTGCCGCCCAGAAGTTCACTGACTTTTTGCGCGTCATCTGCGTAAAACTCAAACTGTCCGTTCTGCTCAAAGCCCACCAGCGCATCCGGGTGCTGCTCCTTCAGGGCATTGTACTCGGTGGCGGCATCCAGCGGCAGCAGTGCAGGGCGTTCCTCCACTTTGCTGTGGTAGTGCTCCAATTCCTCATCCGTGACGCTGACCAGTTCCGAAAAGTCCAAAGCTTCCAGCTCGGTTTCGGTCAGTTCTTCCAGACTTTCGTACTGCCGCTCGTCGATCAGCACTTCACCCAGATACCGTTCCACCCGGTATCCCACCAAATCCACATTAACTTGAATGGGAATATCCTCATCGGTGGCGTTGGTGTAGGCAATACCAATCTTGGATAGGTCAGAGAAGTCCGGCTCGGAATCGTATTCTTTCAAACAGAAATCCCGAATCAGGTTTTTGGCATGAGTCAAGGCACCATCCGGCTTTGCGCTGACCGGCGCAGGCGGCGAATAATGCTCCTTTTCCTTGTCGGTCAGGTAGCGGTCGGACTGGATCATCAGGTCGATATACTTTTCCACCTGCGCCCATTTCAGGATGAATTTCTTGTGGTCGGGATAGTGGTCGAATTCCATTCCTCTCCCGTCGTGGTTGACAAAGCCTCGACTGCCGTCCAGAAAATCGTGGGAATGCCCACCGATGCCGTACTCCTTTGCCAACGCCTTGGCACGGAGTTTTCGGTCAGGCTGGGTCTGGTACAGTGCCATAATGCGTTGCTTGCCACCTGTAAACCCAGAACCATGCTTACGCAGTTCGTTCTCGATTTCAGCCTGCGACAAAACAAAAGCGGAGGACGATTTCTCGCTCTCCGCTCGGTTGATGTTCTTAATCTGTTCTGCTTCGGTAGGGATGGCGGCATCCAGAAAACTTAGCTGTAGATCAGCTCCGTCAGAATGATTTCCTCGGTTTGCGCCCGCAGGCTGTTCATGTGCCTCACCCAGCTCATCTGGTTCTTCTCCTTGTCCGGGGCTGGGTTCTGCTTCAGCAGTTCGGCCATCATCTGCTGCATCCGGCTCTCTGCCGTCTGCTCCACCTCCATTAGGTGCGGGCACAGCGTTCCGTTCAGGAGCATCGAGTTGTACAGCACCGGGTGATGCTGCTTCAGATAGTTCCGGCGCATCCTGCCGTACTTGCCCAACGGAATCTTCGGCTGGCTGAGGGTCAGGTTCGGGAGTTGGTAGTCCCCGACGGTAGAGTAGGTCACGTTCCTGCTGTTCGTATTCATATTGGCTCCTTTCTGCATTGCGGCGGCGAATGGTTGTTTTTATGGTGCGCTCGATGTTCCGCAGCACCTCCCGGCTCATGTCGCTGACTGCTGCGCCGAGGGCAAAGACGGCATCCGGGGTGGAGAAGTTGTAGATTGCCTGAAAATCGTCCTTGTCGAACCACCCGGCAGGCTCAAAACCGCATCGTTCCAGCAGTGTGTAGGTGACACTCATTGCTGCTGCGCTTTTGAACTGCATCTCCACCCCGGCTTCATCATAATCCATCAAGAGCGAACCGTCAACGATGGCACGGATGTCGCCACCGTTGTTGTCCCAATAGGAATCCACCAGCTTGCCCGTCAGGTCAGAAATCTGCCGGCTGAGCCTTTCATGGTAAACGCCGTACTCTCTGGCAATCATTTCCGACACAGGCTGCACCAGATCGGGGCCGAGCTGCCACACCTCCGGGTCACGGGAATTGCGGCGCACCCCGGTGTCGCTCACATCAAAGACATAGTGCAGACGCGGCACACTGCTGGACTGGTCTAACAGTGCGATGCCCTTGGAGCCGCGCCGGACATAGCGGTTCATGCGATTGTTCCAGATGTCGAAGCTGGCGCAGGCAGTGGCATCAGGCCGCTGGGCGTAGATCATCAGCTGGTCTGCAAAGCTGTACTTGTACAGCCGGGATGCAGTGGTCAGGTACGCTGTCCAGCTTTCCCAATACCGGGTCAGGCCGTTGGCTGTGCGTTGGGCAAGAGCAAGGTATTCTTCGGTTTTGCTTGGCATTTTTGCCTCCTTCTTCAGATTTTAGGGTATAAAAATAGCGGGCAACCGTTTTTGGGTTGCCCGCCAAGGGTATATAATAATTGGGTTATCGTCGACTTTGAAGTTTTGATGATGAATGTCTATTTTTCATCGCTTTCGGGCGGACGAACATAACGTAACATTTTTCTTTCACAGGCACCAAATTCCAAATAGTTGTTTTTTGCCTCGTTTAGAGTTATTCCATGATTCAAGTCACTGGGGTCGCTATCAGAAGTAATAAACGGGTCATTCTCCCAAAAGCAAACTGGGCAAATGTACCCACAATCTTCCTTTGGTGGAACATTATAAGTAAAACATTCGCAGCATGGACATTGATACTTTTTCAAATAGATGCACCCCCGCAAGCACCGACTTGTCAATTTGTATATGGCTCTGTGTCTTTTCCGTCGTATACAATTACTTTAATGTTGGTGGCTGCATCAACATCCGCATGAATACCTACGGTATATTCTTTGTCCGTAACATTCGCAAAAGAGTAGCAGCCTCCCGCAGAAATATTGCCAGATACGATTTCCTGTTCGCCTTCGCAGAGCAAATGCACCACAATTTCAAAATCATTCCTATTCTGAATCGTCAGTGTGCCCGTTTTGGATGAAACCTTTACATTAGAATAAGTGATTACATATTGGGCAGATGTTGATTTTTCTGTACAAGACACAGAGCAATCCCATTGGATTGCAGCCTTCGCCTTTCTGTAGGATTCCGAAGATCTATACGCCGAAATTATAATGATTGCGGCTACGGCAAAGACGCTCACGATAATGAACACTATTGGTGCTTTTTTCTTCATAGTCTTTATCTCCAAAATTTCCAATTCATTGAGTTGAGCATATTACATACGCGAACACTCCAAACCTACAGCTCAGTTTCCACCGCAAGCTGCTCCTGCTTCTCTTTTTCGTCAGCGATTTGGACATCAACATCTTCGCGCATCTTTTTCAGAAGTGCGAGGACTCGCTTGATTTTACCTTTGGTATTCTCCACTCTGCTCTGTGCCTGATTGATGTGATCCAGAACTGCCCAGTCTGCAAAGAGGCCGTCAAAGAAGAAATCCGCAAATTTCAAAAAGCTGTCCACCGTAACCTGAAGGTCTGCGGTGATCTCAACATCAGCAAGCTCAGTTTTGAACCGCCGCAGTTCCACTTGAAGCTGTTCGATTTGTTTTTGCGCATCGTCCAGTTCCTCATACTTGGCAAGATCGGCCATCAAACCGCCGCCCATTACGTCCCATGTACTCCAGCCCTCGGCATTGTCGAGGGTTTCGAGAACTTCGTTGACCGTATGCAAGGCAGTCTTTCCTGCGTTGATGGCTTCCAGCAGCTCCCGCTTTTGAACTTTCAGTGCGGCAATGCGGCTTTCGCTTTCCGCAATCTGCTGTGCGGCAGGGTGGGCAGAGACTTTGATGCTTTTGATTTTTTCGGAAAGAGCAGCTTGATACTGACTTTCGCAATCGGACAGCCGTGCCAGTCTATTTTGAATCTGCTTCAAGTCGGCATCAACGGAAGAAAGATCATGGAGAGCCGCATCGTACTTGACGCGGGCTGCATAGGCTTCCTGCCGTTCTTTGTCCAGCTTTTCATCCATTTTTCCAATCACTTGATAGAAAAATGCGGCAAGGCTGTGTCCCTCCAGACGGTCCACATCAGCCTGCTCTGCCAGCTTGGATTTTTCCAGCTTTTTCAGGCAATCAGCAAGCGTATCTCTCTGGGCGGTCAGTTCTTTCTGTTTTGCTTCGCAGCTTTTCTTTTCAGCGACCTGCTGCCAAAGCTCTTTCAACGTAGAATCACTCATATGGAATGTCCTTTCCCGGCATTACGTTTCTTCGTTCAGAAGCTGGTTCAAAAAATGCTGCCGATTATTTACAAATGTTTTGGTGATAACGTAGCTGTCCGTATCTTCATACTGACAAGGATGAATCGTGCCATTGTCGAAGCTAAAAATCTCAGCATCAGGCATTCCGAGGAGAATGGGTGAATGTGATACGATAATGAATTGCGCCCCTTCTTGGGCACACCGATAAATGTTGATCAGTAACGTGAGCTGCCGCTGCGGGGATAAAGCGGCTTCCGGCTCGTCAAAAATATAGACTCCATCTGCACCCATGTAGTCCTGCGCAATGGCGAGGAAACTTTCACCGTGTGATTTTTGGTGATAGCCTTTGGAGGGATGATCGTCATCGGAATAGTCGATTTCCTTGGTGGCTACATTATAGAAACTCTCTGCTCGGAGAAAATACCCGAACTTTGGTCTGCGATACCCCTTGGAAATCGTCATAGCCTCACATAGTTCCGAATGGGAGTTGTATGTGGAAAATGAATAGTTCTTCGTTCCACCCTCTGCGTTGAAGCCGTAAGCAACAGCGATTGCTTCCAGAAGCGTAGATTTTCCACTTCCATTTTCGCCAACAAAGAACGTAATGGGCTTATGGAATGTAAAAGTGTCGATTCCACTGATGGCAGGAATCTGACGAACATAATTGTATGGGCGAACTCTGTTCCAGTCGATGGTCAGCCCTTGGATAAACAAATCGTTCATACAGCACTCCATACTATATAATGTAAGAAACACTTAGCTCCGCTCAAACCCAAGATAGCGGGTGCCCTGAAAACTCAGCTTTCCGATGTCGCCCTGCACGAGCAGACCATAATCGCTTCCGTCCACTTCAAATTCCATCCGGTCGCCGCTCTCCACCTGAAAAGTCACATAGTACGATGTAAATGTGCTAGTGTCGTATCCGTGCGCACCGGACATATCTCCGGCATTGGCACTGCTGGAATGCGAAACATCGGTGCGCTTTGCTACCACTGTTGCCGGAACGGTAAGCCGCGGCGAGTGGTTGTTTTTGTTCCATGTGCGGAGATTTGAAATTAGAGCAAAGAAAAACATTCCAATAAAAAGCAGGAACAGGATTGGGAAAATGAAGCTGAATATAGCGTCAAACCATCCAAAAAACATTTTACTCCTCCAAAATTTCTTCCAGCAGGTCCTTTACATCGTCCAGAAAAGATTCTTCTCCGAGGGTGTTCACCTTGAAGAACACCGCTTGACTGCCGCCCGCTGTAATTGCAGACAGCCGAATCGGGCTATCTCCATTCTGGAACAGGGTCAGTGTCAGACTCAGGCGGTTGCCGCCCATCATGCTGTACCGTTCAAACACACGGACACTGCACCGGGCATCGCCCTCTTTGAAATCACTGCCTGCCTCTAAATCTGCCGACCAACTGCTGTCCGGGATTTCATTTTCCAGCTTCCGAAGCAGTTTGTCAAAATTCTTGTTTCGGATGGTCTTTTCAAAGATTGCCATAATGGTTCCTCCGTTCTGACAATTAAAAATCGGTCCCTTATTTTTGATATGAGCAGAGCCACAGGAAAATTGCGGAGAAATCGCTTGAAGAGAGGAATTTTGTCTGATTTGATTATAGCATATCTTTTGGAAGAACAAAATACTTTATGTACGCCGCCCGCAGGCGGCAAAAGTCAGTCCAGTGGAAATTCCAGCTCGGCAAACTCTGCATCGGTCAGCAGTTTCAGCTTTTCGATAACACCTTCCGACAACTCCCGCAGGGCGGTTTCATCGGGCATCAGGTAGCACTGCATCAGCCGCAGTTCGTGGATAAGTCCCATCCGGGTGCCGGTGTTGTAGAGCATCATCAGCATGAGTTCTTCATGGTTAAAGTTCATGGCCGCTCCTTTCTTTTTTACATCCGCTGGGATTGCACTCCGGGGCACATAACGGTTCATCCGGTTGTTCCAGATGTCAAAGTCGGCGCAGGCGGTGGCATCCGGGCGCTGGGCGTAGATCATCAACTGGTCCGCAAAGGGGTACTTGTACAGCCGGGATGCGGTGGTCAGGTAGTCCGTCCAGCTTTCCCAGTATCGGGTCAAGCCGTTGGCCGTGCGCTGGGCAAGGGCGAGATATTCTTCGGTTTTGCTTGGCATAGCGTTCCTCCTTCCATTTTTTGAGCATAAAAAGAGCGGGCAACCGTTTTGTGGTCGCCCGCTGGAAAGTGTATTGAGATAAGATTATTTGCTATTGTCCTTTATGTACTTCATAACGCAGCACCCCATCACGATGACAGGAAGCACTGTTCGTAAACCGAGGTCGCCGACCCGCACATTTACATCAACCACAAGTCCTGCAAACCATGCCGCTAAAGTGAAAACAGTTGCCCATCCGTAGCTCATTGAAATCACCTCGTAAAGTTATCTCAGTGCTTTGCCGCCAATTTCTCGGCCATCTCCAGCAGACGGTCAAAGGTCTGCTTTTCTTCCGGTTGCTCGATCAGTTTTGCAAGGAGCGCACGGAACACATCGGTGCTGTCCTGCCCCAACGTAACTGCAACTTTTTCAATGCAGTCGTGCAGTTTTATGACCGCCTCATCGGAGGGTTTGGATTTTGCAAGCAGGTCGGACAGGTAGCTGATGAAGGGATAGGTAGAATCATCATTGATGATCTCGTTGGTCTCCTCGATGATCTTCTGGTTATCTTCGGGGGTCATATCGCCCTTTTCTTCCCATACATCACGGGAAGATGTGCGGCCTTTCAGAAAGGTGGCAAAAAGCAGGCGGTCGATGGGTGATCTTTTTTTGGTGTCCATTGGCTATCCTCCGCTTTCAATTTTTCTGTGCATTAAAACTGATTTTAGTATAGCATGAATGAAAGTATTCTATCAAGCCCACTTTCTTGCGGGTTATGAAAATTTTTCGGAGTGATGGCTTATGACAATTATCCCAGTTGACAACCATCGACAAGCTGAAAGTCGTCATCGTATTCCTGTTATATAAGGTTGATCGTCGTTTCATCAAAATTCTTAATACTGAACATTGTGCACCACTCTACATCATCCCGAACCGGCTCAAAGTGCAGTGCTGAGCAAGCAGCATGAAGCCTGCCTTGTGATTTTTCTCCAGGCATAATCACTGTTGGTCCGTCAGCTCCACCGATAATGCCTACGCAAGCATTATTTTGGGTTTCCGGCGTGAAGGTGTCTCCCTCCACAGCAATTTCCATAGGCTTATCTCCATCGCAGCAATCACAAATCGAGATATCTTCCTCCGATTCAGGGAAAAGCGTATAACGCATGACGGTAAAGTGTGTCGGATAAACCCAGCGGTCAGAACCGAAACACTTTTGAGGAATTGTTTGTTGCTCTATTTCCTGCACGGTCAATGTATAGTTTGTTCCGCTGACCGGATGGAGGAAAGAAAACGAATCACCGGGAGCGTGTGTCTGGAAATGTGGTCCCGGCACACGGCATGGCCGTTGCTCCATCGTAAGGGAGAGGGATTTTATTTCAGGACGGCGTTTGCTTGTCCACGGAAATGCCGCCCGAAAAATCATCCACCCATAGGATGTATCCAAATCATAGTGTTCCAATGCCCACTTTGCTTCCGCTTCATTGATCACCCCGTCTGGCAAACATGGATTAAAGACCACGGAACAGCCGTGGGAGGTCAGCATTGTTTTCCCGTTCAATTCCAAACGAGGAATAAAGTCAAGACAAAGTGGATTTTCTAAATCTATTTGCAGTTGCTGCTCCTGCGTGAAGTATTCACAAGAGTCGTTTTCGGGGTGTAAATCCCATTTAGTCATGAACTTGCGAATGTCTTCCTCCGGGGTACGCATACAAAAGTCCACAACGAACCCCTTGCTGCACGAATACGCCGCAGGAATGATCCAATGATGCCCGGCCCATTCAAATTGCTGATTCAAGGGGACTTCTGTTCCGGCACGTTCTTTTCCCGAATGTCCCCAGAAGTTTCCCTCAAAGTAGACTTTCCACTCCGGGATAGCTGGTTTTGCGTTCTGGTCCACAACATCGTAATATTCTTTGGTGTACTTGATTTTGCTGTAATCAAAAGATGCCTGAAGCTCTTTGATATATGCCCATGGCCGCTCCATTGGCATCAGCTTTAATTTCGTAGCGACAAGCGCAAGGGTTTCCTGCTGCTCCTGCGTGGGAGGGTTGTCCTGTAAGAAGGTTTCAAATTGTGCCTTATCCCACATCCATGCCTGCTCCAATGCTGCCACATCGCCGCAGGCAAGCAGTAGCCGCAGAAAATCAGCGAAATTTTTTGCCAACGGATGAACATAGTTTGGAAATGTGTTCGCCGGGCTGACAGCAAAAACCATACCGCCAAAGCCACGAACAAAACAGAAGTGGATTCCATCCACACCGGTCCAACCAAATACAGACGCACCCTTTGGTGTGCAAAAATATGGTTCGTTATCTGTACGGCGTTCTACGCCTAAGGATGAAAGATCAATGTCAGTCTGTAATAATTTCTGAAATGTTTTGTCCATCGGCTGATCCTCTTAAACAGAAATTTGATTATTTTTTTCCTTTTCGGAGATAAAGAATTGCGGTAACAAGACACATTCCTGCAATTCCTGCCAGAAATGAATTGGAATAGTTCTTTGTCAGAATGGCCCAAAGGTTGATTGACACAAAGACAGTTAAAAATATAATACCGATTATTCTATTTTTCATTTCTGTTACCCCTGCAACTTTCCGAGTTGTCGAGTTCAGTATACCACACCAAATGGCATTGTAAAAGAGAATATGTATGCCGCCCGCAGGCGGCAAAAGTCAGTCGAGCGGAAATTCCAACTCGGCAAACTCTGCATCGGTCACCAGTTTCAGCTTTTCGATAACGCCCTCCGACAGTTCCCGCAGGGCGGTTTCGTCGGGCATCAGGTAGCACTGCATCAGCCGCAACTCGTGGATAAGCCCTAGTCGGGTGCCGGTGTTGTAGATCATCATCAGGGTCAATTCCTCGTGGTCAAAGTTCATGTTCATCCCTCGCTTTCCGGCAGACGGTAGGATTGCACTCCGGGGCATCGCACTTTTCCTTGAGATTCATCAGTACCGAAGGGCGTTCCGGCTGCTTGTCCAGAAACCCCTGTAAATCCTTGAAGCCGATGCTGTCCACATAATGCACAGACACCTCGCCATTGCGTTTGA
>ERZ779852.2218-NODE-2218-length-16444-cov-4.490512_pt1 | contig 16444 bp, 14 predicted proteins | sample MGYA00511559_ERZ779852 | MGnify/ENA primary metagenome ERZ779852 (study PRJEB29588, sample SAMEA2157977) | human gut metagenome | biome: human gut; feature: human-associated habitat; material: faeces | place: Denmark | collected 2008/2010 ...
CCCTGCTCCCGCAGCGCCCGCGCCTGTAGCCAAGACTCCCGCCCCCGTCGTGAAGACTCCCGCCGCCCCCGCTGCCACCCCTGCCGGCCGCCCCGTCTTCAAGGTGCAGATACTCTCCAGCTCAGCCTTTGTCAAGGCGGGTGACAAGCACTTCAAGGGCCTTGCCCCAGTGGACTGCTATCAGGAGGGAGAATGGTACAAGTACACCTATGGTGCCTCGACCGACTACAACGAGATTTCCCGTCTGCGCAAGTCCATCCTCGACCGCTTCCCCGAAGCCTTTATCGTGGCTTTCAAGGGCGGCCAGAAGATGAATGTGGGTCAGGCCATCCGCGAATTTAAGAGTAACAAGTAAAATCCTAATTAATACAACAACGGCAATGAGTTTTTTCACCAAAGAAGTAAGGATAGCATTAGCAGCCATCGTGAGCATCGTTCTGCTCTTTTTCGGCATGAATTTTCTGAAGGGCAAGAGCCTCTTCTCCAACGACAACGTATACTTTGCCAAGTTTGACAACATCAGCGGACTTACCGCCTCCAATCCCATCTTTGTCAACGGCTACAAGGTGGGTACAGTCAAGACCATCGATTTCGACTATGCCCATGGCGGCAGCGTCATCGTGGGCTTCGGCACCGACCGCCAGCTCGTCATCCCTGCCGGCACCACCGCCGAGATAGAGAGCGACATGATGGGTAATCTCAAGGTCAATCTCCTGCTCGGTCACGACGCGACCGCCACCGTTCAGCCCGGCGACACCATCACCGGCAGAGTCAACGGAGGCCTGATGGACACCGTGGCAGAGCTCGCCCCCACCATCGGACAGATGTTGCCCAAGCTCGACTCTATCATGGCGAGTCTCAATACGCTGCTCGCCGATCCCGCCGTGGCCAACTCGCTGCACAATGTCGAAGGCATCACCGCCAACCTCAACACCTCGACCCGCGAGCTCAACACCCTGCTGGGTACCCTTAACCGCAACGTGCCCGGCATGATGGCCAAGGCCAACGGAGTGCTCGACAATACCGAGCGACTCACCGGCAATCTGGCTGCAGTGGATGTGGCTGGCACCATGGCCAAGGTCGACCAGACCGTAGCCAATATGGAGCAGTTTACCGCCAAGCTCAACAGCAACGAGGGCACCCTCGGACTGCTGCTCAACGACCGTCAGCTCTATCTGAACCTCAACAAGACGCTCGTGAGCGCCGACACGCTGCTCAATAATCTGCGCGAGCATCCCAAGCGCTACGTCCACTTCTCGCTCTTCGGCAAGAAGGACAAGTAGAGCCCCGCTGCGCCTCGGGCACAGCCACCACAAACGACACCTTATTATATATAGGCAATTGGCAGACCGCTGCATGAGGTCTGCCAATTGCCTTTTTCTATGCCTCGATGGCGCGGGCTGTTCTGGCGATGACGCACAAGATGCTGCAAGGGGAGATAAAGTAGGATGCGTGGTTTGAATTGGTGGTTGCACGCCACGAACTGTCGGTTGCAAACCACGCATTACTCCTTTCACGCCTTGATTTTATCGCAGAGATGATGGCGGCGAGGCTTGATGAGGCTGCCGACGGTTCTGCGGAGAGTAGGGTAGTGGTGGGGCTATGCAGCTCTTACGTCGTGATTTCTATGGACTTTGTCGGGGCTGTCATCGTGCTTCTATCCCTGATTAAAGCCCTTGAGGGAGTGATTTCTATGAAAATATTTTGCCACGTCTGCGTCTTTTACTAACTTTGCACTCGGAATACAAGGCGTATTCTAAGGGGTGCTTGGGCTCTTGCCCAGGCTGAGATTATACCCACTGAACCTGAAACGGGTAATGCCGACGCAGGGAAGACGTCCCCTTGATGTGTTTTTATAAAACAGAATGAAAATGAAAAAGATTGTTTGCATGGTGGCCGTATGCTTGTGCACAGCCGGCGCCATTGCGCAGACTGCCGACTCTCTGAAGATGATCAATCTGCAGGAGGTGGTAGTCAAAGGTGTGCGCGCTCAGCAGAACGCACCCTTCGCAGTAGCTAACTTCAAGAAGTCAGAGCTCCAGAGCTTTGGCAAGACCGGCAGAGAGCTGCCCTTCCTCTTCGCCAACACTCCCGGCGTAGTGGCTTGGAGTGAGAACGGTACTGGCATCGGTACCAGCCACATCCGCATCCGTGGCGCTGCCGACAGCCGTATCAACGTGACTCTCGACGGTGTAGCCCTCAACTCTCCCGAGGACCAGTGTGTCTTCTGGGCCAACATGAACTCTTATGCCGCTCTCATGGGCTCAGCCCAGATCCAGCGCGGTATCGGTACCTCTACCAACGGCGACGGTGCCTTCGGCGGTACCATCTCGCTCGCCACTGCCGCTCCCAGTCTGAAGCCCCAGCTCGAGGTCAACGGCGGTTTCGGTACCTACAACAGCTACAATGTAGGCTTCAACTTCTCTTCGGGCCTGCTCTGGGACCACGTGGTCTTCAACGGCGCCTATCATGAGAGCAGCACCGACGGCTATCTGCATGGCACAGCCGGCCGCCAGGGTTCGTATCTGGGTGCCGTGACCTACTATGGCGACAAGTTTACCCTCAGCTACAAGAATGTGGGCAACTTTGAGAAGACCGGCCAGGCCTGGAGTGGTATCACCGGCGGTAACGACGACGCCACTCTCGTAGCCGACGGCATGTTTACCTACAAAGACCTATACAAGAAGGGCTTGGGCCGTTACAACTCGCTCTACGAGGGGTTGGTCTTCGACGACGATAACTATACTTTCCCCAAGGATGCCAACGGCAACTACCAGACCTACCGCTACAAGCTCAACAACGGCAAGTACTGGGACAAGACCACCGACAACTTCTATCAGAACCACAACATCCTGTCGACAGCCTTCCAGTCCTCAGCCCACTGGAGCCACAACGTAGCCCTGCACTATACCTATGGTTATGGCTACTATGCCGAGTTCCGTCCCAACAACAAGTTCAAGAAGTTTGGTCTCACCTACTACGACAACGAGGGCAACTTTGTGAAGCGCTCTGACTTTATCCGCAAGAAGGGCCTCACCCAGCACACCTACGGTCTGGTGTACAACGCCAACTACAAGGACGACAGCTGGGATGTGCTCGGCGGTGTCAACCTGCAGCAGTTCCGCAGCGGCCACTTCGGCTACCTCACCTATATTGCCAACGAGGGCGCCAACGCCCAGTTCCGTGCCAACGGCGACTACCAGTATTACGACTCGGATGCACGCAAGAACGACTATTCAGCCTTCGTCAAGGCTACGCTGCACCTCAATGAGGCTTGGGATATCTTTGGCGATGTACAGTACCGCCACGTAGGCTACAAGACCGATGGCAAGAACGACAAGTTCTACGAGCAGGCTGACGGCACCTACAAGAACCAGATGCTCAACATCGACGAGCAGTACAACTTCGTGAACCCCAAGGCCGGTATCACCTTCCACCAGGATGGTCACAAGGCTTACTTCTCTGTAGCCTATGCCAGCCGTGAGCCCGAGCGCAACAACTTCACCGACAACGGCAGCTACGGCTCTCCCGATGCCGAGCATCTGCTCGACTTCGAGTTGGGTTACAGCTACTCTGCCCATGACTGGAACGCCGGCGTGAACCTCTACTATATGGACTACAAAGATCAGTTTGTGCAGACCGGTGCCCAGAGCGATATCGGTGAAAACCTCACCACCAACATCGACAAGAGCTACCGCATGGGTGTAGAGCTCACCGCCGACTACAGCCCTCTGTCATGGCTCACCGTGGCTGGTAACGCCGCCTTCTCTGCCAACCGTCTGAAGAACTTTGACCAGTACTACGAGAACTGGGATGACGAGACCAATCCAGGTAAGGTGCACTATGACAAATCGACATTGGCATTCTCGCCATCTACCATCCTTAACGGTTTCATCAACGTTCACCACAAGGCCTTCGAGGCTGTATGGCACACCAACTTCGTAAGCCGTCAGTATCTCGACAATACCGCCACCGCTCTGCGTTCGCTCCCCTGCTACTCGCAGACCAATGTCAACATGAACTACACCTTCAAGAAGGTGGCAGGTGTGAAGGAAGCCGTTCTGGGTCTGAACCTCTACAACATCTTCAATCGCCACTACGCTGCCGGCGGTTGGGTGTACAACGCCATCGGCTATGGCATGTACACCACCGACAAGCCTTACACCCAGCTGGGCTATATGCCTATGGCAGGCTTCACGATGATGGGTACGGTGACACTGCGCTTCTAACCGACGACAGCGATGGAGACATTCATCATCGACCACTGGCTTGACATCACGACCACCCTGCTGGGGTTGGCCTACATCCTGTTCGAGTACCGGGCTTCGGTATGGCTGTGGCCCGTGGGCTTTGTGATGCAGGCACTGGGCGTGGTGCTCTACTACGAAAAAGGACTCTATGCCGACTGCGGCATGGAGTTCTACTATATCTGCATGACGTGCTACGGTTTCTATACCTGGACGCGCGGTCATCGCGGCGAGGCGAAGCAGAAGTCCGACAAGCCCATCACCCACTTCGAGCGTCGGCTCATCCTGCCCTGGACTCTGCTCACGCTCACTATTTGGGGTGTCATCTACTATCTGCTGGCCTACCACACCGACTCTCGCGTGCCCGTGGCCGACAGCTTCACCACAGCGTTGAGCATCGTGGGCATCTGGGCCCTCGCACGCAAGTATCTGGAGCAATGGCTCATCTGGATAGCGGTCGATGTGGTCACCTGTGGGCTCTACTTCTACAAGGACATACCCTTCAAGGCGAGCCTCTACTGTCTCTATGTCGTCATAGCCGTGGCAGGCTACTTCAGATGGAAGCACGAGATGGCTAAAAGTGCATCATAGACATTGAAAAAGAAGCTGCGGCAAGGCCGTAGACTCACATAAATTTAGTAAATTTGTCTCATCAAATCAAACCAACGATTATGATGAGACAATTTTTTATCCCTTTGTTTGCGCTCATGACCACAACGGCATCGGCGCAGACCGGCTCTGAGCGCGAGCCGGTGAGCTATATCGGCGGAGAGATATGCAATCCCCGCCTGCACGATGGCGGACTGGCCTATGCCATCGGCGCTGAGAATGTACAGGTGATGCGTGCCAACCGCACCCATCCTGACGAGGCCGACGGTTATGGCTGGACCTACAACCACGCTGCCAACATCACCTACTGGCACGGCAAGTTCTACCTGGAATACCTCTCCAACCCTGTCGACGAACAGCAGCCGCCCGGCCAGACCCTGCTCGTCACCTCTGACGACGGCCGCCACTGGAGCAAGCCCTTTGTGGCTTTTCCCCCTTATCAGGCTCCCAAGGGCGTGACCATCCCCAAGCCTTACTATGGTTACATCATGCACCAGCGCATGGGTTTCTACACCGCACCCAACGGGCGGCTGCTCGTGGTGGCATTCTACGGTAACAGCTAGAATCCCTTCAAGGAGGGAGGTATAGGGCGCGTGGCGCGAGAAATCAAGGCCGACGGCACGATGGGTCCCATCTACTTCAGCCGCTACTCGTCTCACGCCCAGTGGAATGAGACCAACACCGCCTATCCCTTCTACACCAAGAGCAAGGACAAGGGCTTCCGCGAGGCTTGCCAGGCGCTGCTCGGCGACAAGCTCAAGACGCTGCAGTGGATAGACGAAGACCGCGGACTCGACGGGTTCTACAATCTCAAGGACTCCATCAACCGCGTGCAGGCCACCTCTTACTACCACCGCAAGGACGGAAAGACCGTGGCGCTGTGGAAATGGTCGTATGCCGCCCTCTCTCCCGACGACGGCAAGACCTGGAGCACTCCCGTGCGCATCCCGTCGCTCATCATGGCTGGCGGCAAGCAGTGGGGGCAGCGCACGCCCGACGGGCGTTATGCCATCTGCTACAACCCTATAGAGACCCAGCCCTATCGCTATCCGCTCATCGCCATCAGCAGCGACGACGGCATCACCTACGACTCGATGTGTGTGGTGCATGGTGAGGTGCCGCCCAGACGCTTTATGGGCGAGAACAAGGACTTCGGTCCCTGCTACGTGCGTGGCATCACCGAGGGCGAGGCTACTCCCCCGGGCAACGACATGTGGCTCGCCTACACGGTGAACAAAGAGGATGTGTGGGTGGCTCGTGTGCCCACCCCCATCCGTACCAAGTGGACGGGTCCGGTCAATGACAACTTTGACAACATCAAGCCCCACGGCACCGTGACCGACTGGAATATCTACCGTCCGCGCTGGGCTGATGTCTATGTCAACGACCGTCATCAGCTCTGTCTCACCGACTCAGACCGCTACGACTATGCCCGCGCCATTCGTGTGCTTGAGGCTAAGCCCAAGACCGATATCAGTCTCGATGTGCAGGTGGCTGCCGAGAACGATGATCCCTTTGAGGTCGATGTGACCGACCGCCACGGTGTGCGCATCGTCTGCGTGAGTCTGCATGGTGGCAAGGTGGTGGCCAATGGCGAGGCTGTGGGCAGCTATAAGCAGGGCGAATGGCTCAGCCTCAATATCCGCATCGTCGATGGTGGGGTAGAGGTGCAGGGTCATAAGTTGCTGGCCATGCACAGTGCCCAGCACCCCGAGCGACTGAGTCTGCGCACCGGCGAGTATCGCGACCTGCCCAACCGCAACACCCCCAACCAGGAGAAGTGTCCGCCGCTGCCCGGTTGTGATGAGCGCATAGCTCCGGCTATGTATATTATAGATAATGTACGCGTAGACTGACCGCGTAACAGATAGCACGCAACCCAAGATGACTGCTCTGCAGCGAGGCGTCATCTTGGGTTTTCTGTTGGTGGAAAGGACGGTGGCGGATGGCTGCTTTCCGGTGATGATTAGTGACGGAAAACTGCTGGTCCATGTTTCTGTTGTCGTTGTTTTCACTCCTGTCGTCGTGAAGGTAGGTAGTATCTTTATAGAAAAAACGAATAAATCGCTTTGTGTATCTCTCGGTTTTCACTACCTTTGCACCCGATATGAAACATAGTATATTTAATTCACAATCATCCCTGCGTTTCAAGCGGTTCTCAAACAAGGGCTATGCGCTCTTTGCTTGTCTGGGCCGCGTGGTACTGGTGGGAGTGCTGACGGTGCCTACCCTCAGCCACGCCAAGGCGGGAACGCTGACCACACATGTGGAGGCTGCTGCCGACACGCTGAGCCGCAAGGAGATGAAGCTCGACGAGGTGGTAGTGACCGGCTCTCGGGCTCCGCTGACCGCTTTGCAGTCGGCCAAGATCGTGAAGGTCATCACGGCCGACGACATTCATCGTGCGGCGGTAGAGACTGTCAACGATGTGTTGAAATTAGCCACGGGCGTGGATGTCCGTCAGCGCGGTGGCTTTGGTGTACAGACGGACATCTCAATCAACGGCGGTACGTTTGACCAGATTACCATTCTCCTGAATGGCGTCAACATTTCCAACCCACAGACGGGTCACAACGCCACCGATTTCCCTGTTTCTCTTTCCGACATTGAGCGCATCGAGGTTCTCGAGGGTGCTGCTGCCCGCGTGTTCGGCACTTCTGCCTTCAGCGGTGCCATCAACATCGTGACGCGCCGCAACGAGGACAAGGGTCTCGACCTGAACCTCCAGGCCGGTTCGTTTGGCACCGTGGGCGGCGACGCCCGCGTGACGATGGGCGGCAAGGTCAAGACGCATGTCAGCGCGGGCTATATGCGCTCCGACGGCGGTACGACCAACAGCGACTTCGACAAGGGTCATGTCTTTGCCGACGCCCGTATGAGTACGCGCCATGCCGACCTGGATTTCCAGCTCGGAGTGAGTCAGCAAGACTACGGAGCCAGCACTTTCTACTCGGCAAAGTACAATGACCAATGGGAGAAGACCACTCATCTGGTGACATCGTTGGGCGCGACAATCAAGAACGTATATCGCGACCTGGAAATCAAGCCCACGGTGTATTACAACAAGTTCATCGACCACTACCAGCTTATCCACGGCAAGACCGGGGCTCAGGCCGGAGAGAACTATCACAACCTCGACGTGATGGGAGCTTCGGTCAACGCCCACATGAGTTGGCTCCTGGGCAAGACGGCTGTGGGTGCCGACCTGCGCCACGAACATATTCTGAGTACGGCTTATGGCGAACTGATGGCAGAGCGCGACTGGGAGAACATCCATGGCAGCGACCGCAAGTACGACCACAAGGGCAGCCGCACCAATGCCAGTTTCTTTGCCGAGCACAACGTCATCCTGGGTGGTTTTACCCTCTCTGCCGGCGTGTTGGCCAACCGCAATACCGGACTTGACAGCCGTATGCGCTTCTATCCCGGTATTGACCTGAGTTATCGTCCTTCAGACGCGTGGAAACTGTTTGCATCATGGAACAAGGCACTTCGTATGCCTACCTACACCGACCTCTACACCGCCAACAGTGTGCAGCAGGGCGACCGCACGCTCAGACCCGAGCGCAACGATACCTATAAGACCGGTTTGAGCTACCGTACACAGGGCGTAGAGGCCACCGCGAGTGCCTTCTACAGCCGTGGCAAGGACATGATAGACTGGGTGTATGCCACAGCCGAAAGCACCAAGTACAAGGCGATGAACATAGGCCGTCTGACCAATATGGGCTATAATGTAGAGGTGGCTCTCCATCCCACGGAGTGGGTAGCCTCGTCGCCTATCACGGCAGTCACTCTCGGCTATGCCCGCATCCACCAGCGCCATGCTACTGACGAGCCTATCTATCGCTCGCTCTACGCGCTGGAATATCTGCGCGACAAGTTTACAGCCTCGCTCTCTCACCGCATCTGGCGTGCCCTCTCTGCCCGTTGGGATATGCGCTGGCAGCACCGCATGAACGGCTATCATCCTTATGCCAAGGTCGATGCCAAACTGCTGTGGCGCCAGCCCCGTTATGAGCTCTACCTGAAGGCCGACAATCTGACCGCTCACCGCTACTATGACCTCGGCGGCGTGCGTCAGCCCGGACTGTGGCTCATGGCTGGTGCGAGCATCCATCTGTAACACAGGCTGCAGAGAGTCAGGCTGCGGAAAACCGCAGCTGACAGTAATCATCATCATAGTATTAACCCTTATCCGCAATGCCCATAACCCGGCGTTGCGGATAATTATTTTTATGGTGTAGGTCATCTCCGCTGCGGCGTAGGTCATCCCGGGAGCGGTAAAGGTCATCTCCCGCTCGGTGAAGATACCCTCCAGCTATGTGGAGGTGGTCAGGGTGGTGGCGATGATGGTGGCGGTGGTGCTGCGGGTGGTAGAAACAAGAAGAGGAAGCACCTGCTGTCTCGGGTGCTTCCTCTTCGTCGATATGGATGGGGTGAATAGATGTCTGTTGTGGGTCATCGTCGCCACGGGAGGGCGATGCGGGCTATTTCTTCAACTTGAACGAGTTCTCGATGCTTATCACCTCGTCTTCGAAGGCCTTGTCGACCTTGATGCGCTTCTCTATCTGCGAGCAACTGTGGATGACGGTGGAGTGGTCGCGGCCTCCGATGAGCTTGCCTATACGTGAGGCGGGCATCTTGGTATACTTGGCGGTGAAGAACATGGTGAGCTGTCGCGGCACCACGTAGTCGCGCTTGCGGCTCTTGCTGTAGATGGCGCTCTGGGTCACTCCGAAGTGGTTGCAGACCTTCTCGAGGATGTCGTCGACGGTGAGCGGACTGTTGTCTGTCTTGATAGCCCGTTGTATGATGCGCTCGACGAGCCGCATGTTGATGGGGCACGAGTAGACCACGCTGTAGGCGAGCAGCGAGTTGATGACGCCTTCGAGGTCGCGCACGCTGCCGTTGGCTGTCTGGGCGATATAGGTGATAACGTCATCGGGGATGCTCAGCGCATCACGTCTGATTTTCGACTTGAGGATGTCCACGCACAGCTCTTCATTGGGCTTCTCCAGTTCGGCTATCAGGCCGCACGAGAATCGGGAGAGCAGACGCTCGTTCATATCCTTGAGTTCTACCGGAGAGCGGTCGCTGGCAAGGATGATGCGTCGGCCGTTCATGAAGAGGTGGTTGAAGATGTGGAAGAAGGTGTTCTGGGTGCCAGGCTTGCCCTCCCACTCCTGTACGTCGTCGACGATGAGCACATCGATGGTCTGGTAGAAGAGGATGAAGTCGTTGATGGTCTTGCGCATCACGGCATTGGTGTACTGTACCTCAAAGAGTCGCGCGCTCACATAGAGCACGCGCTTCTCGGGATATTTGTTGCACACGTGTACGCCGATGGCATTGATGAGGTGGGTTTTTCCACAGCCCGGGGGACCGTAGATAAACATGGGGTTGAACTTGCTGTTGTTGGGGTGCTCGGCTATCGACTGTCCTACCGACCGGGGCAGCTTGTTGCTGGCTCCCTCGATGTAGTTGTCGAACGTCTGCCGCGGGTTGAGCCTTGGGTCGAGTCGCTGAGGCCCCTGCGCTTCGCCGCGCTGAGGCTGCACCATGCGCTGGCGTTGGGGCTGGCGGGCTGGGGCAGCCTGCATCTCCGACTGCATCATCGGCGGTTCGCCTATCTCATTGTCCTGCGACTTTGCCACAAAGTATTGCAACTGCGTATGCTCACCAAAGACCTGGCGCAGCACATGGCGGAAAAGTTCTACATAATTGCCTTCGAGATACTCACAGACATAGCGACTTGCCACTTGGATAGTAACCGTCCGTTCTGCCTCCTTGTAATGGAGGAAGACCAACGGTTTGAACCACGTAGCATATTGCTGGGGGGTTACACTGTCGCTTATCAGCGCAAGAACCTCTTCCCAACGGGCGTCAGGAGTCACTTTCATCTGCGGAATAATCTTGTAGTCTCTCTAAGTTTAGCAATTATCTTTTATTCATCATCACGCTATTAGATTCACGGCAAGTAGATGATTTATCATTGTATGCTCGCTTGCTAATTGCTGTTCTGCAAATTTCGGAAAAAAAAACGAGATATGCAAATTTATCTTTTCTTACTTGTTTTTGTCATTTCTGCAACTATCACATTATCAGCTGTTTTCGCTGAGATGGCGGCGGTTGTTGCCGGGGTGGCTATTGTGGTTGCGTAAATGGTTGATATTTAGCGAGTTTTCCGCTCTGACGCCGTGAACTTGGCTCCTGTAGTGAAACATCGTGCCTCCAGCGCCCCAAAGCCCATAAAGGCAAGCGCATCGGGGGCTGCCCGAGGTGCGTGAAACATACCCGCTGTTAATTTATACGAAATCTATATAAATAATGAATATCACTTTGGCGCGATTTTGATGCTTTGGCGCTCTGAGAGCCATAGCCTCTACCGTAAAACGGTCATTAGGCCGTTAGGTGTGTTATTTTAATAACTGCTCGCATTGTTTTGTTTTTTTAATTCGCAATAGCTCGCTATTCCTGCTGTGGGTAACGCCTTCGGCTAATCGCAACACTTACAGCGTTGCAATAATAGTGGGGTATCTTACCCAGGGTAGCGTGCTTTCGCCCGCAACCCTGGGCTATGTAATCGCAACTCCTACAGAGTTGCCAAGGGTGCGTACCATCTACGATAGGCTACCCCATCATTGTATGCGCACAACACACCACGGGCAAACACCATTCCTCCATTGTGTGCGTACCATCAACGATGGACTCATATAATATCATTGGGTGCGTGCCGGCATCGATGGATTTCCCGTTTATTGACGTTGTGGGCGTTTCATCTACGATGGATTTGCTGTATGTTACCGTTGTGTGCGTGCCATCCACGTTGGATTTGCTGTATGTTACTGTCGGGTGCGTGCCGGCTTACTATCGCAAGCTATAATTCACACACAACCTTTAACTTATCCATTATTCAGTCATATTTTTTTTGTTTGCAGGAGGGACGTTGGCATAATAACAACGCAAGAAGCGATATACATCTTTTCACCAACATAAATTGTCTTTTATCCCAATATAAGTAGTGTATTCCTTTTTACGTGTCTTATGATAGTATGAATGACCTCACTTAGAAAATGGGGGAGCTATTTGAGTACTATAAATTTGAAAAATTAAATTCTGTCATCTTCCATACCCCATTAATACGCTTAAAATAACTCTTAAAGAAGCAACCAGTATATGGAATATATATATATTCTTCCATGGTCGAGTCTTTTAGTGTTGTATATCGTTTCTTAAAATTCTGGGAATAACAACAAGAGTCCGCCAGACTTAAATATAGATCGAAATCAGTTTTTTCATCCCAAACAAAGGTCTGTATCATCGAGTCAGCATATTCATCTCCGTTTGCCAAATATTCCATATACAAGTCACCATTGATACCTTCAACTTTGGCTTGAAGGCGTTTCTTTTGAAATTCTTTATCCTTATGAAATTTCTCTATAAATACGGAGAAATCCTCAAGAGGAATATTTTTCTTTATTTTCAACGTTTCTGTTTTACAATCTGCATTTTCTTCTTGAAATCGTTTTTGATTGTCAGAGCATGAATAAGTGCAGATGATGCAGATAGCATAATGGCATAAGATGAAACTCGCCCAGAATTTATTTTTTGTAATCATCATAATTAATATTTGTGTTAAAAGTAGGGATGAGAAGCTCTCCTTTGTCTCTTGGACAGGCAGGAGCAACAACTATAACTTCTGGAAGCGTTACTATTTTTTTCTTCTTGCTTATCTAAGTAGTCCCTGATGTAATAGTGGCATGTGGGGACTGAGTCCCTGAAGGACACATTTCCCCCGTCGAAGAGCAGACGGCTGAGCACGCCGTTGTCATAGACCCTGTTGCCGGCGTACTCGCGCCCCGTGTGCACCAGCAGGCTGCTGTCGCAGGCTATGCCGAACACACCGTCGGGCCCGGCTGGGATGTAGGGCGATTGTTTGTAGTCGTCAGTGCGCATTGTGGTATGCTGTTTTAGAGAATGTTGTTGCAATATATATGATTTTCTCCCTATACTTCAAGCGAACAGATAAAGATTATCGTAACGGGATGATATCGTCTGCCAATATACACTCACTTTTAGTGTATAGCAACGATTTCCATATGTTAAATCCGAGACATGCCTTTACAGCTTGTTTATCTACTATTATAATACGTTTCATAACCTCGTCTATCACCTCATCACGACAAAATACATAATAGGTAAAACTCTCATGAGGCTCTATCTCTTTTGTCGATAACATTGTATCGAAAGTATTTCGCAAGTCTATTGGTTTGTCAAATGTGTCTATCATTAATTGTCCAAGACTGAAATCGCCAACACGTCTAAAAAGGTGATGACTAATAATTTTTTTCTCATCTTTTTCATATCTAAAAAAATGTTCATCGTTATCATACCAAGTAACATAGGTAGTATTATCGCTCTTGTTTACTACCTCTATTTTATATAAACTTGTAACGGCATCCTGTCGCATAAGGTAATCTATGCGATACCGTATAGTTTTCTCCTGCCCAAAAGACATCGTTGGAAGAGTCAATACTATGAACAATACTCGTATAAATCTCATTATCTATTATTCTTTATAGTTTCTATTTTAGACTTCATAATTAAGTAGCGAAGTGTCGTGTTTGTGTCTATGGCTCTAATATATGAATGTGAAGCCATTTTATGATTATAGCCGCTCCTAAAATACAATAGAACATGCCCGTTTACTTCGTGGCTATATGCTTCGGCTCGACCATTTGGAGACAGACCTAAGTTTATATATACTTCCACATTGTTTGATGTGGAATTCTGTACGCCGTCATTGTCAGGAAATAAAGTCTTTCCCCAAAGTCCTGTATCCTCTGTGGTAATGTCATCAACATATTCCTTAGGAGCAGGATCCTTCATTTTTTCTCCTAAGTTCATAGGATATGGATTCGGTAGGTCTTTATAGTCTGGATTGTCCGTATAGGCAGAACCTATTTTCCAAGAAAAGGATTTGGATATGAAAATTTCTATAATTACAGGATTCGCCACTAATTCCTTTAACATTTGCGCATTATAATCATTTCCTTTGTATTCATTTAATCTGTTTGCATCTATAACCCCATTCTCGTCTATAGAGACAAAGTTTCTATACTCTTCTTGTAAAGTGGAGAGTATCATGGCAATTTCTTCTTTTCCTTGTGGTCTAATTTGTTTCCCATCCGGGTCAACCGCATTCACGGGGTCATCCCCACACGATGCGTAGGGTGACACATCGTAGTACATCTCGCACATCTTGTCCATGGTGTTCCACCTCCCTGTAATGGGGTCGTAGTGGCGGGCACCGTGGTCGTACCAGTCAAGGCCATGGGTGCGGTCCAGCTCTTTGCCTATGTATTTGTAGGGTTGTGTAGCGTGGTCATTCCCCCTGCTTCCGGCAATGGCGAAAGCAGGGAGGCTCAAAGTGGTCATGAGCCCAACAGCATTATGACAATCTGGCGGCGCATGGTCAGGGGTTAAGATGTTTACATTGCAAATATAATAATAATGTACACGCGTGCCAAGAAAATCGGGGGAAAAGTGATGGTTGGGGGAGAAAATCGTATGATGCAGCCTGCTGAGCCCCGATATGGTCAAGTATATATTCCGCCGTATAGCGGTCTGAGGGCTGGCCTCCCTCCCGATAGTCGGCCGCGGCGAGCCTCCCTAACGCATCATGTCACTTACTCTATGATAATTAATACTTTTGATGGGATTTCTCGTTTGGACGGATTGTATTTCTTGCATGAGTATGTGGAGGGAATCCCAAACTCTTTAATCCCAGAGTCTCTTTCTATAAGGCCTTCTTTTTCGAAATTGTTAAAAAAAAGAGTTTCCCGTTTCATCAGATAACCTATGCGATTGCTGATAGTTCCATATCTAATTTTGCCCCCAACTTTAATACCGCAATGGTTGTCATGATAATTTAGACTTATATCCGCATTCTCCGTCTTAAATAAAAAAATCTGGTCGAATACACTTATTTGCTCCTTACTCATCTTAATTTCTTTGATACCTTGTAAGATGGAATCTGCTATCTGATGCGATATATATACGGTGTCTGTATATGGCATTTCTGAGTATATTTCTTCCAAGTCTTCCATTTCCACAGCTATATTGAAATGACCATAGTACTTAAAATATACAGCAGACCAAGTCCTTGGCTCAGAACATCCAACTATAGCCCCTAAAAGAGCTATTGTTATTGATAAAATACTAATTTTTCTCATTGTTGTTTATTCTTAAAACGTTTATCTATCTCCTCCCGGCTAACAGGCTCTGTCAAGGTGGGAGACAGCCTCCCGGCCTTACAGCACACATGCACTATCTTATACAGATAATCCCCCTGCTTTGTCTAATCAACTATAAGGACAAGTATTTTAGAATACATTGTTATCCTTTTTATGTCGAATGAGGGCATGTGGTAATCTTTGGGTAGTCCATACTTTCGTACTTCTGGGAAAAAAACCAAATCATCTTTTGTAAAGTAATTATAATAGCCAGATTTCCACCTTAGCAGATAAATCGCTTTGCTTGATAATAATTTATTTTTTATTATTTGATTTACTTTCCACGTACATTCATTACCTCCATTCCTAATGCCAAGAATATCGTTGTCCTTTTTCATCAGAAAACTTATGTCATAAACCATAGTATCTGTTTCTGTTGATTTTTGTATTTCTGAATTAATGGTGTCAAATAGATTCCTTGACATATAAATAGTATCTGTAAAAGCACTCTTGTCACAGTCTTTCTCATAATCCTTTATGCCAATGGCATGGTTTCTGTCTATGAAACCATGATGATAGAAGAAAATAAAATGGTCATAGCACTTCTCCGTACAAGACGACATATAACCAGACAAGAATGTAAAAGCAATTATGTTTATATAAAAAATGGCTTTAGTTTTCATTGTTACTCAGTTTTTTCTTTTTATGCGTAGTAATTGGGCTTTCCGTTTCATATGAGTTTCCATAATGATCGTTTCTTGTACCTTCATTATTTGAAATGGCGGTTTGAGTCTCCCACCGTCGAAGGGCAGACGGCTGAGCACGCCGTCCTCATAGACCCTGTTGCCGGCGTACTCGCGCCATGTGTGCACCAGCAGGCTGCTGTCGCAGGCTATGCCGAACTCACCGTCGGGCACGGCCGGGGCGTAAGGGTTCAGGTAGTAGTCGGCCCTCAGCTTCAACCCGTCGGCCGAGTAGGTGTAGTCTATGTGGCTGCCGTCGTCGTATGTACGCATAGTTGACATAGGCGTTTATGTTAAATGTCTGTTATTCATATACACTTGTTGAAAGGCCTTCTCTTTTTTCATTCTTGAGCCATTCATAATACTCGTTTTCTATCTTTTCATCATGGAGATTTTTAATCATGTGATGGTTTAATGTTCTTATGAGCAACTTGAAATTCTCACTTAATTTAATTAGATGGTCTCCTATATGAAGTGGACGATTCGCATATACACCTTCGGATTCGATTGAAGTAGTAACTCTTCCTTTCTTCTTATAGTATCTATCTATCCAAATAGGAGGTAATTCACTAAAAAATCCACCTTCTTTCTTTTTCTTAAGTACATA
>ERZ779852.2223-NODE-2223-length-16409-cov-5.005870_pt1 | contig 16409 bp, 14 predicted proteins | sample MGYA00511559_ERZ779852 | MGnify/ENA primary metagenome ERZ779852 (study PRJEB29588, sample SAMEA2157977) | human gut metagenome | biome: human gut; feature: human-associated habitat; material: faeces | place: Denmark | collected 2008/2010 ...
CTCGGTGAACTACAAGTGCGACGAGGCGGGCACAGCGCTGAATTACGAGGTCATCAGCGAGGCCGTGTGCAGCGTCCGCGCCGCCCGGCCGCTTAGCGCCGACTGGAAGCGCCGCATCGACGAGGACGTGCAGAAAAGGGGTAGATAATTTCAGGCAACTTCAAGCCACCACACCGCCCAATTTCTGCCACGCTATAAGCAAAGAATAGGCGCTGCCCCCGGTCAAAGGAATGGCCGGGGGCAGTGTCTTTTTTACTTTCCTATCACACCTCACAGCGCTTTCAGCTTCCGGCAATATTCTGACTCCGCCATCTCCCCTGCCTGAAACGCTGCGCGCAGCTCCTCCGCCACGGCGACGATGTGATTCCATTCATCGGTGGAGATGATGCCCCGCTGCTTCCGGCCCTTTAGGCGGTTATAGGTGCGGGCATACTCCTTGGCGGCGGCCTCCCGCAGTTTCCGTTTCGCCGTCTCATGGGCGCCCACGCTGCGGCAGGTCTTGCCGTGCTGGCCGAGGATGGGGCGGTCGCAATACTGGGTGTTATCCCCGCCCACGGCCACGAACCAGTGTCCGCAATTCTTGCACCTGCGGGGCAGATTCCCTGCGGCAATCCCCCTCGTCAAGTCCAAGTAGAAAAAGGCAATCAAGTCGTCAAAAGTGGAGCGCTCCGCCATCTTCGGCTTCCCGGTTTTCTCGTCCCGGTACGGGATAAAGGATATGTGCGCCGGGAAATCAAAGCGGAATGAAGCCACGGGCGGGTCGTAGAACGGGTCGGATTCCTCGTCCATATCCGCCAGCTTTGCCTTCCCGATCCCATCCTTGAAGCGGCCATAGGCGTCGATATAGTTCTCCCGCTTGCAGGGGGGCAAGCCCTCAAAATACGCCGACAGCATCCACTGGGTGTTGCGCCGGAAGTCGCTCAAGTTCTTGCCGATCCGGCTGAGCCGGGCTATCCAGCGCGCATAGTCGTCGTGGGCCTGCGTCCCCCGGGTCATCATCTCGTCCCACATCTCCCGGCAATCCTCGTCGCTGGTGAAGCAGGACGGCGCATCCTCCCGCCGCAAAAGAAGGTCATACAGCGGCAGCTTCCGCAGCAGATGCCACAGCCGCCGAAACGCTTCGTTGGCGATCCCGGCGCTGGACGGGTCCCGGGCGGCGAAAAACATCTGCGCCTCGGCGGCAAATTCCTTGGCCGCAGCGTCGATATCCAGGGTGAGCTGCCCCGACACCTCCAGCGCCTCCGCCGCAAAATATCCCAGCGGGTACTCCTCCCCCGCCACGATCACGCCCGCCGCTGTAAAGTCGGCGGAAAAGAAATCCACTGCGTCATGGCTCATCCGAAACATAGTTGCCCCTCCATACCCGATTGATTTTTTGCGTGCGTGCCGATATTTCTGAAACGCCTTGCAAATGCAGTTTTATCTGTTATACTCATAATACCCGATAAGAGTAATATTGTCAATCGGGTATATTTCATCTATGAAAGGGGGGCAGCCCATCCACCATTCCATCCAAAAAGAAAGCCACCGAACTGCGGCAACAGTCCGGCGGCACGCCGCGCTTCGGAAAACGCAGACGCCATCTGCCGTAAGTCTAACAGAGAGGCCTCCGAAACGCAAGTTCTTTTTCTCTGAATTTGAAATAAGGAGTGTTTTATGAAACGATCCGACTACACCGACTACGACCAACTTCCGCTGTTCCTCAACGCGGAAATGGTGGCAAAGGTGCTGGGCATTTCTATTTCCAGTGCTTATGAGTTGATGCGCGAAACGAGTTTTCCCGCCCTGCGTGTGGGTAACCGTATCGTTGTCCCGAAAGAAAAATTCTGCCAGTGGGTAGAGTCGCAGACAGGCGGTGCGAGATGACCCGCGCCCTGCCGTGGCAGAAGCCCGACCCTGTCAAAAACTACTACCCCCTGCCGAAAGTTCTTTGCCAGCTGGGCCTGTCCCCCGGCGAAATTGCCGTGTACTCGTTTCTCATGTACTGCGAAAACCGCACCACCTACCAGTGCTACCCCAGCTACCGCACCATCGGCGAGGCCGTGGGTATGAGTCGCAACACCGTTGCGAAATATGTCCAGCTGCTGGAGGAAAAAGAGCTCATCCGCACAGAGCGCACCACCGTCACGCTAAAAGACGGCCGCAAGCGAAACGGCTCCCTGCTCTACACGATCCTCCCGCCGGAGCAGGCCGTGGAGCAGTTCAACCGGCAGCAGTTGGCCAAAGCGGAAGCCGCCGCCGAGCGTCGCCGCATACAAGATAAGCTGGCCCGGCAGGCCGCAGAAGCCCCGCCTTCGCCCCTGTGAGCCACTGTGTGACCTCGCCGGAGCGAAAGCGGGTGAAGATAGCACCCCCAGGGCTTTTGAGCGATTTCGAACCGATTTTCGGTGCGCCGAAATCGGGGCAGGAGAAAGGCATTGGCGCTTTTCAGCGCCGATGCCGGTCACGGCAGCCCGCAGTGCGGACTGCCACGAGGGTTTGCAGGGTTTTGAAAATGGCGCTGATTATAGGACTCCAAATATGCTTTGACGCTATTCTTTGTAAAAATGCCCATCAGTCCCGTGTTTGTAAGACTTTCGGGACGCGCAGGCATACGCGGAAGGAGGTGTGGCTCGATGGATAAAAATGGGAAAAGTAGGCACTCCGTTTGGCTGTCAGACGACGTGTGGCAGGAGGTAGATGCGTTCTACAAGCTGGACAACTGCCCCACTCGCAACGAGTTTGTGGAGAAGGCTCTGCGACAGTATTGCGGACGATTGCACGCTGAGAGGACAGGTGCATATCTGCCTCGCGCACTGCAAGAGGTGCTGGAGGGTACGCTGGGTGTGTTCGGTGACCGGCTGGGCAGGCTGCTGTTCAAACTGGTGGTGGAGCACAACATGACCAACCACCTGCTGGGCGGCGATGTGGATATGACCCGTGAGGAGTACAATAAAATGCGCGGCAGCAGCGTCCGTGAGGTGGCCTCCACCCATGGCAACATCTCCTTTCGGGATGTGCTACTGTTCTATCAGAGAGAATGACCGGCGCAAATCCTGCGTCACAGTAAGCAAAGAAAAGCAAAGTATTTTCCTAGCTATTTCGCTCGGCTTGTGGTATGTATGTTGGTTACAAATCGGAGGTGATCGCAATGGCTAAACGAAGACCTGCCGGTGACGGCATGGTGCGAAAGCGTGACGATGGACGATGGGAAGGCCGCATCGTCATTGGGCACCGGGAAAACGGCGAGCCGCTGTTCCGTCATGTGTATGCCAAGACGCAAAAGGCCCTGCTGGACAAGCTCCACCAGAACATCGAGTGCTACCGCGATGTGGAGCTGACCGAGGACAGTCGCATGACGCTGAGCGAGTGGCTGGACCGCTGGCTCGCAGAGTACAAGGCGGGCACGGTGCGACCCGGTACGCTCGAGGGCTACCGCCGCTACATCGAATACTATATCAAGCCGCAGTTGGGCGACAAGCAGATCTCCCTCATCTCCCAACAGGACATCCAGCGGATGTACCGCCGTCTGAAAACGGAGGGGCGCATCCATGAGCATCCCGAGATGGGGCATCAGCTCTCTGACTCCATGGTGCGCCACATCCATACCACCCTCCACGCCGCGCTGAAAGACGCGGTGCAGGCCCATGTCATTCCCAGAAATCCCACCGAATGTACAACGGCGCCCAAAGCCAACTACAAGCCCAAGCGCATCCTGACCGGCGAGGAGCTGGACGCCTTTCTCGCGGTGGTGGAGCGGGACGAGGTGTGGCGGGACTTCTTCCAGACGGAGTTGATGACCGGCCTGCGCCGCGGCGAGATCTGCGGACTGCAATGGAGCGACTTCGACGAGGAGGGCGGCACGCTGAAGGTGTGCCGCACCCTCCACAGCCAGAGAAAGGGTGAGTATACCGTCGGCGAGACAAAGACCAATCAGGGAATGCGTACCATCATCCTGCCGCACAGCGTGACCGAAATCCTACGGCGGCGAAAAGCGGATGCCATCAGCCAATGGATATTCCCGGACCCAGTGAAGCCGGAAAATCCAGTCGATCCCAACGCAGCCTATCGCCACATGAAAACGCTCCTTCAGCGGGCGGGGCTGCCCAGCATTCGCTTCCACGATCTGCGTCACACCTTCGCCACCCACGCTCTCACCAGCGGCGTGGATGCCAAAACGCTGTCCGGTATCCTGGGCCATACCAACGCATCCTTCACACTGGACACCTACACCCATGTCACAACCGATATGCAGAAGACAGCCTCTGGCATCGTGGGCGGCTTCATGGAGGACATCTTCGGAAAGGAGTTGAAACCGTGGCAAGAAAGCGAAAAGCCGGAGACGGAACCGTAAGACAGCGCAAAGATGGGCGCTGGGAGGGACGCATCGTCATCGGCTACGATGACAACGGCTATCCCAAGACGAAAAATGTCCTCGCCAAAACCAAGAAGGAGTGCGTCGAGAAGCTCCAAAAGCTCAAGGAAGAATGCGGCGGACTGAAGCCGGAGAAGGTGCGGCCCGAGATGCCCTTCGGGGACTGGCTGACATACTGGTACGAGAATCACTCCAAGCCCAAGATCCGTCCCACTACGCAGGAGACCTACGAGAGCCGCATCCGCCTGCACATCATCCCGGAGATCGGCAGCATCCCGCTGAACAAGCTGACGCAGAATGATCTGCAGCAGTTCTATGGTAGGCTCAAGAACAGCGGGCGGAAGCGGTTCACTGACAAGTACGGCGAAGGACTGTCCGACCGGATGGTTCGTATGTGCCACGCCACTTGCCGCTCCGCATTGGAAAAGGCGGTGCAGGACGGGCTGATCCGTGTGAACCCAGCTATCGGCTGCAAGCTGCCGCCGAAGAAGGCACGGGAGATGCAGGTGCTGACCCGAGAGGAACTGCAGCGGTTTCTCATTCAGGCAAAGTTTGAGGGGTACTACGAAGTCTTCCTTCTGGACTTAGCCACCGGCCTGCGCCGGGGCGAGCTGATGGCGTTGCAATGGGATGACCTGAACTTCAAAACCGGCGTGCTGAATGTGAACAAGCAGGTCTACGATGTGCGTGGCCAGTTCCAGCTCAGCACCCCCAAGACGAAGAATTCTGTCCGCAAGATCGTCCTGCCGCCCGCTGTGGTGGCGGTACTGCGGGAGTACAAAAAGACGGTGGACTCCCGCTGGATGTTCCCGTCGCCTGTGAAGGAGGACTGTCCCATCACACCCGGCGTGGTGAGGCGCAGACTGCAGATCATCCTGGAACACGCAGGATGCAAGCATGTTAGATTTCATGATCTGCGCCATACGTTCGCAACCTTGGCGCTGGAAAACGGCATGGATGTGAAAACGCTCTCCGCCATGCTGGGTCATGTGTCGGCGGCCACCACGCTGGACATCTACACTCACATTACCGATGACATGCGGCTCACGGCCGCCGCCAACATCGACCGCGGCATCGGCAAAGCAGCGCCGCAGGAGGACGCTTCAGAGCCGGGGCAGGAAACTGCCCCGGCCCAGGCGGAAAAGCCGAGTATGACCGATTTCAAGCCCTACGTGGGCCGCAAGCGCAAATCCGGTACCGGCTGTGTCAGCGAGATCAACGACCATCTGTTTGAAGGCCGCTACTCTCCCAAATGGCCCGACGGTAAAAAGCACGCCCGCAATGTCTACGCTCACACCCGTGAGGAGTGCGAGGAGAAGCTGAAGGTGTTGATTGTGGAGATGAAGGCAGAGATCGCGGAAGCGCAGCGGCTGAAGGACGAGGACAAAGGTGATGGGCGGCCAATAGAGGGAAAGGAGGGCAAGCGGGGAAAGAAGAAATAATTAAGTAAAATGCCGCCTTGAGTATTCAAGGCGGCATTTTGAGTTACATGCAAAAACTATTTTGTATTTCTACGAGGGTACCCTTTATCTTCACGCAAGACCCTTACCGACAACTCCTCTTCATCAATCTCTCTAATTGATGCGCCTTCGCAGTCAATGCAAATATTACCTTGATTAAGAAGATGAAATTCCATTACTTGAGTGGTATTTTCGGGATCATCAAAGTCAAATGAAATAAGAATTTCGCAGTCAACTTCTGCTTCAGCATCCGTGAAATCTATATCAGCATATGCCATATAGAAATATTCTCTGTCAACGCTATCCCAAATTGAGTTCTCCTCATCAAATACTTCAGCATAGCCAGAAACTTTAATTGTGACATTGGTGCTTAGCAGCAAGCTATCACGGGCAATCTTTAGCGGGATAAAATTATCGCTAACACAATCGATCTTTACAGACTCAATTTCCAACTCGTTGAGGTTTTCGTAATCATCAAGTTCAAAACATTCACATTCAACGTTCTGCTGTGCGTTTGAAATTATTTCTTTATATGCACCTCTGAAAATTTGGCTGAGCATTTCTTGACTTAGTATGCTATCGATATTGCTGATTTTAGTTAGCGCATTAGAAATAGAATCGCAGATTATGACATTCTCTATCTGATTAAATGCGGTCGTCCAATCACTGTCTTTAGATATGACCAGCAAGATATCATTTGGATGCTTTTCAAGGTATTTTCTTGTAGCATCAAAAACAAAGGCATCTGGAAATTCAGCTTTCTTTTTACCAGACAACGCAAAAGGGGCTTTACTATTAAAATAAAGCTCAAATACAGAAGCAGGGTCACCAAAATCAAGACGAATCGCATCTTGGTAATATTGTTGATAAGCTTCGAAAAGTTTAGTCTGAATATCCAACTCCGAAATCTTGGAAGACAATAGTACATCATCAAGTTTGTAATGTTTTAAAGTGCTGGTGCACTTGCGAAGCTGAGTAAGTAGTGACTGGTAGTCTTTAAATATGCCGGAATCTTCAATATGTTTATGAATTTCATTTTCGAGCACTGGATGCGTTAACAAGGTAATGCCTTTCTCATCTGCTGTCGAGAAAAAAGAGGGAAGCAAACTTTTTACTATGCCAGGGAAATCACTATTTGCATCCCTAAAGGCGCATGTGTCAATTAAAATTAAAGTAATTCGATTCTCCTCGTTCATATTTGTTCCCCTTCCCGCTGCACTTTAGTATAGACTGATTCTTTACGCAAGGCGCAGGGCAACTGAGTTACCGTCGTTATAGCATTATATAGAATCATTATATAGTAATTAAGCATGCCTGTCTACATATTTGGTCTGCACTTTCTGTGCGAAAAGTAAAGTTACTCAGTCGACTTGACGGAGTTCGCATACAGCTAAAAATAGAGGACAATCTGATAACTTGTATAATCGTTTCACACTTTGCACAAGAACTGTCGAAAAGATATGTTAAGAATGACAAACTCAAATTCTGCGCCGCAATAGACAAAGAATAAGAAAAGCCCTCTGAAATCAACGATTTCAGAGGGCTTTTGGTCCGAGTAGTGCGGCTCGAACGCACGGTCTCCTGGTCCCAAACCAGGCGCGATACCAACTTCGCTATACCCGGATATTCACTTTTCTGTCATGATACCACGGCGAGCGGTAAAAATAAAGTTTTTTCTGTCTGTGGTCATTTATGTGGTCAAAGCCGCTTTTGTGCCGTTTTCAACGACTGGGGGAAATCCAGCAAACGCAGGTGTCGCAAGGCTTTGCGGCGTTTCGCCTCACCCTATCCCGGATACAACCACGGCACTCCCAAAGCAAGCGCGCTACCAACTGCGCTACACCCCGAAATATTTATTTTTACTTGCGCTGCAATCCGCTGCGCCTTGCTTTGCTCGCCCGGCTTGCGGTTCCCGAAAAAAATCCTCGCGCTATTCGCCTGCTCGATTTTTTCGACCGCTGAGTGTGCGGTATGACAACTTCAACAGTATAATAGATTTTCTGCCGGAAGTCAACGGGTGACGGCGGGATATCTGCCATTAAAAAGGATCCGCTACGGCTTTTTTGTGAGCCGCAGCGGATCTTTTAATCGCATTTTATCGTAAAGCGAGATTACTTGGCATCAACCTCAGCCATGTGGCCGATGAGATCCAGCAGCTTATTGCTGTAGCCCCACTCGTTGTCATACCAAGAAACCAGCTTCACGAAGTGATCGTTGAGCATGATGCCAGCCTTGGCGTCAAAGATGGAGGTATGAGGATCGGAATAGAAGTCGGAGGAAACAACGTCCTCATCGGTGTAGTCCATAATACCCTTCATCTCGCCCTCGCAAGCAGCCTTCACAGCCTTGCAGATCTCCTCATAGGTGGTGGGCTTGGCAAGGGAGCAGGTCAGGTCAACAACGGAAACATCAAGGGTGGGAACACGGAAAGACATACCGGTCAGCTTGCCCTTCAGGTCGGGAATGACCAGAGCACAAGCCTTGGCAGCGCCGGTGGAGGAAGGAATGATGTTGCCGGCTGCCGCACGGCCGCCGCGCCAGTCCTTCTTGGAGGCGCCGTCAACGGTCTTCTGGGTACCGGTGGTGGAGTGTACGGTGGTCATCAGACCCTCCACGATACCAAAGTTGTCATTGATGACCTTCGCCAGAGGCGCGAGGCAGTTGGTGGTGCAGGAGGCGTTGGAAACGACCTTCATATCCTTGGTGTAGGTGTTCTGGTTAACGCCCATAACAAAGGTGGGAGTCTCGGAATCCTTGGCAGGAGCAGAGATGATGACCTTCTTGGCGCCGCCCTCCAGATGGGCTTTGCACTTCTCGGTGGTGGTAAATACGCCGGTGGACTCTACCACATAGTCAGCGCCTACCTTGCCCCACGGAATCTCAGCGGGGTTCATCAGGTCAAAGACCTCGATGGCCTTGCCGTTGACGGTGAACTTTTCGTCCTTGATCTCCACGGTGCCCTTAAAGCGACCATGAATTGTATCGTACTTGGTCATGTAAACCATGTAGTCGCGGTTGATGGCGGGATCGTTGATTGCAACCACCTCGTACTTTTCCGGCTGCTCCATGGCGGCGCGGAACACCAGTCTGCCGATACGACCAAAGCCGTTAATACCGATCTTGATTGCCATAAAAAATCTCTCCTTTTTTTATTTTTGAGTTTTTGCGGGTGTGAGTGATTCGTGCTTACATTGTCTATTTTATAACATTCTTATGCAAACTGCAATAGTTTTTTCCATTGAAGTATAACAAATTATGCCCGATTTGGCAATGAATATTTGGGTTTGCCGCCAAAGTGGCGGAAATAATAGCAGAGATATGACCGTTTTCTGTAAATAAGTGGTGACAGGGCAACAGATTTATGGTAAAATGAGTTTGCCGAATTTTGTCGAAAAAGGAGGCAGCCGCATGGAAAAAGAGCAGTTGGAGCGTTCTCAACAGAACGCATTGGCGCTTTCCGCCGCTATGCGGCTGCCGCTATCCGATCTGTTCAGCCGCATTCGGATAATTGCCGCGCATGAGGAAATGCTGACGCCTTTTCTGCGGCAGGAGCTGGAAGCCATACTGCGGGACGGCTACCGACTGCTTCGGCTGGCAGACAGCCTTGCCGCTGCCGAATGCTATGAGCTGACCGAAGCTGCCGCTGTGGTATTCCCGCTGTGGGAGGAATTGGGGCGCGGACTGGAGGCTGCACGGCTGCTGCTGGGAGCAGGTGGGCGCACCTTGAGCTATGAGCTGCCGGAGGACAATGACCGACTGCGGGGCGATCCCGCTATGCTGATGCGCGTCATTCTGCATTTAATCTGCAACGGACTGGACGCCGGCGATGCCGATGCTGCCGTTACTGTCCGAGGCAGTACCGCCGGCTCTTTCGCAATCATTACGGTGACTGATGAGGGGTGCGGCATTCCGCCGGAGCAGATGGAGACGATGTTTATTCCCTACGAATCCCGTGACCGAGATGGACTGCCCTATCAGGCGCCCGGGCTGGGACTGCCGCTGGCACGGCGGGTGCTGGAGGCGCATGGCGGGTCACTGCGGCTGATAAGCGACGAGAGCGGTACCACTGCGATCTGTTCGCTGCCGCTGTACGAGGGCAGCGAAATTGAGCTGCGCAGCCCTGCCCCCCGATACCTTGATGATCTTTACTCACCGCTTTATACCGTGCTGTGCAATTATTTAGATCCGCCATGGCCATACCCAGGGGACTGACCCCGCAAAATAGACGGAAGCAAACCGGCTGTGAAGAAAGGGAATTCCCAGTTCCCTTTTTTCACGGCTTTTTTTGAACAAAAGAGAGGGCGCAGCCCAATTTTTCAGTGTCTGTTCACATCATACCGGTAGACAAAACAGCTTCTGTTTTGTATAATAAGGGCGTAAAAATGTCCGAAGGAGGGATCCCCATGCCGAAAAGCTGCCGAATACTGGCGGCTATAACCGCCGTGCTGCTGCTGACAGCCTGTGGTAGCGGAGCAGCTTTGCCCGAGGAGACTGCCGTTTACCCAACGGTACAGAGCGGACAGGTGCTGCTGCCCGATTGGGAGCATATCCCGCAGAACGAGGTGTTGGCGGACGGGGAAGAGCCTGACGGGGACAAGACCGACGGGAAAGAGGACGGCAAGCAGACCGAGTCCAAGGGCGATAATAAGCCCGATACCAAGCCCGATACCAAGCCCGACGATAAGCAGCAGAACCAGAACGGCGGAAAGACCGAGAATACCGGTAATGCGGGAAATACCGGCAGCACGGGGAACACCGGCAATACCGGCAGGAATGACAGCACGGTAAAGCAACCGGAGGATACGACCCCGACCACCCCCACCCAGCCGACGAATCCTACCACCCCAACGGAGCCGAAGCCGACTCCGACGCCTGATCCCGAACCCGAGCCCGAGCCCGAGCCGACCCCAACGCCCACGCCGGAGCCCGAACCGGAGCCGGATAACAGCGGGGACGATACCACCGGTTACGGAACACTCTCGGTCATCAATGTTAATACGCCGGTGACGGGGGATACCTACGATATCCTGTGCCATGTGGTGCAGAACGAGGTGGGCAACACGACCGAATGGGAATCCACCAAGGCGATGGCGGTGGCTTCCTACAGCTATATCAAATATTACAATGACTATCTGGGCAGCGCGCCTACCCTGCGCCTGAGCAGTATGGAACCGGGTGACCGTGTAAAAGCATGCGTCAAGGAGGTGCTGGGCGAGGCGGTTTATTACAACGGGCGCTATGCCAACTGCACCTATTTTTCTATCAGCTGCGGCGTGACCACCACCGCGCAGAGCGTGTGGGGCACCACGCAGTACCCGTATCTCGTTTCGGTGGATTCTTCCATTGATGTAGGCTATACCAGCGGCTGGTCCAGCTACCAGCAGACCAAGACCTTTACTGCCGAGGAGGTTGCCTCCCGCATGAACAGCTATCTGGGGACGAGCCTGGACGCCGCAAATGATGATCCAGCCACATGGCTGGAGATCCAGAGCCGTACCGACGGTTTGTATGTCGGAACGGTGCGGGTGGGCAATACCACCACTACGGGGCGGAAGATTCGGGAGGCGATTCTGGGACTGCGCAGTCATGCCTTTGATATCGGTTATGATGAGAGCAGCCGTACCTTTACCTTTACCACCTACGGCTACGGGCACGGCGTGGGTATGAGCCAGACCGGCAGCAACCTGTATGCCAAGCAGGGTTGGACCTATGTGCAGATCCTGAACCACTATTACCCCGGAACGACCGTGGCGTAAAATACGAAAATTGCAATAAAAAAATCCCCGCTGCGGCGGGGATTTTTGATATACAGGGGAGAATTACGCTTTGCCGGAGCAGCCCAGCACATCACGCATTTTGTGACGAACCAACTCGCGAATATGGTCACGGGCGGGGGTCAGGTATTGGCGGGGATCAAAGTGATCGGGGTGCTCGGCCATGTGCTGACGAATGGCAGCGGTCATGGCAAGACGGAGATCGCTGTCGATGTTGATTTTGCAGACAGCCATTTCGGCAGCGTGACGCAGCATTTCTTCGGGGATACCGATGGCGTCGGGCATTTTGCCGCCGAAGCGGTTGACGGTCTCGACATCTGCCTGAATGACAGAGGACGCACCGTGCAGCACGATGGGGAAGCCGGGCAGGCGGTCGCTGACCTCCTGCAGAATGTCAAAGCGCAGCTGGGGCTTTTGACCGGGCTTGAATTTATAAGCGCCGTGGCTGGTGCCGATGGCGATGGCAAGGGAATCCACACCGGTGCGGGAAACGAATTCCTCTACCTCGGCAGGATTGGTAAACTGAGCGTCCGCCTCGCTGACATTGACAGCGTCCTCGATGCCCGCCAGCTTGCCCAGCTCACCCTCAACCATGACGCCGCGGTCATGGGCATATTCCACGACCTTGCGGGTCACGGCAATATTCTCCTCAAAGCTCAGCTTGGAGCCGTCGATCATGACGGAGGTGAAACCGCCGTCGATGCAGTCCTTGCAGATCTCGAAGCCGTCGCCGTGATCGAGATGCAGGGCGATGGGAACATCAGTATCCAGTACGGCAGCCTCTACCAGCTTGGTGAGGTAAACATGCTTGGCGTACTTGCGGGCGCCGGCAGAGACCTGCAGAATCACGGGAGCCTGCTCCAACTGGGCAGCCTCGGTGATCGCCTGAACGATCTCCATGTTATTGACATTGAAGGCGCCGATGGCATAGCCGCCCTCGTAGGCTTTGCGGAACATTTCCTTAGTAGTGACCAGTGGCATAATATTGATCCTCCTTGAAATGATAATATAGTGATGATGCGGGGATTTGCTTTCAGCCTTATTGTAGCAATATTGACGGACGATTGCAATAAGATACGAAAAAGTTTTGTGAAAATAATAACGAAAAGACGATAGGCCAAAAAACCAGTGATTTGTGGAATAACACGATAGGCTTGGCAAGGCAGCTAAACTTTTCGTAGTGCCCATTTTGTGGAATCCACAAATAAAACAGATGTTTCCACCGGCAATGACGGGAAATAACCGCCCTGAAAGGGGGCTTTTTCACATTTTCCACCGAGTTTTCCACATGAGGAAGGGGAAAACCGTGTGGAAAAGGTGCAAAACAAAATAATACGGCTTGTATAGCGGAGGGAGCGGACAGGTGCCGCGGTCTGCATAAATTCCACAGTCGGGCACAAAATAACAGGGAATGAACGCCGGAAAAAGGAGGGCAGCACAATGCTGAAGGGAGTAAACAAGCAGGTGGTGGAGGTCGTGGAGGTCGATAATGAGTTTTTTGAAAGGGCGATCCTTTTTATCAAGCCGGAGCAGCAGAAGAACGGTGAGGACACCCTGCGGGAGAACGCCCGCCGGTATGTCGGCTCCCTGAGATGGAGACCGGCACGCCTCGGCTGGAAAATGTGGGCAATACGGCTGGCGCAATGGGGCAGTGCGGTGGGCTTGGGCGCACTTCTGGGGGGACTTCTGATAAAATAGGGTCGATTTTTGCAAAAGGGTATGCTATAATATTATTGTCTATCACTATCAGGAAAAACAGGGCAGGTCGCGGGTTACTCCCGCGCCGCCCGCAAAAGCGGCAGAGCACACGGGTGCGGAAAGGGACATCACCATGCAGGAGAAGAAAACGGCGGGAGAACAGAGCTCAGTGCTCGCCGGCAGGAATCCGGTGCTGGAGGCACTGCGCAGCGGCAGGGAACTGGAATGTGTGTACATACAAAGCGGCAGCCCCAAGGGCCCGGTCGCTGCGATTTTGAATAAGGCAAGGGAGCAGGGCATACCGATCAAGGAGGCGACCCGTGAAAAGCTCACGCAGCTTTCCGGTATTGAGACGCATCAGGGTGTGGCGGCAATCTGCGCAGCAGCGGCTTATGCCGAGCTGCAGGATATCTACGAGCGGGCAGGCGAGGAGCCGCTGTTTGTTGTCATTTGCGACAGCATTGAGGATCCGCACAATTTAGGCGCCATTATCCGTACGGCGGAGGCCTGCGGGGCGCATGGGGTCATTATCCCCAAACGGCACAGTGCGGGATTGACTGCAGCGGCAGTTAAATCCTCGGCGGGGGCTGCGGTGTGCCTGCCGGTGGTTCGGGTCGCCAATATCGTAGCAACCATGCAGACCCTGAAAGCCGAAAAAAATGTGTGGTTCACCTGTGCCGATATGGACGGACAAAACTGGTGCGAGCTGGACTTTAAGGGAGCGGTGGGACTGGTTATCGGCTCCGAGGGCAGCGGCGTCAGCCGTTTGGTTCGGGAGGAGTGTGACTTTATTGCGGCGCTGCCGATGAAGGGACAGATCAACTCGTTGAACGCTTCGGTAGCGGGCGGCATCATTCTGTACGAGATTACCCGCCAGCGGCTGGGTTTGAAGGCAAGATAAAATGACATTGACATGAGCGGAGGGAATACGATGGCTGAAAACCGCTATAATGTGGACGATATTCTGCGTGAAGTAAAGGAAAAGCGTGCCCGCGAGGAGCGGACTGCCCGCCCGGAGGGACGGAGAGAAGCTACTACACCGGAGGATCTGCTGCGGCAGTTAGATGCGGCACAGGCAGGCGTACGGAAAACTGCGGTGCCGACTTCCAAGCCCCAGCCCACACCGGCAAAAAGGACGGAGCCGGTGAAAAAGACCGAACCGAGCCCCGCAGAACTGCTGCGTAAGGCTGAAAAGCCTGAGGAGCCGGAATTCCTGTGGGGGGAGCCAAAGCAGCAGGAGCCGGTGATACAGCCGGAGGAATGGACGCTGCCCGAGGCGGAGGAGCCGCAGCCCACGGAGCCGGAAATGCCGGCAGCGGGGGGAAAAGCCCCGGCGGGACGGGAAATTCCGGCGGCAAGAGTGAAACAGCCGCTGTGGGAGGCTTCTGCCGCACGGAAAAGCGCCGAAGCACTGATGCAGACGCTGAAAAAGCGGCAGCGGGGACTGGCGATCACCCTGATCCTGAACCTGCTGATGTTGGTGGGGGTCATTTATCTGGCGCTGGCACCGGTGTACCATCTGCTGCTGCCGGGAGCCTTGGCGACCACCACCTACCTGCGCCTGCGGCTGATGGTGGGGCTTACCGCCCTTTCTGCCCTGTGCTGCGGCGGCACCCTCGGCAACGGCTTTCTGGCGCTGTTCCCCGGCCGCCAAAGCAACGACGCCTATGTGACCCTCACCGTTTTCGCCTGCCTTTTGCAGGGCAGCTTTATGTCGGCGCAGCCCGACCTGCTGGCGCAGTACGGGAATAATATTTTTCTGCCGCTTGCCGCTCTGATATTGTTTTTTAATACCTGGGGCAAGTTGGTGAAAAACGCCCGCCAACGCGAAAGCTGCCGCGCCATGGCGATGCTGCGTCCCGTGGCATGCCGCACCCTGCCGGAGAGCCGGCTGACCGAATGGGCGGCGGAGCTGCCGGAGCAGCCGGAAAAGACGGTGACGCTGGACGATACCGGTCTGCCGGAGGACGCCGAGGCGGTGCTGGAGGAAACCGGCATGACCGAAAGCCTCAGCGGAGTGCTGGCGCCCATTACGATATTGGCGGCGGTGGTCATGGCACTTCTGGAGTATTTCCTTGCCAAGGGGACTGTATTTGAAGCGGTTTCCATCTTTACCTCGGCGCTGTGTATTACCTCACCGCTGGCAGCAACGCTGGGCAGCCATATGCCGCTGCGCAGCGCCAATGAGGGATTGAACCGCTGGCGTGCCAATCTTCTGAACGAGGACGCAGTGGAGGAACTGCATGATACCGATGGCGTTTTGCTGCGAGGCAGTGATCTCTTCCCCGGTGGAAGCATTACCCTGCACGGAATAAGAACATTTGAAAAGAAGCCCATTGACGAAGCAATTTTGAATGCTGCCAGCGTGCTGTGCAGTGTGGATAATTCCCTGACCGGTATTTTCCGTGGTATGATTACCAACGAAAAAAACCTGAAGCCGGTGGAAAGCATCACCTGCGAAGAGGGCAGAGGAATTTCTGCATGGGTGGACGGCGGTAGGGTGCTTATCGGAAACCGCAGTCTGCTGCTTGCCCACGGCGTTGCGGTTCCCCCCATGGAGGTGGAAGCGAGCCTTTCGGCAGAGGGAAAGGAGCTTTTGTATCTTTCCAATTTCGGCAGTCTTTCGGCGGGGTTCGTCATCAGCTATCATGCCGATAAGCAGCTGAAAACCCAGCTGCGGGAGCTGGAAAAGGCAGGAATCGCCCTGCTGGTCTACACCACCGATCCCAACATTACACCGGAGCGTGTGGCGCAGGTGTACGGTTTGCAGACAGAGAATATCCACATGGTACCGGCAACGCTGCAGCGGGAGGCGGAGCTGGCCTTGGACGGTACCGGCGAAACGGCGGCAGAGATGGTAAGCGGCAGCATGGCGGGCAGTCTGCACAGCCTGCTTTCCGCCCAGCGGGAGTATGGTATCGCCAAAGCGATCAGTGTTCTGCTGGTGCTCAGTGTGCTCATCGGCTTTGCCATTATCACTCTGCTGGCATATTCCGGCGCGCTGAATCGTGTGACATGGTGGAGTCTCGGAGCTTATCAGCTCCTGTGGTTCGTTCCCACGGTGCTGCTGGGTTGGGTGCGGAAGAAGTAAACAGAACCTGTAGAATAGCGGGAGCCGCTTCG
>ERZ779852.2231-NODE-2231-length-16342-cov-2.364401_pt1 | contig 16342 bp, 8 predicted proteins | sample MGYA00511559_ERZ779852 | MGnify/ENA primary metagenome ERZ779852 (study PRJEB29588, sample SAMEA2157977) | human gut metagenome | biome: human gut; feature: human-associated habitat; material: faeces | place: Denmark | collected 2008/2010 ...
GTCGTACACATGACCGGTTCGGTGCGCAGCTGCCACATGTCGCCGATCTCACCCTCGCCTACGGAGTTCTCCGATGCTTCCCTGCTGGTTCTGCCGTAATAGTGAGTAGTATCCGTATCGATATTGAACTCTTCTTTCCCGCTCAGACTGGCGATCGCCTTGCTGTTTGCACCAGCGGTCAGCGTCATGTGCGGGGCTCGGCTGAGAATCAACGCTTTCATCTGGATTGCGGGCTTGTCCGCCTCTTTTGCCGTAATCGTCAGGCTGGGATGCTCCCCCCATGCGCAACTCTCATCGAGACAGAGTTCCCCCACACAGCTGAGTGTTCCGTCAATCCAGTTCTCACCGCCTATTACGCGTACATTCGCCGCACACGGGAGAGAAATGTCGCTGCCCTGATAGCCGCGCAGTTCCATTTCAAGCCTGCCGGATTCAACATGGAAGTATGCCGACCATCCATCAAACTCGAAAGAAGTGTGTCCAGCCTCAACCGCATAATCTATACCATCGACAGTCAGCTTTCCATCTGGCAGCCAGCGGGCAACCGCATTGATTTCCTTCATATCCTCCGTAACGGTTAGGGACTCGCCTGCTGCGATCATGCCGATCTGTTGATACCTTCCGTTCTGGTCGCGGTAATAGCAGCGCCACTGCGTAAACCGAAGGCCATCCGGAGTCTCGGAGGGTTCTGGAAGGACATAGGAAGAGCCGATTTTCGCAGAACTGATCTCCTGACTGTAATCCACATAATTATACAGTTTAACCGGGACACTCCCTGTTTCCAGCCACTGCGCGTAAAGCTTTTTGACATTACCGGGAATCCCTCTGTTGAACGCGTAGCTGGTTCCCGTGCCGTCCGGCTGTGTGTTCCAGCTGAACAGCTGCGAACCATCCGTTGCATCCCAGCGTTCACTGTAGTTTCCGTAAGACCCTATGACCTTTTTGCCGTATTTACCGCCGTTATCAAACAGCTTACCGTTGGCATAAAAGACAAGGCGATACTCTCCATCTGCCACAGCGCAGAGCGTTGTGCCGCTCTGAATGCCGTTTTCCTTCTCTGTGATGCTCTCCCCCGGCAAGAACTGTTGGCTATCCTTCGTTTCAGATGCCTTGCCGTCCTCGGTATACCAGTACAGCAGATCACCGTAGCTGGCATAATTCTCAAACTGCAGTTCCGGAACCGCTGCTGTGCCATTCTGGTAATCTACAAATACAACACGTTCCCTCCTTGTTTTGAAGAAATGCGCAGGATCCAATTTCGTCTCATTCTTCAGTTCACCGCTGACACGGAAGGCAAGGAAGGACGCATAGTCAGTCGGCACCCATTCCAGTTCAATCGTGCAGTCCCTTTCTGGGACAGACACTTCATAGGTGCTGCCAGCCACATTGCCAACAACATTATGATAGCCGGAGCACCAATAGCCCGGATAGGTAAATCCAATCGTGTGGTAGCTTGTCATTTGTCCGGCTTCGACCTGTTTGCTGACCTGCGTTCCACCGTCCGTTGTCGTCGCACCTCCGCCCTTTACGGTCAGTGTGCTCATATGCGGGTGGATATACAGGTCGCTGATCGCGGCGGGCATGTCCGAAGGATCGAGCGTAATTTCAGCTGTTTCTCCGTTCAGAACGCCGGAATAGCTGCAAGCAGCTGTGCCCAATTCAAGGGCTGTTCCATCCGCAAATACATTTTTACCTGCGCCTGCGTGGAACTCCATATGCGGCGCGCGGCTGTTTATCACGCGGACTGCCATGACTGCGGGCGCACCCTCACCGGCGAAAGCCCGAAGTGACGCATGGCTGTCGTCGCTGCACGCGGTTACAAGTTCCAGTCCATCGATACATGCGATTGCGGGTTTTCCCGCTGCCGCTGTGATCGTGTTTTCACCAAATCCAACTCTCAGCTGTGTATACGCAGGCAGGCTGATCGCCGATCCCTGATATCCGTACAGCTGCACGATAAATAGCCCCTCATATGGATAATACCGTACGCTCCAGTTTTCTCCGAAAAAGCTGCTGGTTCTATTGGAAAGCGAGAAGCTTCTACCTCCGATCACAAGCGGCTCCGCCGGAAGCCAATAGGCGTTGAGTCTGCATTCAGCTGCATCTGCCGGGATCGTGATGGTCTGGCCGGACAGATGCTTGCTCTCACGGATTCTTCTTCCATCCGCATAGATGAAATCCACATCCCAATACGGCTGTTCCTGTCCGTACAACGCCCCCAACTCCGGTAGTTGGATCTGGCTGCCGCGCGGAAGCCATTTTTCCTCCTCATAGCCGGTTGCACCGGCGTAGAATCTGACGTGCACACTGTTTTCCGGATCTGCCCACTGTGCGTAGAGGCGGACAAGGCTGGTGTGCGCCGCCGGGACTTCTTCGCCGTCCGCCGCATAGCTTGTGCCGGAGCCGTCGGGCTCAGTGTTCCAGCCGGTCAGGACTTTCCCGTTCTGGGAGCCTCTCCTCATCGTCCGGCGGGCATTGCTGTCCTCCACAACGGCCATGCCGTTCGGGAATGTCTCACCGTTTGCGTAGAAGACGATGCCCGTTGTGCTGCTTGTATACCGGCCATAATAGCCCACGCCTGCTGTCAGCGCAGTCTGCTCCTGTCCGGGCAGAAGATAGGTGTACCCGTTTTCGGTTTTCCGCTCCCAGCAGAGGAACTCATAGGTCACCGACGTCTGCCCGTACTCGTTGGTATATCCGGCCTGCTCCGGCGCTTTCCATCCGTCCGCCGCCGCGTCAACGGCCTTTACCTCTGTGAAGTTCGTTGCGTTTACATAGAACACGGCAGGAACCTCCGCGTTGCAGTCCTCCCAGAACGCTGTCAGCTCCAGATCGCGGTCTGCGTTGAACAGCGCCCCATACCAGTTGCCGTTTTCGTCCTTATAGAATCTGACATACTTTTTTGCCTGCGTGAAAAGGTTGGTAAGGTCGACAAGGCCGTATTGATTCACCGTCCGTGTGACTGTCTGCGTTTTTGCCTCGTCGCTGTAGACCGTGATCGTGACACGCATCGGCTCGCCTGTCGTGACGCGCACAACGACACCATCCTGCCGTTCCTCGTTCACGCTGCATACGCTTCCGTCGTATCTGAACGAACCTGCCGTATATGCGGGGCCGTTCAGGCCATCGAGCGTGATGTTCCGTCCGCTCAGGGTCAGTCCCTTGTCTGTCCGAACAGCGGGCTTGCCGCTGACGGTGAGCGAACTGCCGTTTGCCTGTTCCTGAAGCGTCAGCCACGAATAACCGCTGGCTCTGACCGCAGGCCCGGCCTCGTTTGTGATCTGGTTCTGCCCAGTGTAGTTGAGGATCGCAATCACGTCCGCTGTCTCGCCCGCGTTATACGGTGCGCCAAACGAGATTGCGCCTCCCGCGTAGCCGTACAGGCTGATGCAGAGGGTCGGCAGGCCGTCGCCGTTTTTGGTGAGCACCGCGCCCCATCCGCTGCCGGAGACATGCGGGTACTGTTCGCTGAGATAATAGCGCTGCCTGTCGACGACCAGATAATGGGAGATATCCCGCATGACGAGCTTCGTCACGAGGTCGCCTGTTTTCGTTTCGTTTGCCTCGCAGCGTCCGTCGTTATAGACGAAGCCGTTCGCAGCCGCATATGCCGCAGCGGCTCCGCCGTCGAGGGTGATGCCGCCGCTGAAAATCTGCAGACAGCCATCCGTCTGAACGGCGGGCTGGCCGCTGACGGTGAGGGATGCCGTCCGGCTGTAGCGTTCAATGGTCAGAGCGGTATAGCCTTCCGCGGTGATGCCTGCGCCGGACTGCGCCGTGACGGTGTTGGTTCCGCTTATGCTGACCAGCGCGTAGACCTGCTTGGCTGTTCCGACACCGGTTGGATCGGAAATTCTGATCGGCCCGCCTTTATAATCGTTCAGGGCCAGCACGAGCAGCGGCTCGTTGTCGCCGTTCAGGAACGCATAGGCTTCCCAGCCGTCTCCGGTCACGGTTCCTGTGCCGATGGTGCGGGTTTCGCCATTGATGGTGAGGGTGTGCGTACCGGGGTTGGGTGCGGTGGTCTGCGGTTGGGTGGAATCTTCGGTGGGTTGGGCAGTTTGCTGGGGCTGGGCGTCGGCGGCGGGCTGGGCCGCAGTTCCTGCGGCGGAGGCCGGGAAGACGGCGCAGAGCAGCATAATGATTGCCAGATTCAGCGCCAGCAGGCGCTTGAGTTGTGTTTTCATGTCAATACTCCTCTCTCTTTTGCGCATGGATGAGAAAAAGGGCCGCTGCGCGGGGCAGCGACCCTTTTTTATCTAGCTTCAGCGCCCCTGATAATATCTGTAGAGGAAAGTCACGATCTGTGCGCGGGTGCAGGAAGCGTCCGGGCTGAAGGTCGTGTCGCTGGTGCCGGTGGTGATGCGGTTGTCATAAGCCCAGAGGATGGCGTCGTAGTTATAAGCCGTAGTCTTAACATCCGTGAAGGGGTTAAACGTATTGGGCTTGGATGCGGAGGCTGCGCGGTAGAGGAACGTTGCAACCTGTCCGCGGCTTACTGTGACGTCGGGGCCGAAGGTGGTAGCCGTGAGGCCGGTGGTGATGCCCTGCTCAACTGCCCAGAGAACTGCGTTGTAATAGTAATCGCGGGAGTCCACATCCGTGAACGCGCATGTGCGATATCTGGGCATCGGGGAACCGGCTGCACGCCAGAGGAAGGTGACAGTCTGTGCACGGGTGCAGACGGCGTCGGGAGAGAAGGTATAGCGGCCTGTGCCGGAGGCAATGCCGTTTTCTGCGGCCCACTTGACTGCGTCGTAGAAGTAGTCGAAGCGGCTCACATCATGGAAGTTGAAGCTGCCGGAGTTGCCGTCGATCACGCCGGGGATATAATCCGTGCCGTCGTCAACATAGGGAATCAGCTTGCCGGTGAGCGTCGTATAGTTGTGCGTGTCAGTCGGGGTGAAAGTCCATGCGTATTCCTTGCCATCCTTAAGCACAGTCGTGAGGGGCAGATCCCATGCGATGGTACCGGCCGGGCGAATCGTGCCGACAGTCAGCTTGGTGTCAGCAAGGGTCTTGCCGCTCGTCTCGATCTTGGTGAAGGACGGCGTACCGGCCGGGGTGGCCTTGGTGATGGTGAAGGTCGCAGTCTTGTAACCGTAGCTGCTTGCATCGGAGTAGGTCGCAGTGACGGTGTAGGTGCCGACAGTCAGCGGGAGGCCAGCTGCGTCGAGCGTTGCACCGGTCGCTACATCGGGGGCGTAGGTATAGCGCATGCCGCTGGAGTGACCTGCAATGGTTGCCTTTTCGTACTTGATGCCGGAGCCGGTGTAGACAGCGGAGCCGGATTCAAAGACGATGCGGTTGGAGACGTTGGTCTTGTCATAGGCCTGGATCTTCAGATCATAGGTGCCGGCTTTGTAGTTGCTGGAGACCGGCGTGACAGTCACGTTGAAAGTTGCTTCGCCGGTTCCGCCGTTCAGCTGGTAGGTGATCACGTTTTCGCCATCGACCACAGCGGGCTCCTGCGTGAAGATCGCGTCGCCGCCAGCGGCGGGGAGTGCGATGGAGAAGCCAGTCTCCGTCTCGTCGGCGAGGAAGAAGTTGGACGGGAGCGTGCTGGTCTTCACCTCAGTCTCGGTGCAGAGGCTCGAGATGGTGTAGACGCTCAGGTTCAGGTCAGCCTTTGCAATCGTGAAGGTCGTGTTCGCCGAGCCGGTGAAGTTGCCCTTACCGGTGACGGTGACGGTGGCAGTACCAGCGTTGACGTTGGGGGCGTAAGAAACGGTGTAATCCTTATCTGCCTCAAGCGTTCTGCCGCTGATCGCAACGGTCACTTCCGGAGTATGTGCCTTGGTGTTATAGGTCACGTCAGCGATAGGCGCGAACGTGCAGCCGGAGAGATCCGCCGCCGTGATGGTGAAATGCTTTTCAACCGAGCCCTTGAAGTGAGCACCCGTACCGGTAATGGTGACAGTTGCCTCGCCTGCGTTGACATTGTTCGTGTAGGCAACGGTGTAATCCGTGTCAAGTGCCAGTTCCGTTCCGTTGAACGTTACGGTAACTTCAGGCTCATAAGCAGTCCCGGTATAGCCAACGGGGCTATCAATGTCGCTGATGGTCGCGCTGGAGATGTCCGCCTTGGCAATCTCGAAGGACTTTGTGACTGTGCCGGTGTAGTTGCCCGTTCCGGCGACGGTAACGGGATAGCTGCCTGGCTCAGTGCCGGTCAGGCCGGTGACGGTGTAATCCGTGTCTTTGGTCAGCTCTTTGCCGCCGACGGTGACGGTCACGGTCTGAGTCAGTTCATTGCCGGTGTAGACGAGATTCTCGCCAAAGGTGACATTCTCTTCTGTGAGTTCGCGGGCAACGACCTCAAATTCCTTCTCAGCAGTGTAGATGGTGTCAGCATCCTCGCAGGATGCAGTCACTTTGTACTTGCCAACGGGGAACGGCTGGTCAGAGACCTGATTGCCGTCCTTGTCGAAGAACTTGAACGTAACGTCGCCTGCACCTGCCGGTTTGGACTCGCCGACGCTGGGGGTAACAGTATCGCCGTAGGTGACGGTAGCAGGAACGTCGATCTGGAGTTTTTCCGTATCGGTTCTCTTGTTAATGATCTTGATGGTGAGCGTATTGCCGGACGTCTCATTGTAATTCGCCGAAGAGAATTTCAATGTAGCCGTGTCAGACGCGTTATTAGCAGCATCTGTCTTATCCGTATCTCTCAGCATAAACGTGACAGAACGCATGTCATCGCTTGGTAAGTAACCTGTAATCAGGCTATTTCCCGCGTGAGTAACCTCAATTTTAATGCCGTCCTGCGTCAGACCGAAATCAGCCGGAGTAACCGTGACTTCCTTTGTACCGAAGAGCACGGATTTTTCTGCGTCCGTAGGCGTGAGGTCACCCTTGTTGATCTTCCAAGTGTGATCGCGCGTGAGAACATTGTCCTCGTTGAATTTGTAATTGGCCGGGTCTACCAGTTCAAGCGATGCAGAGGCCGTATATTCACCGACGGCCTGCGCCTCAGTGTCACCAGTATACTCCTTAACTTTGACGATACCAACAAGATCCTCATCAATTTTCAGCTCGACAGAATGGCTTTTCCCGTCATAGGTGAACTCGTTGGCACTCCATGTGTTAAGCTTATCGGTAATGTCGATTTCCTTCTGCGCGACAGTCACGGTGACCTTGCCGGTAACAGTGGCGTAGAGGTCCGTGTTGGTGGGCGTGAAGACTACATCAAATTCATTCACGCCAGCATTGCCGACCGTGGTTTCTGCATTGTACTTATTCGACCATGTGAATGTGCCGGAAACATTCTGACCGTCATAGATTGCAGTGCCGGTCGGAGTGTGCGTGAACAGCTTATCGCCGTAGGTGGCGTTGATCGGATTCGGCGTGATCGTCGGGGCATCCTTATCCGCAGTCGTAGCTGTTACAACAGCCTTGTATGCACCGGCAAATCCGCTCTCCTCGATTGCGACCGTCTGCGGCTCACCGCCATTGACCGTGACGGTCAGCGTCTGGGCGTTAAGCACATGGTTCTTGTCCGCTTCCAGCCCGATCACGATGCTGTAAAGCGTGCCCGCCTTAAACTTCTCTTGGGAATCAAGCGGATTGCCATCGGTATTCGTGCCCTCATAGCAGGTATAGCCCACAGAAAGGCCGGGAGTCGTCGTCTCGACGTTCAGGTCAAAGATTCGCTGACCCTTGGCAAAACTCGTGACCGTTGCAACGGGCGCGGTGATCTCCTGCTTGGTGATCGTGAGGGTTGCGTTCTGAACAGTCACGCTCTCATCGATTCTGCAGTTGTTTCCATTCGGCTCGGCAGTGACAGTATAGGTACCAGCATCTGCTGCAGCAACATTCAGTTCATTGCCGTTGTTGACAACGAAGCCAGCAGCGTCGTTGCCTTCTGCATCCTTCACCTTGAAGGTGACGAAGCTGGTGATGTCCTTGTTGGAGGTAGACGTTGCACCCAGAGTGAGCACTTCGTCGCTGCCGTATACAACTTCATTCTTGCTGACAGAGGTAGCAGCAAGCGTGGGGGCAGCGCCCTCTACCACGCTGACATTGTCTGTATGAATTTCCGAAAAATCAATGCCTGCAATGTTGCTCGATGCCGTATTGATTTCCTCGGCAGCTGACACCGCGTTGGGGCGCGTAGTATCAAACTCAAACTTCTGCACGCCATTTTCGGCTCCAGCTTTCACTTTGAAAAGGATGTAAGCAATCGTAATCGACTCGTTCTTATTAATTGCTTTCTGTCCTTCAGCAGATGCTTTTGTAAACTGAATCAGTCCCGGAACATCGACGTTTTCAGAGCCAATCCACTTACTGTTATAATTGAAACCATTGTTTTCCTTTGGCAGTGCTCTCGCAATCGGACCTACACTAATTTCTTCACCAGTATCTTTATCTTCATAGGTAAAGCTGTAGGGCTCAAATGCGGTTTCATCATACTTGATGAAAAACTGGCCGCCTGCCCAGTTCAAAGTTTTCTCAGCGTTATTCGTAAGCGTAAGCTTCACCGCAAGCAACTCATTCGGCTTGGCACTTGTAATTGCGCCTGTATCCGAAATATAGGTGTTGCTCTTTACTGCATACGAAACAGCCGTCAAATTAACCGACGGTGCGGGTTCGAAGCTGATCTCGCCGCCTTCAGCGGCAACCGGTGCCACAAAAAGGGACAGCAGCAACGTAACTGCCAGCACCAGCGCAAGAATTCTTTTCATAGTTTCTTACCTCTCATTTAAAGTCATTATTTTCCGACAATCTGAAGTAGAATTGCAACCGCGTCATTTGTATTGACCGTATGATCGCCATTCACATCTGCAGCCATCAACTGCTCATCTGTCATTGTGTATTTGTTAACAACATAAAGCAAAATCGCGGTTGCATCGTTTGTATCTACTTTGCCATCGTTATTTGCATCGCCCAGTTCAATCAGCGGCTTCTCGCCGTACTTGAACGATGCGACCTTCTTGAGCGCCTCGTCGGTCGTGCTGATGTAGATGTTGTATGTACCTACCTTCAGCGCTTTAGGCTTCAGTGTGAATTTCACTGCGCCGTTTGCGATGCTCATCTGATCGATGTACTGGATGTTCCCGTCTGTGGGGACGGGGCTGTCGCCTTCGAGAAGCAGCACAAGTGAATACTCGCCGGTCAGGCCGCTGCAGTTCAACTCAAACTCGTTCGCGTCTGCGTAGAAGCTGCCATTCTTTGTGCCGTTCAGCACCGTCAGGGGCCCCGTCACATTGTAAACGCCAAGGACTGTGTCTTCTGCGAATGCGGCGGCGGTGAGCATGGCGAGCATCAGCACCGCAAGCAAAAGCGCAAGCATTCTTCTTTTCATGCCGCTTCCTCCATCGTCATAAATTTATCTGCATACCGCAGCAGAATCGCCGCGATCTGTGCACGGGACGCGTTGGCTTCCGGTGCGATCTGGTTATTTCCTGTGCCGGATACCAGTCCGTGGTAAACCGCCCACCATGTCGCATCCTTCGCCCAGGAGGCGATGGTTCCGCTGTCGGTGAAGGTCTGCTCATAAACGCCGGTCAGCATCTGTTCCGAGCCGCTCTGGCCGCCGTTCAGACGGAAGAGAATGGCCATGGCCTGCTGGCGCGTGATAGGCGCGTCGGGGCCGAAGCGTGTATCGGACAGGCCGTTCACATAGCCCTTCTCCACGGCCCAACTCAGCGCGTCCTGATACCAGCTGGCGCTGGCGTCGGCAAACGAGGCTGCCTTGGCTGCGGCGGGCTTGCCGCACATACGCCAGAGCATGAGAACGAACTGCGCACGGGTCACGGGGGTGTCGGGTCGGAAGGTGCCGTCGGAATAGCCGGTGACAAGGCCCAGTTCCGCTGCCCGCTCGACCGAGTCAAACGCCCAGTGCGTGCTGGTCACGTCGCGGAAGGAGCCGGACTTGACTTCCTCCTGCGCGCCATCCGCAGGCTTTTCCTCATCCTCGGGCTTTTCTTCATCCTCAGATTTCTTATCATCCTCGGACTTCTTATCGTCCGTGCCCGGCTTTTCGGCGTCAGAGCCGGAACCGCTGCCGCTGTCGGAGCCGCTGCCCTGCACGATCAGCGCCGGGAGCGAATAGGAAAGCGAAAGCGCCTTGCCGTCAATGTCAGAAAGGAGCGCATCGGCGAGGGTCAGCTTCGCGTCGCCCGCAGCCTTGACACGGAAGGTGAACACAACAAGGCTGCCGTCGGTCTTGACGGTCTTGGTGCCCGCCGCCGCGATAATCGCGCCGATACCGTCGCGCGTGGCATGCGTATTGTTTGCAGAGAGCATGTCGCCGATCAGTTCACCGTTTTCAACGCCGGTGCATTCAACAACGGAATCGTCATAGCCCAGCTTGATCTGCACAGCACACAGGCCTGTGTTGCCGGACAAGTCAACCGTAACGGTAAAGGTCTGCCCAACCTCCGGAAGCTTGTCCGGGGCCGTGAACTTCAGCGTCGCACCTGCGGCGCAGGCAAGCGGCACCAGCAGCTGCACGGCCAGCAGCAGTGCGATACCAATGGCCAGTATTCGGTTGCGTTTCATTCTTCGCATTCCTCCCTTGTCTCGGTCTGGCTTTCTGTCAGATCCAAAACTGTAACAAAATGTCACAGTAGCCTACACTACCCCTAGTATTAGCACAATAATTATATACGAAGTGATCTGCAAATGCAAGATGCTGTCTGCTTAATTTACAGAGAATTTGTAAAATCTTTCTTTATTTTGCGGTGCCCGCCTCCCCTTTTTTCAAAGGCGGCTGCGGGCAATCACCCGTGGCGGTAGATTTTTTTGTCCAGTGCAAAGATACGGTTGGAAAAACTTCCGACGGGCAGATCCTGAAGCGCTTCAGCGTAAATTTCCATACGGCTGTCGATCAGGTCGATCTCAGAGAGCAGTTCTGCCTCGGCGCACATCGGGCGCACGGCCGCGCCGAACTCCGGCTCGCCGTGGTGCGAAAGGATCATGTGCTGTAAAAGCAGACTTTTTTCCTCCGGGATGCCGAGTTCCTGCGCACACTGCTGCACCTCCTGCGCGCCCATCACCAGATGGCCGATCAGCTGGCCGGACAGCGAATAATCTGTGACCAGCCCAAGGCCGGAGAATGTAAATTCCTTTTCCTTTGCGAAATCATGCAGCAGCGTCCCCGTCAGCAGCAGACTCCGGTCGATGATCTCGCCGTAAAGTCCGGACAGAAAATCTGCCAGCCGCAGCATATTGGACGTGTGCATGAGAAGCCCGGACAGGAAGCTGTGATGGACGCTTTTGGCCGCCGGAATGGAGCGGAACGCGTCCAGATGCCGCGCGAGCATCGCACGGGCGACGGACTGATAATCCGTATCCTCCATGGAGTCGATCATGCGCTCAATCTCCGCGACACGCGCATCCGTGTCAATCGGGGCGGTTGGCACGAGAGTGGAAAGGTCATACTGGTCGTTCCCGTCCGCCATGCGGATGCGGCCCGCCGTCAGCTGCGGTGCGCCCTTGAATTCCGATACCTGCCCCCGAATCTTGACGACGCGGCCGATATCCTCTGGTCGCGCACCGATGGGGCCGGAGTAGTCCCAGACCTTCAGATCGATCACACCGGATCGGTCTGCCAGAACGCCGGATAAAAACGGCTTCCCCGCCGCCGTCGTCTTCAAAAATGCGTCTTTCAGGACATAGAACCCCTCTACATCGTCGCCGGTGTGCATCTCGGCGATCAGCTTGTTGTATTCCATCGTTCGCTCCCTCGCTGTCTTTCAGATGCGATTTATTATAGCAGTCTTTCTGCCGGTCTGCAATCATACAAATGAAAAACCAGCGTCTGTGAACAATTCATAAAATCTGTGCGAAAGCGGGCGCACGGGCGGCACGCCCAGTTGTTTTTTGTCGCTTTTCGTGATATACTGAGACAAAATCGGAGATCAGGAGGAACAGCAGGTGGCTGATTTTTCAAAGTTTCGCACGGCGGTCAGCGGTTTTAACCGCACCGACGTTGTCAATTATATCGAATCGACGTCCATTGAGCACCAGAAGGCCCTGCGCAAGCTGACTGACGAGCGCGATAAGCTTGCCGCTGAAAATGCGCGCCTTCAGGTCGAACTGGCAGGTCTGCAGAAGCGTCTGGAGCAGGCACAGGCGGACAACGACGCGCTTTCCGGGCAGGTGAACGCACTCGCGCAGGAAGGCTCTGATCTGGCGGAGCAGTTGAAAAAGGCCGAAGAGGCGCAACAGGAACTGCTGACGCGCCCCGACCCGCAGCCGTCGGAGCCGGTGCCGCAGCCGGAAGAGCCGGAAACAGAAAATGAGCCGGATGAACCGGTGCAGGAACCGTCGCTTACCGAAAAAGAGTTGACCGCCTACCGCCGCGCCGAGCAAACCGAACGCAACGCGGCTGTGCGCGCCCGGCGCATCTATGCGCAACTGTCGAATCTCTGCGAGGACGCCCGTACCCGTTATATGGATTCCGGCGAGGAGATTGCCGCGCTGGCAGCCGACCTGTCCACCGGCCTTTCCCGGCTTCAGGACGCGTTCGCTGAGGTACAGGTGATCTTCGACGACGCACAGAACGCCTTCGACGATATGCAGCTGCCGGAGACAGCCGCGGAGGAAACAGCAGAATAACGGCTCCCCTGAAAGGGGAGCTGGCGCGCAGCGCCTAATGGGTTGCAGCAGGCAGGGGCGAAAAGCATAGACCGATGCACCCCCGTGTGCACCACCAAATTTCATTGTAGGGGCCGATGCCTACATCGGCCCCTACAGGACTGCCGCAAATCCGTACTGCCCTATAAATCCGCAAAGTCTTTATGCACCCTGACTCTTCCCTCTCATGGGAAGATTTTTTTCACTTGGAGGTATCTATGAAACTGGTATCCTGGAATGTCAACGGTCTGCGGGCCTGTCTCGGCAAGGGCTTTCTTGACTACTGCACGCAGGAAAACGCCGATGTGATCTGCCTGCAGGAGACAAAGCTTCAGCCGGAGCAGGCGGTCTTTGAACTGCATGGCTATCACCGCTATTTTTATTCTGCCGAGAAAAAGGGCTATTCCGGCACGGCGATTCTGACAAAGCAGGCCCCGCTTTCTGTTCGGTATGGACTCGGACTCGACGAGCATGACCACGAGGGGCGGCTTATCACTGCGGAATACCCAGAATTTTATCTTGTCTGCTGCTATACGCCCAATTCTCAGGATGGATTGAAGCGCCTCGATTACCGCATGCAGTGGGAGGACGCGCTGCACGCATATCTGCTGCGGCTGGACGCGGAAAAGCCGGTTGTTTACTGCGGCGATCTGAACGTTGCACATGAAGAGATCGACATTAAAAACCCGAAAGCAAACCGGCAGAACGCAGGGTTTTCCGACGAGGAGCGCGCAAAGATGACGCGGCTTCTGTCCTCTGGCTTTGCCGACACGTTCCGCCGCCTGCACCCGGATCTGGCGGGCGTATACTCGTGGTGGAGTTACCGCTTCCATGCGCGCGAAAATAACGCAGGCTGGCGTATTGACTATTTTATTGTCTCCGAACGGCTGCTGCCGCGCGTGGTTTCATCGGAAATCCGCACGGACGTGCTCGGCAGCGACCACTGCCCGGTCGTGCTGGAACTGTCCGTATGATGCAGGAGGAATTTACCGCCCGCTATATGCCGCAGTTCAGTGAGCAGCAGAAGGCCGCTGTCATGGAGACGGAGGGGCCGGTTCTGCTGCTGGCCGTGCCCGGAAGCGGAAAGACGACAGTGCTGGTGACGCGGCTCGGCTATATGGCGCTGTGCTGCGGCATCGACCCGGCACGCATTCTGGCCGTGACCTACACCGTCGCTGCTACGCGGGAACTTCGCGCACGCTTTACCGCACGTTTCCCGGACCTTGCCGGGCGAACGCCGGAATTCCGCACGATCAACGGGCTGTCAGCCAAAATCATTGAGGCCTGCGGACGGCAGCGCGGCCCAGCCTTTGAACTGCTGGAGAACGCCGGAGAACTGGCCTCACTGGTCGGGCGCATCTATCAGGAACTGAACGGCGAATATCCCACTGACAGTACCATCCGCGAGGTGCGCACGGCGATCACCTATTGTAAGAATATGATGCTAAGCACGGACGAAATCGCCGCGCAGGACTTCAGCTTGCCGCACTTTGCCGAACTCTATGCGCGCTACTGTGCCGCGCTGCGCGAAGCGCGGCAGATGGATTACGACGATCAGATGGCTTACGCGCTGGCGATTCTCAGAAAGCGGCCCGAAATTCTGGCAGAATTTCAGGAACACTATCCCTATCTCTGCGTGGACGAATCGCAGGATACATCCCGCGTGCAGCATGCGATCATTGAACTGCTGGCGCAAAAGACCGGGAATCTCTTCATGGTCGGCGACGAGGACCAGAGCATCTATGGCTTCCGCGCGGCCTATCCGGAGGCGCTGCTGCGCTTTTCTGCGGTCTGGCCGGGCGCGAAGACGCTGCTGCTGGAGGACAATTACCGCTCTACGCCGGAAATTCTGCGGCTGGCAGGCATGTTTATTGAGGGAAACCGGGAGCGCTATTCCAAGACCATCCGCGCAACAAGGGCGAAGGGCCGCCGGGTGCATCTTGCGCACGCAGCCTCGCGGCAGGCGCAGTACCGGTATCTGCTGGCGCTGGCTGGGGAGCAGGGCGCGTCGTTTTCCGTTTTGTACCGCAACAACGATAGCGCCCTTCCGCTGATCGACGCGCTGGAGCGCGCCGGACTTCCATACCACTGCCGCAGCTTTGACGACACTTTTTTTACCCACCGCATTGTCTGCGACGTGCAGGACATTCTGCGCTTCGCTGCAACGCCGGACGACGCGGAACGCTTTCTGCGCATTTATTATAAATTCGGTGCCCTGATCTCCAAGGAGGCGGCGCAGGCCGCCTGCATACAGAGTGGACGTACAAACACGCCGATTCTGGACTGCCTGCTGGCGCAGGCAGGATTATCGGATGAGGGGCTTGAACGCGTGCGGCGTTTAAAGGCGGGGTTCGAGGCACTGGAAACGCTGCCTGGAGAAGCGCTGATGCGCACGATCTGGGGCCCGCTGGGCTACGGCGGTTTTGTGACCGAACGGCGGCTCGATCCCGGAAAATATTTCATTCTGCAGATGCTTGCCGCGCGGGAGCCGTCGGCGGAGGCGTTTCTGGCCCGGCTGGACACGCTGCGGCAAACCATCCGCGTACATACGGACGCGCCGGATGCACGCTTGACGCTTTCAACGATCCATTCAAGCAAGGGGCTGGAATATGAACGGGTGTATCTGCTGGATATCCACGACGGCGTGCTCCCGTCCCGGCCGGACGCGGCAGACGGAACGGCGGACGAGCGTCGGGAGTACGAAGAAGACCGCAGGCTTTTCTACGTCGCCATGACGCGGGCAAAGGACGAGTTGACACTGTTCGATTACCCGGATGCACCATCCGCGTTTATCAGGGAGGCGCAGGGCTATCTGCCTGTTCCGGTGCGCGCAAAGGACGATTTCGCTGCCATCGTGCCGGAAAACGCCTGTGGTCTGCGTTATCGCCACGAAACGCACGGCGAGGGACGCATTCTGGCGCAGTGCGAAGACGAGATGCTCCTTGCATTTCCGGACGGTGACAGGCTCATGCGTGCGGGACAGATGCTGCTTGAGCAAAGCCGCGCGGAGGTCTGGCAGGCGCCGGGAGCACCTGCCGCAGCACAGACAACGCCGAACGCGCAGACGCTCGGGCCGGGGAGCGTCATCCGGCATAAAAAATACGGCATGGGCCGTATCGTATCCATAGACGGCCCGTTTGCCGATATCCGGTTTGAAGGCGAAACAGCAGCACGCCGGTTCAATCTGGCACACTCTCTGCGCAGCGGCTTCCTGTTCGCCGCGCGCTGAGGACGCGAAAAGCCGCCGGCATGCGCTGCCGACGGCTTTCCTTGAGAGAAAAAGAGAAAAGAGAGGAGAAATGGATGAATGTCTATTTGAAAGGCTGCTGTTGTCTCTCCGCGGAACTTTCCGTGAAGCAGCTTCCTTATGCTCCAAGGATACCGGATTTTGCCCGGTTTGTGGTGAACAGTTTGTAAACGAAGTATAAAGAAATCCTGAAATTGCAGTGCCGCAACCGGCAGTTGACAGATTTTCAGGCGGACTTGCTGGCATGCAACTGCAAAATCCCGTAGAATAGCGGCATCAACCAGAGGAGGAAACACGCATGATCTTTGCAGACAAATTGATCGCCCTGCGGAAAAAGGCGGGCTGGTCGCAGGAGGAACTTGCGCAGCAGCTGAACGTCTCGCGGCAGTCCGTATCCAAATGGGAGGGCGCGCAGTCCGTTCCAGACCTCGACAAGATCGTCCAGCTGAGCCGCGTTTTCGGCGTCAGCACGGATTACTTATTAAAGGATGAACTGGAAGAGCAGGAGCCTGC
>ERZ779852.2242-NODE-2242-length-16228-cov-5.192048_pt1 | contig 16228 bp, 12 predicted proteins | sample MGYA00511559_ERZ779852 | MGnify/ENA primary metagenome ERZ779852 (study PRJEB29588, sample SAMEA2157977) | human gut metagenome | biome: human gut; feature: human-associated habitat; material: faeces | place: Denmark | collected 2008/2010 ...
CACCGTCAGCGCCGCCACAGCCGACGGCGTGGCCCGTTCGCTGGGCCGCTACGGCTACGAGGGGATCCACAGCGTCTCCGCCGCCCCCTCGCCGCTGCTGAGCCGCGACATAGCCCGCGTCAACGAGCTTATACACTATCTTGAGATGTAGCCAACTGCGCCACACTTAGTAAATAATCCTTACCAACTATCTCATACATCAGCACGATGATTGTAGCGATCAACGGCAACCGCCACCAGGAGGGCCACCTCGAGGCCATCGACAAGCTTGTCTCTTACTTTGTGGCTCAGGGCCACAGAGTGATCCTTGCGGAGCCGTTTCTCCACTATCTTGTCGACAACCTCGGCGACCGCTTCGCCATGGGGCTCGACTCAATGCCGCTGACTCAGCATCCCGCGGCCGATATCGCCTTCAGCATCGGCGGCGACGGCGCTTTTCTCAAGACCGCCCGCTGGATAGGGCCGTCGTGCGCTCCCATCGCCGGCATCAACACCGGACACCTCGGCTACCTCTCGGCTTTTTCCTTCGAAAATCCCGATGACCTCCGCGACATGCTGATCAATGGGCGCTACCGCGTGGAGGAGCGCTCGCTGCTTCAGGTCGACATAGAGCTCGCGCAGAGCGACGCCTCAGCCGCCCGTTCGCGCTCCATACCCCGCACCCTCACGGCACTCAACGAGATAGCCATCACCCGCGGCGACATCGCCTCGATGCTCCGCATCGCCGCTGTCATCGACGGCTCACGCTCGCTCAACTATATGGGCGACGGACTCATAATCTCCACTCCCACAGGCTCTACCGCCTACAATCTATCCGTCGGAGGCCCTATCCTCGACCCCGAGCTGCAGGGGTGGGTGCTATCCCCCGTGGCTGCCCACAGCCTCTCCATGCGCCCCCTGGTGGTGAAGGATACGTCGGTGATCCGCATCACGGTGGAGTCGCGCGGCGAGGGCTATCGCCTCGCTGCCGACGGCAAGTCGTGGACGCTCCCCTTGGGCGCAATGCTCTCGGTGCGCAAGGCTCCCTACATGGTGCGCCTCATAGTGCAGCCCGAGCACACCTTCACCGATACCCTGCGTGATAAATTAGGACTTGGAAATACCCTCGTATGACCGGAGAGATGCATCATAAAGAGCTCGGACGTGTGGTGGTGACTCTCCGCCGCAATTCGCGCCATATCACCGCACGGTGGAAAGACGGGCTCGTCAGCCTCAACGTGCCCCACGATGTGCGTCTCCCCGACCTCAACCGCATACTCGATGACCTGGCCCCCAAGCTTTTAGCCGCCCGTCCCGACGTGTTCTACCGCGACGGGCAGCGGATGCAATTTCCCCATGCCGGCTTTGTGATACGGCGCCAGACGTTCGCCCCCTCGCGCATCCTCGGCACCGCCTCGCTCCAGCTGAGCGCCGTGGAGGTGGGGAGCGACTGGAATTTCGACGACCCCTCCACCTCGCGCGCTGTCAGCGACATGCTCTGCAAGGTGGCCTACCGCATTGCCCCTCAGACACTTCTGCCGCGTGCCCGCGAGATTGCCGACAGCATAGGGCGCCATCCCGCCGGATGGACCGTCTCCCGGGGGCACCGCGTCCTCGGCCAGTGTTCCTACAAGGGGGTCATCTCGCTGAGCTACGTGCTCCTGTTTCTCCCCGCCGACCTCTGCGACTATGTGATCTGCCACGAGCTGGCCCACCTCTCGGAGATGAACCACTCCCCGCGGTTTCACGCTCTGCTCGACAGCTATCTGGGCGGACGTGAGGCCGAGCTTGTGGCCAGGCTCCACTCCTACCGCTGGCCGGTGCTCAGAAAATAGAAAACTGTAAAATCTTACTTATGTTTATTTAATCGTTTTCATGAAGAATCTTCTTGCTAATGGGCTGATTGCCGCAGCGTTGGCTGTGCCGGCAGCAGCTTCGGGCCACGCTCTGGCCATCCCGCAGGACAATCCCCGCGCTCCGCAGCCCGCACCTACCACAGTGCAACACCCCGACTGGACCCGCAATGCCGTGATATATGAGGTGAACTGGCGTCAGATGACCCCTGAGGGCACTATCGCCGCCGTGGAGCAGCAGATCCCGCGCCTCAAGGATCTTGGTGTGGACATCCTGTGGGTGATGCCCGTCAATCCTATCTCTCAGGAAGGCCGCAAGGGGGAGCTCGGCAGCTACTATGCCTCGGCCGACTACAAGGCCCTCAACCCCGAAATGGGCACTATGGCCGATTTCCGCCATTTTGTCAAGGCCGCTCATGACGCCGGTATGAAAGTGATCATCGACTGGGTGCCCAACCACACCGGCAACGACAACTGGTGGCGCACCTATCATCCTGATTTCTACCGCTATGACGACAAGGGAGAGGTGATACATCCCGCCGACTGGACCGATGTGAGCCAGCTCGATTATTCCAACCCCGAGATGCGCCGCTACATGATCGACGCTATGGCCCACTGGATCTACGACGCCGACATCGACGGATTTCGCTGCGATGTGGCCGGCATGGTGCCGGTGGACTTCTGGAACGAGGCTCGTCCGCAGCTCGAGGCCATCAAGCCGGGTCTCTTCATGCTCGCCGAGGCCGACAATGCCCCGCTGCTCGAGCATGCCTTCGACATGGACTACAATTGGCCCATGGCCAATCTCTTCAAGGAGATAGCCAACAATGCCGGCCAGTATTCGCGCCCCGGAGCCGACCGCATGGCGCGCCGCCCGGCTGTGGCCATCGACACCCTCCTGGCGCATCAGGCCGCCACATATCCCGCCGACGGGTATATGATGAACATGATCACCAATCACGACTTCAATTCGTGGGAAGGTACTGAGTTTGAGCGCTTCGGCAATCTCGCTGACGCCATGGCGGTGCTCAGCTACACCCTGCCCGGCATGCCGCTGATCTACACCGGCCAGGAGACCGGCCTCAACCGTGCCTTCGAGTTCTTCAAAAAGGATACAGCCCCCGATTTCGAGCCCCGGAACAGTTATTTCGACTTCTACCGCTCGCTCAACGAGCTCAAACACCGCGAACCGGCCCTCCGCGCCGGCGCTCCCGGCAAGGGTGGACACATGCTCCGCTACCCGGCCACGAGCCCCGACCTTTACATCTTCGAGCGTCAGATGGGCGACTCACGCGTGCTGGTGATGGTGAATCTCGGCTCCAAAACCCGCAAGATCAAATACACCGGCTCCGCTCCCTCGCCCCAGTGGATGGTCAACTGGTTTACCCGCGAGGATGGGAAGCTGCCCAAGTCGCTCAAGCCGGGCGAATACCGTGTGTATGTGCGCCGTACGCCTCCGCTTAACAAGCCGATGTAAGTCTCTGAATCTCTGAATGTCATTATAACGCCCTCAGATTAGCCCGGATAGTATAAATGCATAAAAAATTACGAATTACGCATTTATGCAACACTCGTGTTACGGCTGTAACAATGCAGTTTTAACTAAAAAAATATTAACACAAATACAATACAAAAAGGTTACCCTCTTGCAGCGGGTAACCTTTTGTATTAATTTTGGGTCACAACAAGGGGATGAATAAAATCATGTTACCGAATAAAGCATATGTTTTTATGCGGATTGCCATCTTTTTAGTCACCCCGGGCTAAACCAGATATATAGTAATGGCAGTCAGTTCAGAACATAATGTTTCTACACCGCAGCGCGGGCGTATCCTTGTCGTAGACAGCGACAAGGATATCTGCGACCTTATCTGCGTACACTTCCATATGGAAGTGTTTTGCGGTAGACACGTGCAGTTCTGTCGACGATCTCTACAACATCAATATTGCCGACTATGCTCTGATGGTGATAGACCTCAACATCGACGGCAATTCGGGTCTGGGCATCGTGGAGCAGGTGAAACAGCGCCGCGACACAGCCGATGTGGGTGTCATTACATGCTCGGTGAATATGTCGCCCGACCTTATCATCAATGCCCTCAATGCCGGCGCCGACGACTACCTCATCAAGCCCTTCTCCCTCCGCGAGCTCACCGCTCGCGTCCGCTCGGTGCTCCGCCGCCACCTCGCCTAAGGTAATAAGCTGCAAATCAAGGTGCGACGCTACAAGCCGGCATTTTACCCCACCCATTCCACAGGCCGGCGGTTTATAGGCGATTTTATTCAGTACAACGATATTATATTGGCGAATATGGCGGTCAGTATTTGAAGCTGGAGCCGCCGAGAAACTCGCGGAGGAGGCTGGTGGGGGGCACTCCGCTGTCGCCGATCTGGCGGAAATAGGAGAGGAAGCGGCGCAGGCGGTAGGCTTCGGCATATTCGGGCACGTCGTTGGGCACATCGCGCAGGATGGCCTCGCCGTAATCTTTCATCACGCCAAGCTCGAAGAGGAGCGACGAATTGAAGGTGCTGTCGGCATTGTCCTGGAAGGGGAAGATCCACTTTTCCTCGCCGCGGCGCACACTGGGCCAGCGACGGATAGTCTCCACGGCCGATGTGCCTCGATATTTGTGGTCGCGGATGATGCGGCGCAGCAGACGGTTGTCGGTGGTGGGTATCCAGTTGTGGTCGTCGATGGAGAGGGTGGTTAGAGCCGAGACATACACGCGATATTTCATGCGCTCGTCGATGGCGGCGGTAAGCTCGGGGTTGAGGCCGTGGATCCCCTCCATGAGCAGGATGGAGTTGTCGTCGAGGCGCATCTTTTCGCCTCGGTACACCCGCTTGCCAAGCTCGAAACTGTAGGTGGGCAATTCGATCTCCTCGCCGCGCAGCAGGGCCGCGAGGTCGGCGTTAAACTGCTTGAGGTCAAGGGCGTAGAGCGACTCGTAGTCGTAGTCGCCGTCGGCGTCGCGGGGTGTCTTCTCGCGGTCGACAAAGTAGTTGTCGAGCGATATAATCTTGGGCGACAGCAGGTTGGTCATCAGGTAGATGCCCAGGCGCTTGGTGGTGGTGGTTTTGCCCGACGACGAGGGTCCGGCGATGAGCACTATGCGTGCGCCTCCTTGGCGGTAGCGCTCGGTGATCTCGTCGGCGATGGCCGCTATCTTCTTGTCGTGCAGCGCCTCGGCCACATTTATCAGTTCGGCCGAGCGGTTGAGGTCCACGGCATGGTTGAGCTGCCCCACATTGCGCAGGCCCAGCACATCGTTGAAGTGCAGATAGTCGAGATAAGCCTCGTACATCTTCTCCTGGGGGAATGGCACGGCCGGGCGCTGCGGATCGTTGCGGTCGAAGGCCATGAGCAGGAATCCCTCCTTGTAGGGCACGAGGTCAAACACCGAGGTGTGGCCTGTGGTGGGCGCCAGCGCGCCGTAGAAGCTGTCTACCACGCCGTCGAGGCGGTAGTAGGTGGTATATAGCTCGTGGATGCTCTCCAGGAGCTGCACCTTGTCGTTGAGCCCCTCCTCGCGGAAGCGCTCAATGATGTCGGATGTGAGGCGCTCCTTGCGCTCGAAGGGGAGATTGCGGTCCACAAGCTCGCGCATCGCCTCGTGGAGCGCAGCGGTGACTGCCGGCATCTCGGAGGGGGGCAGAGGGGTGCTCGCGCGGAAAAGGCGGCAGTAATATCCTCCCCCTATCGAGTGCTCTATGCGCAGGCGCATGCCGGGATAGCGGTGAGCCACAGCCACATAGAGCATCATGCAGAGCGAGCGCACGTACACCCGGTGGCCCGGCGCCGAGGTGGCGGGGAGAAATTCCACCTGTTTCGGGGCGAAAACCTGAAAGTGGAGCGGCTCGTTCTTGTTGTTGACATAGGCGCAGATGGGCCGTAGGTCGCCCAGGCGGTCTTTGAGCCGCGCGGCAAGCTCGAGGAGGGTCTCACCTCCGGCTATAGAGATATATTCGTGCAAATTCTTGCAGTAGATTTTCATGGTGGAGCTCATGGCTGTATATCTTTTTAAGTGAAATTTTGGTTTATAGAGCGATTATTTGCCGATAAGCTGCTTGAAGCGCTCTTTTTTCATGTGTCCTTCGCGCCATCGGGTGGTCGCCTCGAGGGCTTCGGCCACTACGGTCTGCTCATCCTCGCCGGCAGCGCGGGCGTAGGCCCGGGCGAGGCGTTCGATCCACCCCATGTCCCAGGAGATGGATTTGAACATCTGCATCAGTTTGTGGCGGTCGGTCACGCCGAAGTCCATGCGGTTGAGATCGACGTAGTAGAACCGGTATCCCCCCTGAGGAAGGCGCTCCACGAGGATGTTGCCCGGGGAGAAGTCGTGAAACCACACTCCGGCTCGGTGGAGGCGCACCATCTCGGCTCCGAGGGCCTCGGTGAGGGCTTCGAAGTCGTCCCACCCCTCGCATCCGCGGATATTGGGGTAGGGGAGCTGGCGGCAGAAGTAGTAGCTGCGGGTCATTTTGATCCAGGCACCCGCCCAGGGGCCGGTGTGCACCTCGCTGTAGGCTATCGGTTCGGGGGTAAAGAATCCCTCCTCTATCAGCCGCCGGGCGTTGAGATACGACCGCTCGGCCTTGCTCTTGCGGAAACTGCGATAGACATATCCGTTGGGGAAGGGCGGCACGCGGAAGGCCTTGACATTGACCGGCACCGTCAGGTCGTTGCGCCTCGGCTCGGCGCCACTGCTGCGCTGCTCCTCGGCGGGGTCGCCTGGGAGGATGTAGAAGAGGGTGTTGCGGCGCCCTTTGTAGACGGTAGTGGCGCCGGGAGGCATCCCCCCCTCGGTGACGGCGCGCACCATCGGCCCGGCATCGGGGTGCGTGGGGGCAATCATTATTCGTTGTCTCTGTGCCATGGCTTAGATGAGGTTGGGTATCAGAATGTTATGTGCGCCGACACGCCGTATCCCCCGGCCGAGGCGAAGGGGGAGGCCATCCATCGTATCTGATGCGACGTCTGCGCCGTCTCCGGGGCTATGCGCTGCAGCAGCACGTCGCGGTGCATGCGGGTGCGCTTGCGGAAGATCTTGGGATAGAGCCAGTAGGCGAAGGTGGTGCTGAGATATCCCAGGGCAGCGCCGCCGACGACATCGTTCACCCAGTGGCGGTCGTTGTGGATGCGCATATACGCCACTCCGAGGCCCACGAGGTAGCCCGACATCGCCACCCACTTGTTCTTGTCCCAGTATTCGCGGCGCAGATACTCGGCGCCCATGAAGGTGGTGCCTGTGTGGCCCGAGGGGAAGGAGTTGCGGGCGTTGGAGTCGGGGCGCTTCTCGCGCACGGTGCTTTTGAGCGCTATGTTGGCCACTCCGAAGGTGGCATAGCTCATGGCCAGCAGTATGGTGCGGTCGAGCAGGTCGTGCTGGCCTTTGTATCCGGCAAACTGCATGACATACGAGGCCACCATGGGGGAGTACTGCAGCCAGTTGTCCACCGGCGTCTTGTCCTTGCCGTGGTGGGAGATGGTGTTTTGCATCACCTCCCTCCATGTGCGCAGCATAGGCACTTTGGCGAATAGCGCCGCCACGGTGATTATACCCGCCGGGATGATAAACTCGCCGGGCTTAACGTTGTGGCTGGTGTCGCCCAGGCGCTTGAGCTGATCTCCCACGCTGCCGCACGAGGCGATGGCGGCATAGTCGGACGTGGTGAGCACTGTGGTGCTGTCGCCGGCAAGGCGCTCTATCACCACGCTTTCATCGCCGTAGATGTCGTTGGGAGCGGGTACGGTCTCCCCCTGTATGATCACTATGGTATCGGGCTGCTCGGCCACCGACGCTGCGGGGGCGCCGGGCATCACGGCCTGCATCACCATGTACCGCAGAAGTACTATTATGAGGGTTATAATCTGGCGCATTTTTCTATGGGGCGGCCGATGGTGTCGACCGGTTGTTCATGCAATTTTGCTAATCTTAATGTTCTTTTTGTCTTATTAGTATGCGCAAATTTACTCATTTATTTCCGGTTAACTTACGTTTTAAGTAATTTTGCATATTAAAATCCCCACACGCCATGCTTTACCTGCGATATTTTCTTGCGGCAGTTGCCGTTTTTCTGATTGTCCCCCTCCTCTACCGCCTCCTGTCGAAGGGCCTTTCGGCCAGTGCGCGCGGCCAGCAGCTCTCGCGCTACGCCATCGGAGCCCTCATAGCGGTGCTCCCGCTTGCCATAGCGGGCGAGGTGGTGTGGAATCTCAATCTGACGCTCATAGCGGCGGTGTCGGCGTTGTGGATGCTCACCTATCCGGTGTTTGATTTTGTGGTCAACCGGCATCGGCTCTCGGAGATCGACAACCGCATGGACTTCGCCTCGGGGCTCTATCTTTTCGGCTTCCTCACCGGTGCCTATCTGTCGCTCATCAGCCTTTTCCCGTCGTGGCATGTGATAGTGTCTACTACGCTGGCGGCGGTGGAGATGCCTGTAATCATCATGGTGATTTTTCAGATGGCCTATTTCGCCGTCTACCACTCGTCGGTCGATCACGACGGGCTCAAACTGGTGCTCGACACCGATGCCAACGAGGTGCTGGAGTTTCTCCGCAGCTTCTCGCCCTGGATCATGATTCCCGGGCTCGTGGGGATAATCCTTTTCATCATGGCATGGTTCTGGTGGAATCTCACCGACACCCTTCCGGTGGGCGACGGCCTCGTGTGGGGCCGCAAACTGGGTCTGGTGGTCTACACCGTGGGTGTAGGGATGCTGCTCTTCCGCGGCGAGCGCTCGGCTTTCCGCCGCTCGGGGCTGCCGAGGCTCTACTACGAAGACCGCGCCTACGACCGCGAATGTGCCGGCTACACCTCGGCATGCCGCACACGCCTGGAGGCGCTCGACGCCACATCACCCATGTTCGCCGCCGACCGCAAGCCCGCAGGGCGCACCTACATACTGGTGATAGGGGAGTCGGCCTCGCGCGAATACATGGAGGTTTTCACCCCCACCGAGGCCAATGCCGGCACCACTCCACGGCTCTCGGCCATGGTAGGGGAGGGGAGTGCTCTGATCTTCCCGAATGCCTACTCGTGCCACTTCCAGACGGTGCCCACCCTCACCCGCGCCCTCACGGAGTTTTCGCAGTATGCTCCCGGCAATTTCCGCGACGCGGTGTCGGTGGTAGACCTCGCCCGCAAGCTCGGCATGAAGGTCTACTGGTTTTCCAACCAGGGCCACATCGGGGCCAACGACACGGCGGTGACGCTCATCGCCGAGACCGCCGACCGCGCCGCCTGGACCTCGCAGTCGATCACCAGTCGCAATTTCGACGGCGAACTGGTGAAATTTCTCGAGGAGGTGGACCCCGAGGCCGACAAACTGATAGTGTTTCATCTCATCGGGTCGCATTTCACCTATTCCAACCGCTATCCCGCCGATGCCGCCTACTTCAAGGCCGAGGAGGGGGCCGACGGATATGTGGCCGCCTACCGCAACTCCATCCGCTACACCGACCGCGTGCTGTCGGAGATCTACGACTACGCCGAGCGGCATCTCAATCTGCAGTTCATGGTCTACTGCTCTGACCATGCCGACATCCCCGACCGCCGGCGCACTCCGGTGTTCGACGATTTCGGCAAACTGCGCATCCCGTTGGCGCTGGTCACCACGCCGGCCTACCGCGCGGAGGCTTCCGGGGTGCTCGCTTCGCTCGAGGCCAACCGCCGGCGCCCCTTCTCCAACGATCTTCTCTTCAATCTGCTCGGCGGACTGTGGGTTGTCACTTCCTCCCATCTCCCCGCCGACCTCAATCTCTGCTCGCCCGACTATCGCCTCACCCCGAAGGACACGCGTCTGCTGCTATCTACGCTCACCGTCGATGCCGACCCGCATTTCCGCGCCGACTGACGCCCGGAGGGTGCGAAATCGCGGGCAGCTGCCCGAAGAATTTTCAAATTTTCAATTCTCGGAGGCTTAAACCGGCCGCTGCGTCGGCGCAAGGCGCTGGTAATAAGCATTGTATGCTTCTTTTTGATTTTGGTGCCCTAAAAAGCCAAAAAAATCATTAATTTTGTGACTGTCGAACCATCCCCCTGTTTTCTGCCGTGGTACTTAATTATATCTGGATTGCTTTCTTCATTGTGGCCTTCGTCATGGCGCTGGTGCGCACCTTTGTGTGGGGCGACCTTCAGGTGTGGTCGGAGATCATGAGCGCATCGTTCACCTCGGCGGCCACCGCCTTCGAGATTGCGCTCGGACTGACCGGCATCCTCTCGCTGTGGCTCGGACTGATGAAGATCGGCGAACGCGCAGGGGTGATCAACTTTTTCGGGCGGCTGGTGTCGCCGCTGTTCACGCGCCTTTTCCCCGGAGTGCCCAAGGGACATCCGGCCATGGGGTCGATCTTCATGAATGTCTCGGCCAATATGCTCGGGCTCGACAACGCCGCCACGCCGCTGGGCCTGAAAGCCATGCAGGAGCTGCAGACCCTCAACAAGCAGAAAGATACGGCCACCGACGCCATGATCATGTTTCTCATCCTCAATGCCTCGGGGCTCTGCTTCATCCCCATCAGCATCATGATGTATCGCGCACAGGCCGGCGCCGCCAATCCCACCGACATCTTCCTCCCCATCCTGCTCGCCACCTTCGTGTCGACCCTCGTGGGGATCGTGGCGCTCTGCATCAAGCAGCGCATACGCCTCAACGACCCCGTATTGTTGGCATGGCTCGGCGGCATGGGCGCTGTTATAGCGCTGATAGTGTGGGTATTCTCGGGGATGGATGGCGACCGCGTGGAGCGCTATTCGGGATTCATTGCCAACTTCCTGCTCTTCGGGGTCATCATCATGTTTATCCTCGCCGGGCTGCGCAAGCGGGTCAACATGTACGAGAGTTTCATCGAGGGTGCCCGTGAGGGATTTCACACCGCGGTGACCATCATCCCCTATCTTGTGGCCATCCTGGTGGCGATAGCCATGTTTCGCGCCTCCGGGGCGATGGACTACGTGACGCAGGCCACCAGCTCGTTTGTCGGTTTCTTAGGCCTTGACACCGAGTGGGTGGAGGCTCTCCCCACTGCGCTCATGAAACCGCTCAGCGGCAGCGGCTCGCGCGGCATGATGATCGACCTGATGACGGCCCACGGCGCCGACGCCTTTGTGAGCCGTGTGAGTGCCGCCATCCAGGGGAGCACCGACACCATGTTCTACGTCCTGGCCGTGTACTTCGGATCGGTAGGGATCCGCAAGACCCGCTACGCCGTCGGCTACGCCCTCTTAGCCGACATCTCCGGCTCCATCGCCGGCATCCTCGCCGCCTACATCTTCTTCGCCTGATCCCGGGCCCTCCGGGGCCCCTTTTCCCCTCTTTCCCGCCTGTTCAGTTATCACGCGAGCTCGCGTGATCACCCAACAGCCGTCCGCCCCAAAAAGCCTTTTTAGCTTTGCTGCGCGGGGCGGGGTGATGTGGTGCGATTCTCTTTTGTTGGCTTGTGAAAAAATGCTTACCTTTGTATGGCTTGCAGTGCGGCTTGTCGCGGTGCGGCCGATGTTGCTATTTTTGAGGATTATGGAAGACAGATTTCAATGGCTGTGCCGCAATGTGGAGCTGCCTCAGCTCGATTTTTCGCGGCTGGAGCGCTGGCTCGAGGCTGTGGCCCGTAGCTACGGGCGCATGGTGGGCACGCTGTCATATATGTTCTGCGACGATGAGGAGATACTGCGCGTCAACCGCGAGTTTCTCTCTCACGACTATTACACCGACATCATCACTTTCGACGACTGCCGGGGACGCCTGCTGCGGGGCGATATGGTGATCTCGCTCGATACCGTGCGCTCCAATGCCGAGCTGCAGGGCACCACATACAACGCCGAACTGCTGCGTGTCATCGTGCACGGGGTGCTGCATCTCTGCGGCATCAACGACAAGGGTCCGGGGGAGCGCGAGATCATGGAAGCTGCCGAAAACAAGGCTTTGAAACTGTTGGATAGCACATTATGAAATTCGACTACGATGTGATAGTGGTAGGCGCCGGTCATGCCGGCTGCGAGGCTGCCGCCGCTGCCGCCAGGGCAGGGGCGAGCACGTTGCTTATCACTATGGATCTCAACAAGATAGCTCAGATGAGCTGCAATCCGGCCGTTGGCGGTATAGCTAAAGGGCAGATTGTCAGAGAGATAGATGCGCTCGGGGGATACATGGGTATCGTCACCGACCGCACCGCCATACAATTTCGCATGCTCAACCGCTCGAAGGGTCCGGCCATGTGGAGCCCCCGCGCGCAGAGCGACCGCATGCGGTTTTCGGCCCTGTGGCGCTCCATTCTGGAGAATATCCCCGGGCTGTCGATGTGGCAGGACAGTGTGACCTCTCTGCTCATCGAAACGAACGACTGCGAGAAATGTCCCTCAGAGCTCGAAAGGGTAGGGGAGTGGAGCAAACCCCTCCCCGATGGATCTTTGCGTGTGACGGGTGTAAAAACGCTGTTAGGAGCCGAGTTTCATGCGCGCACGGTGGTGCTCACCAATGGCACCTTCCTCAACGGCCTGATGCACGTGGGGCGCACCATGTTTGAGGGGGGGCGTATCTCCGAACCCGCTTCCCACGGGCTCACCGAGCAGCTCCGCGCTCTCGGATTTCGCGCCGACCGCATGAAGACCGGCACACCCGTGCGCATCGACGGACGTTCGGTGCACTGGGACCTCACCGTGCCGCAGGATCTCGAGGAGGATTTCCATCATTTCTCCTATCTCCCCTCGGTGCACCGCGAGCTGCGGCAGCGCCGCTGCTTCACGGTCTACACCAATACCCGCACCCACGACATACTGCGCGAGGGCCTGCCCGACTCGCCCCTCTACAACGGCCAGATCCGCAGCATCGGTCCGCGCTATTGCCCCTCGATCGAAACCAAAATAGTCACCTTCGCCGACAAGACCGAGCATCAGCTTTTCCTCGAGCCGGAGGGGGAGACCACTCAGGAATACTACCTCAACGGCTTCTCGTCGTCGCTGCCGATGCACATCCAGCTTGAGGCGCTCCGCACCATCCCGGCGCTTGCCGACGTGCAGATCTACCGCCCCGGCTACGCCATAGAATACGACTTTTTCGACCCCACGCAGCTGCGCCACACGCTTGAAACCAAGCGTGTCAGCGGTCTCTTTTTCGCCGGCCAGATCAATGGCACCACGGGCTACGAGGAGGCAGCCGGGCAGGGGTTGGTGGCGGGTGCCAATGCGGCATTTGCATCCCTCGGGTCGGACCGCTCGCTGGTGTTGGGGCGCGACGAAGCCTACATCGGAGTGCTCATCGACGACCTTGTCACCAAGGGTGTCGACGAACCCTACCGCATGTTCACCTCGCGTGCCGAATACCGCATCCTGCTCCGCCAGGACGATGCCGACATGCGCCTCACGCCCCGCGCCCACGCTCTGGGACTGTGCGACGACGAGCGCTACCGCCTCATGGAGGAGAAACGCACGCTGCGCGACGATCTCATCGCCTTCATCGAGGGGTACGCCGTGAAGGCTGTCGACATCAACCGCGCCTTTGCCGAGGTCAACGCCGAACTGGGATGGACCGGTACGCCGTTCGAACTGCTACCGGTGCGCGAGGGATGCCGCCTGAAGGCGTTGCTGCTGCGTCCGCAGTTGTCGCTCTCGCTGCTGGCACGGATGTTTCCGGTTGTGGCCGAGCGGCTGGAGCGCCTCCCCGACGACCGCCGCATGGAGATAGCCGAGGCTGCGGAGATCCTCCTGAAATACGAGGGATACATCAAGCGCGAGGACCTTATCGCCGACAAGATCCGACGCCTGGAGCAGATCAAACTTGGCGACCGGTTCGACTACACCACCATCCAGTCAATCTCCACCGAGGCGCGGCAGAAACTGCAGCGCATCCGGCCTGCCACGGTGGCGCAGGCATCGCGCATCCCCGGGGTATCGCCCGCCGATATCAACATCCTGCTGCTCCTTTGCGGCAGATGACGGAAATGTGGAAAGTGTTTCACGTGGAACAATGACAATTTCCCCTCCTTCAACTTTTTAGAGACTCAGATCAAAAAATAAAAATCAAAAACAAACAATACAAATCACAAATCATGGAATACATCAAATCAAAGGTGCGCGATGTGCAGGATTTCCCCCAGAAGGGTATCCTCTTCAAGGATCTCACCACAGCCTTCAAGGATCCCCGCGCACTCCACATCATCGGATGGGATCTGTCGCAGCTCTATCGCGACAAAGGGGTCACCAAGGTGGTAGGCATCGAGAGCCGCGGATTTATCGGCGGCTCTATCCTTGCCTTTGAACTCGGAGCCGGTTTCGTGCCCGTGCGCAAGCCCGGCAAACTGCCCGCCGACACCCTCCAGGCATCCTACGAGAAGGAGTATGGCACCGACACCATCGAAATCCACCGCGATGCCATCACCGAGGACGATATCGTGGTGCTCCACGACGATGTGCTCGCTACCGGCGGCACCATGGCTGCAGCCTACGAACTGGTGAAGCGCATGCATCCCAAAAAGATCTACGTCAACTTCATCATCGAGCTCACCGCCCTCAACGGTCGCGCCAACCTCCCCGCCGATGTAGAGGTGACCTCCCTCCTCAAATACTGATCGCATCATCTTCTCTCCTTGCATCGTATCTCCCCTCAGAGATTATCTGATTGCATCGCATCTCGCCTTGCATCGTATCTCTTCAGAGATTAACTGCATCAATTTTTTGATTTCCCCCATATCGCAGCGCCGAAGTATCACGCCCCGGCGCTGCGTTGCTTATTTCTCTAATCCACACTGTTTTCCATCCTTTTTCGCCCCTTTTTGCCCATTTTTCAGGGGCATTTTCCTTCCTTTCCCCGGCGCGGCATCGTTTTAGCGGATTCTCCGCGTTAATGAGTGTTAACATGCGCCGCCGCGTCTTATCGCATTGAAATTATCATTAACTTTGCAGCCGACTTCAGGTGAGCGACGATGCTCATAAAAGGGAACGGGGTGAGAATCCCCGACAGTCCCGCTGCTGTAAGTCTCCTTTGTGCGCCGGCACCCTGCCGCGCACATGTCACACTCCTGTCGGGGCGCCGATGTCCCGGTCACTGGAGGCCGCCAAAGGCCTCCGGGAAGGCAAGGAGAAGCGATGAATCCGGGAGATAAGTCAGAATACCTGCCTGAGGCCGCTGAGGCGATGCCGCCACCGCGTGCGTGTCCCCTCTCATGTCAGTTGGTCTTCGAGGATTGAGACTACGGACCCCAGCAATGGCGCAGCCTTCTCCGGCGATGCGTCACGGCCCGTTTGAAAATCATAAACCCGAACTTACTTTCATGGAGGGAAATCAACACTCACGTGCGGTTTCCCTCCTTTGCTTTTTGCGCCGATTTTTAATCTTAAACACGGAATATATGAAGAAATTCTTTACTCTTTTTGCAGTCGCTGCATGTGCCGCCGCAGTGCCGGCCATGGCAGCCGATGAGCTCACGCTGACGCTCGACTGGGATAATGACGACAACCGCAATATCCCCGTCTACGAGGTCGGGCAGACGGTCACCATCGTGTCGCACGCAGAGGGTGGCGAAGCCCCCTACACCTATCGCTGGGTCGACGGCAAGGGGCACGAAGTTGGCACCGCCGCTACTCTTGAGATCACCGCTTCGCTCCCCGAGAGCTACCGCCTTTTCGTCACTTCGGCCGACGGTCAGACGGCCACCGACAAGGCCAATCTCTTCGTCAATGTGCCCGAGGTGAAAGTGGCCGGATTCGATGACCTGACCCTCGCTCCCGAGAGCCACTATGCCGGCGACGACCTCGCCGAGACCACCGCTTTCGACGCCATCTTCAGCGGTTCGATGCAATTTACCAACAGCTACATGCCCGAGTACAGCTACTGGTGCGGATACTCCGTGGCCAACGAGACGGAGACCACTTTCGACACCTCCAAGGGTTTCGCTGACCAGTATCGCAACGCTGTAGGCGGAGGCGCTGTCAACACCGCCAACTACGGTGTCTCCTTCATGGACTATGCCGACACCCGCATCTACGTCACCCACAATCCCGAGGGCCTTGAGGTGCCCGGCATGTACGTCACCAACTCCGCGTATCTGCTCAATTCGGCCGTCAACGGCGACAGCTACTGCCCCGCTTTCACCCACGCCAACAACGACTATTACAAACTCATCATCGAAGGCCTCAACGAGGAAAATGAAGTCACCGGCAAGGTGGAGGTGATGCTCGTCGACTACTCCGCCGAGACCCCGATGATTGTCTCCGACTGGCGCTATGTCGACCTCACCCCGCTGGGCAAAGTGTGCCGTCTGCGCCTGGGCCGTGAAAGCTCGCAGCAGGCCATGGCTCCCGCCTACGTCTGCATCGACGAGGTCGGCGCCAAGGCCGATGCCGGCAGCGTCAGCGCCGTCGACGCTCAGTCGTCGCTCCGCCTCGCCGCTCAGGCCG
>ERZ779852.2245-NODE-2245-length-16205-cov-54.689288_pt1 | contig 16205 bp, 8 predicted proteins | sample MGYA00511559_ERZ779852 | MGnify/ENA primary metagenome ERZ779852 (study PRJEB29588, sample SAMEA2157977) | human gut metagenome | biome: human gut; feature: human-associated habitat; material: faeces | place: Denmark | collected 2008/2010 ...
CGGCGAAGTTGTAGTCGTTGGTTATGGTCAGCAGAAGAAGGCTTCTGTCGTAGGTTCTATCACCCAGACTACTGGTGAGGTTTTGGAACGTGCAGCTGGTGTCAGCGACGTTGGTTCAGCCTTGACAGGTAACCTCCCTGGAGTTGTTACAATCCAAGGCAATGGTATGCCTGGTGAGGAGGAACCTCAGATTATCATCCGTGGTTCTAGTTCATGGAACAATTCCGACCCTCTCGTTCTCGTTGATGGTATTGAACGTCCTCTGAGCAGCGTGGACATCTCTTCTGTGGAGAGCATCTCTGTACTGAAGGATGCTTCTGCTACTGCAGTCTATGGTGTGAAGGGTGCCAATGGTGTCATCTTGGTTACCACCAAGCGTGGTCAGGAAGGCAAGGCTAAGATTGATGTTGGTTTCAATGCTACGTTGAAAGCTCCTTCTAAGTTGCCTAACAAGTACGATTCTTATGATGCGTTGATGCTTCGCAACCAAGTGATAGAGCGTGAACTGGGCATTTATCCTGAAGGTGTTTCATATCTTCGTCCTCAGTCTTTTATAGACAACTATCGAAACCAGACTACGCAGGAGCAGCGTGAACGTTATGCCAATGTGGATTGGCAGGATGCACTTTTCAAAAAGTCTGCTGTGTCCTATAATGCCAACGTGAACGTGAGTGGTGGTACAAAATTCGTTAAGTACTTCGCTTCTGCTGATTTCGTGCATGAGGGTGACCTCTTCCGTGAGTATGACAATGGTCGTAACTACAACTCTGGCTATGGATACAATCGTATCAATGTTCGTAGTAACTTGGACTTTGCCATCACAAGTAGCACTACTTTGAAGGTAAATGTGGCTGGTAGCAATGGCGTAAGAAAAGCTCCTTGGAGTAACATGAGCAATAGTGAGTGGCAGATTGGTCAGCAGTGGGCTGGTGCTTATAACATCGCCCCAGATGTGTTCTTGCCACAATATTCTGACGGCACATGGGGATCCTATCCAGCTGCTTCCAATGTAAGTAACTCTGCACAGAATCTTGCTATCGGTGGTACAGCACAGGCTACAACCACTCGTATCAATACAGACTTTACCCTTGAGCAGAAATTGGATTTCATAACCAAAGGCTTAAATTTCCGTGGTACTATCTCTTGGGATAATGTTTTTGTTGAGACAGGACGAGGTATCAATGACTTGAATAATGAAGCCCAGACTAAGTATATTGATCCTGAAACAGGTCAGGTTACTTATGGTAAAGAACTTGAAGGAAATAATAAGTTTGATTGGCAGCAAGGTGTGAACTGGTCAACGGAAGGTGGTTCTGTAGATAATAACCAGACTGTTCGCAACCTCTACTATCAGTTGCAGCTCAACTGGGCTCGCAAGTTTGGACAGCATGATGTATCAGCCATGGGATTGTTCTCACGTCAGGAGAATGCACGTGGTAGTGTGATGCCAACTTACCGTGAGGACTGGGCGTTCCGTGCTACCTATAGCTATGCAGGTCGTTATAACATCGAGTATAATGGTGCCTATAACGGATCAGAAAAGTTCAGCAAGGACAATCGTTTTGCCTTCTTCAATTCAGGTGCTATCGGATGGACCATCACTGAGGAAAACTTCATGAAGTCTCTTCGTGACAATCACATCATCGATATGTTGAAGTTCCGTGCTTCCTATGGTGAGATTGGTGATGACAACATTGGTGACCCATTTGATTCTAGTCGTCGCTGGTTGTATATGAGTCAATGGGCGTATGGCGGCAAGACTATGATGGGTCTCGACCATACAGAGAGCATCTATACATGGTATCGACAGAACACTCTTGGAAATGATAATGTGAAATGGGAAACAGTTAAGAAAACCAACTTCGGTATTGATTATGGTTTCTTGGGAGGCTTGATTACTGGTTCTTTGGATTTCTTCTGTGATCGTCGTAATGACATCTTGATTTTCGGCTCTAACCGTTCTGTTCCTTCTTATTTCGGAACTACAGCACCTACTATTAATAAAGGTAAGGTTCGTACCAGTGGTTACGAGTGGGAATTGAAACTTAATAAGGTGTTTGCTAATGGCTTGCGACTCTGGGGTAATTTCAATATGACCCATGCCAAGAATAAGGTGATTTTGAAGGATGATGCCATCTTTACTCCAAATTATCAAAAGGAGGCAGGATTTGCCATGAATCAGTATCACTCTTATATAGATAAGGGCTTTATCAATAATATTGATGATTTGATTGGTTCTCCGGCGCACGACTCCAATGACAATCACCGTTTGGTTGGTGACTATTACATTGTTGATTTCAATGGTGATGGTGTTGTTGATAGCAGGGACTCGGCTCCTGTAGGTTATAGCAGTAGTCCGCAGAACACCTATAATGCTACTATTGGTTTCGAATGGAAAGGGTTCTCAGCTTTCGCTCAGTTCTATGGAGTAACTAATGTGACCCGTGACGTATCATTGACAAGCTTTGGTAATATGCTTGATAATGTTTATGATACTGGTACTTGGTGGAATAAGAATCAAAGCAATCCAGAATGTATCCTTCCTCGTTGGGGTGCCACTGCTTCAAGTTACACCTATGGTACACAGTTTATGTATGATGGCTCTTACATTCGTTTGAAGAATGTCGAGATTGCTTATACCTGGACCAAGGGTTGGATTAAGGCATTAGGCGTAAACTACCTCAAGATTTACTTGAATGGTAATAACCTCTGGCTCTGGACTCGTATGCCTGATGACCGTGAGGCAAACCTCGGTGGTGGTGGCTGGTTGGGAGCATACCCTACGGTTCGCCGCTTCAACTTAGGTGTTAAATTCTCATTGTAATTATTAAAAAAAATATTCAGATGAAAAATAAGATAAAGACATTATTGTTGACGGGATGCGTCTCGCTGGCTCTCGGTACTTCGCTGAGTTCTTGTCAAGACTACTTGGACAAGGAGTCAGACTCAACAGTTTCTGCAGACGATGCCTTTGCCAATTTCCGTAATTTCCAAGGTTTCGTTGAGGAAATATACAACTGTATCCCTGATAAAGAGAAATGTAACTATTGTCCTTCATGGAACTGGGGTGATGATGAAATCTTCAATCCTGAGGCTGATGATAGAATGACCCATCAGGTTGATTTAGGTAACTTCCGTGCATGGGAATCTACTGGTAACTGGCTAAAACGTGATGGTTCTTCTACTTCCACAGATAAGTTCGCACACGGTATTTGGAACCATGCGTGGTATTGCATCAGAAAATGTAATCTCGGTTTACAGAATATCGACAAGTTTGTGACTGGAAGTGCTGAAGAGAAAAAACTGATAGAGGGTCAGCTCTATTTCTTCCGTGCATGGTGGCATGAGGAAATGATGGAGTATTTTGGTGGTATGCCTTATGTGGATACTTATCTCGATGCCAATGCCGAGCAGAGATTGCCACGTCTTTCTTATCAGGAATGCGCTGATAGAGCGGCAGCTGATTTCCGCAAGGCTGCCGATTTGTTGCCTATTAATTGGGATAAGACTTCTGCAGGTGCTGCCACACAAGGTAAGAATGATCTTCGCATCAATAAGATCATGGCTCTTGGTTATCTTGGTAAAACCTATCTTTGGGCTGCTAGTCCTTTGATGAAGAATGGTGCGCAGATTGGTGCCAGCAAGAATGGCAAGACTTATGATTATGATCAGGAATATGCTAAGAAGGCAGCTGAGGCTTTTGGTGAACTGCTCTCTCTTGTGGAAGCTGGTCAGACACAATATGCATTGGCAGAGTTTAAGTACTCAGACATCTACAATCATGAGAAATCTGCTGATGCCAATAGCTGTTTTTCTGATATATTCTATACCAAGAAGCAGAACTGGAAAATGCCTGGAACGGTTGAAGCTATCTTCCGTGGTCCATCTCCTGATTCTAATGGCTCTAACTGGAATACCTCTAAGGTCTTTGGCCCTAAGGTACAGAAAGTAGTTGCTCAGGATAATGTCATTCACCAACCTACGGCCAACCTTGTAGAGGCTTATGGAATGGCTAACGGAGAACCAATCTATTTGGTTGAGAATGGTAAGTATGTACCCAATCCAAAGTCTGGTTTCGACCCTGAGCATCCTTTCAAAAATCGTGATCCCCGTTTCTACCACGATATCGTCTTCGATGGTTTTAAGTATTTGAACGGAACACCTGGTCAGTATGCAGATTTACAGTATTGCCAATTATATACGGGTGGTAATATGCGCCCAATAGCAAATGCAAGCCGTACGGGTTATTTCATTCAGAAGTTGGTGCCTCATACTTGTAATGAAGTGGATAAAGATTACGATTTGGGTTCAGCTTTACACTGCTATTTGCCATATATGCGTCTTGCAGACATATACTTGATGTATGCAGAGGCTTGTGCTGCATTCGGTGGTGCTTCTGGCAAGTCTTCAAACTTTGGCAAGACCGCAGAAGATGCAATTAATACACTTCGCGACCGTTGTGGTGCAGGTCATGTTGCTCCAGAATTTGTTGCAGACAACCATAAGTTCATGGATGAGGTCCGTCGTGAGCGTGAGGTAGAACTTTCTTTCGAAGGATTCCGCTTTTGTGACTTGCAGCGTTGGTTGCTTCTGACAGAGGCACCATATAATCAAAAATTCTCACAGGAGTTTGACCGTGTGGAAAGTGCAGACTTCTATACGAAGAATGATCCTAAGGACGCTCGGGTTGCCAATTATCGTAGAAAGTTGATATTGACTCGTAATTTTGGTACCAAGCACTATTGGTTCCCATTGCCAATCAAGGAGACTCAGATCAGTTCAGAGTTTAAACAAAATCCAGGCTGGTAAGGTTTAAAATTATAAATTAGTAATACTAAATGAATAATGATAGTATGAATTCAAGATTCAAATCATATAATTATAAGCTTTTTGTAGCAAGTCTCGTGGCTTTGGCTCCTCTTGGTGCCAATGCCAAGACTGCACAGACAAGCGAATCCGATACAGCCAGTGCCGACAAGGAGATGGTTCAGGTGGCTTACCGAAAGGTAGCCAAGGATGACATCTTGGGCGGTGTGTCTGTAGTCGATGTAGAGAACTTGATGAAGAAGAATTACCATACTTATAGCCTCGACAATATGCAAGGTTATGTAGGTGGTTGGAATGGCAATTCTCTCTGGGGTATGGATGCCGACAACGCTGGTTATCTCGTCTTGGTAGATGGTGTGCCTCGTGAAGCTAACAACGTTCAACCAAGTGAGATTGCACAGATTTCTTTCCTCAAGGGTGCGCAGGCTGTGGTGCTCTATGGTAGCAAGGCTGCCAAGGGTGCTGTAGTCATAACTACCAAGCGTGGTCATAATGACGGCTTGAAGGTCGAGGTGCAGGCTAATGCAGGTTTGAATGTAGCAAAGTCTTATCCTGAGTATCTTAGCAGTGCAGAGTATATGACTCTCTATAACGAGGCTCGTCGTAATGATGGTCTGTCTGAGCTTTATTCTGCTGAGGACATCTATAATCATGGAGCAGGTTTGAACCCTTATCGTTATCCTAATCTCGATTTCTATTCTTCTGATTATCTCAGAAAGATGAACAGCCGTTATGAGGCTACTGCAGAAATCAGCGGTGGTGGTAAGCGAGCTCATTTCTATAGCAATATCAACTATTATCGCCAGGGCGATTATTTCAAGTTTGGTGAGGCTAAGAATAATAATACCCAGCGCTTCAGCGTTCGTGGTAATGTGGATATAGACATTACTGATGATATTAAGGCTTGGGTCAACTCCAGTGCAACCTTCTATGATTCTCATTCTGCAAAGGGTAATTACTGGGAAGCTGCTGCTACTTGGCGTCCTAATTTTCCACAGAATGCAGCTCCTCTTATCTCCACAGATATGATAGCCCCTAATGCGAAGGCTGCTTGGGACTTGATGAGCGTTGCGAAGTTGGTAGATGGCAAATACTTCCTTGCTGGTACTCAGGCAAACTCCTCCAATGTTTTTGCTGATATCTATTCTGCAGGAAGTAGTAAATTTACTAGTCGTCAATTCCAGTTTGATACGGGTATCAATATCAACTTGCACAAGGTGTTGAAGGGCTTGTCTTTCGAGACTCATTTCGCAGTCGACTATGCTACCTCTTATAATACTTCTTTCGATAATAGCTATGCTGTTTATATCCCAACATGGGCTAACATTGATGGCAAGGATATGATTGTCGCATTGAAGAAGGAAGGTGAGGATAAAAAGTCTGGCAACCAGAACATCAGCGGAAGTACAGATAACCAGACCATGTTTTTCTCTGGTCAGTTCAACTACAACAATACTTTCAACAAGGTTCACAATCTGTCGGCAATGTTGATAGCTTCTGGCTTCCAGCAGTCGAAGTCTGGACAGTATCATAAGAACTCTAGTGCCAATCTTGCATTCGATGCTTCTTACAATTATGCCCAGAAGTATTACGCAGATTTTGGATTAGCTGCCATTCACTCTGCCCAGTTGGCTCCAGGTCATCGTGAGGCTCTCTCACCATCACTTTCTTTGGGTTGGAGACTCAAGAATGAGTCTTTCTTGAAGAATTCCAAGGTGGTAGATGACATGATGATTAGTGTATCAGGTAGTATTATCAATGAGGATATTGATATAGCAGTTGGTGACAATCGCTACTATCTCTATCAGAGTATTTGGACTTCTGATTACGGCTATGGATGGTATGATGGATCTAGCGATAAATACACCTATTCAAAAAGAGGTGAGAACAAAGACCTTGATTTTATCAAGCGCAAAGAGTTGTCTCTGAATTTCAAGACATCCCTGTGGCAGAAATTGGTGACATTGGATGCAAGTTTCTTCATCAATTCGATGGAGGGTTATCTCATCTCTTCGCCAACATTCTATCCATCTCATTTGAATACTGGTTATCCAGCGGCTTCGTTTATGCCTGTACTGAATTACAACAATAATCGTAGAGTAGGATTTGATTTCGCAGCCAACTTCAATAAGAAGGTAGGTGATGTGGATCTCTCACTTGGTGTGACAGGTACTTACTATACAACCAAGGCTACCAAACGAGATGAGAACAACGTAGAGCAGTATCAGAACAGACAAGGAAAGGCAGTTGATGGCATTTGGGGTTACAAGAGCGCAGGTCTCTTCCAAAGCGAGGAGGAAATCAAAACTTCTCCAGACCAAAGCTATTTTGGTGGAACAGTTAAACCTGGTGACATCAAGTATGTGGATGTAAATGGTGATAATAAAATTGACCAATACGACCAAGTCTTCTTGGGTAAGGGTGGTTGGTATGGAGCACCATTCACGCTTGGTGTCAATCTTACAGCTAAGTGGAAGAACTTTACCTTCTTCGCTCTTGGTACCGGTAACTTCGGTGCTTGGGGAGTCAAGAATAATTCTTATTGGTGGGTAAAGGGCGATAGCAAATATTCTGCTGTAGTTCGTAACCGATGGACAGAGGAAACCAAAGAGACTGCAACCTATCCTCGTTTGACATCTCTTGATGGTAACAACAACTTCCAGACATCAGACTTCTGGATGTACAAGACGGATGCTTTCCGCTTGGCTAAGGTCCAGATAACTTACGACTTGCCTAGTACTTTGTTCCAAAAGACATGGCTTAAGGCGTTGTCGGCATACGTAAGCGGAGCTAACTTGCTTACCATTTCAGGAGAGCGCGAAGTCTTAGAGATGAACGTTGGGTCTGCGCCTCAGACACGCTATTATAATATAGGTGTGAAGGCAACATTCTAATCATTTTAAAATGTAGAAAGAAATGAAAGTAAAAAATATATTTATATTAGCAGCAATGTCGCTTACTTTGGCTTCTTGCTCAGATCTCTTCGAGCCTGCAGATGAAAACAACCGTGGCTTGGATGAGATTTACAATGAGCCAACATACGCTCAGGGACTATTGGGATATGGTTATGCGATGCTTCCTTACAATACCAAGAGTGTTACTGATATTGCTACAGATGACGCTGTAAGCAATGACTTGACAAATAGCTTTCTCAAGATGGCTACAGGTTCTTGGACTGCTAATAGCGATCCTATGTCTAGATGGGCAAATGGTCGTGCTTGTATCCAATATCTCAATATCTTCCTTCAGGAGGTAGATAAGGTAAACTGGGCAAAGGACGAGAATGCCCGTAAGATGTATTGTGATAGCCGTAAAGGTGAAGCTTATGCTTTGAGAGCTCTCAACTTGTATTATCTTTTGATGAATCATGGTGGATGGACAGCCGATGGCAAACTGCTTGGCGTTCCTAATTTGACAGAACCAGAGACTTCTACTGATGATTTCAACAAGCCACGTAATACATTCCAAGAGTGCTTGGATCAAATCTATAGCGATTTGGACGAGGCTGCCAAGCTTCTCCCTCTTGATTACAATGATTTGACTGATGATAACGATGTTCCTGCCAAGTATAAGGAAATCGGAGTAAAGACCGCAGGAGACTACAACCGTGTGTTTGGTTCCATTATGCGTGGTCGTATCAGCGGTCGTATCGCTGAGGCTATTCGCTCACAGGTATCTTTGCTTGCAGCTAGTCCTGCTTTCTCTGAAGGTACAAACGTGGATTATGCTAAGGCTGCTGACGATGCAGCTACCGTTCTTGACCGTATCAATGGTGTGAATGGATTGTCTGCTACAGGTAATAATTGGTTTATGCAAACCAGGGAAATCGATGCGCTTGGCTCAGGTGCTTGTCCTGCTGAAATTCTTTGGCGTGGCAGTCGTACCAATGGTGCTGATGACTGGGATCTTGGTCTGAACCAAGAGTCTGATAATTTCCCTCCGTCTCTTTATGGTAAGGGTAGAATCAACCCAACTCAGAATCTGGTCGATGCATTCCCTGCTGTAAATGGTTATCCTATCACCGATGATCGTTCTGAGTATGATAAGTTGAATCCTTACAGCAATCGAGATCCTCGTCTTGACCTTTATATCATTCATGATGGTAGTACTTATAAGGGAAAGACCATTCATACAGACATTACGACGGCTAATAACAATGATGGTTTGAATAAGATTTCCAATTCTACTCGTACAGGCTATTACATGAAAAAGCTGTTGCGTGAGGATTGTGATCCTGACCCTAATTCAAAGATTCGTCAGTATCATTATCCTGTGTATATTCGCTATACTGAGATATTCCTCGATTACGCTGAGGCTGCCAACGAGGCTTGGGGACCAAAGGGTAGGGGATCTCACAACTACTCAGCTTACGATGTAATCAAGGCAATCCGTAAGCGTGCCGGAATTGGCGAGGATCCATACTTGGAAGAGTGCGCTGGTGACAAAATTAAAATGCGTGAGTTGATTCGCAACGAGCGTCGTTTGGAACTTTGTTTTGAAAATAAGCGCTTTAGCGACCTTCGCCGTTGGAAAGCTCCTCTAAATGAGGCTGTGCGTGGTATAGAAATCACTTTAGAGGCTGGTGCCCCATTATACAAAGTCATGAAGGTTGAGGATCGCAACTATAAAGATTACATGTATTACGGTCCTATACCACAGAGCGAAATGTTGAAGTGGAGCAACTTGCAACAGAATAAGGGCTGGGAAGTAAAAAATAACGACTAATATTTAAAATGATGAAAACAATGAAGATAAGCAAATATTTGTCCATGGCTGCATTGGGAATCTTGGCTTTTGGCTTTAACTCTTGTGAGAATGGCAACCAAGAATTTCCTGATTATGAGGGCGGTACTACTGTATATTATCCTTATCAGTATATCGAACGTTCTGTAGTTTTAGGCAATGATGAGAATCGCGATAATACGGATGATAACAATCATGTTTTGTATATCGTATCTACAATGGGTGGAGCATATAATGGAAGAAACATCACATTGAATGTAGATGTTGATAATTCATTGTGTGACAATCTGTATTTTGAGGATGGAGTCACTCCTGTAAAGCCAATGCCTAGCAATTATTATACAATTCCTACCAAGACGGTTGCGTATAATGGAAAATTGCAGGGACGTCTTCAGGTTAAGTTGGAGGATGCTTTTTTTGCTGACCCTGATTGTGCAAAGAATACATATGTAATCCCAGTTCGCATCAAGGAAATGGTGGGAGCCGATTCTATTCTTTCGGGTTCTCCTGTCGTTGCAGGTACAACTCCTGTTCGTACTGATGCTTCAGCTTGGTTAATTGCTCCTAAGGATTATATCCTTTATTGCGTTAAGTTTATGAATCCATGGGATGGCTTTTATTTCCGTAGAGGAACTGACAAGATTACAGAGAATGGACAAACTCATGAGGTAAAGCGTGAAGGTGCAACTATTGAAAAGGATGAAGTGAGTCACATTACAACCAAGAGTTTGAAGGAATGTAATTTCGAAGTCTCTGTAAATAAAGCTGACGGCTCTAAGGTCACTTGCAACTTGAAACTTACGTTCGATGATAATGGTAATTGTACCGTTACTTCTGATACAAAGGGCATGACTGCTTCTGGTACAGGTAAGTTTGTAGAAAAGGGAGCAAAGTTGGCTTGGGGTAACAAGGATCGTGACATCCTGACTCTCAATTACAAGGTTGATTTCGGTTCAGGCATTGTTTTGGAAACATCCGATCAGTTTGTTGCCCAGACTCGTGGTAACACCAATGGTATTGTTCAATTCAGTCCTCAGTATATCAGGAAGTAATATTCTTGATAGATAAGTGTCATTCTAATAATTTGATTATTATGAAATTGAAAAATATTAATTTAGGTTTAGGCTTGATGGCTCTCTTGGCTTTGTCTTCTTGTGCTGATGACAAGTTCTCGGAGTACAGAACTGATATGACCAAGAATTTGAAGGAATATCAGTATCTGAATAACTACGAGCCTTTGAAGAAATACGTGGAAGATATGAAAGCTGCCGGCAAGTGCAATGCCCAACTTTAAGTTGGGCATTGCGCTCGAAGCAGCCGAATTCAACAAGCAGGGACTTGTATATTGTCTTGCTGGTAGCAATTTCAATGAGACTGTAGCCGGCAACGCCATGAAGATGGCTTCTTGTGTTGCTGATGATGGTCGCATGAATTTTGATAATGTAAGTGAATATGTTAAGAATGCCACAGATGCAGGTCTTTCGGTTTATGGTCATACCTTGGCTTGGCATGAACAGCAGCCTAACAAGTATCTGAAGCGACTGATTGCAGATAAGGAGTTACCTCCTGCTGAGAATAATCCTGGTCTTATCATTACAAGTGGCGATCCTAAGGCCAATACCTGGGATTATGAAATCTACTATGATTTGGATGAGCCTCTTAAAGCTGGTACAACTTACGAGATTTCACTTAATGTAAGGGGAACTAATCCTGGAACGATTGATTTCTGGCCTGGTAAGAAAGATGGTTCTGATACACAGTATGGAGCAGGTTCATTTACTGTAGCTGAAAGTGCTATTGATAATAGCTTCTCTTTTACGCCGAATGCGGATATTGACCGTATGCGTTTCTGTTTCGGAAAGATTGGCGGTACTCTCTATTTTGATAATTTTGTATTGAAGGAAAAGGGCTCTGACCATAATCTTGTAGTCAACTCTACCTTTGATGAAAATGATATTTCTCACTGGACCAAAGTTTCTTGGGTAGAGGTCAACTATAAGATTGGTAATGTAGCTGGTGCGGGTGCTATAGATATAGAAAATGAAGTTCATAAGCAAACCTATACTGATGGACCTTTCCCATTCTTTGCTATGGGATGTGAACCACCTGTTGTGAATGGTGCTATCCATTTTGTTCCAACAGGAACTTGGTCTCAGTTCTTTGTTATGACAGGTGGCGATAATCTGCTTTCTGAGGGTAATTATGTGGTTTATTTGGATATGACTTCTTCCAAGGATGCTAGTGGAGTAGAATTGACTATGCAGAATGGTTGGGGTGCCAGTGATCAGGCTATTACTGTAAGTGTACCTGTTTCTGCTGGTCGTCATAACGTAAAACTTCAGATGCCTAATATTGCTGGAGGTAATTATGATATTATCTTGAAACCACAGACAGCAGATGCTACTTTGGATGTACATTCTGTTAAGGTTTGTCAGGTCAAAAAATCCAATACTAAACCTTTGACTGATGAGGAAAAGAAGGAAATACTTACTCCTGTTTTGCAGAATTGGATTTACGGCATGATGGCAGCTACCGAGGGCAAGGTGAAGGCTTGGGATGTTGTAAACGAGGCCCTTTGTGGTGACGATAAGGATCACGATGGTTACTACGATCTCCAGTCTGCCACACGTGGTACAGTTTCTCCAGATGATGCCAAGAACAAATTCTACTGGCAGGATTACCTGGGTGACCTTGATTATGTTCGCACTGCTGTAGCTGCAGCTCGCAAGGGCTTTGCTGATGCTGGTGGAAAACCTGAGGAGTTGAAGCTCTTCATCAATGATTATAACCTCGAAACTGCTTACGACCAGAACAAGAAGCTCAAGAGTCTGATTCATTGGATTGAGGAGTGGGAGAAGGACGGCGTTACCAAGATTGATGGTATTGGCAGTCAGATGCACGTTTCATGCTGCATGGATCCTGTTGAGCAGAAAAAAAGAGAGGATGCTTACGTGAACATGCTCAACCTGATGGTTAGTACAGGTAGGTTGGTTCGTATTTCTGAGTTGGATATGGGCTTGGAGGTTCCGAACGTGGATAAGAACAGCAAAGACCCATATATCCAAGTAAAGACTACTGATATGACCGAGGAACAGCACAAGGCAATGCGTGCTTACTACGAGTTTATCGTCAAGAAATATCTTGAGATTGTTCCTAAGGAGCAGCAGTGGGGTATCTGCCAGTGGTGTGCTACTGACAGTCCTGCCAATAGTGGTTGGCGTCCTGGTTTGCCAGTAGGCCTCTGGGATTTGGATTATTATCGCAAGCATACCTATGCAGGTTTTGCTGCAGGCCTTGGTGCTCCAGAATATTGGAAGGAAGCCAAGTAATTACTCTAAAAGACATTAGTTTTAGGTTTATCATACAAAGATTAACCGAAAAAAGATGTTAGTCGTTAAGGTTGGCTGTGTTGTGATGACACGGTCAACCTTTTTGCATTTTTTTAATGATGAAAATATTCTCTTTCTCCTATGTGTCATTCTTGAAAGAGATTGTCTAGTGTGACTTCGCTGTTTACTATACTTGAATGGATGCCATTGGCAACACCAAATGGTGTGACAAAGGTATTTACCAATGATTTTGTGCAATGGGTTCGGTCTCTGAATAATTCCATCCTATTGCGCAGCTTTATCTCATAATCTGCTGAAATTTTGTATTGGGCTTGACTAAATTTCATCTCGCAGAGGTTGATGACTCGGTCGGCACGCTCTATGATGAGATCTATTTGTGCTCCTCTCTGATTCTTGGTTTTGTCAGCCTTGTCAAACCAAATGTAAGCCTCGCTAGCCACGCCACCAATATTCAATGCCTTGCGTATTTGGCTGATATGGAACAAACAGAGTAATTCGAAAGTTAAACCTTGCCATGCCTCAACACTGTGAGAGAGATAATGCTTGCTCCACCATTGCTCATCAAAGGAGTCGATATTGGGCTCTATATACTTTAAATAAAATAAGGTATAAAAGTCTGTCAACTTATATAGGCGGTTTTGCGTCTTCTTGCCATGATATCTGAACTTCATGATGAAGTCACATCTCTCCAGATTCTTTAATATCTGGCACAACTTCTTTCCGTCCAGTTTGGCTGCTTTAGCAATTTCTGCATTTGTCATGCCGCCTTTATGATTAGCCAAGAGCCTGACCACCTTGATGTAATTGTCTGCATGAGTAAATAAGGCTCCATATAATTCGTCAAATTCTTGTCTTAGTGCCCCTCCCTTGTTAAAGCACAGGGCATCAACATTCTGTACAAGGCTAAGACTTGGATCTATTAAACTCAGATAAAAAGGAATGCCTCCAAAGAACATATAGCATTGGGCTATCTGGAAGCGATCCCAAGAGCATCCCCGCGATTTTAGGTATAGTTCTGTCTCATACAAAGTAAATGGGCGTAAATATATCTGGCAAGTGATGCGAGCATGCAGACCTCCTTGGTTTTCTATGAGCTTGTCTACCATCCATGATGTGGCAGAACCGCTAGCGATGAAAACTATATCGCGACGACGGGCTGCCCATCCATTCCAAAAGTTTTCAAATGCTGGGGTGAAGTCGGAACGCAAGGAATCTATCCAAGGCATTTCGTCTACAAAGATTATCTTTTTGCGGTCTTCTGGCAAGGATGACAGATATTCTTCCAAAACATCAAAGGCATCAAACCAATCTGATAATTTGCGAGCTGATGTCTCGCCCATGGCTTGTTTTAATGCTTTGGCAAAACTGCGCAATTGGGTGCGTTGGGGGAGATTGTGTCCTCCAACGAAAGTGAAGTCGTACTTCCGACCAAAGAATTCATCTACTAGATAAGTCTTGCCGACACGTCTTTTACCATAAACGATAACAAGTTCAGAGCGATCTGAGTCTATACAACGTTGAAGCTCTGCCTTTTCTTTATCTCGTCCGATTATTAAATCTGCTTTCATACTTCTAATGTTTTGGTTCGACTGCAAAATTACGATATTTTTCCTTAAAATGTCACGAAAACGCACTTTTTCTCACTTTTTTTTCGAGAAAAAGTGCGTTTTCGTGCCAAAACCTTTCATTTGGCTTCCCAGAGAAGGACGTGATGTATTAGCTCATCTGTATATTTTTCCTCTGTTTTGACCAAACATTTGGGGAATCTGGAATATTTTGGGTAAAAACATTTGGGGAATCTGGAATATTTGTTTATTTGACTTTTCCTGATTTCCTCTTCAAATAGGTTTGATGGTGTATCATTTTCGTTATAATGTTGGCTATCAAACCTATTTGGTACTTCTCACAAAGTATTTGTTATACCACGCAAAGTCTTTTTCAGCCTTTTCTGTTACTTTTGCAAGCGGAAATGAGAAACTTCTCAATTTTATAACTGAATTTATTAACTTAATAACGAATTGTAAAGCTTATGAAAAAGTTATTTACTTTGATTGTAGCAGCTTTCATGGCTGTAAGTGTGAATGCTCAGACAGAGACTCCTCTTGTTTTGGGTGGTGATTGGAATGCAGGTTTTGCCGGCGATGCTGATGTTTATGACTTCACTATTAACAAGCAGTATGGTGCAGCAGAGTTTGCCTGCAATGTCAACTCTGCAGATTATCCTAAGTATATCCTCGAGTTCGAAGAACCGCTTCCTGCCAACTTCCAGGTGAACTATACTTGGAAGACTTCTGCTGATGCAGAAGGCGATGCAACTCCTGCCTACGGAAGAGCTGTGGGTGATGGAGCAACCAAGAAGTTTGAACTTCTTTTCGAGCAGGAGCATCCTTACATCGTGGGCGTAAGCGTACAGCATACCGATGCTGAGGAAGTGAACCTGAAGGTTAAGAAGATGATTTTGGTTGCCGCTGACGGTACTGAAAAGAAAATTAATGCCTCCTTCACCAGTTGGGGTGGTACTGATAACACAGTTGTTTATAAGGGTATAGTTTCTTTCGATAAACAGTACCAGCAGCTTGCTATCAATGGTTTGGCTGGCAAGAGTAATGTTACAGTCAAGGTGAAACTGGCTGAGCCAACCCCAAATGTTCAGATGTGTGTAGATTACGAGGATAATACATCTGAGTGGCCTTCATTCGGAGGCAGCGATGAGATTACTTTCACCACCAAGGAAGGTGTAGCCATCAAGAAAGTGGGTATCCAGTATATCGACCCAGAAAATAATCCAGCAAAGGTTTCTGTGCTCGGTGCCTGGTTGGTTGATACAACTACCGGCATTTCTAAGGTAGAGAATCTGAAGGTTGCTCAGGATGGCAAGTGCTTCAACCTCGCTGGTCAGCAGGTAGCCAAGGGTTACAAGGGCATTGTGATCAAGAATGGTAAAAAGATGGTTATCAAGTAATAGATGAGACGTTTTACAATGCTCGCATCGTACTATATATAATAATGTGTACGATGATGTAGAATCTATATAATATAAATATTAAACAAATGGTATAAAAAATCCCAGAATCGCTCTTCCAAGCAGTTCTGGGATTTATTATGGTGATATTTGTTATCAATATCTCCGCTATTATATTTTTTATGTATTGCTCAGATTCTTAATGATTTCCAAAGGTAGCTGGGTAGCTTTGGAAACCTGTTCGGCAGAAAGTCCCATTGTCAGCAATCGTTGTGCTGTTTCTGTGTTGGCCTCATGCTTGCCTTCTGCTCTACCTTTCTCCA
>ERZ779852.2249-NODE-2249-length-16166-cov-11.775805_pt1 | contig 16166 bp, 10 predicted proteins | sample MGYA00511559_ERZ779852 | MGnify/ENA primary metagenome ERZ779852 (study PRJEB29588, sample SAMEA2157977) | human gut metagenome | biome: human gut; feature: human-associated habitat; material: faeces | place: Denmark | collected 2008/2010 ...
AGTATCATTATCATATATATATATAAATTAATATTGCTATTTTCATCTTTTAAAGCTACTAAATTGTATTTTGTTATTTCTCCATAAAAAGCTAGAACTGATTCTCCTGACAAATCAATAGTCGTTTCTCTATAATTAGTTGGTATTGTAAGACCGTCTTTTTTTCTAACAACAGTATATTCTTTATCATCAATTTTAACATTTATAGGGTTTGGTTCTTCTACAGTTGCTTTTATTACATAAGTTTTAACGTTTCCATTTTCTGCTGTTACTTTTACTTCTAATTTGTTCTCACCATCTACAAGTGTTATTTCACCTATTCCACTTACTGATGCTTTACTATCTTCTGTTTTCGCATTTAACTTAATTTTATAAGTTTCTTTAGGAAGAGTAATTGTATACTCTAATTTATCTTTATTAAATTCAGGTTCTAATTTATAACCTTCTATTTCTAAACTAGATAAATTATTATTTTTACTATATCTAACAGTTGGTGCAGTTGTTTTATTAACTACATTAATACTTTTAGAACCTTTAGAAACATTTTCAGCTACTTCATTCCAAGTATAATATGATGCACTATCTATATATACCTTTGCCGTTCCTACTGCTTTTGCCTTAAATTTAAAAGTATAAGATTTTGATTTTGTACTTCCATCTCCATAACCAACAATTCTTTGCGTTGTATTATCAAGAAGTGTTAATTTTGAAGTATCATAACCTACAACAAAGTTCCATGAACCTAATGCTTCACTTGAAGAAATAGTAACAGTAGTAGTAATTGTGTTTCCTACTGTTACTGAAGAATTAGATTTAACGCTTATACTTGTGGATGCATATGCCTTAACACTAAATATAAATGTCAAAAAGAATGTTAATACTGTAAATAAAATTTTTTTATTTTTCATACTTCCTCCTAATTAATAATTCCTTGTCCTAATATATGTTTTTGAACTTTTAATAAATCCAATATATCAACTTTTCCATCAGAATTAACATCGGCTGCTTTTAAATATTCATCAGACAAATTTGATGAACCAATTATATTTTTTTGAATTTTAAGTAAATCTAATATATCAATAGCACCATTACCATCAGTATCACCATTATATATTATTTTATATGTCTTAGTATCATTATTAATAGTAACAGTTAAAGTGTCACCTGTTTTAAAGCTTTTATCAGATTTTACAATACCCTTACTATCTTTAAATACTATATTTGCACTTGCATTTTTACTTTGAATTTCATTAATCAAATCTGTAGTTTCTTTATTATTTATACCATATATATATGTACCATCATTTTTAACACTTATATCATTTATAATATCTTGTACATTTGTTGAAGCAGCATTTACAAGTGCGAAATTAAATGTATAAGTTCTAGTAGTTCCATTCTCAGCTTTTACAGTTAAAGTTGCAATTTTTGTTTTTGTTAAATCTATAGTTCCTGTACCTGATACTGAGGATTTAGAACTTACTGGAAGACCTGTTATTTTAACGTTCTTAGCATTTGATGGTAAATTTACTGTATATGTATTTTTATCTAAATCAAAAGTTTCTAAGATTTTATCATTTATTGTAACTGTTTTTAAATAATTATTAGGATTACCCTCAGATGGTAAAACTGATATTTCAGAAGGTAAATTATTATAAATAGGTATCTTAAATACAAAACTACCATCTACTGTTTTATTTTTACTATATCCACTATACGTTATAGAAGATTCACTCATTGCACCTGCTATATTAGTCATATATTGAAAACTAGTATTTATTACACCATTTTTTACATTAAATCTTTCTAAATAAATTGTATCTTGTCCAGCTTTTACATATCCATTTGCAATAGTTGAAGCACCGCCTGCAATTGCTTTTGCAGGAGAATTCCAACCCTTATTTACAGCAGTACAAAGACCCAAAATAACTGGATTATCTGATGTATAAGCCCCTATATTATAAAAGTTATAATATCCACCATTATATTCATTATTACCACACTCAAATTTTGTAGTTCCTGATATAGCAGTTGTTGTTTGACCAATTTCTTGAGCAGAACGCGAAGCTAAATGAATTGGACTTACACCAGTCATAGTAGCAGCTGTTATAAAATCAGATGAATAAACAAGTAAGTTAGGATAATTTGTTAATGTTGCCTTAACTGCTTCCAATGTGTGCAATTTACTATCATAAGAAAGTTTTTCAAAAGCAAAAATATTATATTCATTTAAATAGTTTCTTGGATCCATATAATAAGCAACTACTTTAGAGTTGGCAGCATACCAACTACTTCCTTCTTTTACATAAAATTTATCTGTTGTATAATCATATGAACCACCTGCTGTAGAATAATATCCTTGGTACTTACTATTAGTTAAACTTACACCTACAGCTGATTCTTTAGTTACAGCTGTATTAAAATCAACATTTGTATTATATGCTTCAAAACTCCAATTAGGATGATCATTATGCATCTTAATTAAATAAGGATGATAACTACTTGGAAATTTTGAAAGAACGTTATCTTTAAAATTTTGGTCTGTATCTTCTTTAGGAATAATTGTAACCCTATTTGAATATACCCAACCTGTTTTATTATTATATTTTACATAATACCAATTACTTATTTCACTTAATATTGTAATTTTTGAACCTGATGGAATAATTAGAGTTGATGTTGTTGATGTTGAAGGACCTACCCTTAGATTTTTATCTTCAACTACAATAGCTTCTAAATTTTTATTTTTATCATTCATTATTTCTGCATAATCAGAACAAACATAACCTATTTTATTTGAATAACTAATCTTATACCATGCTTTACTGCATCCTGAATTTGAAACCTTTACTTCATCTAGAACTGCAACAACATTTCCATACGACAATGTTGAATAAATATTAGAAGAAGTTGCTGCTTTTTCTCTAAAACGTAAGGCACTAGTAGTAACAACAGCTTGTTTAATATTATTATCATCTGCTTTAACACGTAAAGGAATGATGTTAAACAAAAAACTTAAGCATAATACTATTGAAATTACTTTCTTAATTTTTTTCACATAAATCACTTCCTATCATACAAAATTATTATAACAAATTTCGACATTTTTGTACATATCATATTATCAATAAAGAAAAAAAGTCATATATAATGACTTTTCGTATACAAATTTAATATTGTATTCCCCAAATTACATGATGTTTAGCTTTCTCACCACAACATACACATTTATCATCTATTGGCTGTTCATCTTCTAAGATACATCTTGATTTACATCCTTTAATTTCCTTTATTTTTTCTTCGCATTCTTTATTACCACACCACATTGCATGAATAAAGCCAGGTTGTTTATTTAATATATCTTCAATATCTTTTAAACTATGAGCTTCAAAAGTTAATGAATTTCTTCTTTCAAGTGCTCTATTATACATATCATTTTGTATTCTATCCAATAGTTCTTTTGTATATTTAAGTATATCTGTATCAACTGGAACTGTAATTTTTTCTCTTGTATCACGTCTTACAAAAACTAAATTATTATTAAGTAAATCTCTTTCACCAATTTCAATTCTTATTGGTATACCATTTACTTCTGCTTCTGCGAATTTAAATCCTGCTGATTTTTCACTATCATCTATATAAGCTTCTATATCATTTTCAAGTAATAAATTTTTTATAGATTGTGATTTTTCCATAACCTTTTCAGTCATTTTAATTGGTATAATTACTACTTGCTTTGGTGCGATTTTAGGTGGTAAAACAAGACCATAATCATCACTATGAACCATTATTAATCCACCAATCATACGAGTAGTTGTACCCCAACTTGTTTGATATGGATACTCTTCTTTGTTTTCTTTATTTGTAAATTTTACCCCATAAGCTTCTGAAAATTTTTGACCAAAATAGTGAGAAGTTCCAGCTTGAAGAGCAACACCATTATACATAAGTGCTTCATTAGTTAAAGTATATTCTGCACCAGAAAATTTTTCTTTTTCTGTTTTTTTGCCTTTTATTGATGGAATAGCTAAAACATTATGATGAAAACTATAATAAACATCCATCATTTGTTTAGTTTCTTTTTCTGCTTCCTCACTAGTAGCATGTATAGTATGACCTTCCTGCCATAAAAATTCTCTGCTTCTTAAAAAAGGTCTTGTTTCTTTTTCCCATCTCAATACATTACACCATTGATTATATAATTTTGGTAAATCCCTATAAGATTTAACATGAGTTGAATAGTAATCGCAAAATAAAGTTTCACTAGTTGGTCTAATACATAATCTTTCCTCTAACTTTTTTTCTCCACCTTGTGTTACCCAAGCAACTTCTGGAGCAAAACCATTTACTAGCTCACCTTCTTTTTTAAGTAAATTTTCAGGTATTAATAAAGGCATTTGACAATTTACATGCCCTAATTTTTTAAATTCTTTATCTAATATTGATTGCATTTTTTCCCATATAGCATAACCATTTGGCTCTATAACAATGCAACCCTTTACTGATGAATAATCAGCTAAAGAAGCAGCTCTTACTACATCAGTATACCATGAAGCAAAATCTACATCTCTTTTTGTAATTTTTTTATTTTCCATAACACATTTCCTTTCACAAAAAAAGAATGGTATTAAAGGAACGCAATTATTATCGTCGCGTGGTACCATCCTTTTGTTTTCTTAATTTAAATAACGGTAAGACTAAAAATCAAACCGGACTTTCTTTCGAAGTCAGTTCATAGGTAGGAATATTAATTTTTTATAATTGAGTTCACACTATCCTCAAATCACTTTTATAAAAATAATTAATACTATGTCCTAATCAACACATTTATAAATAAATTATATACTAAATACAATAATTAATCAATTATTTTTAAAGTTTTCATACCAATTTTTTACTTTATCTTTTGCTTTTCCAGCAATTTCTTTTACATCATTTTTTGTTTCATCCCATACATCACTAGCAGAACTTTTTATTTTATCCTTAAAATCTTTTATTTTATTATAGTTTTCTTGTCCTAACTTATCTTTAGCAAAATCTTTAATATTATTAGCACCTTTTTTTATAAGTTCTGAAGCTTTATTATAAGCATTAGAAGTTTTCTCGCTTATTTCTTCTTTATAATTAGGAAATTTTTTCATAATTATATTATCTATTTGGGTTGCTTCATTAAGTAATTCTTGTTTAGCTGCTGTACTTAAATCGTCAAATTTTATTCCTTTAATTTCGCCATCATAAAATATAAAATCAACTAGTGTAATAAAAGCTTGTTTGCAATCTTCTTTTATTTCACTTGCAGTATCACTATTTATAGCTTTACTAATACTATTTTTTAAACTTCCTACTTCATTTAAAACTATATTATCATTATTAGTTAACTCATTTGGCTTTTTTTCTTCAACTTTTTTTGTATCGATTGTAGTCGTTTCTTCTTTTACTTTTTTTTCAGAATAACTAGGTGTTGTAATCTTTGATTCATTTACTATACTACTAGTAGTACTTTCTACTACTTCATTGTTTGGTGTAGATACTTCTGTAATTATTTCACTCGAAGATAAATTATCATCATTTTTAACTGTGTTTTTAGTTGAACATCCTACCAAAACTATACTTGCCATAAAAATACTTATTATTTTAGAATTAATTTTAAAATTTTTCATAATATCACCTTCAGATATATTATACACATATTTTTTATAATTGCAAATTAAAATACAGGTTATAATAACCTGTATTTTTGTAAGCATTTTACTATTAGTTTAAATTATAATAGTTCTTGTTCTAAAACTTCTAATGGTTCATCTTTAAGTAAACCAACTTCTAAATCATAATCAGTTTTCTTATATTTTTTAGCACCTGTTCCTGCTGGTATTAATTTACCAATAATAACATTTTCTTTAAGACCATTTAATTCATCAACTTTTCCATGAATTGCTGCATCTGTTAAAATACGAGTTGTTTCTTGGAATGAAGCAGCTGACAAGAATGAATCTGTCTCAAGAGATGCTTTTGTAATACCTAATAATACTGGGCGACCAGTTGCTGGACGTTTTCCTTCGATTATTAGTTCCTTATTTATATCAGCAAAATGATTTATATTTACTAAAGTACCAGGAAGGAATGTTGTATCTCCACTATTAACAATCTTAATTTTTGAAATCATACGTTTTGCAATAATTTCAACGTGTTTATCAGAAATATCAACACCTTGTGAACCATAAACTTTTTGAATTTCAAGTAAGATATATTGTTGAACAGTAATTGGATCTGTAACAACAAGTAATTCTTTTGGACTAATTGCTCCATGTGTAAGTCTTTGACCTGCAACTACATCGCTATTTAATTCAACAGCAAGTTTAGCACCATAGTTAGAAACATGTTCTTTACTTTCTGCATCATTTGTTATAGTTATAACAAACTTACCACCATCTTCTTCAATCTTAGTAACACGACCAGTAATTTCAGAAATAGTTGCTTTTCCTTTTGGATTACGAGCTTCAAATAATTCTTGAACACGAGGTAAACCTTGAGTAATATCGTCTCCAGCAACACCACCAGAATTGATAGTACGCATTGTAAGTTGGGTACCAGGTTCACCAATTGATTGAGCAGCCATTATACCAACAGCTTCTCCTATTTCAACTATAGAACCAGTTGCTAAATTACGACCATAACATTTTCTACAAACACCATGTTCTGTTTTACAAGTAAGAACAGTTCTAATAGGAACTTTTGTAATTCCAGCAGCAATGATCTTGTCTGCAATTTGTTCAGTAATATATGTATTTCTTTCATACATAACTTCTTTTGTTTCAGGATTGATTATTTTTTTGTTTGTATAACGTCCTACTATACGATTATATAAACTTTCAACAACAGTTCCATCTTTTTCATTAATGAATGCTTCAACTAAAACACCTTGTTCAGTTCCACATTCTTCTTCTTTAACTATTACATCCTGAGCTACATCAACAAGTCTTCTTGTTAAGTAACCAGCATCTGCTGTTTTTAAAGCTGTATCAACTGCACCTTTACGTGCACCATGTGTTGCTAAGAAGAACTCAGATACGTTTGCACCTTCAGTAAATGATGAAGTTATAGGGATTTCTACAGCTTCCCCTGTAGGTTTCATCATAAGCCCACGCATACCTGCCATTTGGTTATAGTTACTCATATTACCACGAGCTCCTGAATCAATCATCATTGAAATTGAATTTTCTTTATGACTCTTAATAAATCCAGCAAGTTCTTCTGCTATACTGTCTTTAGCACTATTCCAAATTGCTACAACTTTTTCATATCTTTCTCTTTCAGTAATTAAACCACGTTGGAATTGTTTATTTACTTTATCAACTAAAGCTTGTGATTCTTCAATTACTTGAGTTTTTGTTTTAGATTCGATTATATCTCCTATACCAATTGATATACCAGATAATGTAGAATATTTAAATCCTAAATCTTTCATTTTATCAAGCATTATAGAAGTTTCAGTTGTTTGATAACGTTTATATATTTGAGCAATTAATTTTGTTAAAGTTTTTTTAGTAAATGGTTTAGTTAATTCCATTGAAGCTATTGCTTCTTTTATATTAACACCATGATTTATGAAATATTTACTTGGAATAATCTTTTCAATATTTTCATCACTACCCTCATTTATATATTGGAAACTATCTGGGAAAATTTCATTGAATAATAATTTTCCAACAGTAGTCACTAAGTATTTATCCATATATATATCAGGGAATACTTTATGTTTAAATGAACTTACAGGTAAAGCTATACGAGTATGAAGTGTAATTTCACGTCTTTCATAAGCCATAATAGCTTCTGAATCGTTTTTAAATACTCTACCTTCTCCATCTAATCCTGCTTCTTCAATAGTAATATAATAGTTACCTAAAATCATATCTTGTCCTGGTGTAACAATAGGTTGACCATCTTTTGGTGATAGGATGTTGTTAGCACCTAACATCAAAATTCTTGCTTCAGCTTGAGCTTCATCACTTATTGGAACGTGTACTGCCATTTGGTCTCCATCGAAGTCAGCATTAAATGCGGCACAAACTAATGGATGAAGTCTTATAGCACGTCCACTAATTAGTTTAGGTTCAAATGCTTGAATACCTAATCTATGAAGTGTTGGAGCACGGTTAAGCATTACAGGATGTTCTTTGATTTTTTCTTCTACTATATCCCATACTCTAGGATCTTGATTTTCAATCATTCTTTTAGCGGCTTTAATATTGCTTGCAATTTCTTTTGAAACAAGACCATTTATAACATGTGGTTTAAATAACTCTAAAGCCATTTCCTTTGGAATACCACATTCATACATTTTTAAACTTGGTCCAACAACAATAACTGAACGAGCTGAATAGTCAACACGTTTACCAAGTAAGTTTTGACGGAAACGACCTTGCTTACCTTTCAACATACTAGATAAAGATTTTAAAGGTCTATTACCTGCACCTGTTATGTTTCTACCACGTCTACCATTATCAAATAAAGCATCTACAGCTTCTTGTAACATACGTTTTTCATTTTGAATAATTATAGAAGGTGCACCTAACTCCATTAATTTTTTTAAACGGTTATTACGGTTAATAACACGTCTATATAAATCATTTAAGTCAGAAGTGGCAAATCTACCACCATCTAGTTGAATCATTGGACGAAGTTCTGGTGGAATAACTGGTAATGCATTTAAGATCATCCATTCTGGACGATTACCAGATTGTTGAAATGCACTAAGAACATCTAAACGTTTAATAAGTCTTATACGTTTTTGACTTGTAGAATCTTTTATTTCTTCTATTTCTTTTTTTATTTCTTCTACTTCTTTATCAATATCAACTTCTTTAAGTAGTTCTTGAATAGCTTCAGCTCCCATCCCTACTCTAAAAGTATTTCCATATTTTTCGTAATAAACTCTATATTCTTTATCACTTATTATTTGTTTTTTCTCTAGTGTTGTACTACCTTTGTCCAAAACAACATAAGAAACAAAGTATAATACTTCTTCCAAATCTCTTGGAGACATATCAAGAACAAGTCCCATACGAGATGGAATACCTTTAAAAAACCAAATGTGAGAACAAGGAGTAGCAAGTTCTATGTGTCCCATTCTTTCACGTCTAACTTTACTTCTTGTTACTTCTACTCCACATCTATCACAAACGATATTTTTATATCTTAATCTTTTATATTTACCACATGAACATTCAAAATCTTTAGTTGGTCCAAAAATTTTCTCACAGAATAAACCATCTCTTTCTGGTTTCAAAGTACGATAATTTATTGTTTCTGCTTTTTTTACTTCCCCATAAGACCATGAACGAATTTTTTCAGGTGAGGCAATTGCTATTTTTAATCCTTCAAATTGATTAACATCCATTATTCCTCTTCCCCTTCCATCATTTTTTCAAAACCTTCTTCTATTTCTTTATCAATATCTTCTTCTGACTCTTCATAATCGTCAAAATCATCATATTCTTCTTGAACATCAGGTTCTGAAGGTTCAACATTCTCATTTATTACTTCATCATTAGATAAATAACTATCTTGTTCGTTTTCTTCTAAATCTTTAAGTTCAACAAAATTTCCTTCTTGATTTAATACTGTTATATCAAGACCTAAAGCTTGGAATTCCTTAATCAATACTCTAAATGATTCTGGTATTCCAGGTGTTGGAATTGGAGTACCTTTAACTAATGATTCATAAACTTTAACACGACCAACTACATCATCGGATTTAGTTGTCATCATTTCTTGAAGTACATGAGCAGCACCATATGCATAAAGTGCCCAAACTTCCATTTCACCAAATCTTTGACCACCAAATTGTGCTTTTCCTCCAAGAGGTTGTTGAGTTACTAGTGAATATGGTCCAGTTGAACGTGCATGTAATTTATCATCAACCATATGATGAAGTTTAATCATATACATTACACCAACACTAATTCTATTATCAAATGGTTCACCAGTTCTACCATCATAAAGAATTGTTTTTCCATCTTCATCAAGTCCAGCTTCTTTTAAAGCATCAACTATTTCTTCACGAGTAGCACCATCAAATACTGGAGTAGCAACATAAATACCTAAGTTTTTAGCCGCGATACCTAAATGCATTTCTAGGATTTGTCCAATATTCATACGAGATGGAACTCCAAGTGGATTAAGTAATATATCAACAGGACGGCCATCTGCTGTATATGGCATATCTTCTTCTGGAAGAATAAGTGAAATAACACCTTTGTTACCATGACGACCAGCCATTTTATCTCCAACACTTATTTTACGTTTTTGAGCTATATATACACGTACAATTTTAGAAACACCAGCAGGTAATTCATCAGTATCTTCTTTTGTAAATATTTTTACATCGTGAACAATACCTTCTCCACCATGTGGAACACGTAATGATGTGTCTCTAACTTCACGAGTTTTTTCTCCAAAGATTGCATGTAATAATTTTTCTTCTGAAGTAAGTTCAGCCATACCTTTTGGTGTAACTTTACCAACTAAAATATCATCATCTTTTACTTCAGTACCAATTCTTACAATACCGTTTTCATCCAAGTTCTTACGAGCATCTTCACCAACATTTGGAATATCTCTTGTAAACTCTTCAGGGCCTAGTTTTGTATCTCTACATTCAATTTGATAATCTTCTATATGAATTGATGTATAAACATCATCTTTTACTAATCTTTCATTTAAAATTACGGCATCCTCATAGTTATATCCATTGTAGTTCATAAATGCTACTGTAACATTTCTACCTAATGCCATTTCACCCTTTTCAGTACCAGGTCCATCTGCAATAACCATTCCTCTTGTTACTTTGTCACCTAACCTTACGATAGGTACTTGATGATAACAAGTTCCGGCATTACTACGTTCAAAACCATTTAAATAATATGTATCTTTACCACCCATAGTTTTTACAATTATTTTCTTAGAATCAACATAATCTACTACACCATCAGCGGATGCTATTACAACAGCTCCTGAATCACGAGCAGCAATTGCTTCTACACCTGTTCCAACAATTGGAGCTTCTGGTTTTAAAAGTGGGATTGCTTGACGTTGCATGTTTGCACCCATCAATGCACGTTTACCATCATCATGTTCTAGGAATGGAATTCCTTGTGTAGTAATTGAAACTACTTGTTGAGGTGATACATCTATAAAATCAACTTTTTCTTTTTCTATAATTATATTTTCACCACGATAACGAACTGGTATACGATTATCTACAAGTTCATCATTTTCATTAACTTTTGCAGTTGCTTGTGAAATATAATGTTCTAATTCTTCATCAGCTGTCATGTAAACTATTTCATCAGTTAATTTACAATTATTTACCTTACGATAAGGTGTCATAATAAATCCATAATCATCAACTCTAGCATAACTTGCAAGTGAAGTTATAAGACCAATGTTTGGTCCTTCTGGTGATTCGATTGGACATATTCTACCATAATGTGACGGATTAATATCACGTACTTCCATACTTGCTCTATCACGAGAAAGTCCACCAGGTCCTAAAGAAGATAAACGTCTTTTATTAGTTAATTCTGCAACTGGATTTGTTTGATCCATGAATTGAGAAAGCTGACTGCTACCAAAGAATTCTTTCATTGCAGCTGTAAGAGGTCTAATATTAATCAAAGTTTTTGGAGTAACATCGTCTATTTCTTGAGTTGACATTCTGTCTCTAATAACTCTTTCCATACGACTTACACCAATTCTAAATTGATTTTGTAATAACTCTCCTACTTGTCTTACTCTACGGTTTGATAAGTTATCTATTTCATCAAAATTACCAACACCTTCAAGTAAGTTTAAATAATACGATACTGAAGCATAAACATCAGATATAGTTAAACGTTTTTCATCTATTGTTTGATCATTACCAATTACTTTAATTACTTTATCCGGATTTGATTTAGAATATACTTTAACAATTTGAACTTTATTATATGAATCAAGTTCTTCGTTAATTTGTACTTCTGTAACACCATATCCATTTTCAAATATTTCTTTTAATTTTTCTAAAACTTCTTTATCAATTAATGTTCCCTCTGCAAATACAACTTCATTATCTACTTTAATATCTTCAGCTAATTTGCAACCTAAAATTCTTTCAGTTACATTTAATTTTTTATTATATTTATAACGTCCTACTTTCGCTAAATCATAACGGAAAGCATCAAAGAATCTTGAAATTAATTGATTTTTAGCACTATCAAGTGTAGATGGTTCTCCAGGTCTTAATTTAGAATGTATATCAATTAAAGCCTCATCTGTATTTTTATTAGGATCTTTTTCTAATGTTTTATTAATATAATCATCTTCACCAAATAAACCGATTATATCTTCATCATTAGAAAGTCCAAGTGCTCTTAATAATGTTGTAATAGTTACTTTTCTAGTACGATCTATTCTTACATAAACAATGTCTCTAGCATCTGTTTCATACTCTAACCAAGTACCACGTGTAGGAATAATTTGAGATGTAATTATTAATTTTCCATTTTTCTTATCTATTTCTTTTCCGAAATATACACTAGGTGAACGAACCAATTGTGAAACAATAACACGTTCTGCCCCATTAATAACGAAAGTTCCACTTTCTGTCATTATGGGCATATCTCCTAAGAATATTTCTTGTTCTTTTACTTCACCAGTTTCCTGATTAAATAAACGTGCAGCTACCTTTAAAGGTGCAGCAAACGTTGCATATCTTTCTTTGCAACCTTTGATTGAATATCTTGGTTCATCAAATGTATATTCTCCAAATTCTAACGACAAATTTCCTGTAAAACTTTCAACAGGAAAAATATCTTCAAAAACTTCTTTTATACCTTCTGTAATAAACCAATCATATGATTTTTTTTGAATTTCTAATAGATTATTTAATTCAATAGCATTTTTTGTTTTTGCGTATGTACGTCTTTCTCGGTGATCTCCAAATTTTTTAACTTTATAAGTCACTCATTTCACCCCTATAACTATAATAATATTTAATGCATATACTTGACTTAAAGTATACGCCACCAATTTACAATTATACCAAACGTAATTCAATGTGTCAATGATTTACAGCTTTAATAACATAAAAACCCTTATTTTTTTCAACTATTGTTACGTCATAGAATTGTTCTAAATTTTTTGTTATTGTTTTAGCCCCTTGATCTTTGTTTATAACTATCCAAAGTTCTCCATTTTCGTTTAGGTGTTCTTTGGCTTCAAATAATATTTTATATAAAACTTCATTTCCTACCCTAATTGGTGGGTTACTTACAATAAAATCATATTTTTTATTAATTTTTTCATATATGTTACTTTCAAAAATGTTAGTATTTGCATTATTAAGTTTTGAATTTTTAATAGCTAAAGATATGCTTCTTTTATTTATATCAATCATATCTATTTTTTCTTTTGTTTTTAATGACAAGTATATACCAATTGGACCAATTCCACATCCAAAATCAAGTATTTTTCCCTTAAATCTATCTATTTCTAAATTTTCAAGTAGAGTTCTTGTCCCAAAATCAAGTTTATTTTTAGAAAAAACGCCATTATCTGTATAAAACTTTAGTTCAATGTCATTTATTTTCGTAACATATATTTTTTCATTGCTTTTTATTTCATCATTTGTAAAATAATGAGACATTTTTATCTTCCTTTTTAACGGTTAAAGCCCATACTAAATAAATTAGTATAGGCTACCTATAATAAATTCAATTATTTTAATTCGATTGAAGCTCCAGCTTCTTCAAATTTAGCTTTAATTTCATTAGCTTCATCTGCAGATGCTTTTTCTTTAACTACACCACCATTGTCAGCGATGTCTTTAGCTTCTTTAAGTCCTAATCCTGTTATTTCTCTAACTAATTTAATAACAGCAATTTTGTTAGCACCAGCACTTGCTAATACAACGTCAACACTGCTTGGTCCTTCTTCAACAACAGCACCAGCTACAGGAGCAGCTACTGCTACAGCACTTGGATCAACACCAAATTCTTCTTTCATTGCATCTACTAAATCTTTAACTTCTAAGATTGTCATTTCTTTAATTGAATCAATTATTTCTTTTGTACTTAATTTTGCCATTTTATATTCCTCCTTATTTAATTATTTTTCTAAATTTTGACTATGTAAGTCCAAACAAATTGCAAAGTCACGAACTGTGCCCATTAAGCCAGCTGCAACCATAGTAAGTAATGTATCTCTTGATGGGATTGCTGCAAGTTTTTGAAGCATAGTTACATCAGCAACTTCTCCATCTACTATTCCAACTTTTAATTCTAAAGCTGGATGTTTTTTTGCAAATTCACTTAATGTTTTGATTGGTGCTATTGTATCTGTACCAAATGCTATTGCTTTTGGTCCTTCTAGAACACCTAAATCAATATTTAATGAATTCATAGCTCTTGTTGTTAAAGTGTTTTTATATACTTTAAAGTCTGAATTACTTTCGCGTAATTTTCTTCTTAGCTCATTTGTTTCTGTAACAGTTAAACCTTGATATTCAAAAATTACTACTGAAGCAGATTCTTTTACTTTATTGCTTATTTCATCAACAACAGATTGTTTCTTTTCAATAATCTTAATGTTTGCCATGAAACACCTCCTAATCATAATAATCACCAAACGTAACTTAACAAAAGACCTTACGTAAACAGTAAGGCCTTAAAAAACATATTCTAAGTCCTCGGTAGGAAATATTAAGCATTGTGTGCTCCTACTGTCTACGGTACGGTACAATATACGAATGTGTACTAACTTTTCAAACAAACTGATTATAACATATAATCAATTAATTGTCAAAGCTATTTATATCAACTTTGATTCCAGGCCCCATTGTAGAAGAAATTGAAATATTTTTTACATATGTTCCTTTTACAGTTGCTGGTTTTGATTTTAATATTAATGCAACAAATGCCTTAATATTTTCCATTAAAGCTTTTTCATCAAAGCTTACTTTTCCAACAATTACTTGTACATTTCCATATGTATCAGTACGATATTCTACACGACCTTTTTTAACATCTTCTACAGCTTTTTTAGTATCAACTGTAACTGTTCCAGTTTTTGGGTTTGGCATTAATCCTTTTGGTCCTAATACTCTACCAATTTTACCTAAAGCAGGCATCATATCTGGAGTAGCTATCATAACATCAAAATCAAACCAATTCTCTTTTGATATTTTTTCAATCATGTCCATATCTCCAACATAATCTGCTCCTGCTTCTTTAGCAGCTGTAGCATGTTCTCCTTTAGCTAAAACTAAAACTTTTTTTGTTTTTCCTGTTCCATTTGGAAGAACTGTTGCTCCTCTTAATTGTTGATCAGCTTTTTTAGTGTCTAGATTTAAACGTATAGCTATTTCAACTGAAGAATCAAAATTAGTTATAGAAGTTTCTTTTACTAATTTAACAGCTTCTTCTAATGTATATGCTTTAGTTTTTTCTACTTTTTTACTAGCTTCTACATATTTTTTACTTTTTTTCATACTTTTACCTCCTTATGTGGTTTTAACACTTTATTGTTTTTTGTTTAAGCGTATTAACGGTTTTTTCCTCCCACGTAGGAATACTATTCAGAAATTTCAACACCCATATTAAGTGCAGTACCTTCAACTATTTTCATAGCTTCTTCTACAGTATATGCATTTAAATCTGGTAATTTTGTCTCAGCAATTTCTTTTAATTGTTCTTTTGTTATTTTAGCAACTATTTCTTTTGATCCTTTTGCAGAACCTGATTTAATTTTAGCAGCTTTCTTAATTAAGAATGCAGCTGGTGGAGTTTTAATTACGAAATCGAAAGTTCTGTCATCATAAACAGTAATTTCAACTGGTAAAATATCCCCTATTTTATCTTTAGTTGCATCATTATATTTTGTACAGAATTCTTGTAAATTAATTCCTGCTGGTCCTAATACAGTTCCGACTGGTGGAGCTGGTGTTGCTTTACCTGCAGGTATTTGTAATTTTATTTTTTTAGTTACTTGCTTTGCCACGAAAAACACCTCCTATATTTTTTTTCGCGTGTGGTCATAATGATATACGCTTAGACTCAATCTCCCACTTGCTCTATATTTAACAAAATATAGCAATATGATAATAACACATTTTATATATTTTGTAAATA
>ERZ779852.2252-NODE-2252-length-16148-cov-89.172062_pt1 | contig 16148 bp, 10 predicted proteins | sample MGYA00511559_ERZ779852 | MGnify/ENA primary metagenome ERZ779852 (study PRJEB29588, sample SAMEA2157977) | human gut metagenome | biome: human gut; feature: human-associated habitat; material: faeces | place: Denmark | collected 2008/2010 ...
AAAAAGAGTATCTTTGCCGAAAATTTGAAAAAAATAAGATTTAATCATGGCACAGGAAGATGTTTTTAAGAAAATTGTAAGCCATTGCAAGGAATATGGCTTCGTGTTCCCAAGTAGTGAAATTTATGATGGCTTGGCTGCCGTTTATGACTATGGTCAGAATGGTGTTGAGCTCAAAAACAATATCAAACAGTACTGGTGGCAGAGTATGGTATTGTTGCACGAGAACATTGTTGGTCTCGATGCAGCTATCTTCATGCACCCTACAGTATGGAAGGCATCTGGACACGTAGATGCTTTCAATGACCCATTGATTGATAACCGCGATTCAAAGAAGCGTTATCGTGCCGATGTGCTCATCGAGGATCACATGGCTAAGTATGAGGAGAAGATTGCCAAGGAGATTGCCAAGGCTAAGAAGCGTTTCGGCGATAGCTTTGATGAGGCTCAGTTCCGTGCAACTAATCCTCGCGTTCTGGAGAACCAGAAGAAGTTTGATGATCTCCATGCCCGCTATACTGAGGCTATGCAGGGGCCTAACCTGGAGATGCTGAAGCAGATTATCGAGGATGAGGGTATCGTCTGCCCTATCAGCGGTACCAAGAACTGGACTGATGTCCGTCAGTTCAACCTGATGTTCTCTACCCAGATGGGTGCTGCCAGCGATGCTACAAGCAAGGTATATCTCCGTCCTGAGACAGCTCAGGGTATCTTCGTAGATTATCTGAGCGTTCAGAAGACCGGCCGTATGAAGTTGCCATTCGGTATCTGTCAGATTGGTAAGGCTTTCCGTAACGAGGTTGTAGCCCGTCAGTTCGTATTTCGTATGCGTGAGTTCGAGCAGATGGAGATGCAGTTCTTCTGCCAGCCTGGTACTGAGATGAAGTGGTTTGAATATTGGAAGAAGGTTCGTCTGGCTTGGCACGAGGCTCTCGGTATGGGTAATGAGAACTACCGTTATCACGATCACGAGAAACTGGCTCACTATGCCAATGCTGCTACCGACATCGAGTTTAAGATGCCATTCGGCTTCAAGGAGGTAGAGGGTATCCACAGCCGTACCAATTTTGACCTTTCTCAGCACGAGAAGTACAGCGGCCGTTCTATCAAGTACTTCGATCCAGAGAAGAACGAGAGCTATGTACCTTACGATGTAGAGACATCTATCGGTGTAGACCGTATGTTCCTCAGCGTAATGTGCCACTCTTACTGCGAGGAGAAGCTAGAGAATGGCGAGACACGTGTTGTTTTGCGTTTGCCAGAGGCTTTGGCACCTGTTAAGTGTGCTGTGTTCCCATTGGATAAGAAGTATGGTTTGCCAGAGTTGGCACACGAAATCGTTGACGAACTGAAGTTCCACTTCAATACTCACTATGGCGATCCTAAGGATTCTATCGGTAAGCGTTATCGCCGTCAGGATGCTATCGGTACTCCATTCTGTATCACCGTAGACCACGAGACTCCAAACGATCATAAGGTAACTCTGCGTTATCGTGATACCATGGAGCAGGAGCGCGTAGCTATCTCTGATCTTCGCAGCATCATCGAGGAGCGCGTAAGCATCACTAGCGTATTGAAGAAGCTTGGCAAGGAAATCAAGAACTTCTAATTAATCAAATATATCTAGATGAATCTTAAGAGTTTGAAATATTTCTTCTTCCTCATGATGGCAGTGATCACACTGTCATCATGTAGCGAAGATGATGATAATGTCTCGGAATATGCCAACTGGCAGGAGCGTAATGAGCAGGCTTTTGCCGATACATTGGCTTATGCCAGAAAGATGGGTGAAGCTAACGGCTGGTACGTTTATAAGAACTGGACGTTCGAAAACCAGACTCCGACGAACAAAGATCAGAATGGTAACCTTCCTTATAAGGATTGCGATAATATCATCGTTCATGTTCTGAAGAAGGGAGAGGGTACAACTTCTCCTATCCTTACCGATTCGGTACAGGTGAGCTATCGTGGCCGTTTCATTCCTACTGATAATTATAAGGAAGGTTACGTCTTCGACCAGAGTTTTACGGGTACTTTTGATGCTGCTACAGCTAATCCTATCCGTAGTGTGGCCGGTGGATTTATCGATGGCTTTACCACCGCATTGCTCAAGATGCATCCGGGCGACCATTGGCAGGTGTTCATTCCATACCAGCTGGCTTATGGCGAGAGCGGTAATTCTTCAATCCAAGGCTATTCAATGCTCCGTTTTGAGATGGTGCTCAAGAGTTATAAGAGAGCTTCTGGCAAGAAGTGGATTACTAAATAATAAGAATAAAGATTTAGAGAAAAGTATGTGCATATGTTTGAAATGATATATGCACATATTTTTTTGTATGAGCGATATACGAGAAATTAATTTATGCTTTATAGCAAGAAGACAGATTATTTGATGGAGTCGATTCGCCTGGGTAGGGAGATGGATCGGCGCGAGAAACTCAATCTTATTGTAGGGTTGAGTATACCTTCTATGCTGGCTCAGATTTCTACGGTGATGATGTTCTTCATTGATGCTTCTATGGTGGGGCATCTGGGAGCAGAGGCTTCTGCCAGTATCGGATTGATTGAGTCAACTACCTGGCTTATAGGTAGCTTGCTCAGTGCAGCTGCTACTGGCTTTTCTGTACAGGTAGCTCATTTTATCGGAGCTAATGATTTTGCAAATGCCCGTCAGGTGTTTCGTCATGCGCTGATTTGCGGTGTGGCGTTCAGCATTTTTGTTTCTCTTCTCTGTGTCGGCATTCATGCTTATCTGCCTTATTGGCTGGGTGGAGGTGCTGATATAGCCACCAATTCCTCTCGCTATTTTCTGATATACGGTCTGGTACTTCCATTCGTTTTCCTTTATCACATATCCGAAATGATGCTGAAATCGGCGGGCAATATGCATACGCCTAGTGTGATGGCAGTATTGATCTGCATCTGCGATGTGATATTCAATTACCTGTTTATCTATATCCTGAAGTTGGGTGTTGTGGGGGCTGCCTTAGGAACGGCGATGGCTTATGTCTGCATCTCTCTGCCTAATCTTTATCTTGCTGGTTTCAAAAATAAGATACTGAATCTCCGTCAGGACCATGTCCGTTTCCGTTGGGTCAGGTCGTATGTTCATAATGCCTGTAAAATCAGCATTCCGATAGCCATACAGAACATATTGATGAGCGGGGCGCAGATAGTGAGTACCATGATTGTGGCACCTCTTGGCAATATAGCCATTGCTTCCCATTCTTTTGCTATTACGGCAGAGAGTCTTTGCTATATGCCGGGTTATGGTATTGGTGATGCGGCTACTACTCTGGTGGGACAGACGCATGGAGCAGGGCGAGTAGGTTTGTGCAAGAATTTTGCTTATATGACAGTAGGACTTGGAATGGCTGTGATGGCTGTGATGGGAGTGGTGATGTATGTCTTTGCTCCTGAGATGATTGGCGTTCTTTCTCCGGTAGAAAGCATCCGTGAGATGGGTACCATCTGTTTGCGCATCGAGGCTTTTGCTGAACCATTCTTTGCAGCTAGCATCGTGACCTACTGTGTTTGTGTAGGAGCGGGCGATACCAGGAAACCGGCGATGATCAATCTCGGTACCATGTGGCTGGTGCGCCTCACTCTGGCTTATGCGCTTTCCAAGAGCTATGGCTTGGAGGGAGTATGGATAGCGATGGCTACCGAACTCACATTCAGGGGAATCCTCTTCCTTATCCGCCTCTTCCGAGGTTCATGGATGAAGAGTTTTCATGTAGGTTAGGATTGGTTTTCTGCCTCCAATGTTAGTTTTAGGTTAAGATTTGCATACATCGGGAAGATATTCTCTAAAATGTTTGCAAATCTTTTTTATTTTTCTTAATTTTGCATCGCAGACAGTAACCATGTCACAGGTTTTGCCGTTATATATAGGTGAACTTGTTAAGTAGCATGATATATATAATAAGGTATATAGAAAGAATGATATAGAAAACAATAAATATATAAATAATTAAAATCAGATGAAACTAAGAAAGATTTTTGCAGCAGTTGTGCTGTTCCTTTCTGCAGGTACAGCGATGGCACAGCAGATGCCAGCTATTCCGGTAGACAAGAATGTGAAGATAGGTCGTCTTGATAATGGATTGACTTACTACATTCGTCACAACAGTTATCCTGAGCATGTAGCCAGTTTCTACATCGCACAGAAAGTGGGTTCTATCAATGAGAATGATGACCAGCGCGGTTTGGCTCACCTCTTGGAGCACCTTGCCTTCAACGGTACCGATCACTTCAAAGGTAATTCCCTCCAGGATTACCTGCAGAGCATCGGAGTGGAGTATGGTAGAAATCTCAATGCTTATACCAGCGTAGAGAAAACCGTATATTACTTCACCGATGTACCTACTACCCGCCCTACAGCCGTAGATTCATGCATGCTCATCCTCAAGGATTGGAGCAACGGTATCTCTCTTACCAAGGAAGCCATCAATGACGAGCGCGATGTGGTACACAATGAGTACCGTATGCGCATTGTAGGTCAGCAGCGCATGATAGAGCGTTCACTTCCTAAGCTCTATCAGGGCGAAAAGTATGGCTACCGTTTCCCTATCGGTTTGATGAGCGTTATCGATGGTTGTAAGCCAGAAACTCTCCGTGCTTACTACCGCAAATGGTATCGTCCAGACAATCAGGCTATTATCATCGTGGGTGATGTAGATGTAAATCATATCGAAGCTAAGATTAAGGAACTCTTCTCAGGTATCAAGGTACCTAAGAATGCCGCTAAGATAGAGAAGGTAGAAGTATCTGATAATGATTCAGCCATCTATGTTATCGACAAGGATAAGGAGCAGCAGGTTGATCTCTTCCAGATTTATATGAAGCACAATGCTGTGCCAGATTCTCTGAAGGGCAATATGAGCTATCTCCTGAAGGGATACATGGATAACGTGATTTCTTCAATGATGGCTGCCCGTTATGCTGAGAAGGCATTGGAGCCAGACTGTCCATATCTCCAGGCAAGTGCCGGTGATGGTTCATACCTGATTTCAAGCACTAAGGATGCTTTCACCCTTACCGGTGTGGCTAAGCCAGGAAAGATTAAGGAGGCTTATGCTGCTGTTCTCCGCGAGGCACAGCGTATGCATGAGTTCGGTTTCACAGCTACTGAGTATCAGCGTGCCAAGGATGAATTCATGAGCCAGGTTGACAAGGCGCTTGCCAACAAGGATAAGATGAAGAACGAGCAGTTTACCACCCAGTATGTGGATAACTTCATTTCTAACGAGCCTATTCCGTCAGTAGAAGAGGAGAGCCAGATCTGGAAGATGGTAGTTCCAAACTTGTCTCTTGAGGTTATCAACAGCTATGCCAAGCAGTTGGTTTGCCAGAGCGATACCAACCTTGTATCATTGGTTATGATGCGCGAGCAGGCTGGTGCCGTTTATCCTACCGAGCAGGAACTCTCTGCAATCGTAAAGCAGGTACGTGCTGAAAAGCTCGAGGCTTATGTGGATAATGTTAAGCAGGAACCTCTCATCGCTCAGGCTCCTAAGGCTGGTAAGATTAAGAAGACTGTTGAGAACAAGAAGTTGGGCTTCAAGGAGTTGACTCTTTCTAATGGCGCTAAGGTGGTATTGAAGAAGACCGATTTCAAGGACAATGAGATTGCTTTCGCAGCTTCAGCCAATGTGGGCTATTCTACTTTCGGCAAGGAAGACTTCCTGAATGCTGCATTTGCAGCAGATGTGCTCGATGCTAGTGGTCTTGGCGATTTCTCAAGCAATGATCTTGATAAGGCTTTGGCAGGTAAGCAGGTTGGCGTTTCGTTCAGCTTGAGTCCTTTCAATCATGGTTTGAAGGGTAATTCTACTCCTAAGGACATCGAAACCCTGATGCAGCTCATCTATCTCAAGATGACCGCAGTAAGCAAGGACCAGAAGAGCTTCGACAATATGAAGAGCATGATGGCTACTGTTCTTGCCAACAAGAGCAACAATCCAAGCCTCGTATATCAGGATTCTGTTCAGAGCACTCTCTATTTGGGTAGCAAACTTGCCCGTGTGCCAGAGGCAAGCGATATAAAGGATATCAACTACGACCGTATCCTGGAGATTGGTAAGCAGTTCTACGGCAATGCCAAGGACTTCACCTTCTATTTCGTAGGTAACTATGATGAGAAGACTCTCCTCCCACTCATCGAGCAGTATATCGCCAGTCTGCCAAACAATGGCTTCAAACTTAAGAACAAGCAGATTCCTTATGCTAATGGTAAGGTAAGCAATGTCTTTACCAAGGCAATGGAGAACCCACAGAACCAGGCAACAGAGATCTGGTATACCAAGGCTCCATTCACCTTGAAGAATTTTGTTCTTGCTGATGTTTCAGCCCGCCTTTTGGAGATGAAGTATTTGCATACTATCCGTGAGGAACTCAGCGCTGCTTATCATGCAGGTGCAAACTATGGTTTGCTTCGCGATTATGATAACAAGGCTGCCATCTCTATTTCAGCCGTGGCTCAGTTGAACCCAGAGAAGTCGGATATCGCTATTCCTTACTTCTTCAAGGGTATGGACGAGACCATCGCCCAGCCAAATGCAGAAGACCTTCTGAAGGTGAAGGAGATTCTCCTGAAGCAAGCTGCTGTAAGCGAAAAGACTAATGGCTATTGGCTCGGTGCATTGAGCACATTCGAGCGTATGGGTGTTGATACTCATAGCGATTACAAGGAGATGGTGAAGAATCTGAAGGCATCTGAGATTTCAGACTTCCTGAAGAATGTCATCCTGAAGAGTGGTAATCACTTCGAGATCATCATGAAGGCAGTGAAGAACGAGAAGTAAATCTCACATATCATAAACGGAAAAATCCCGTTGTACAAGCCAGATGGCTGACAACGGGATTTTTACGTTTTTTTTTCTTTTCCCAAAATTTCTGAAACTCATCATTTAAGAGTCGTTCCGAAAAATCTCTCTTTTAAAAGAAAGGATGCGTCCTTATAAGAACTTCATCTTTTCCTCCTTTTACATCGTGTCTTTGAAGAGGATTAACCTCTTCTCTTTGCCTTAGAAGCAAGAGCCTCACGGCGATCCTGAAGAATCTTTTGGCATCTATCGATAGCCTGATTCTGATTTTCTGAATTTACCTTAATTAAATCATTCATAACCTATTGATATTTGTTAACCGCTTGCAAAGGTAGGGGTTTTCTACCTATTTTTAGGTACAAAATGCAAGAAAATGCGTGTTTTATTCGCTATTTTTTGATGTATGTCAAAAAAAAGTGCAAACGTTTGAACAGTTTTCCCCCTTTAGAATGATAATTGGTATTTCCTGAACGATTTTTTTCATTATCTTTTAAACGAATTGTCATCGCAATCGTCTATACTAACGTAAAAAGAGTAGAAATGATGAGTTTTTAGGGAGATTCATACGCGAAATAGGGATTTTTCTTATCATATTTCCGATTTTTTTGCGAACTTTGCACCCGAAAGAACAATAGGAAGTATTGGGTATTATAAATAAGAGTGATAAAATAAATATATAGAAAGCAATGAAAAAGGTATTTCTTTTGGCTGCCCTCGTGCTCGCATGCACAGCTGGCAGCAACGCAAGCGCTATGAACGAGGCAGCGCTCAATGCCTCAATGTCTGAGATGATGCCGGTTAAGAAAACGGCTAAGAAGACAACAAAGAAGACTTCTACAAAGAAAACAACTTCTGCAGCATCTAGCACTACAGCAGCAACAACTACAACTTCTGCAACAACAACTGCTGCAACAACCAGCAATGCAGGCTCAGCCGTTGCAGGTATCTTGGGTGCTGTACTGGGCGGAAACTCTAACAGCAGCAGTTCTGCAGGTAGCAGCATTATCAATGGCATTCTGAATAATGTAATCGGTTCAGGTACCTTCAGCAAGCAGGATCTCTGTGCCCATACCTGGAAGTACAGCAAGCCGGGATGCGCCTTTACTTCTGAGAATCTCCTGGCAAAGGCTGGCGGTGAGATTGCTGCCAACAAGGTAGAGGAGAAGTTGGGTGAGTATTACAGCAAGTTTGGTTTCAGCGGCTCAAATACCTATTTCACCTTCAAAACTGATGGAACTTTCGCAGCCAAGATAGATGGCAAGTCATGGCAGGGCAATTATACTTTTGATGAGAAGACTCATGCCATTCAGATGAAGGACTTGCTCTTGAGTATGTCGGGCTATGCTACGAAGACTACCAACGGCATCAGCCTGCTCTTCGACCAGACAAAGTTGCTCAACCTCATCAAGACCATGGGTGCCCTCAAGGGCAGTTCTACCCTCAGCGCTATCGGTACTATCGCCAATAATTACGATGGTATGCGTGTAGGTTTCGAGATGACTAAGTAATCCTGAAGGATAGAATCCATTACTGAGCCTTCTGTTGGAGTGGGCTCAGTAGATGATAATCGCCCTGTAAGAAGTAAAGCATCTTTCAAGCTATGCTTTGCTCTTTACAGGGCGATTTTTCTTGTTTATTTCACGCTCAGTTTCATTGTCTTTACATCCTTGCTGTTGGTTCCTATCATAATCTGGAAGTCGCCAGGTTCTATCACGTGCTTCAAATCTGCGTTGTAGAACTTGAGCATATCTGGGGTGATATCAAAGCTTACCTCCTTGCTTTCACCTACTGCCAGATGGATGCGCTGGAAACCTTTCAGTTCCTTTACAGGGCGGGAGATGCTGGCTACCATGTCACGGATGTAGAGCTGCACAATCTCGTCGGCATCGCGGGAGCCGTTGTTCTTAACGGTGACGCTAGCTGTAATCTTCTTGCCATCCTGCCATTCGGTAGCCTCCTCATTGCTGATGCCGGCCTCCTGGCTGCTCAGGCGGAAGTTGCTGTATGAAAAGTAGGTATAGCTCAAACCGTAACCGAAAGGATAGAGCGGACCATTGCTTACATCCAGACAGTTGCTGGCAAACTTGGCAAACTTCTCATTATCGTCTGCTACAGGGCGACCGGTGTTCTGATGGTTGTAGTAGAGAGGCTCCTGACCGGTAGTCTTAGGCATCGAAGTGGTGAGCTTACCCGATGGCGATTTGTCGCCAAAGATGACATCGCAGAGTGCATCGCCCATCTCTGAACCTCCAAACCATACATTCATGATGGCTGGTACATGGGCTTTCTCCCAAGTAAGAACCGTAGGACGGCCTGCAAAGTTGAGGAGCACTACAGGCTTGCCCGTCTTCAGGAGTTCGGCAAGCAGTTCGCGCTGTACGTCCGGCATCTCCAGGTTGGTACGGCTACCGCATTCGCCGCTCATCTCGGCACTTTCGCCCATAGCACATACTATCACGTCGGCCTCTTTGGCTATCTTCAGCGCTTCAGCCTTCATCTCAGTCTCGTTGCCCCAGTTGATTGGCTTGCCGAATTCGCCGTTTTGCTGCAGCTCCTTATTGCGCCAGATATTGCTTCCCTGGGCATATAATAAGGTGGCTTTTCCGGCAAGTGCATGCTCCATAGCCTCCTTAATGGTGGTATATTTCGATGGTACCTGTGCCACGCTCCATGTACCGGCTATGTTGTTTCGGGTGTCGGCAAGCGGACCTATCAGGGCTATCTTTCCTTCCTTCTTCAGTGGCAGGATATTTCCTTCGTTCTTCAGAAGCACGAAGGTCTCTTCTGCTACATCGCGGGCTGCCTGACGGTTCTCTGCGGTATAAATCTCGCTCTTGCTGCGCTTGGTGTTGCAGTAGCGGTAAGGGTCGCTGAACAGGCCCAGTTTATATTTCGCTTCCAGGATGCGGCGACAGGCGATGTTCACATCCTCCTCGCTCACCTTTCCTTCTGCTATGCTCTTAGCCAGATGCTTTACGAAGGCGTTGGAGCACATGTCCATATCGGTACCCGCCTTCAGCGCCTGTTCTGAAGCCTCCTGGATGTCTTTTGCCGTTCCGTGCTGCAGAATCTCGGCGATAGAAGCGTAATCGGTGACCACGAAACCGTTGAATCCCCACTGTTTTCTCAAGACATTGGTCATCATCCATTTGTTGGCTGTAGCAGGTATGTAGTCGATGAGATTGAATGAAGACATCACGCTGCCTACGCCAGCCTTCACCACTGCCTCGTAAGGTGGCAGATACTGGTTCATCATGCGCACGCGGCTCATATCTACCGTGTTATATTCCTTACCGCTTTCAACGCCTCCGTACAGGGCAAAATGCTTCAGACAGGCCATGATGCGGTTGGCTCTCAGAATCTCTTCTGCGCGCATATCCACGCCCTGGTAGCCCTGAGTCATCGCTGCTCCCATCACGCCGCTCAGATAAGGATCCTCGCCATTTCCTTCGCTTATTCGTCCCCAGCGGGCATCGAGTGCAATGTCTACCATAGGAGAGAATGTCCAGTTGATGCCGTCGGCACTTGCTTCCTTGGCTGATACTTCGCCTACCTTCTTCATCGCCTCGGTATCCCATGAGCAGGAGAGGGCGAGAGGGATAGGGAACATCGTTTCGTAACCATGAATCACGTCCATACCTACGAGCAGCGGGATGCCCAGACGGCTGTTCTTGATGGCGATTTCCTGCAGAGCCTTGATCTTGTCGAGCCCTTTGATATTGAAAACTCCGCCCATGTTGCCCTGGGCGATATCGCTGCCTACCTGAGTATCAAGTGCGCCGCCGGTGGTGATGTCGCCAGCTACCATCAGGTTCAGCTGACCAATCTTCTCCTGTAGCGTCATCTTCGCCATCAGTTGGTCGATATACTCCTTCATGGGTAGAATCTTGCCTTTCTTGGTTGTGGCAGTTACATTTTTCTTAGGGGCTGCGGTATGGGCGAAAGCAGGTGCTGCCATAGAACCAGCCAAAAGAAATGTGAGTGATAAAAGTGCTGTTCTCATTGTTTATTATGTTAATTGTTATTTTTATGTTTATCTTTTGCAAAGATAATAAAAAAGATGATACGATGCGCGATAGAAATGTTAAAATGTGGATGAACTTTTCTTTTTTAGATAGAAATGTATCTGATAATGAGATGGATAAGAAAAATGAAGAATATATAAAAAGTGGATACGGCATAGGTGAAAAATGCGAAGAAATCTACATTTCTTCTATATTTGATTTGTCGTTTCCGATTTTTTTATTACTTTTGCACGTGAAACCTCATGAAAATAAATCAATCTTAAACGGAATCAAGTTGATGTATCGCGTAAATGAATTATGGGGAAAGGCATTCTTCTTCCTGCTCTTTGTCTTGATGCCTCTTTCTCTTGCAGCAAAAACAACAGATAATATAGAGCAGCTTTTTCAGAGTCTGGACAACGCCATTGCCCATTCGGCTGATTATGTGAAGGTACGTGAAGCCCGAATTCGCGATTGGGAGCAGAAGCTGAAGGCCGCCAGGCGCCTAAGCAGTAAGTATGATGCCTGCTTTGCGCTCTTTGAGGAATACCGCTCCTACAAGAACGACATGGCGCTGAAATACATCAACCAGTGTATGGAACTTGCCTTCAGAATGGGCGATAAAAAGAAGGTGGAAAATGCCAAGGCGCTGCTTGCTTTCCAGGAATCTACCACGGGCGATTATGCCGAATCGTACGACCTGCTGAAGTCTGTCAATATCGCTGATCTTGATGCTGAGGGCAAACGCAACTACCTCTGGGCTTGCCAGCACCTGTATGGCGAGATGGCATATTATTCCAACGTTCCTTCCTTGAAGAAATATTATGCCGGCAAGCGTAATGCCTATCAGGCTGCAATAGACAGCACATTCAGCCATGATGATGACCTTTATCTGCAGATGCAGGAGGTGAGGGCACGCGATGCAGGCAATATGAAGGAGGCTTTGCGATTGAGCGATAAGCGGCTGGCGATGACGAAACCGGGCACCCATCAGTATGCCATTGTACAGTTTTATCGCGGCTTGACCTACAATCAGTTTGGCGATGAAGAGCAGTTTCTCAGCTGCCTCTTGCGTTCTGCTATCTGCGATGTCCAGTTGGCTGTGATGGACCAGGGTTCTCTCTGGGAAGTTGCCAATCTTCTCAACGCCGACCCGGGCGAGCAGAAGCGCTCTCATGAGTATATCAAGTTTGCCTGGAAGTCGGCTACCGTTTTCAATACGCCTATCCGCAGCCGCCAGATCATGCCTGTGCTCACGCAGATTGAGGAGGGCTATCAGAAAGAGCTTTCTTCGAGCAACCAGCATCTGCGGCTCATGGTAGCGTGTTCTGTCTTGCTTCTCTTTGTGGTTATGCTCTTGCTCTACTATGTCAACAAGCAGCGCAAGCGCATTGCTGCGGCCCATCATAAGCTGAAGGAAACCAACCATGCCTTGCAGTTGGCAAATGAGCGTCTTAACGAGATGAACCATTCTCTTAACGAGATGAACCATTCTCTCAACGAGATGAACCAGTCACTCAACGAGAGTAACAAGATGAAGGAAGTATATATTGGTCGATTCCTGCGCCTTTGTGCCATCTATGTCGACAAGATAGAGACCATGCGCAAGCGAGTAGTGAAACTGGTGAAGGCAAGAGAACTCAACAAGTTGCTGGAGCAGATGCAGGCTGGCGAGGCCTACATGGGCGAGCTGTATGAGTATTTCGATTCCGCCTTCCTGAAGCTCTTCCCTGACTTTGTTGAGGAGTTCAATGCCCTCTTGAGGCCTGAAGAGCGTATCGTGCTCGAAGATGACAGCCGTCTTTCTACCACCCTCCGTATCTTTGCCCTTATCCGTCTGGGCATCGAGGACAGTTCTAAGATTGCCGAGTTCCTTCACTATTCAGTGAACACTATCTATAATTATCGCGCCAAAATCAAGAATAGTGCCATCTGTGACAGGGAAGAGTTCGAGCAGCGTGTGAAGCAGATTGGCATGAAATAAGCCTTTCTGGGCGTGATGGGTGAAATGTGCTGCAAAGGTACAACATATTTCTGTTACTGCCAAAAATCGCGCTGCAGAGTTCTGTTAAACGGATTTAACACTCGCATTTTTCCGAGCCAATAAAGCCTACTCATAGTTTTAGCAGGAGAGAAACTATGAGTAGGCGAGCAGATATCAATAAGTTTTACCGGGAGAGAAGATAGGTTTGCTGATGGACGTATTGGGTTTCATCAGGTAGACCTAATCGTTACAGTGTGACAGTTGTGACAGTTGTGACAGTTTTCAGGGGTACCCCTCCCTTTTTCTCTATTTAGAGGTTACTTATATATTTATATTTATATATAAATATATAAGTATATATATAATACTTACAGATTGAAAGTAGGGGAAATGCATGTACCCCTCCGCTGAAAACTGTCACAACTGTCACAACTGTCACGCTTTAACGCTTTGCTCTTTTTCCCCGAAGATCATCTGAATTTTTGTTACTTGAAATAATATGTCAAGTTTTTTTTGTAAGCAGCACGCCCTGAAAGGGCAGAAGCTCCTAGCCCAGGGCAGCACCCTGGGTATAATGGCAATCAGCAAGGCGTGTGACGAAAACTTGCGAAAGCTTAGGAGTAAATGCTTCGGGGTACCCATACGCTGTGTTTTACAGCGTCATGTGGGTTAACTGTCCGATAATCAGTATGTTAGTTATTTTAGAAATGAGTAAAAACTTCAGATACCCATGTGTCGTGTTTCACGACATATGGGTAGTCATCTGATAATCAAAATATTGATGTTTGTGTATCCCCGTTTCTACGAGTTTGTCGATAGGATGAAAAGTAGGGGAATACAATAAAAGTTTGACGTCGCGTTTTACGACGTCAAACTTTTATGCGTTATATTTATTTCTTCCCTCCGTTCAATTTCTCAGAATCGGATCATTCTTTTTAAAAGAACTCGAAGGCTTTCTTGAGCTTCAGGTTATCGGCTGCATTACCAACAAGAGCCTCAAACTTTCCGGCTTCAGCCTTCCAGGATGAAGATGCCTCATCGTAGAAACTGAGGGCCTCTTTGCTGATGGTGATGCTGATATCCTTGCTCTCACCTGGCTGGAGATAAACCTTCTGGAATCCCTTCAGCTCCTTCTGAGGGCGGTCTACTGATGCCTTGACATCGTGGATATAGAGCTGAACCGTCTCGGCTCCGGCACGCTTTCCGGTATTCTTTACGTTTACGGTAAAGGTGATTGTGCCGTCCTGCTTCATCTGCGCCTTGTCGCTGCGGAGATTAGAGATGGCAAACTGGGTGTAGCTCAAGCCGTGACCGAATGCAAAGGTAGGCTTGATGCGCTCCTTATCGGTCCAGCGATAACCTACATAGATGCCTTCCTTATATTCCTCATCAATGATGTTGCCCTTCGTGCTGGCTCCACCTTCCTGACGCCAGGTTCCCGGATAGGTATTGAGTGCATGAGCACCTGTTTCCTTCAGCGAGTTGACCCATGTAAACGGCAACTTTCCGCTAGGGTTGGCATCGCCTGTAAGGATGCTTGCCAGGGCTTCGCCGCTCTCCGAACCGATGAACCAGCCCTGTACGATGCCGGCAACCTTAGCCTTCCAAGGCATCGCTACCGCATTGCCCGAGATGTTGACATAAACGAAGTTTCTGTTTGCCTTAGCCAAAGCCTCGATCAGCTTATCCTGATGGTATGGCAACTCATAATGCTTGCGGTCGTGACCCTCACAGTCCTGGAAATCGCTCTTGTTCAGACCACCAAACATGATGACATAGTCGGCAGTCTTGGCTTTCTCTACGGCTTCGGCTATCAGTTCAGCCTCGCTGCGCTTGTCTTCCAGGTTCTGACCGGTTGTAACGCCATTGTAGTTGCCCGTTACATCGCCCACATATCCGCGGGCATAATCTACCTCGATGCCGTCCTTGCCCAAGCGCGTCTTCAGGCCATCGAGAGGCGAAATCTCGCGCTGTACCTTGAGCGAAGAAGAGCCTCCGCCTACGGTCATCATCTTGATGGCATTCTCGCCCACTACCAGCACGCGCTTAGCCTTCTGGGTGTTGATAGGGAGCACATTGTTCCTGTTCTGGAGCAATACGATGCCTTCCTCAGCAATCTGTCTGGCTGCTGCATAATGGCTCTCGGAACAGAGGAAACCATGAGGGCGGTTCGGATTCATCGTGGTGCGATAGAAGAGGCGCAATACGCGGCGCACCTTGTCGTCCAGCTCCTTCTGGGTGAACTTTCCTTCCTGTATGGCCTTCATGTAAGGCATGGAGAGATAATAGTTGTCGTAGGCATTGGTAGCGCCCATCGTAAGACCGTCTGTCCAGGTGCCGAACTCCATATCCAGCCCGTTCTTTACAGACTGCTCCAGGTCGTGGGCACCGCCCCAGTCGCTCACCACGACACCATCATACTTCCAGTCGCCCTTCAGAATCTTGTTCAGGGTCCACTGGTTGTGGCAGTTGTGCTCATTCTTATATAGGTTGTAGGCTCCCATGATACCCCATGTCTTACCCTTCTCAACAGCCGCCTTGAAGGCAGGGAGATAGATTTCGTGGAGGGCACGGTCGCTGACGATTACGTTGACCTGATGGCGGTATTCCTCGTCGTTGTTCAGGCAATAGTGCTTTACGCAGGCTGATACGCCCTTAGACTGCAATCCCTGGATATACGGCACCACCATGATGCTTGCCAGGAACGGATCTTCGCCCATATATTCGAAGTTACGGCCGTTGAGAGGCGTGCGGTAGATATTGACGCCAGGACCCAGAATCATGTCCTTGCCGCGATACAGGGCTTCTTCGCCCAATGCTTCGCCATAGATGCGGCTCATCTGCGGATTCCATGATGCGGCAAGACAGGTGAGGGCAGGGAAGGCTACACAGGAGTCGTTGGTCTGACCAGCCTGTTCCCACTCATCCCACAATACGTCAGGACGCACTCCGTGAGGTCCGTCATCCGTCCAGAAGTCAGGAAATCCCAAGCGTGGTACACCGGCTGATGAAAACTTGCTCTGAGCATGGATGATGCGTATCTTCTCTGCCAGCGTCATGCGGGAGATGGCATCATCGATGCGCTGCTCTACCGGCTTGGTCTGGTCGAGATAGACTGGCAATTGTCTGGTAGTCTGCTGTGCCTGAGATGGAGCGATGGCTGCAACCGACAGGACACATGATAAAATGAACTGTTTCATAAGTAATATTTATTATGGTTTGTTTATTTCTTGCAGTTGTTTGTTTTGCACACCGCCTCTCACGTTTTTTTTGTGCGTTTAGGCGTATATGCTCATTCATCTGCAAAATTACTAAATAAATAATGAAAAAATG
>ERZ779852.2254-NODE-2254-length-16144-cov-4.928585_pt1 | contig 16144 bp, 11 predicted proteins | sample MGYA00511559_ERZ779852 | MGnify/ENA primary metagenome ERZ779852 (study PRJEB29588, sample SAMEA2157977) | human gut metagenome | biome: human gut; feature: human-associated habitat; material: faeces | place: Denmark | collected 2008/2010 ...
TTCGACGGCCAGCTGTCGTTTGCCGGCATCGCCAACGGCAGCCGCATCCGTGGCACCTTTGCCTGCGACCTCGACAAGGCCGACCTGCACCGACTGGGCATCGCCGACAATGCCCTTAACCTGGGCGTATGCTCCCACATCGACATCGACACCAATCTCAAAGACCATCTCAGCATCCTGGGCAACGTGGGCGAGATACGCATCCACTCCAGAAACCATACCTTCCGCCCCGAAGACATAGACTTCGACGTGCTCGCCACCCGCGACACCACCCATGCGCTCATCAGCAGCGGCGACTTCAGACTCGATGCCGACGCGCGTGGCGACTACAACGTGCTGCTGCATCATATCCAACTGGTAAGCCAGGAGATGCAACGCCAGACCCGTGAGAGATACATCGACCAAGTGCGCCTGCGCCAGCAGCTGCCCGAGGCGCGCATCTTCCTCAGCAGCGGGCGCAACAACGCCTTCTCGCGCTTCCTCAAGTGGAAGGGCTACGAGACCGCAAGGCTGCTGGTCGACGTAAACTGTTCGCCTGTACAGGGCATAAACGGACACATAGACGCCGACTCGGTGGTGGCTGCCAAATTCCTGATAGACACCGTGAGGGTGGCGGTGACGAGCGACTCGGTGCGCACCCGCTACCAGGCGCGGATAAGCAACAACAAGCGCAACCCCGACTACACCTTCACGGCGCTGCTCAATGGCGGCGTGTTTGAGCGTGGCGCCTATGCCTCCGCCCAAGTCTTCGACGCCCGCAACCGGCTCGGACTGCGGTTCGGACTGGCTGCCGCCATGCAGACCGAGGGCATACTGCTGCACCTCTATGGCGAGCCGCCCGTGCTGGGCTACAAGCAGTTTGCTGCCAACAAGGACAACTTTATACTCTTTGGCGACAATGAGCGCATAAAGGCCAACCTCAAGCTCACCGCTGCCGATGGCATGGGTGTGCAACTCTACTCAGACGACACCAACAGCGACGCCCAGCAGGACCTCACGCTCTCGCTCGCCAAGTTTGACCTGCACAAGGTGCTCTCGGTCATCCCCTATATGCCCGACATTGAGGGCATGATGAACGGCGACTTCCACATCGTCAAGACCGAAACCGAGCTGTCGGTATCTTCTGCCGTGACGGTCGACAACATGAAGTACGAGAAGTGCGACATGGGCAATCTCGGCAGCGAGTTTGTCTACATGCCCAAGAACGACGGCTCTCATTATGTCGACGGCATGCTGCTCTGCAACGGCAACGAGGTGGGCACCATACAGGGTACGTACAAGTCGGAGGGCGACGGATGGCTCGATGCCACCATGGGTCTGCAGCGTATGCCTATGCAGCTCGTCAACGGCTTCATCCCCGACCGCCTCATCGGTCTGCGCGGCTATGGCGACGGCACCCTCTCCGTGCGCGGCCAGCTCGACAGCCCCATCGTCGATGGCGAGGTGTATCTCGACTCTACCTACCTCTTCAGCGAACCTTATGGCGTGCAGATGCGCTTTGCCGACGACCCCGTGCGCATCGTCGGCAGCCGGCTCCTGTTTGAAAACTTTGAGATGTTTGCCAACAACGACGCGCCGCTCAACATCTCGGGCAATCTCGACTTTACCGACCTCGGCAACATGATGCTCGATATCCGTATGCGCGCCGAAAACTTCAAGATTATCGACGCCAAGGAGAACGCCAGGTCTGAAGCCTACGGCAAGGCCTTCGTCAACTTCTACGGCATGATGAACGGCCCGGTAGACAACCTGCGCATGCGCGGCAAGCTCGACGTACTGGGCAACACCGATATGACCTACGTGATGCGCGACGCCGAACTCACCGCCGACACGCAGCTCGACGAGCTGGTGCAGTTTACCAACTTCCGCGACACCACCAAGTCAGAGCCCGTGCAGCGCCCCGCCATTCGCGGCCTGGATATGCAGCTGAGCATGTCGGTCGACGAGTCGGCCCACATCATGTGCATGCTCAACGCCGACCACTCCAACTACATCTCTCTGATAGGCGGCGGCGACCTGCGCATGGGCTACAACCCCACCGACGAGCTCACCCTCACCGGCCGCTACACCCTCTACAGCGGCGAGATGAAATACTCGCTCCCCATCATCCCGCTCAAGACCTTTGCCATACAGGATGGCAGCTACATCGAGTTCACGGGCGACCCCATGAACCCGCAACTGCACATCACCGCTACCGAGAGCGTCAAGACCACCGTAAGCGAGGGCAGCAGCAGCCGTGCCGTAGACTTTGACTGTGGTGTCAAGCTCACCCAGACGCTCAGCAATCTGGGCCTCGAGTTCATTATCGACGCCCCTAACGACATGACCATCAGCGACCAGCTCAAGACGCTCACCACCGAGGGTCGCAGCAAGGTGGCGGTGACCATGCTCGCCTCGGGCATGTATCTCACCGACGGCAACACCAACCAGTTTACGATGAACAACGCCCTGTCGTCGTTCCTCCAGAACGAAATCAACAATGTGGCTGGCAAGGCGATGCGCTCGATGGGACTCGATCTCGGCATGAGCATCGACAACACCAACACATCGGACGGCATGCACACCGACTACAATTTCAAGTTCTCCAAGCGTCTGTGGAACAACCGCTTCAGCGTCAACGTGGGCGGAAAAGTGTCGACCGGCGCCGACATCGACATGCAGCAGGGCAACAACGATATGTTCTTCAACAAGGTAGAGCTCGAATACCGCCTGGACCGCAATGCCAGCAAGTATCTGCGCGTGTTCTACGACAACAACAAGTACGACTGGCTCGAAGGCCCGCTGGGTGAGTATGGCGTAGGCTTCGTATGGAAGCGCAAGCTGCGCCATTTCCGCGACATCTTCTTCCTCGACAAGAAGGAGACCATGCCCGCCCCCGCCCCCAAGCAGACCGACGGCAAGCAACCCACACCCCCTCAACCCACTAATCAGGAAGACAATGAGAAAGACAAGAAATAAGATGACCGCCGGCATGGCGCTGGCTGTGGCGGCACTGATGGCGGCTGGCTGCTCCACCCCCCGGGCGCTGCCCGAGGGCGAACAGCTCTTCACCGGGCTCAAGCCTATCGAGTATACCAACTACGAGCCGTGCCAGCATGCCGAAGACACCAAGATAGAGATGGAGTCGGTGCTTGCCTCTACGCCCAACGGCGCCCTCTTTGGCAGCAGCTACTACCGCTCGCCGTTCCAACCCAAGCTGTGGGTATGGAACGCCTTCTCGCAGAGCAGCTCGCCCTTGGCGCGGTGGATTACGCGCGCCTTCGGAACCAAGCCCAAGCTGATGAGCGAGGTCAACCCCGCCCTGCGCGTGTCGGTGGCCGAGAACCAACTGAAGAAGTACGGTTACTTCAACAGTCATGTCAGCGCCCAGGAGATTACCGGCTCCAACCCCAAGAAGGCCAAGGTGGCCTACACGGTGGATATGGGTCGTCTGTGGCGCTACGACTCTATCCAGTATGTGGGCTTCCCCACCCATGCCGACAGCCTGCTCCACAGCGCCGACGACCAGGCGCTCATAGGCAGGGGCAACCCCTTCAGCGTGGCTTCGCTCGACCAGGAACGCCAGCGGCTCAGCACCCTCTTCCGCACCCACGGCTACTATTACTATCAGCCCGGCTACGCCACCTATCTGGCTGACACCATCAACAAGCCGGGCCAGGTCGACGTAAGACTGCAGCTGGCCGACAGTCTGTCGCCGCAGGTGATGCAGCAATGGCACATCGGCAGCATCGGCATCGACTTCCGCCGACAGTTTGGCGACGTGCTGCAAGACTCCATCCACTTCCGCCACCTCACCGCACGCTTCAACGGACGCCGCTCGCCCGTGCGTCTCGGTGCCATACTGCACGATGTCAAGCTGCGCCACGGCAGACTCTACAGCAGCGACGACGAGGCACAGACGATGAAGGCCATCCAGAACACGGGACTCTTCAGCTACAGCACCCTCAGATTTACGCCACGCGACAACGACACCCTCGACCTGCAGCTCGACCTGGTGATGGACAAGCCCTACGACTTCTACATCGAAGCCAACGCCAAGGGCAAGACCACCGGACGCATGGGACCCGAGCTGGTGGCTGGTCTCGTCAAGCGCAACGCCTTCCGCGGCGGCGAGCGCCTCGACATCAATATCCACGGCTCCTACGAGATGCAGACAGGACACAGCGCCGAGGGCAGCCAGAGCGGCATCAAGTCGTATGAATATGGCGGCGACGTGGCTCTGGTCTTCCCCCGCATGCTCACCCTGCGCAGCCTCTTCACTCCCAACAAGATGCGCATGCGCCGCATCGGACGCTGGTATCGCTACGGTGTGCCCACTACCACCATCAAGGCGTCCAAGAACGTGCTCCACCGTGGCGGGTACTTCAAGCGCCACGTGCTCTCGGGCGAACTTACCTACGCGTTCCAGTCCTCGCCACAGTCACGCCATCAGTTCAGCCCGCTCATACTGTCCTATGAGTACATGCAGCGTCAGACCCAGGCGTTTATCGACCTGCTGGAGCGCAACCCGTATCTCAGCGTGTCCATGCGCGACCAGTTTGTACCCAAGATGTCCTATACCTATACCTACAACAGCCCTTCTACGATGCGCCACCCCATCAGCTGGGAGATAACAGCCAGCGAGGCGGGCAACCTGCTGGCTGCGGCGTATACCATGATGGGCGAACGATGGGCCGAGCGCAACAAGACGATGTTCAAAAACCCCTTCGCCCAGTTTGTCAAGCTCCAGACCGATTTTGTCAAGAAGTGGCGCGTCACCGACAAGTCGTCGCTGCTGGGCCATGTCAATGCCGGCGCCGTAATCAGTTATGGCAACGCGCAGAGTGCGCCCTATTATGAGCAGTTCTATATAGGCGGTGCCAACAGCGTGCGTGCCCTCAATGTGCGCAGCATCGGTCCGGGCCGTTACCATCCCAGCGACGCCAAGCTCTCGTACATCGAGCAGACTGGCGACCTGAAGATACTGGGCAACCTCGAATACCGCCCGCAGCTATGGGGCTCGCTCTACGGCGCCCTCTTCCTCGACGCCGGCAACGTGTGGTCACTGCGCGACAGCAGCAATCGCCCCGGCAGCAAGTTTGAAGCCCGCAACCTCTTCTCGCAGATGGCTGTGGGCACCGGCGTGGGCCTGCGCTACGATGTGGGCATCTTCGTGCTGCGCGTAGACTGGGGTATAGGTCTCCACGTGCCCTACGACACCGGCAAGAGCGGTTTCTACAATGTCAGCAGCTTTGCCGATGCGCAGAGCCTCCATCTGGCGGTGGGTTATCCGTTCTGACGGTCACATTCTTCACCTCACTCGTCAGCACCCCCACCACTCTACAGCCCGTCGCCATCAATCTGCCACCGCCCGTGGATAGAGATGGCATCCCAAGACAACCATAGGGCATACAGCCCCTACCTGCCACACGACAGCAGTTGCCACCTGAGGCGTCACCGACTTGCGCAATAATTGTGCAAACCAGTGACGCCTCATGGGTATGGCTGCATACGGGATATACTCTCAGCTATATGACTATCAATCATCATCGCCAGCAACACCGCCATCAATATTTTTTTGAAAATAATCAGAGAAAAATTTGGCGGAATGAAAACCACTTCGTAAATTAGCACACAAGAACATCAATTAAAAACCCAAAGAAATGTATAAACAAGTATTTCTATTACTCCTTGCACCTTGGGTATTGTTTTCCTGTACAACAGAAGAAAACGAAACTATAGTTCAAAACCCCAAGATTCAATTGTCTAAACTTGACATTAGACTGACGGTAACTCCTGCCACAGGGCAGCCTCTCCGCAATGCATTCACAGTAACTGCATCTGATTTGAATGCTCTAATCGATAAGCATTTTTTAAGAACAAGAACTGGTGAAACGCGACACATTGTCAAGATAGAGCCATTAGTATATGGTGGTAAACCGCTAATGTTTTTTGTTCAGTTTAACCAAGGATGGAAATTGTTCTCGATTGACAAACGTATGCCTGTAGTGCTAGCCGAAAACAACGAACAAAACGAAATGAGCGTTACAAAAATACTGGCAAACAAAGCCATCAGGCCATGGCTTGACATGATGAAGAACGAGACCGAAACACTTGCAAAGACCGATGATTATGATAACGATTCAGAAAGCCTTACCCAATGGGCTTCGCTGGGAGGCCCAATCAAGCGAACTCCCACTAAGCCAGTTCCAGGAGAATTGATATTCGAAGGTTCTGAATATATTGGAACCACAACCAAAAGTGTACCCCATATCGTAAGAACGGCTTGGCATACTCGTTTCCCATTTAATATTTTTACCCCTACTATAGGAAGTGGGAGTACAGCTAATTGCCCATTGAGTTGCACGGCCGTCGCAACAGGACAATATATGCTTCACCGCATGCGCTATCCCGGATATCAAATTCCCGTTTCGTGCTCATACAGCGGCCCCTACACTAACAGCACTTATCATGCATCTGGAAGCACAGTATTACAATCTGATAGTCTAATGATGGATGAGACGGAATGGTATATTAGCCTCCATGGAAACCCAAAGGGGGTGTACACCGCAAAGTTCTTAACGCATCTCGCACATGAAATAAATGTTATTTTCGAACCGGATAATTCTGGAGGAACTATGAGGGGCGTTGCAGCAGTCCTCAACAAAAATGGCATAAAGGGCAAATTCGTTTCTGGGACAGGCTATATAAAAGACGAGATTGACTTTGGATTACCCGTATTATTTGCCGCTGACAAAGAAAAATCAAACGAAGATGGTCACATGTGGTTAATTGATGGATATAAGTATGATATTGAGGAATACGATGACATTTGGCGCTTTTTTGAAGACACTATCTACATAGACCCAAATGTTCCACGCGAAGGTACTATCATACGCGAACGTCGGCAAGTATATTGCAACTATGGTTACCAAATGAATTGGGGATGGGATCTCAATGACTTTATCCATGCACGTGATGAGGATAACACTTATTATGCGATTGGTAATTTTAGACAATATACCAAAAACTACTATTATTTCAGACGTGAACAATGACAATTATTAACATATAAAACGATACGATTATGAAGAAGTGTTTTATTCTTGCGTGGTTGCTGTTGCCTACCACATGGTTGCTGACAGGATGTACGGACAACATTGAGACAACTGCCCCCGAAGAGAAGACTACTGGTCTTGAGCCTATTCAGATGGAGTGCAGCAAGGTGCAGCAGACGCCATTTGCCAAGCAGAGCAACAAGTTTGCCAACAAGTTTTTCGCTACGGCAGCCAAGGAGGTCGAGGGCACAAACACCAACCTGTGTATATCGCCCATCAGTATGCAGTATATACTCTCTATCTACGCCAACGGCTTGGCTGACGAACAGGCGCAGAAGGTGGTGGACTTCCTGGATATGGGCACACTGGACCAAGTCAACGAGAGCAGCCGTCAACTGCTGGCCCTTTTCAATGAGGACGACGAATATGTCAAAGTGGCAATGGTCAATGGACTGTGGCAACAGGCCAACAGCAAAGAGATAATCCCATCATTCGCCGAGAAGATACAGACATACTATCTGGCTGACACCAAAGAGACCAACTTCAAAGACCCACAGGCTGCCAAGAGTATGATAAACGGTTGGGTTGCCGACAAGACCGATGGCAGGATAACCGATGCTCACCTGAAAGTGGGCGACTATACGTTTACACAGAATGCATGGGTCAATGCCACATCCTTTGACGCCAAGTGGACTTATCCGTTCAACGCCCTGCATACCAAGAAGGACAGTTTCACCAACATAGACGGCACCGTGTCAGAAGTAGATATGATGGAAGCCAATGTAGGTATGGCCTTCGACTATTCCAATGAAGATGTCTATATCATGGAACTGCCTTATGGCAAAGGATACTACACTATGATGTTGGGAATACCGCGTAAAGCAGAGAAGCTGGACTCTATATGCGCCAATACCGACTGGTGGGCAGTTCACGAGCAGGCCCATCTCGCTCAGTTGGAACTCTACATGCCCAGGTTCTCGATCTCTACAGACTTGACAACACTATTCAAGAATGAAGAGAATAGCGCTACTGGCATACTCAGTAAACTGGGATTGGACGAGTCTGTTGCCTACGCCGACATGGTAAAAGCCACAAAACCAGCACGCCAGATGTGGGGACTGTCACAAACTGCCATCATAGAGGTAGAGGAAAACGGAACCAAAGCCGTAACCTCCACATCTGGCAATGAAGGCATGTATATATCCCCTTACGTTCCGCGCAGGATAGACAAGCCCTTCTTCTTCGCTATCCGTGAGAATACAACTGGCACCATCCTGTTTATGGGAAAGGTAGTACATCTCTAAGACAACACGCGCGACAACACGCATCAACTCAAGCGGCCTGCAACCGAGAGCTATCACACTCACGGTTGTGGGCCGCTTAGCCTATGCAAGGGAAACCACCACGGCCAAAGCGGGCATAAGTTTTTGGATGCCAGCAATAAAAAAAACGGCGAAAACGACCATTATGTTGAATAAAATGAGTAATTTTGTACTCCAATGGACACTTCTGAACTGCAAAAGATAAAGCAACGGTATAATGTTGTCGGCAACAGCGACGGGCTCAACCGTGCACTCGACATCGCCCTGCAGGTAGCCCCAACCGACCTGTCGGTACTCATCGTGGGCGAAAGCGGTGTGGGTAAGGAGATTATACCCCGCATCATCCACGACAACTCCCCCCGACGCAAGGAGAAATACTTTGCCATCAACTGTGGCTCCATCCCCGAGGGAACGATAGACAGCGAGCTCTTCGGACATGAGAAGGGGTCGTTTACCGGCGCCATAGGCGAGAGCGAAGGCTATTTCGGCACCGCCGACGGCGGCACCATCTTCCTGGACGAGGTGGGCGAGCTGCCCATAGCCACCCAGGCACGATTGCTGCGTGTGCTCGAGACGGGCGAATATATCCGCGTGGGCGGTCAGAAAATCATGAAGACCAACGTGCGCATCGTGGCTGCCACCAATGTCAACATGCGCAAGGCCATCAGCGAAGGCAAGTTCCGCGAAGACCTCTACTATCGCCTCAACACCATCCCCATCCAGATGCCGCCACTGCGCGAGCGCGGCCAGGACATCCCCCTGCTCTTCCGCCTCTTCGCCCTGCAGACGGCAGAGAAGTACAAACTGCCCAAGATAACGCTCACCGACAAGGCCAAGCTCCTGCTGATGCAATACAAGTGGCCTGGCAACGTGAGACAGCTCAAGAACATCACCGAGCAAATCTCTGTGCTCAGCGAGAAGCGCGAGATAGACGCCGAGACACTGTCGCAGTTTATCCCGCAAGACCCAGAGAGTACCGAGCTGGCCACTATCGAAAAGGCAAGCAAGCACTCCTACGAGAGCGAGCGCGAACTATTATATAAGGTATTATACGAGCTGCGCGGCAATGTGACCGAGCTGAAGCAGGAGATAGACGCGCTCAAGAAGCAACTGGGAGAGCACGGCGCGATGACCGCCCAGCAATACGGCCACTCGCTCCCACACATCGCCAACGGACAGATGGCGACAGTACAGGCAGAAGACGCGGTGGCAGAAGAGATAAAAAACGAACCCGCAGAGCCCATGACGCGCGAAGAGCACGACAAAAAGGAAATAATGGAAGCACTGGAAAAGGCCAACGGCCGACGACGCGAAGCTGCCATAGCCCTGGGCATCTCAGACCGTACACTCTACCGCAGACTCAAACAATACGGACTCGACTAAACGATGACAATGAAGAAAAAACTCATATACATACACCTCGCACTGATGGCATTCGTGCTGACCACCATCACCGCGTGCGCCTTCAAAGGCTACAAGTTCAACGGTGCCAGCATAGACTACACCAAGACCAAGACCATACAAATCAACGATTTTCCCATACGCAGCAGTTATGTATGGGGACCCATGGGCCCTCTGTTCAACAACGCCCTCAAAGACGAATTTGCCAACCATACCCGTCTGGTACAGGTCAAGCGCAACGGCGACCTCAAGATAGAGGGAGAAATCATACAATACACGCAACGCAACAAGTCGGTGTCGAGCGAAGGTTACTCAGCACAGGTAGAGCTCACCATGACCGTCAGCGTAAGGTTTACCAACAACGTGAACCACAAGGAAGACTTTGAACGTCAGTTCTCAGCCTCGCAGACATACGAGTCGACCCAAAACCTGAACTCGGTACAGGAAGAACTGGTCACCCAGATGACCAAGGACCTCGTAGAACAGATATTCAACGCCACCGTGGCCAACTGGTAAACCACCCCAACCACCACAGATATGCAACTGGACTTAGAGCAACTCATCAAGCATCCGCAGACCATGGACAAGGAGACCCTGTACGACCTCCGAAGCCTCATTGCGCTCTATCCCTACTTCCAGACCGCACGTCTGCTGATGCTGCAAAACCTCTACATCCTGCACGATCCCTCGTTTGATGAAGAACTGCGCAAGGCAGCCATATACATCACCGACCGCAAGATGATATTCAGGCTGATAGAGGCAGCACACTACAAGCTCAAAAGTGCCACCACCGACAACAGCCAGACAAAGAACGCCCCAGGCGCCGACCGCACCATCTCGCTCATTGACAACTTTCTGGACACCATCCCCGCCACCGATGAGGAAGAGCCGAAGAAGAAGAAACGCAAGCCAACGGCTGCCGACGCAGCGATAGACTACGTGAGCTTCCTGCTCGACACCGAGAGCGAAGACGAAGAGAGCCCCGAGACTCCGCTGATGAAAGGACAGTCGCTCATAGACGACTTCATCAACAACGACAAGGGCAAGATAGAACTCAAGGAAGAACCTGAGTATGTGCCCGAAAGCAATGACACAAAAGACAGCGAAAATATGGTGGACGGAAGCTACTGCACCGAGACTTTGGCACGAATTTACATCCAACAAGGCCGTTTTGAGAAGGCTTTGGAAATAATTACGCGCTTAAATTTGATTTTTCCAAAAAAAAATGCTTACTTTGCAGACCAAATACGGTTCTTGGAGAAGCTGCTACTGAACAGCAAGGCCAAAAAGCCATAAGATATAGAGCAAATAATAACAAAAAAAATAAACAACAAGATGATTTACACATTATTCGTAGTACTTATCGTACTGGTATCTATCCTGATGATTGGCATCGTGCTCATCCAGGAGTCTAAGGGAGGAGGTCTCTCTTCACAGTTCTCTTCTTCCAACCAATTCATGGGTGTTCGCAAGACTACCGACCTGGTAGAGAAAATCACATGGGGTCTGGCCGCCGTTATGGTTGTCATCAGCGTAATCTGCGCCCACACCGCTCCCAAGGCCATCACCGAGGAAAGCGTAATGGAGAAGGCAGCTACCCAGACAGAGACTACCAATCCTACCAACATGCCTGGCTTCGGCGCAACCCAGCCTACCAAGGGCAATACCCAGCAGGCTCCCGCTGCCCCCGCAGCCGAGAACAACAAGTAAGAGTTACCGACGGTACGCAATATGAGCCCGTTCTGCCCGACGCAGAGCGGGCTTTATTGTAGCCGTCCACGCCGACGGGCGCAAGAGAAGGCTCAGCCTCCAGGCTGCGCAGCCCCCGTGGAAGCAGAAAATACAAGGCGGCGCGAAAAATAATGGGCAAAAAATTTGCAGGAAACAAATATTTCCATTACCTTTGCACTCGCTTAATGAGATTAAGCTCTAAATGGTGGCTGTAGTTCAGTTGGTTAGAGCGTCAGATTGTGGTTCTGAATGTCGTGGGTTCGAGTCCCATCTGCCACCCATAAGAAGCAGTTCTTCGGAACTGCTTTTTTTGTTTCCCCCAATCAGCCAAGCACGCAGCCGAGCACATCCCGCACGCAGCCGAGCACATCCCACGCACAGCCAAGCACATCCCACGCACAGCCAAGCACATCCCGCGCACAGCCGAGCCCATCTCACGCACTACCAACATCATCCCACGCATTGCCGAACCCATCCCGTTTACATCCAAGCCCCCTACTCCGTCCCACCGCCATCGTCCCCGCAAGACGCGGAAGCACCCCTGCCCGTCTGGAGTACATCCCAGCGAAGCTGGAGGGTACCTTGGCGAAGCTGGAGGGCATCCCGGCAAAACTGGAGGGTACCTCCACGCAGCTGCTGACCACCTCGGGCGACGCGCATCGGACGATACGAGCTTCCGTATCGTCCGAAACTCGCATCCGTACCGTCTGATACGTACATCCGCGCCGTCCGATACGCGCCAGCAATGATGGTCACCACACCGCCGAACACACTCACAACCAATGCCTTGCTGACCGTTGGCGACCACAGCACAACATCCGTGCAGCGCAGCCCTGACAACGGGCGCGATGACGCGGTCAGCGGCAGCCACATAACCACAATCCCCATCCATCCCGTTACAGGACAGATGGGGATTGCCGGCAATCGGAGAAGCAGACTACTTCATCTTCTTGTTCATAGCCTTCAATGTGACCGAGATATTGGCCAGAACCCGCATAAAGCTCCAGCTAATCAGCGAGGAGGCCAGCACCATGACCGTGGTCACAAATCCGCTGGGACTGAATATTTTGTCGTCGATGTATTGGTACTCGGGATTTTGTACCCAGACAATGTTGAATAAGCAGATAATCGAGGCGATGATGCCACATACCAATACGATGTTGGCGATAATTACGAGCGTCGTCTCTGCACCATTGCCGGTATTCTCTTCTACGGGTGCTACAGCCTTGGCTGCCACTGGCTCTGCTACAGGCTGCACCTCAGGGTCTTTTTCATTTTCTTGCATGATTACTATTGTTTTTATTGTCGTTACTTTTGTTTATTCTTTGGTGCTGCGGTGCATGAACCTATTGTCGGCCCACAACAGCAGGACTATGACCGCCAGCGCCACAGCCACCTGAAGCAGAATGGCGCCCGGACGCTGGTCGAAGAAGCGGTCGATGTGGCGGTAGACGTGGGCGAAGAACGACTCTGCCGTATTGGCTTCGCGGATGACATTGCGGTGGACGGTGATATTGAACAATATCTCGCCCATATTGTCGGCAAACCACATCTCGGGCAGATACTTCCTGCCCAGTCCGGCACGCAGCATGGCTATCTTCTGCCCATTGGTCATGGCGGGGCCGTAGCGCTCGAGCAGCGAGGTGACCACAGCCGTGTTGCGGCAGGAGTCCATGATGTCCAGCACGCGGCGGTCCAGATAGATGTCGTTGACCGAGACATAGAGGTCACCCGAGTGGCGGGCCTCAAAGCTGAAGACACGGCCACGGTCGTGGTTGCCCTGTATCATGCGACGGTGGTCGGCATCGCGGTCGCTGTCGTAGAGCAGCGGTTCGTTGGAGGCACGTATCTGGTAGAGCAGCGAGCCAAAGACTGGCTCGACCGCCGTCCACTCCATGCCCAGCAGCCGCCGGGTCTCACCCTTGTACATGCACAGCCGCGTGAGTTGGGCTGAGCGCATGTCCTGCTTGTCCTTGCCGGCGACATCATAGGACAGTCCGGGCATCACCATGTCGAAAGGCAGCACACAGTTGTCCTTGGCACAATGGTAGAGGTCGGCCACGCGGCCATAGTAGGCACCCGACGCCGTGACCTCGACCCTATCGCCCCGCACCACCTGTATGCCGGTGTTGGCCCAGCACTGCCCGGTATTGTAGAGAAACACATTGCGCTCGCTGCCACAGGGTTGGGCCATGGTGATGGCTCCTTGCTCATTGATACGCTGCGAGGGGTCGAAGAAGAGCACGCCCCGGATGAAGAACGAGAGGATGACCAGCAGCAAGACGATGGCGAAGACCAGCGAGACAAAGAAGATGACAAAGTTGACGCGTGCCGACCTCACCTTGGACGGGCAGTCGGCGAGCCGCTTCACCCTCGCCCCAGACATGAGGGCTGCCACCACGGCTGCGCCTCTATAGCAGAGCCACGGCAGGAGCATGAGCGTCTTCCACACCATGCGCACCACGAGCATGGTCACCGGCAGCCGGTCGGTGGGGCGGTAGTCAAAGAATGGCTTGATGCCCAACACCTCGGCATCGGTCTGCGGGCCCGACGGCGTGGGGCGCCTGTCTGACAACAACTCGGCAAGAAACGACCTGTCATTGATCACGTATCGCGCCAAGCCCGTGGTGGTGATGGCACTCGTGATGGTCTCAATAAGCGATTTGACATTCATTTTTGCTGCGTATTACGTTCGATGACTACAAGAAACGAACCCACATTGTCGGCAAACCAGGGGTCGCGGAACTTCTTCTCCTTATAATAATAGAGTTCGTTGTTGACGGGATAATTGGTCTTGTCGACCTCCCTACCATTGTAATAATATCCCATACCATACGACCGGGCCTTGAGGACAGCGGCATCGGCCACGGTGCCGTCCTTGAGTTTGAGCGGCAAGGCTATGGTGTGGGTCTCCTTCACCGTGGCGTCCAGTCCGTGCTGCTCTACCGCCGCGATGACCCGGTCGAGAGAGGCGTCGGGGGTGGCAAGCGAGTCTCTCAGCGTCTTCATGCTGGCAAGATACATGTTTCGGATGACCGTATCTGTCATCACCACATCGTTGACTGCAAAGTGAAGCACGCCGTCGCAGGGCACCACATAGTCGACACGCTCCTTAGAGATGACAGAGATGGTGGTGTGCAGGCTGCCACGCTCCAGACCATCGAGATAGACATCATTGTCGGGGTTCTTGTACCAGCCTATATCCTTCTTGCTGTGCTCGTAGGGGATGACCTGCATCAGCAGCACGCCGAAAGGCTCGTCGGGCGCCAGCTTGTACTTGTCTCTGAAGTCATTGTGGCCTCCCTTGCGTTCAAAGCCCTCGGTGCCCACCCATCCGAAGCCAGGCTGGCGGTCCTCGTTGGCTGCGTCGACCAGATAGTGTATGGCGGTATTGGCTGCACCCGATGCCCGGATGGATATACGCTCGTTCTTCTTGACCTCGATGCCCGAGTTGGCCCACAGTTCTGCCGTATTGAACAGCCAGTATATCACCTCCTTGTCTTCGGTCTGCATGATGGTGGCGCCATAGGTATTGGTCTTGATGACATTGTAGGGATAGAAACTCTTGACCACCAGCACCACAAAGGCCAGACCTACAAACAGCACGATGACTATCACAAAGAGCGAGGCTATCACCTTCCACAGCGACCTCGGGCTCTCAAGGAGCTCAAAGAGGCGCTTGTGGCGCACGATGTCTATGGTTATGGTCTTCTGGGCGTCGTCTGGCTGAGCTACAGGGTCAGTCTGTGGCGTCACTCTCTCATCGGTATTCACCTCTTTTGGCATTTCTGGAGACATAGCAGTAATAGGTTATAATGTTAAGGATTAAGATAACATTGCAAAAATAAGCAAAAAAACGCTGCGAGTGGTCATTGTCGCCCACTTTTTTACTCCCAAGCATAAAAAAAGCATTACCCCGGCACACAATCCTGCCAGCGCAATGCTATTGATGGAGTGGAGCTGGAGGGATTCGAACCCTCGTCCGCACAGTAAAACCATATGCTTTCTACACGCTTATTCCGGCCTTCGGTTTTCGTGCATTGGCAAGACCCGGACCACCAACCAATGCCTTATCCTCTAAGATTTCATCTCCGATGCGAGGCTTTCGAGAGACTATTTCCGACTGTACTGCACCGCTTGACCAAGGAGTTTCGGAAAAAGAGCCCTTGAGCGATGTCTCGTCCCGTCACCTGGTGGCGGGATAAAGCCAGTAATCTACTATGCTTCGATTAGGCAGCGAGAGCGTAATTGTTTTCGCCAATTAATTTGTCGATGACTCTGATTAAGGAGATAGCCAACGAGTCTCCGCGTGCTTACATACCATCTTAGCCGCCGTCAAATCCAGTCAACCCCAATGATATATGGGCTGCAAAGATAAGGGATATTTGCGAAACCAACAAGAAAAAAGCGGAAAAAATCCACATTCACGCCCAAAATGCGCTACTATGCGCTCGTCGATAGGGTAATGGCAGAGGCTGTCATAAGAGGAATGATGTCGTAAACAAACGTTTCGGACAAACGTCTGGCTTGAAGCATCAAGGCACACTCCTTATATCTAAAAACCTGAGTTCGGGATAAGCGACTGTCGTTTTTCTTGATATGCCAGATTTCCGATAGGTGCATATTACATTTGCCCTCCAAACAATATGGATG
>ERZ779852.2266-NODE-2266-length-16084-cov-16.526109_pt1 | contig 16084 bp, 7 predicted proteins | sample MGYA00511559_ERZ779852 | MGnify/ENA primary metagenome ERZ779852 (study PRJEB29588, sample SAMEA2157977) | human gut metagenome | biome: human gut; feature: human-associated habitat; material: faeces | place: Denmark | collected 2008/2010 ...
AAAGAGTTCTGCTGTCTGATACAAGAGGATAAATTGAATTGATAGAACTCACCTTCATTCACTTCGGAGTCGCTGTCGTCACACCCTCCCCCGACGAGCAGGGCGCACAAGGCGAAAAGGCCGGACAAGGCTTTGAAATACGAGTTTTTCATGGGCGTAGGTTTTTAAGATGGCAATCGGGTTGGAAAAAATCCGTTCCGCGGCCGAATCATTCGCATCGCTTCATGCAGGGCATCATGCCGTTCCGGTTATCCGACCGGTCACGGCACAAGGCGATCCGAAAAACTGTTCCGGTCGCAGAACGGATTTCGCGGAGAGGACGGATGCGGCGAATTACAGCATCCGCTTCATTTCCGGCGAAGAGCCGGCACGGGACGTTCGGGCATCGCGCACGTCGTCCGGAATCGTCGTCCGGGAATATACGCTGGTTTCGGCCGGCTCGGTCCGGGCGGTCATCGTCAGGGTGTTCCCGTCATTCGTCAGTTCGAAATCGTAACCGCTGCCCCAGCTCTCGCCGTCGTCGTACACTCCGGTCAGCCGGGATCCGTCGATCGAATAACGCCCGGTGTATCTGGTGTAGTCCGACGTTTCGACCTTCTGGTAAAGTCCGAACGTCGATGCCGAAGTGAATTCGACGTACACCTCGAATCCTTCGGGAGCACTCTCCGACCAGGAAGTGAGGCGCCATTCGCCTACGATTTCCGACTGAATGTTGGGGGCGTCGTCGTCATCCGAGCAGCTTGCGGCGAAGATGCCGAGCAGGGAGAAAACGAGCAGATGATAAAGATGTTTTTTCATTGCAAGCACTGTTTTTATAACCAACCTCCGTTTGCTGCGCCGGCCGAACGGGCGATGACGGCGAATTCCTTGGTGACGACCATGCCGCCCATCACCACGCCCGTTCCGGGTTTCGTGCCGCCGGCTATCGCCGAAACCTTGATTTTGGCCGATCCGGGTTTCGTGCATTTGATCATCAGTTTTCCATTATACATTTTGGGAGCCGCCTTGATGCCGAGCTTTTCCATATCCTTGGCCGACATCCGGATATCGGTGTAGGTGAGGTCTTCGGCCCCCTGTCCGAAATGCTGCGTCAGCGGAATGAGCTGCACCTCGCCCACTGCGACCCGCAGACAGGGCGTTCCCTCGATCTGCATGAGCAACTGATAGGCGTCGGTAATGCCGGTGCCCATTTTGCCGCGGTAAATCGACACGTCGGCGATCGTGGCCTTCGAGCCTTCGCCCAGCCGGGAGTCGATTTCATTGACCGAGGTGAGCAGCATGGTCTTGAATTCGTCGAGCGAGAATTTCTTCCCCTTCTCCAGGGCATAGGAGAGGCCGAGTGCGGCGACGCCCGAGACGTGCGGGCAGGCCATCGAGGTTCCCTGCATGTAGCCGTAATCCGCTCCGTTGCTCGTTTCGGAGCAGAGCGTCGAGAGTACGCCGGCCTTCTCGCCGCCGCTCAGACCGCTCGTTTCGCCGCCGGGGGCCGCGATATTGCAGCCGGGACCGTAGTTGGTGTAGTTGGCCGGCAGGTAGTCGGGCGAGAACGAGGTGACGGAGATATAATCACGATAACCCGCCGGATAGCCGGACATGGCCGTCGATTCGTTGCCGGCGGAAAAAACGATCAGTCCGCCGTCGAGGGCCTCGCAGTTCTTCTGGGCGGCGAAGTACTGGAGCGCCTCGTAGTCCATCGGCGATCCCTTGATGAACATGTTGTCCGACGTGTATATTCCCGCCTTGACGCCCCACGAGCACTGGAGGATGGAGGCGCCGTGATCCGCGGCGTATTTTATGGCGCGGCTCGACACGAGGGCGTCGCCCGTCTGGTCGCCCGAGAAGATCTGGCACGACATCAGACGCACGCCGTCTCCGTTGCCCGTACCTCCGGCCACGCCGCAGACGCCGATGCCGTTGTTATTGACGGCGGCCACCGTGCCCGCAACGTGCGTTCCGTGGCCCGAATCGCCCTTCCGGTCCCATGAAACGGGGCCGTCGGCAGCGAAGTTCCATCCGTGAATGTCCTGGCTGTTGTATTCGGGCGAAGGGTTCGGATTGGTCCACATGTTGGCCGCCAGATCCGGATGGGTGTATTTCACCCCTTCGTCCACGATGGCGACGATGACTTCGGGATTGCCTGCCGTGAGCTTCCATGCGTCGGCCACATGGATGTCGGCTCCGGCCACCGATGTCGTGGCGACGGCCTGGTCGGCATTGTTGATGTAATGCCACTGCCAGAAAAGATTCGGGTCGTTGAAATCCGCCGTGACCAGGGCGCGGGTCCGGTCGCCCGCCGTCGCGTGGAACGGATAGGTCTTGCAGTCGGAAGCCCGGTAGAGACGGGTGCGGAACTGCACTTTCGAGATTTCGGCGACACCCGCGAGTCTTTCGGCCGCCTTGTCGAGGTCCTCCTCCGCTGCGAACCGGAGCACATACCACCTGTGAAGCCCCGCCGCACGGGTGCGGGCCTCGTGTTCGCCGGCTTCGGGGAAGACGCGCTCCAGCGAGGTGACGTGCAGGTCGGTCAGGATCTCATCGACGGATGCGATGCCCGAACGGGTCAGCGCCGAACGGGTCCCGGCCGCATTCAGTGCGTACTGTTCGAGACCGGAAACGGCTTCTTCGCCGAATTTTACGATGAGCGAACCGGCCACGGCATCGTCCGACGTATTGCAGATTTTGCCCGAAGTCTCGATTTCGGGAGCGGAATCCCCGCGGTTCGGTATCTCCTGCATGGGGTCCGTCGAGCAGGCGGCCAGCAGCAGGGAGGCGAAAATCAGGAGTTTCGTTTTGTTATGCATATATCATGCTGATTTTTGAGTCCGGCAGGTTGTTTCTGGCTTGGAAAAAAGGGAGAGGCCGGCACTTGCCGGACGACCGGCCTCTCCCGATCCGATATTACTTGAGCGTGACTTCGGCAGCGGCCGTTTTCCGGAACCGGAGTTCCGACCCCGAACCGTCCGCGCGCCGCACGGCATCGCTGAATCCGACCGCAGCCCTTACGGCTTTCGCTTCGGGAGCCGATGCGGGCAGGAATCCTTTCGCACAGTCGGTCGGCACGGTTTTGACGGAGCCGCGTCCTGCGGAAACGGAGAATTCGGGCCGTTCGACGCAATTCCGCGGCTGCCGGAGCTCTGCGGCCATTCGGCGCAGTTCTGCGATCCGCTCTGCGGCCAGTTCGGGAATGCCGCCCATATCCTTGGCGGGATCGACGAGCAGCATGTCCGTAAGGATCGAATAGGGGGTCGTCGTACTCAACGTATATAGATAACGGAACGTGGCCCCCTGCTCGACATAGTTCGGGGTGGGCACGAAATAGATGTAACCGTCGGCCACGGCGCCTCCGATGAACGGATAATTGACCGCATAGAGGGCTTCGGGGTTCTCCTCCGAGACGCAGCCGGAGATGATGTCCTCGCCGTTGATGACACCGATCGGGTCCTGCGAAAGCATCGGAGAGATGGCGCCGGTTATGCCTGCGAGCGGAGCCGAGGCCGGAACGTAAACCGCCGGAATCTGGCCGCCTTCGTCGAACGCGAGACCGGTAAGGCCCGTAATGGTCAGCAGATCGACCGAACTGGCTTCCGTCGGATCGTCTTCGATGGTCACCGTGCCGATCTTCCGGCGCATCTGCTTCTCGTCCATGACGTTGATCGCATAATAGTTCCATTCGGTCGAAATCAGGTACTCCTTCGAGGGCTGCTCGTCCTGCGGCAGGAAGTCCGAGTAGAGGAACTCGCTCTCCAGGCCCGGGTTGTATTTGCCGGTGGTCCGGATAGACGCCGTGAAGAGTTCGCTGACATACCCGTTGCTGGCCAGTCCGGCGAACGTGTACTCCGTGTCGCCGTTCAGCCCCGTGAGCATGATGCTGTAATGTCCGCCGTTGATGGCATCGAGCTGCTCTTTGGTGAAATCCTTGCCCATCTGCTGGAGGAAAGCCGTCATGTCCAGTCCCTGGATGGCGTCCGTCTTGAAGACTCCGTACTTGACGGATTCGATCTCCTCGCCGTAGGCCCAGAATTTCGCCGCATTGTCCGTCGTAATGCCCTGTCCCGCGAATTCGTTCGTGGCTTCGAGCCCGATGCTGAGGATGACGGAAACCTCGTCGCCCTTGGCGACATATCCGAACGGAATGGAGGCATAGCCCTGCATTTTCAGGTTCTGCGACGCCGTTTCGCCGCCCTCCGGATTCGCCTCCTCGTCCGAACCGTAGATACAGCCTACGAGCGTGTATTTGCCCGTGCCGCCTTCCAGATCCTGCACGGAAATCGTTCCCGAAGCGGTGATCGTCTTGATGAGTTCCGCGGCGATCTTGCCGTCGGCCATCTCCTGTGCCTTGAGGCTCGCCTCGCCGTCGCTCAGACTGCCCGTGAAGATCGCATAGCGGAACTCCCGGGTGTCCTCGGAGAGGGTGGCGCCGATTTCGACGACTCCGTCCGCGGGTTCGCCTTTGGTGAGGGTCACCGAGTAGTCGTAAACCCTGGCTCCGGGAAGCATGATCCGCTGCAAGCCGTTGGCGTTGGCGTAGAAGAATTTACCGGCATATTCGCCTTCGCTCGGTTCGAGCACGATACCCTGCGCCGGGAAGGTAATCACGCCGTTCTTGAGCGTGCCATATTGTCCGGCCGACTCGTCCATGGCGAAATTCTCCGGCGTCTGCGATGCGATGTACCACTCGCCCATCTCGGCAAAGAGGGTCAGGCCGGTTGACTGGTAGGGAAAATAGACCTTGTTCGGGTCCGAAGCATCGACATAGGTCCAGACTCCGCGGTTCTCGTGACTTACCTGTCCTCCGGCGAAGATGTTCATCAGCTCCGGCGTGTAGGCCTTCATGCGGTAATAACCCTTCTTGTCCGAACGCTCGTAGATTTCGAGTTCGATTTCGGGGTTCGGATTGGCATTGGGATTGTCTATCGAAGCGAAGTTGCCCAGAATGTCGTCGCGGTAGCGGCCTTTGGTCGCGCCGGTCTTTTCGTCGGTGACCAGCTCCCATTTGGCCAGCACGAGCGATATCGAGAGGGTCACCTTGTCGGGACCGTAAACCGAGGCGTAGCGCGGATCCTCGATGTCGATGTCGCAGGTGTAAGTCGTGCCCATTTGGGCATTGGGGAAGCTGACCGTAAAGGTCGTCTCCTCCTCGCCGGCATCGAACACGATCGGCTCGACGACGAAAATATCCTCGACGTTGGCCTTCACGACGACCGGAACGACGATCGGATCCACGGTGTTGCGCCGTTTGACCGTATAGGTCGCCTCGGTCTGGGCGCCCGGTTCGAACTCCAGATCGGTCTGCGCAGACTGCTTCTTCGGGAAATAGACACCGTAGCAGTCAGGATCCTCCGCGGTTCCCCGGGTATAGTTCACATCGTCCTTGCAGCCGGCCAGAACGAAGAGAGCCAGCAGGAACGGTAATATATGCTTGAATGTCTTCACGGTAATTTGCTTTTAAATTTGACAGCTCGGTCGCAGATGGTCATCAGCCGTTCCACGGCTTGACCGTCTGCGAAGGATCGGGATTGTTCTGCGTGGCGATGACGGGATTGTTCTGCGTCTCGCCGCGCGTGATCACGAAGTTCCAGTAGGGCGCGCGCCCTTCCGTGTTCAGCCGGTACGAATTGGGAGAGTTGGTTCCCACATAGCCCCGTCGGGTGGACATGTCGAGCCGCTTCATGTCGAACATGACGATGCCTTCGCCCCAGAACTCGATGCGCTTCTGGAGCATCAGCTCGTTGGTGAAACTTTCGACCGACGACGACATGTTCGTACAGTCGTAACCTCCGCCCACGATACGGTGGCCGTTCATGAACTCGTTGAGCAGACGGATGCCTTCGCCAAGATTTTCATGCGCCTTGGCCTCGGCCTCGATGAAGTACATCTCCTCGACGCGCATGTAGGGATGGTCTGCGGCTCCGCCGACCTTGAAATCCTCATAGGCGCCCTGCGCCGGACGGAACTTGATGTTCGCGTAATCGGGCAGTTCATTGAAGTATTCCTTGCCCTCTTTGCGGCAGCTTTTGTAGTCGTAGGACTCCTTCTCCGGGTCTTTGCGGTCGGGATCGAGCCACGAATGGCGGCGGAAGTCGCGCAGGTCGATACTGTTGTAGAGGTTGCTGTTGATGCAGCGGCAGGCGTCGTTTCCGTAGGCGCTCCATGCGTTCTCGGTACTCATGTGCGCCGTGAAGCAGAAAAGGTTGGCGACGCTCTCGCTCGGCAGGGCGAGGCCCCAGATCCAGGCATTGTTCGACGTGGCGCTGTTGAAGCCGTTCGTGGGGTCTTCCCACTGCTCCTGCGTCAGGGGCGTGCAGCCGCTGGCGGTGATGGCCTGCCGGGCGTACTCGGCCGCCTGCGCATAAGCGGCATTGTCCTCCTTCGCCGTGCCCCGCTCGAGCCAGGCCCGGGCCTTCAGTCCGTAAACCAGCGCCAGGCTGATCGTGTACTTGTCGGGGGCCGTAAAGCCGCTCAACAGCTCTTCGGCCTTGTCCAGGTCGGGGAAGATCACCTTGTCGTAGATGTCATCGACCTTGGCGCGGGGGTTGTTCTTGGCCTCGGCCTCGGTGGTCTCGGGCAGTACGACGGGCACGCCCAGCCCGAGAACCTCGGGCGCTTCGGTGTAGTTGTTCTCCTTGAACTCGTACAGACGCACCAGATCGAGGTAGAACATGGCCCGATAGGCGTAGGCGAAGCCCAGATAGGACTTCTGCGTGGCGTCGAGCGAGGAGAAGTCCGAGGCGTCGATCTGCTTGATGACGTTGTTGGCCGCCATGATCCACGCATAGTAGTTGTTCCACGTGAGCGCGCCCACGGCATAGTCGGCCCCGAGCGCTTCGTTGGTTCCCCACTGTGCGAACCAGTCGTAGCCGATATTGCCGCCGATGGCGATGTCGCCCGTCATGGATTCCGTGGCGATATGGATGGCCGGCAGGGCGAAATCCCAGGCTTGGCCATCCTGTGCGTAACCCGCGGAACCGGCCTGTACGAGCGAGGCCGGAATACCCTCGATCAGCGTTTCGAGGGTCACCTGATCCTCGGTGGCTATTTCATAGGGGTCGGCTTCTTTGATGCAGCTGCTTGCCAGCAAAGCCGCCGCCAGCGTCGCGAGCGTTATGTTTGTCGCTTTTTTCATAGTATATCGTTTGTCGTAAAGTGATTGAGGCCGATTAGAATTGGATGTTGATGCCGCCCGAAATCGTCCTTACGGGCGAATAGGTGGCCTGGCTCGTCGATCCCGAATAGGAGTAGCGGGGATCGAATCCCTGACGCTTGGACCAGTACCAGACATTCTCGCAGGCCAGGTAAACGCGCACCTTCTCGATTCCGACCTTCTTGGTGAATTTCGCCGGCAGCGTGTAGCCGAAGTTGATGTTTTGCAGGTTCAGATAAGAGGCATCCATGAGGAAACGATCCGACATGTTGTTCTGATCCTTGTCTTCATACTGCAAACGCGGGATGTCCGACGACGCATTGTCCGCCGACCATGCCTTGAGGATGTCCTTGTGCCAGTTCATGCCCGTCGTCTTGTTGGCCGGCGAGTACATGGCCGCCGCATAGCCCGAGTCGTAGGCCAGGCCGCCGATCTGGTAGGTGAAGGCCACGCTCAGGTCGAAGCCGCGGTAGCTGAAGCTCGTGCCGAAGCCGCCGTAGAGGTCGGGAATGGGGTCGCCGCAGAGGTAGTCCGACGCCTTGGCGAACTCGGTGGTCGTGACGCGCTTGCCCGTGGGGTTGCCCTTGTCGTCGGTCTCGTCCATATACCACATCGAAAGGCCCTCGTCTGAAACACCGGCATATTTCCTCATGTAGAAAGTGTACATCGGCAGCCCTTCTCCGAAGAAAGTGGAGCCGCTCACATAACCGGAGTAGCCATCGACCTGCTTGGTCCGCCGTTCGGGCGGCAGCATGGTGATCTTGTTGCGCAGGTGCGTCATGTTGAGGTTGATGTCCCACTGGACATGCTCCCGCCGGATCGGCGTAAAGTTCAGCTCGATTTCTACACCGCTGTTGCGCATGTCGCCCACGTTGGCGTAGTAGGACGAATAACCCAGCGACGGAGCGACCGGGAACGACAGCAGCATGTCGGTCGTCTTGCGGAGGAAATACTCGACGCCTCCGGAAACCGTACCGCGCAGGAAGCTGAATTCCACGCCGGCGTTGAAGTTGGAGTTGGTCTCCCAGGTGATGTTCTCGGAGCCCTTGGCGTTGAAGACGGTCGATACCTTTCCGTTGGCGTTTTCGATCGTGTAGGTGTTCGTGTAGCGGAAATTACCGATATTGTCGTTGCCCTGCGAGCCGATCGAGGCCTTCAGCTTGAGGTTGTCGAGCCATTCGTAGGTGCTCTCCATGAAATTTTCCTTCGAAATGATCCATGCGCCGCCCAGCGACCAGAAGTTGCCCCAGCGGTGGTCGGGATGGAAACGCGACGAGGCGTCGCGGCGGTAGGAGGCCGAGAAGAAGTACTTGTTCTCGTAGTCGTACATGACACGGGCGAAGTAACCCTCGTTGTTGTACTCGGTGCGGTAGGAATTGGCCGCCTGCTTGTCGATGATCGCCCCGGCCAGTTCGTCGTTGTCCTGCGTCAGCATGTTGCTCTTGGAAGCCGACAACAAGTAAATGCGGTTCTGGTAGGACTCGTGGCCCAGCATCACGTTGATGTTGTGCGGGCCGATTTGCTTGGTGTAGTTGAGAATCTGCTGCAAGTTGAGGTCGAAATTCCGCTGATGGCCTTTCGAAACCGATCCCTTTTCGCTGGCGAACTGTCCGAACCAGGGATTCAGAACGCTCGTGGAGCGGGTTTCGTCGAGCGAAACGCCGGCGTTGAACGTGAACTTGAAGTCCTTGAGGAACGTGACGTCGAAGTAGGCCGTGCCGTTGAAGGCGTTGCCTTCGGCCTCCTGCTTGTTGAGACGCGAATCCGAGAGGGCGTTGCTGTTGGGGAAGAGCGAACGCTCCATGCCGGCGTTGTCGCCGTTGCCGTAGTCGTAGAGCTTGATGCCGTCCTCGTTGTACATGACATTACCCTCGCCGTCGCGGATGTAGAGCGGATAGATCGGACCGACGGCCGTCGTGTAGGCGAAGACGTTGCCCGACGAGTTGCCGGCGCCGCTGTCGTCGATCTGGTTGTAGCGGAAATGCGTGTAGTTGGCGTTGGCGCCGAACTTGAGCCACTTCTTGGCCTGGTAGTCCACGCGCAGACGGGTCGTATAACGGTCCATGTCCGAATTGTAGGCGATACCTTCGTTGTTCAGGTAGCCGAACGATCCGTAGATCGAGGCGTTCCCGGTCTGGCCGGAGATCGAAGCGTTGTACTCCTGACGCAGGGACGAGCGGAAAGCCGCATCGGTCCAGTCGTCGGGACGGACGTAGTACTCCTTGCCCTCATAGACGAGACGGCGGCCGAGAGTCGCAGCGGGATTGACCTTGCCGTTGATGCCGATGAACTCCTGCCCGGAGGGAACCGTATAGACCATATAGCCCAGACCTCCGCCGCTCGCGGACGACGTAAGGGTCTCATTGGCGCGCAGATGCGCCTCGCCGGCACCCATATCCGAATCCATGTAGTAGTTTTTCAGCGCGCTGTAATGCAGTTCGTAGAATTGCGCCGGGTTGGTGATGTACGCATAGTCCTGGACGGCGCGCGAATTGACGCCCCACTTGGCGTCGATCGTCACGTGGGCCTCCTGCGACTTGGCTTTTTTGGTGGTGATCATCACCACGCCGTTGGCGCCGCGGGCGCCGTACAGAGCGTTCGAGGCGGCGTCCTTCAGCACGGTCATCGACTCGATGTCGCTCGGGTTGAGGTTGTTCAGGTCGCCCGAATAGGGCATACCGTCCACGATCCACAGCGGGTCGTTGCCGGCGTTGAGCGAGCTGAAGCCGCGGATGCGAATCGAGGGGCTCTCTCCCGGCTGTCCCGAGGTGTTGGCGATCTGTACGCCGGCGACCTTTCCGGCCAATGTCTGCGCCACGTTGGACTGCTGCGACTTGGTGATGTCGTCCGACTTGATGACGGCGGCCGAACCGGTGAAGGCCTCCTTCTTCGCGGTACCGAACGCCACGACGATCACGTCGTCGATGGCCTGCGTGTCCTCTTTCAGCACGACGTCGATCCGGGTTTGCGACCCCACCCTGATCGTGTGGGACTGATAACCCATGAACGACACGACCAGCACATTGTCCGGTGCGGCCTCGATCGAAAAAACGCCGTCCGCACCGGAGGTCGTACCCCTCGTAGTGCCTTCGACCACAATGGTGGCGCCGACGATGCCGGCCCCCGCATGATCTTTGACCGAACCCGTAATTTCCCGTTCCTGCGCATGGGCGGACAGGAGCAGGCCGAGAACAGCCATCCATGATAGAAAGATTTTTTTGGTCATAAATGCGCCATTTTAACGCTGGTAAAAAAATTGATTGTAGAAAATTCGTTGTCTTCGTGTCCCGGCGCGGAGCCGAAACATATCCCCCTCCCCTTCCGGGAGTCCGGAGGGGGGGGGATGTCATCCGCCAGTCCGGTCACCGAACCGGCCGGACCGCAGACTATTCGTAGAAATCGTCTGCAAGGTCGTTCGTCTTCGAACCCGAATACTTGGCAGCCTTGCCCCGGAATTCGATGGTCAGGGTGTTTTCGGTTCCGGACTTATCGTCGCTCCAGGAATCGAACGCGCCGTAATCCAATATGACGAGCGAAACCTGCCAGGTCTTGTCCGCGTTGCGTATGGCGGTAACCTTGGCCATATCGGGACACAATTTCATAGTCATGCCCCATTGCGTATAGGTGTCCCCGTAACCGATGGAGCCGCGGGCCAGGTAGTCCATGGAAGTATCGTAATAGAAATTCCAGTGGGATTTCGTATTGTCGAAATCGGTCAGGTCGCACTCCTTGCCGGCATCGACTATCGCAGCAGGCAGGATCAGTTGCGGATTGGCCCACTTGTCCTCGACGGACGAACCTTCCGCCCCCGTACAGAAGTAGAAGTAATAGGCATCGAACGTCGCGCCGCCGGATTCTTCGCCTCCGTTCCAGCGATAGCCTTTTTCCAGCCGAACCTCCATCCGGTCCAGGGTCTTGTCGGTCCATCCTTCGGGTTCTTTGTTGTCCTTGGCACGGATCTGAATGCTCGGCTCGAACGGTTTGACGGGCTTCAGCTTGTCTTCATCCATCGCGTCGGCCGTCGCAGCCGTCGGCACGCCGTAGTATTCGGCTTCGACCCCGATGCCGTTTTTCAGCGTCAGGCTTACCCGCAGATAGATCTCCTTGCCGCCGGCGGGATTGGGACGGGTCTCGATCGTACCGGTCAGTCCGGCATCCTCGCCGTAGTAGGTCTGATAGGTCTTGTGGTCGTAGAGCCGGAACCAGTAATCGGAGGTCTGCGCCGCGACGTCGATCACGCCGTCGAACTTGGCAGCCAGCACCCGCACATACGCAGCCCAATGACCTTTGGCGAGATCGGCCGGGGCTGCGGCCGTTTCGGCATCGCCCAAAGCGAATACGTAGCTGCCGACCTGCGGCTCCTGCGAGAAGAGCGCGGCGATCGGGGCCTCGGCTGCGGCCGCAGCCTCGCCGCCGGATGCCGGCTCCGTCACCTTGATCGTATTGGTGGCCGCATAGCCTCCGGCGAACGTGCCTTCGTAAGCGGCACGCAGGCGTTTCCCGTCTTTCGAAGCGTCGAGCGCGACGACGAGCCCTTCGATCGTGTCGAATTTGTCCGTCAGGTACTTCGCCGTCAGCGTTCCGGTCGTCCCGGCGCCCGTCGTGAATTCGCCGCAGCGAATCCGCACCTTCGCGGGATCGGCCGTCGCGAGGTCGATTTCCGCCGTTCCGAACAGCTCCTCGGCGAGCAGAATCTCCACGCCCGCAGCCCCCTCATCGGGAGCGGTCAGGCCCTTTTGCTCGTAGAGGCAGAAGCGGCGGTTGCCTTCACGGACATTGCGCCACTCGACGACGCTTCCGACGGCGGCGATCCGATTGTCGATCTCGTATTGGTTCGTCAGTTCGACGTCACGCTCCTCCGTACAGGTATTCTGGTAGCGGGCGAGCAGCGTCTTGCCGCTCTTCAATTCGACGCAGGTGTAAAGATTGAGCCGGGTCTCCGTCACCAGATCGACGGAAAGCTCCACGCTCGCGACGTCGTTCATCGTCGTCTTTTTCACCGAAATATCCTTGTATTCGATTTCGAACGGATCGGCGGCCGTGTTCACGCTGCCCTCGGGATTGTCCACCTTCACGCGCAGATAATCGTCGGCCTGTTCCATCTGTTCGGCATTGATAAGCCCCTCGGTCGGCGAGAGGTAAAAGGTGTGGCTGCCGTCTTCTTCAACGACATAGATCGCCGACTTGATGCCGACGAGGTCGCCTCCGTCGTACTGGAGTTGGTCGGTCAGTTTTACGGGCGGCTTCTTTCCGGGATCGTCGTCGGGATCGTCGTCATCGCATGCGCCCAGCATGGTTGCCGATGCGAGCATCGCGCACGCCAGCGCGCGCAGTCTGTAATGGGTCGAGTTTTTCATAGCGATTGTTTTTAATAGCGCGGGGTTCGGGGAAACCCCGCGCTATCCGGTTTCACTTTGTCATTCGGTCATTCCGGCCTTTCGGAACATGACGTCCGGCAGTTTTTCGGCCAGACGGCTCATCGAGACCTTCGGAGCCGGCAGGCGACGGAGCAGCCTGGGCGGTTCGAGATGATCCTTCTCGACCGCAGCACCGCCCGCCGTTTGGCTTACGACAGGGCCTTCCCACGTTCCGCGCACATGATGCTTGCGCACGCAGATGCCGTCAACCTCGAACCGATACCAGTTCTCCTTGCCTTCGCCCTCGACCTTGGTGATCGTAACCTGTCCGCCGTAGAGCAGGGCGTGTGCGTCCATGTATTCGAAGATCTTGTCGTCGTCTCCCCACATCGAGTAGGACTGATGCATCCACCGGCTGCCGCTCAGGGCGCCGTTCAGCATGATGCCGCGCATCATGACTCCGGGCTTGATGAATTCCGGCCAGCGCTGTTCGGTCACCTCGTAGGTTCCCGGAGTGATCTCGTTCTCCTTACCCGGCTCGGTGGCGAGTTCCAGACGGACGATGTCGCCGCCCGGCTCACGATCCACGAAGTCCTCAAGACGATCGCCTACCGATTCGATACCGATATTGATGAATTGCAGGCCGCAGTTGTAGGTGCTGACCGGCTTGTAGCCGATGCCCTGGATATAGATTTGGTCGGAGGTATAGTAATGCGCCTTTTTGATCTTCGACAGATCCATGTCGTAGTCGCGCTCGAGCGTCGAGGTGCCGTCGTCGTCGGACTTGTCGTCGGATGCGTCGGTGATCGGAATGACTCCGGTGTACGAGCCCTTGAGCGTAAAGCCGTCCTTCGAGGTGAGGTTGAATTCGATCTTGTACACCGGCTGGCTTTCGCCTTCGCCGTTTTCGCCTTTGCTCTCGCCGACGGCCTCGATCTTTATGGTCCCCTCCTTTCCGTAGGAGAATTGTCCGAAAGAGGTTCCGTCGTCCAACTGGACATAAGTGCCGAGCGGGAATACCAGTCCCTCCATCGGAATTTCCACGGCAGGCATCCACGACCCCCATTGGAACGAAGTGTTGGGCAGATAGTCGTGGGGCTTGATCACGGCTTCCTTCGGATTGCCGAACAGGTCGTTGAATACGACGAGCGCAGCGGCGAGACCGCCCTGCCCCTTCTCCGTGTCGTAGGTTTCGTCGTAAATGTTGATCTGCATCATGCCGGTGCCTGCTTCGAGCATGTTGCCGTAATAGGTCGCGGTGGCGCTGAATCCGACCACTTCCACGTCGCGTCCGATCTGCGGCAGGTAGAAGCCGCCGTCCTCCGGCTGATCGACGATCTGGAGCTGTCCCTCATAGACGATGCTCTTTTCGGAACCGTCCGTATCGACGAAACGGAGCGAAACGCTCCAGACGTCGCCTTCGCGGGTGACTTTCAACGGCTCTCCCGGAACCAGCGACAACTGGGTCTTATTGCCCTCGGCGTCGATATACTGAACGCCGGTATATTGGGACGTGAACGTGTGGTCCTCGTTGAGCTGGCTGGCCATATATTCGCCCTCGGGAAGCGTGTAGGCATCTTCGCCCGGAACCGCATAGAGGTCGGCCACGAAAAGGTAACCCGCCTCTTTGAGCGTCACCCGCCCTTTGGCCACGGTATATTCGGCATCCGTAAAGGCCATATAATAGTTGTGCGACTCCACGCCCTTGACCGGGCCGAGGTACCACGACAGCGGAACTTTATCCAGCACCACCTTGTCTGCGTCGTCTCCCTCCTCCGAAGCGTCGGAATTCTTGCACGGTCCGTAATAGGCGACCGTCAGCGTTTTGCCGCCGGTTTCGATTTCGGCGGAAATGCGGGCGACGCGGGCCGAGAGGAACTCGACCGAGAGAACCGCTTTCGAGGCTTCCCCGACGTTCGAGGAGTTCACGTCGATCTCCCCATAGACGATTCCGTTGCCGGCAGCCGTAAGATCGACGGCTCCGGAAGGCTGTTTGACGGTGATCTTCACGGCATCGTCGGCGATCAGCATGCCGTCCGCATCCACGAGCCCTGCCGTCGGCGAGAGATAGATCGTATAGACAGGGGCGGCTTCCGGAACATCTGCCTTTTCGCCGTTTCCGGGAGTCTCGACCGTATAGACGGCGGATTTGATTTCCCGCACGACACCGTTGCAGATCAGTGCATTCCCGCTTTCCGGCATATCGGGGTCGCCGGATGAGGACGAGTCGTCGTCCGAGCATGAACTCAGCGCGACGGCTCCTGCCATGCAAAGCATGATCAGAAAGAATGGGTACAGTTTTTTCATAGGATGAGATTTAATGAACCGGCTTCCCGGCTTGGTTTTGCGAATGGAATGCACCGAACTCGACGCCATCTTTGAATGGGTTTTACCATTTTACATTCGGAACCCTGAGCGGATTCCGGAAAAAATTACTTATTCGAGTTTTCGGGATTTTTTCAGCTCGGCACGAGAACAGCGCCAAGGAAAAATCCCCCCCCCCTCGCGATTTGACGAGGAAAGAGGATTCTCTCAATAACAAAAGTAACAAAAAGTTTCTATTTTGATTCATTTTCGGCGATTTTTTAATCAGGAAGATGAAAAAAGATACTGTTCGTCGGTGAAATTCAGGCGGTAGGATTTACTCTCGCGTGCAAATTTTTTCCCGTATTTCCCGGATCTCCAGGGCGGGAGGGATTCCGGAAAGACGGCCGCACGAACGGATCGTGCTTCGGGAACGGGGCCTCCCGGCCGTTTCCCAAACGAACCGGCTCCCGAACCCTTGCCCCCCCCCGACATGTCCCGCCCGGAACGGACCGTCCCCCTCCCGAAACACTCCGGCCCGACCTCACTCCGGCCCGAAACGAAACGCCCCCGTCGCAATCGTTGCGACGGGGGCGTTATCCCTATGCGGAACGGGAAGGTTCCGCAAATCCTATTTCTTCGAATTCTTCGCGCGCTGCATGGCTTCCTGCTGGCGCATCAGCTCTTCGTAGCGCTGCTGGAACTTCGACTTCCGGCCTTTCGATTTCCGCGCGGCGTTGGCCTGCATGATGGCCTGAATCTTCGAATCGTCCACCATGCGCCGGATCACGAGCGTCTGACCGATGGTGAGCAGGTTCGACAGCAGGTAGTAGTAGCACAGACCGCTGGCATAGCTGTTGAACCACAGGAGCAGCATGACGGGCATCATATAGACCATCATGAATTTCATGCCGGCCATCTGGGGCTGCGCCGAAGCCGTCTTTACTTCGTTTTGACCTGTTTTTCTGTTCACCCCACGGAAGGTCGGAAGACGAACTGCCAGCACCAGTGCCGACATGGGGCTGTGCCGGACCTCCGGCTGCAAGGGTAAACGCAGCACCCAATAGTTCCGCCTGCTTACCGCTTACCTGCTCCTGCGGTTCGAACACAGCATTGACAAACTCCTCGTCCGTGGTCTGACCGTTGAAATGTCTTTGGGCCACATCATAGTCTATTTGGAACTTGGTGTCCTCAAAAAGCTCATCACCGACCCGTGTCCAGATGTGAAGCGACGGATTCCGATAGTTTGAGACATTGATACGTACAAGCTCGGCACCGGACG
>ERZ779852.2273-NODE-2273-length-16061-cov-2.835937_pt1 | contig 16061 bp, 12 predicted proteins | sample MGYA00511559_ERZ779852 | MGnify/ENA primary metagenome ERZ779852 (study PRJEB29588, sample SAMEA2157977) | human gut metagenome | biome: human gut; feature: human-associated habitat; material: faeces | place: Denmark | collected 2008/2010 ...
ATTGCCGGCGTTCGAACCGAACCGGATCGCCCTTCGTTTTCACTTGAAATATTCTTAAATATGATGTACAATGCAATCGGGAGCCGTCATTGGGCAGTGCAATCTGCAAGTGATTTACAAATTTGCGTGCAGTGCCGGTTCCGATGCTGAGAGGAAACGGAGGAATAGCTTTGGAGCAAAAAGACATAAATGTCAATGTTTTTTCCGCCGCGCCGCAAACCTGTTCGGGAGAGAAGGTTTTTAATCCGAACATTTCTTCAGCTGTGCCGCAAGCATGTGCGGCAAAGCGCACACCGACCTATTCCGAACGATTGGACAAGCTGCGCATATTTGCCGATGAAGCGGCGGAGGAGCTTCCGCAGGTATTTTACCGTGAGCTGAACGGAGGAATCATACTTTCTCCGATTACAAAAGCGCACCCGCAATCCGATCCGAAAAAGCCGCTGCTTGTGTTGGGTGAATACAGGAACTCGCCGCAGATGGGACGGAGCATTGTGTTGTACGGCGGTTCGATTTTGCGCAGTTACGGGAATTTGCCGGACGAAAAGCTGAAGGCCGAGGTTCGGCACATCTTGCGGCACGAATTCACGCATCACCTTGAGTCACTCAGCGGCACAAACGATCTTGAGATTGACGATGCAGTCAAGCTGAACCGCTACAAGGCAAGCATCCATGCGGAATAAATTTGAAAATGCGGAACAGGATAGTAGGATGTGGATGAAGTTATTGCTAATCAGTTTTTAATTTATCCATTGTAAGGAGTCTCGTAAATGAAATCAAAAGTGTTTTTTTCTTCCGAAATCACAGTTGAAAAGGTGGTTGAGCTTTTTCATGCGGCATCGAATGACCTGCCCGGCGGAATTCTTCCCGGCAAAGTTGCCGTAAAACTGCATTCGGGCGAACCCGGCAATCAAAACTTTTTGAAACCGGAATTTTGGCGGCCTGTCGTCAACGTTGTGCACGGAACCGTGGTTGAATGCAACACCGCCTACGACGGCGGACGCAACACAACCGAAAAACACCGTGAAACCATGGAAAAACACGGTTGGAGCAAGCATTTCACCGTTGACATTATGGATGCGGAAGGGCCGTCTGCGCGTCCGCGGGGCTCGGGACGACGTCTGCCGCAACGGCAAGCGCATCAAAAAGGTTCAGGTCGGCAAAAACATGCTTAACTATGACTCCATGCTTGTGCTTTCCCATTTCAAGGGGCATCCGATGGGCGGGTTCGGCGGCGCGCTGAAGCAGCTTTCCATCGGCTGCGCCTCCTCCTACGGCAAGGCATATATCCACGGTGCAGGCGAGCCGGAGAAGATTTGGACAGGCGACCACAACTCGTTTCTTGAATCCATGGCCGACGCGGCGGAAGCCGTCGTGCGTCATTTCAACGGCAATATGGTTTTTATCAACGTCATGAAGAATATGTCCGTTGACTGCGATTGCTGTTCCGTTGCCGAAGATCCCTGCATGGCAGATATCGGAATTCTTGCATCACTTGACCCGATAGCTGTCGACCGCGCATGTCTTGACCTTGTTTATGCCTCCGACGACCCCGGCAGGGATCATTTGCTTGAGCGCATTGAAAGCCGCAACGGCGCACACACGATTGATGCCGCAGCGGAGTTGGGGTTCGGCAGCAAGGATTATGAGCTGATAAAACTGTAAGCATTCAGATTTTATTTCGTTCGAAATCCGAAACCTTGTGCCGTTTTTCGGCACCGGTTCGATCCTGAGCAAAAGTTATCCGCAATTTAATCATAAACTGCGGATAACTTTTTTGATTTCAGCTTTAAACAAAATTTTTCGAAAGGTCTTGACAAAATTCGCAATATGCGGTAAGATATATTTAGATCAGTGTATCCGATTAAGAATGAACCTTTTAATTGTAATTTGTAATTAAGCTGTAAGGAGTATTTGTTGTTTGCATGAACTCAAATTATTATTTTGCCAACCGTTTTTCAATGCTCCCGAACAACACCGATTTTCTTCCGTACGATACTAACGTGCTTAAGAAAATCCAAGAGGAGTCGGAAAGACGAAAAAGACCGAAACTGAGCTATAGTTTTCACACGCTTTTCTCGCCGTTTATCGCAGATGCTGTCGGTGCTTCTCCGAATTATGTCATTGAAGCAAAGGCCGTTGAGCTGTTGGACAGGAAGAAACCGTCCGTATACAGTTACCACACATTCATGCTTCCGTTCAATATCGAAGATCCACGCGGAAACGCCGAATTTGACTTCGAATCCGTTGTAGAATACTTTAAAGAAAACGGTATGTGGTACAGTGACGAATGCTGCTCCGAAAACGGCAAGCGGAAGTTTCCGTTTAACCTTCTGTCAAAACGCAAAAAGAATTCCTCTGCAAAAGGCTGCGCATGTTTGGATGTTGACAAAATTTTGCGGACAGTGACCGCACTTGACGGCGATAAGGAAGATGCCGAGCTTGAAAATATCCGGCTTGCATATCAGGAATATCAGTATTTCAACCCTGCAATGCGCAATGCGCTGTATACCTCTTTGAATAACAACTCGCATTCGGAAATTTCACACACATTTGAATTCCATCCGGAAGGCAGGGACAAAAAGCTGCAGGCGCATTATTATATCACGCGCAATATCACATATGATCTGCATGTAAATGCAGTGCGTGTTATTCTTTTCAACACCGGAATCGGCATATTTATGCTTGAATGCGAAAATCACGGCCTTGCAAAGGACGGAAAAACGAGTCAGGCAAACATTGAATCCGTTAAGGCCATCAACGAATACGGCCGAAGGATCAATCTTCCGCTGCTGCCCGTTCCCGATCCCGAAAGATATTTTTCGCTTTGTGCCGACAGCTTTGACTTTGAGTTTACAGCGGGCAGGAATGCGGACGGGTCGCCTAAAATTGAACGTTTTTCGGATAATTTCAAGGATTTTGTTTACAAATGCCGAAACACGGAAATGCTTTTTGAATACCTGTCCCTCACGCATGTTGCAAACTTTATCACCGATGTTCTGAATTATTCTTCCGCGCCCGAAAAAGCCTCCGGCAAATCGGGCGATCCATCTGATAAAAAACATAGTGAAAAAACTTTTTCTTCCAAGCGCGGCACAAACTCAAAATATCTTATCAGCCCCGCATTGGACGACAGAATGTTCGTTTGCTGCTGCGTTGCCGACACGAAAACGGCGAAGTTTTACACTGCCGCAAACGCTTTGGGAGAATTCAACTATCTTCACGATGATAAAACCGCAAATTCCTTATATGAGTTTGTGTTTATCGACACGGAAGGCAACGTAAGCTGTCCGACTGCCGAAATGCGAAAAGAGCTGCTTTCGGCACATGTTTACAAGCGCTGGCTGAGTTGCGGCACCTTGCAGGCTGTCACAAATTACAGCCTCGTCTGCGTCACTTCCGAATCCGTCTACGCTCCGGTAATCCTGCCGTTTTTGACTCAATACACGCGGCTTGCATGTTTCGCACTTGTTCAGCGCGCCTCGCTGATTAAATTCCAGGCGGATGCTGCGCTGCTTTCCGCGCATATTAAAAACCCAAAGAAGAAAATCAGTATACAAAACATTATTGCCCTGAACAAGCTTCAGGAACGCTTTGTTGCTTTTCAAAGTCAGCTTGACCTGTTTGAAGTCACGGCACAGGAGCAGGGCTGCGAGTTGTACGGAATGCTCCGCGAATTCCTTTTTGTGGGCAAACAGCGTGAAGCATTGCAAAATCAGCTTGACGCGCTGTATTCCGCCGCAAACACGACCTTGGATACGGACTTTAACAAGTGGGCAGCGATTTTCGCACTGATCACGCTGTTTCTTTCGCTGGCCGGTTTTTTTGCCGACGGGATGGGCGCCGTTGAGGCCCTTATCAATAAACCTAAGTTTTTGATTTGGCTTATTCCTTCTGCGTTCTTTGTTTTGGTACTGTTTGCAGTAATTTTCTCTATGCTGTACAGTTACAGGCGCAAGCGTTAAAAACACTTTTCAGCGAAATTCAACAAACTTTAATGACTTTTAATTTTGAAAGGAGAACACGGATCCAATGTATGATTGGCAAAAAGAGTACAAATTGGTTCAACACACACCGCTTATCCATTTTCAGCATTCCGAACCGCACGCCTGTTTGCGCGCAACGGAAGTCAAGCCGAAATTGGACAGGTTCTTGATTGAACAATTGGAGAAAGATGACCGATTCGGGGACGGCAGATGGAAGAAATGGTTTGTCGGAGACGGTTCACAGCAAAGTTTTGATTACATGATGCGGATCACGCCGAACAGCGAACAAGTCGAAAGAACGCATTCGATTGAAAGAGCCATTGCAAGAGCCGAACACCGCCCGCCGAATGCAAATTTACACGAAATACACAAAAACTATTTCGGAAATATGGCATCAGGAAATAATATTCAGGATACAATTCGGGAAACCTTTAAAGAGTCACTCTTTTATAAAGACGGGTTGACACTCACGATTCGCTGCTTCATTCCGGAGCTGCTGACATTTATTGACGAACACATTCGCGGTTTTTTCATGATGCATAATTTCGGAACACGACAGCGGAAAGGATTCGGTTCGTTTACGGTTGATATCAGCACCAAGCCCAATGAACCCAAGGGATTTGACCTCGTTGGGAAATACTGCCCGAATGCCTATTGCTGCAAGCTCGGCAATGATGTCAATGCCGACGCCCTGCTTGATGCCGTTTGGGTCATCTCTGCATTTTTGAGAAGCGGCTTTAACCGCGGTGAGGGTAATTACGTCCGCGGTTTTGTCTTCCGTTACTTTCAGCGGGAAAAAAATCCGCTTGCCAACGACAAGGCATTTGTTAAGCAACAAGTGCTTCGCAATGTTTATAACGAAGCAACCCGGGGTGAACACCTCCATTCTTACGGCAATAATGTCCGATACCGCTATGTCCGCGGGCTTTTGGGCACAAACGAAAACTCCCGATTCTGTCTGAATCCCCGCAGTCAAATACGCAGGGAGCACACTGTCCACAATATTTATATCCACAGTGCGGAAGGAGTCGAGCGTTTCCCGTCACCGCTGCTGTTCAAACCAATCGGAAAGTTTGTCTTCATTCTTCCGCAGAAAATGCCGGATGAGATCTTCGGTTCAGAATTTTATATTCTGGAAAAGAACCAAGAGGACAAATACGACAGCAAGGCGACAAGTGACCAAAAGCTCAACTATCTGCAAACCGAGTGCAAAAACGGCATGATAAAAACCCCGACAACGGAAGAGCTTGCACCGGGAGCAAAGTCGGGCGATGAAGCACTGAAGCGGTTCCTCGACGCGTTTGCGAAGGATTTCAACGATAAAACAAGTGACAAAGGCGGCGGATACGGGATTGACGATTTAACCAGTCGAGATGTTTTCCCTGCGAAGTATCTTTGGCTTCGTCCCGTTCTGCGCACTTAAATAAGGAGGTGAATATATGAGTAAAGTAAAATACATTGCAGTCACATTGGGTCCGATATTCAAAACAATCGGCCTTGCCGAATCCACCGGCACACTTTGGGCCGCGAGTTACATGTTCTCCTATCTTTCCAAGTCGATATGCGAATATCTTCTGGAACATTCGGAGTTCAACATTTCCGAGGAGGACATTATCGTTCCGTACTACCATAAAAACGCTGCGGGTACAGGGGATGATGCGGCTGCTGCGGACGTCATTGTTTCGGACGGAGTGGGAAGATTTCCCGACCATATCATTTTCCGCGCAAAGAATTTTGATGTAACGAATTTCTCCGCTTTAAGGAATTCCGTAATCCGTTCGCTTGCCGATGCGCTAAATCTAAAAGATAAAGAAGATTATCTCTGTCGTTACCTTCTTATCGCCTGCGCTGCATTCGATGTTGATGAGGAGAAAGGCGAAAACCCTATTCTTAAAAGCGGGCTTGTGTTGGACAGCCTTGAGCTTTTTCAACCGATAATCCGGTTTGAAAGCTGCAACGAGATCGTTAAGGCTGTCAACAACCACAGCATACGCGAACTGCCGCTTACGCAAGGGTTTAAAAACTGGCCGCTGCTCAGCGAAGATCGCAAAAGCATCCGCAGCATCGAGGACATTGTGGACACATCAAAAGACGGAAAAGCTTGCAAGCAACTGAAAAAGCACGATTACTATGCCGTCGTTCGCAGCGATGCGGATGCTGTTTCCAAAATCATTGCCTCGCTTAAAGCAGATGAACTGCGCAATTTTTCAAGAACCTGTGTTCTGTATTGCGGCGAAATGGCCGATCTTGTTCACCGTTACAGCGGCGTTACAATTTATTCCGGAGGCGACGACCTGCTTGCGCTGCTGCCCGCCGAAAGCTCGTCCGGCGAAACCGTGTTTCACTTTGCAAGGGATGCAAAGGATTTGTTTCAAAAATCGTTCAAAACATATATCGATGCGATCAAAGCGGCAAATGCCGAAAAGAAACCGGGCGAAGAGCCAATCCCCGTGCCGTCCCTGTCGCTCGGCATAAGCATATGCTACAGCAAATTTCCGCTTTATGAAGCTCTTGATGATTCGGCAGACTTGCTGTTCGATTACGCAAAGAACAGATGCGGCAAAAACTGCGTTGCCGTGCGGCTTCAGAAGCATTCCGGGCAGAGCGAGTGCCTCGTTCTGAAGGGCATTGACGGATTGACTGCATTCACAAGTTTTCTTGATGACATGCCTAAAAGCTTTGACGAAGGCTTGCTGCATTCGGTGATTTACGCATTCTGTTCCTTTGCTCCGCTGTTCATCGGATTCAACAAGCTGGCGGCCGCAGCCGACTTTAAAACCGTTCGTGAATTGTTCCGCAATATGTTCGATTCGTCGATACATGTTGACGGCAAATATTCGGACTACCTTTATAAAACGCTTCCCGCGTTCTACAGTCGATTGACTGCAAACGCCGATATTCGTGTTTTCGAAGAAGCCGAACACAGTGCCGACAAAACGCCCGATGCGGCAGCGAATGCGGTTCGTGCAATGGAGTTTGTTCTCCGCATTGCAAAATTTTACATTGAAAAAAGGGGGGAAAGAGATTGAGCAAAACCTATCGTGCTGATTTTGTTCCGCATGGAGCATACTTTTTCGGCAATGAAAAAACTTTTTCGTTCGGTAAGGAAGGCAGAAGCTTTATATCAAGCGAACAAACGCCGTCGCAATCAACGCTGCTCGGAGCATTGCGATATGCTCTGCTGTACAATTTTGAATACGAGGGGCGTCGGCTTTTCAAGCCCGACCGAAAATACAATCTGAGTGTCAATGAGCAAGCTGCCGTTGATAATCTCATCGGCAAAGGCGGTTTCGACATCGGTTCAAGCTCCGAACAGGATTTCGGTGCAATTGAAAAGCTTTCTCCGCTCTTCATTTATGACACAAAAAAGGCTGAAGCACTTGTTCCGACGCCGAGAGATCACTGCATTTCCGATTCGGACGAATTCAAGAATTTTGCTTACTCCGCCGATTCCGATAACGGAGAAAGCTTCCTTTATGCACCGTTCTCGCCCGATGATTTTGTTTTTGATGAGTTCACGTTTTCGGTTGACGGCAGCGACAGCGGCATCCGGCGCGGTTTCTGTAAGTCGTTCAAGGTCAAAAACGGACTCGCGAACAGCTATATGTATGTTGACAGCGGCAGCCAAATTCCCGCCCATTGGCTTTTTCAAAAAGTTCAGCGCATCGGCATTTCAAAGAAGCAATACAAATCCGCTTTCTTCAAGCGCGAATGTTATCAGCTGCAAGACGGTTTTGCTTTTTCCGTCTATGTAACGCTGCGCGATGATGTGACTCTGCCGAGCAGCACGGTCGTGTTCATGGGGCAGGGAAGAACGGCCTTTACCGTCCGTTTTGCGGAAGAGGAGGATTCAATTAACGATGCACTTGCGGAGCTGATTTACCCGGACACGGTTTATCTGCGCGGGGACTCTTCACTTACAGCCGACGTTTATGCGCACTGTTTCTTTACCGCACTCGCAATGCGCGATCACCGTGCATACAGCGTATCGCTGAAAGGTAAAGTCAGCAAAGGTGCGAACGTATATCACCTCATTTCCGCAGGGAGTATCTTTAAATCAAACGATGCAGCGGCTCTTAAAGCCTGCATCGAATCCGGCAGCGGAGCGGACCCGGAACCCAATGCTCCGTGCACGGCAAACCTCACAAAAATCGGCATGAATATTGCAATAATCGGAAAAAGAAAGGAAAATAACGTATGAACACCACACTTCTGAAGATGGAATGCCTGACCGACCTTCATGTTGACTCGGGTGAAAGCAACTATAACATTATTGATAACGAGGTTCAAAAGGATTTGAACGGCAACCCAACCGTTCATTCATCCGGCATTAAGGGCGCGATGCGCGAGTATTTTTCCAAACGCCTTGATAATGATAACAATGATAACATTGAAAAGCTTTTCGGCAAACCGTCAACACCGGACACTGCGGACGGCGGGGGAAAGTACAAGTTTTTTGACGCAAAATTTATTGCGCGTCCGCTTCGGCTTGCAGGTTCGGTTCATCCGAGTGTGCTTGCTGCGACCGTTCCCGCGTTAAACGACATGCTATATCTTTTGGACTGCTTCAACTGCAATCCGTTCGGAATCCATGAACTGCGTTTTCCGAATTTTGGTAAAAATAATTTTCTCGTCACAACAAATTTCAGCAGCGAAGCTGAAATAAAAGTTGAAGGTGAGCCGACGGGCATTCTTTCCTCCGCCGAAGAGGCTGAGTTTTTAAAACTCGGGCAATTCCTCGGCAAAAGATTTGCAATTGCAAAAGAGCTTGACCCAAGCCGCTATCCTCTTCCTGTTACGGCAAGGAACAAAGTCGGTGATGATAATAACCTTTGGTATGAAGAGGTTGTGCCTGCAAAGAGCGTTTTCTTCACCCTGATTCTTTCCCCCGAACCGAATCTTGAGCTTGATTTCGCCCGACACAGCATCATTCAGTTCGGCGGAAACGCTTCCATCGGCAGGGGCTTCACAAAGTGCAGCATCATTCCCATGCCTGCGGCACAGAACGGAGGCGCGGAATGAACAAGCGTGTGGTAGACTCATGGTTAAGTATAGCTTACAATGCCATAGAAAAATGCGGCATTTCGGAAATACAAAACGGGGTTAGATGTATTCAGCGCACCTATCGAAGCCAGATCTCCAACTTTGGTGCAGCCGTCACCATGGGCAGCATCAAGTCCGCAGTCGCATTCTTTTCCCAGCAGGGCAAAGCCGTTGCAGACAGGCCAAAGCTTTTGCAGGCGATGTATTTTATCATCTCCAACGGAGAGATATTGACACCGGATGAGATTTTCAAGTGGTTGTGCAGTCAGGATCAGTCGGAGGTGCGCGAAAAGTTCATAAACGCTTCTGTTGCGCTGAAGCTTGCAATGAATTTTTATAAACTCCTGCCCGAAAAGAATTCGGACAATGCCCAGAAAGGTGACGGTGAAAGTGAATAACATCAACCTTATATTCAACAAGCTGTATTATGAGCAGCTCGCCCCGGGTAACTCAAAGCAATTTGAAGAAGACGTCAAAAAGAAAAACGAAATGATCTTTTTGCAGAAATTCAAGGACAGCGATTTTTCCGCCTGCCAAGAGCTTGAAGAACATTTCGGCGAAAGTTTCAAAAAATTTCGGTTAAAAACGGATTACCCGGGTTTGCTCATCGGAACGGGCAATCCGCACGGTTCCGGAGCTGTGGCATCGGATATTAAATGCGGCTTCTCCTTTTCCTATGTCACGGGTCAACCCTATCTCCCTTCATCGGGCGTCAAAGGTATTCTGCGAAGTTCATTTGCGGACCGACGCCCCGCTGTCATTGATTTCCTTAGTAAAATACACGAAAACGAAAGCATTTGTGACAAAGACATAGAAGAGCTTGATAAGGATATTTTCGAAGGCAGCGATATCTTCCTTGATGCCGTGCTTGCCAAAGGCAACAAAGACGGCAGCATTCTCGGTGCGGACTACATCACGCCGCATTACCCCTTGGACAAAAACCTGATGAAGAATCCGAATCCGATACATATCATCAAGATTCTGCCCGGAGTGACCTTCGAGTTCCGTTTCATTCTGCATCCCGCAACACTCCCGAGCGGTATTAAAATCTCCGCAGAGAATAAACAGGAACTGTTCCGAATGCTGCTGTGTTATTTCGGCGTCGGTGCAAAAACAAATGTCGGATACGGCATTTTGCTGCCCGTTTCCGATGATGCAGTCCCTCGAAACGTTGCACCGCCGGCCGGAAGAACGAATACGGCAAACGAACAACCTCAAGTTCGGATTGACCCGCAGCTGCTTTGTCCGATTTGTAAACAGCGCAAACGCGAGCCCGATCCCGTTAGGGGAAAACTGAAAAAATACTGTTCGGAATGCTACAATAACATGAAAAGGAACAGAGCGCATTGACGCCTTGACGTCAATCACCTATCAATTGCAAGTAAACCGATAGTCAATGCACAAATCCCGCCTGAAGCTTTTGCCTCGGACGGGATTTATTGATTCAATCAACTGTTGCGGAATTGCTTTAAAATGCTCGGCGCGGCGTACGTCGAATCAGTCGAGGGGCTTCATTGTCGGGAAGAGCAGGACGTCCCTGATGGTGGGGGAATCGGTCAGGAGCATGATGATCCTGTCGATGCCGAAACCGATGCCGCCGGTGGGGGGCATTCCGTATTCGAGTGCAGCGATGAAGTTTTCATCAATTGGCATTGCCTCATCGTCACCTTTTGCTTTTTCCTGCGCCTGCTGTTCGAAACGCGCACGCTGGTCGATGGGGTCGTTCAGCTCGCTGAACGCGTTGCAATACTCTGCACCGGCAATGAAAAGCTCAAAGCGTTCAACGATCCCGGGATTATCAGGTTTGCGCTTTGTAAGCGGAGAAACCTCAACGGGATAATCAATAATAAACGTGGGCTGGATGAGCTTGCTCTCAACAAATTCATCAAAGGCCGCAAAAAGAACCTTGCCGATAGGCGCAGTTTTATCCTCAATTTCGAGGCCGAGGGACTTTGCTTTTTCAATTGCCTCCGCGCCATCCCTGCAGGCATAGAAATCAACACCGGTGTGCTCAAGAACCGCGTCATTCATGGTTTGACGGCGGAAGGGGGGAGTGAGGTCAATTTCTTTGCCCTGATACGTAATTTTTGTAGTACCGAGAATCGTTTTCGCGCAGTGGGAGAGCAGATTTTCGGCAAGTTCCATCATTCCGTGGTAATCGGTGTAAGCCTGATAAAGCTCCATGCTTGTATATTCAGGATTATGCGTCGCATCCATGCCCTCGTTGCGGAACTGGTGACCTATCTCATAAACCTTTTCCAAACCGCCGACGATGCACATTTTGAGCGGAAGCTCGGTTGCAATGCGCATAAAAACGTCCAAATCAAGCGCGTTATAATGGCTTATGAAGGGACGCGCATTCGCACCGCTTGCAACGGTGTTGATAATAGGGGTCTCAACTTCCAAAAATCCGCGCTCATCCAGGTATCTGCGAATTTCGGAAATAATTCGGCTGCGCTTAATGAAAGTTGTGCGAACCTCGGGGTTCATGATAAGGTCAACATAGCGCATGCGATAGCGCAAATCTGTATCACGAAGGCCATGGAATTTTTCCGGAAGAGGCCTTAATGATTTTGAAAGCAGAGTGACTGTTTCCGCATGAATGGAGATTTCGCCTGTTTTTGTTTTGAAAACAAATCCGGTAATGCCGAGCATATCGCCAATATCATATGCTTTAAAATCGGAATATGATTCTTCGCCGATATCATCGCGGCGAACATAGGCTTGAATATCGCCTTTCGCATCGCGAAGCCCTGCAAAACTTGCCTTACCCATAACACGTTTTGACATCATTCGGCCGGCAACCGAGACTTTTTTGCCCTCATATGCCTCGTAGTTTGCCTTTATGTCCGTGCTGAAATCGGTTTGGTCAAATTTTACAATGTCGAACGGATTTTTTCCGGCAGCCTGAAGCGCCGCAAGCTTATCGCGGCGAATCTGAAGCAGCTCATGAAGTTCTTCAGCGTTGACAGTGTTGTTTTCTTCTGTATTGATTATGTTGTTTTCTTCCATTTATATAAATTCTCCATCATCGTAACGTGAGCCTGTCTGTTAAAAGTTATCTCCTGATTGAGATGATTTTAACCTTCATAAGACCGCCGGGAGCCTCAACATTGGTGATTTCGTCAATCGTTTTTCCCAAAAGCGCAGCGCCGACAGGGGAGTCGTTTGAAATGCTCTTTGGTTTTGCGTCTATATCCGCCTCAGCAGAACCGACAATCTTAAATTCATCTTCAAACCCCAAATCAACGAACTTAATGCGAACGATCGAACCCATTGTGACTGTTTTGCCGTCGGTATGAGTTTCATCAATGATCACAACGTTTTTGAGCATCGCTTCAAGCTCCATAATCTCGAGTTCATTATGAGCCTGTGCGTCTTTCGCGGCGTCGTATTCCGCATTTTCGCTTAAGTCGCCGAATGAACGCGCAACAGCGATCTCCTCGGTTATTTCCGCCCTGCGGACATTTTTTAAATATTCAAGCTTATCTTCGAGAGCTTTTTTGCCTGCCAGAGTAAGCTGTACAACTTCTGCCATGTTTCTGCCTCCTGAGTCTGTATGTGCAAGGCAAACCTTGCGAAAGCACATACCAATTTATTCTATTATAAGGATTTTTTTCCGTGTTGTCAACAAATCGGCATGGTTTTTTTATAAAAAACTCCCCGTGTAATCCACCGTTTGCGTCAGCGCAGCCGCCAATTTCTTTATGCCTGTTCCCGACTCACGCGGAACGCCTCGCCCGCACTCAACAGATATACCCAAGTCTCTTTCACCGGCAATCCGGACAGTTTTTGCAATGCATCCGCGTAAATTTGCAGCTGCATACGGTATGAATTCGCAACATCCTGCGGATCTTTGTCACGTGTGCTCGTTGTTTTGTAATCTACAATGATCCACTCGTTATTTTCGGTGAAGCAGCAATCAATTATTCCCTGCACCACAACATTATTTTTGTTGACGTCCAGCAATAACGTAAACTCAAGTTCACGCTTTATCAGTTCATTGGCGTCATTTGCGGCGGCAGACATTCGTTCATACAACCCGCTTTGCAGAAAACGTTTTATTGCAAACATATTTACAGATCTCGCCTGTTGTTCGGACAAAACGCCATCCGCCGAGAGTCTTTTGAGAACAGTATTTATTTCCGCCTCGGTTCGTATTCCGAGCGGGAACATTTGAAGGAATATATGCGTTGCAGTTCCTCTCTCTGCTCCGGTCAGCACGTGTTCAGGCTGCAAAAAAATCGGGACAGACGGCGAAAAATCATAATCAATCGAACGTTTTTCGCCTTTAATTATTTCCGTGACGGTGCGCTTGCTTTTTTGCTTGGTGTCGTCTTCAAACGGATACCGATACTCAAGCCTGCGGCTCACGGCACTGCAATCGGTGCTGCGGGCTTCTTCACTCCATCTGATATATTCTGCCTTGCTCATTCGGGTTTCATCAGTTGAATTCGGTGTTTTTTTTATGCATCGCAATAAAAGCTTATCCGCTCCGATTGCGCATTTTACACCCGCCGAACCCGCATTATCAAGGTTGATACCAAGCGGAAAATATGCTCCGAGCATCCAATCGAGATAGCATTTGGAATTCATTATGCGGGATTTTGACAATGGCGCAGCAAATTTCTTCAATAAATCCGCCATTTTTTTGCTTGAGCCGATGATATAAAGTCTCTCTCTCGGGCGCGTCATTGCAACATACAGATTCCGCATTTCCTCAGAAACCAATCTGTCATCCTCACGCATCATAATTGCGCGGCGCAGCAGGGGAGTGAGAGGGTTTTTGCCGCGCATACGGAAACCGATTCCAAGTTCTCTGTCAAAAACAGCATCGACTTTGTGGCTTTTTTTGCTGAATTCCGACGTTGTTCCGCAAATGAAAACAATCGGAAACTCCAAACCTTTGCTCTTGTGTATGCTCATTACGCGAACCGCGTCAATTGCGGAAGGCTGAGCCGCACCCATGCTGACATTATCCCTCAGACTGTCCATCAGCGTTACAAATCCGTGGAGCCCGCTTTTGCCGTTTGCAACGAAAGTCTGTGCCTTTTCAAGCAATAAATCAAGATTCGCCTGCCGAACCGCACCGCCGCGCAGCGCACCGACATAAACATAATAAAATGTCTCATCCAGAAGAGTGCCTATCAATTCATCAACGCTTAAAAAGCGGCTCATTTCATGCCATCTATCAACATTTCCCAGGAAATAATTTGCCTTGCGGCAGTATTCCGCATTATTCGAGCCGTTTTGAAAGCTTTGAGCGGCCTCCGTGAGTCTGTCAATGAACTCTTCACCGCCGAAATCGGTTCGAATATGTATATACTCATCCTCATTGAACCCGCCGATTGGGGAGCGCATAACGCTTAAAAGCGGAATATCCTGCCTTCGATTGTCTATAATTCTTAGTAAATTTAAGAATATCTGTACCTCAATTGCGTCAAAATACCCATCTCCAAGCTCGGCCGCGCACGGAATGCCCTGTTCCGTCATTGCGTTTACAAATTGCAGAGCAACACCCTTCGTTCGCCGCATCAAGACCGCAAAATCAGAAAACATCGGCTTTCGCACTCGATTGATTTCCTTATCAAATACCTCAACGTTTTCAATCACGCAGCGTATTTTATCAGCAACACAGCGTGCCTCGGCCTCTATGGCTTCCGGCTCATCGTTTTCCTTTGCGGAGTTATTTTCCGATTCGGCCTCATTTTCGTTTTCGCCTTTCTCATCCGAAATGTCAATTAAGCAGATTTCCGCGCTGCCGTTTGCAGTTTCCGCGCCCATTCGCAATTCGGCATTGTCGGAATAATCAATTTCACCGACATCGCCGAGCATGATTTTTGAAAACAGACTGTTCGCTGCATTCAAAACTGACGTCATGCTTCTGAAATTTGCGTTCAAATCAATTCTTTTTCCAACCGTTCCGTCATAGCTTTGATATTTCGCCAAAAAATTTTCAGGTTCGGCCTGGCGAAAGCGATATATGCTCTGCTTGACGTCTCCGACCATAAACAGGTTATGACCGTTTGAAACAGCAGCAATTATTGCGTCCTGGATGCTGTTGGTATCCTGATATTCGTCAACAAAAATGTATTTGAACTTTTCCTTATATTCAGCGGCAATTTCATCGTTTTTAAGCACGGTATATGCAAGCTGTTCCATATCATTGAAATCTATAAGCGCATTTTCACGCTTTAATTCGGAATAATGCTCCGCAAACCGTCGAACGATCGCTTCAAGACTTTTCAGGCAAGGATAAATCCGCGCTGCATTTTCACGTTCAACGTCATATGAGCAGCAAAAAGCCTCACTTATTTTTTTGAATTGGCTTTTGACTTTTTCGCGATATTCCTTCAGCTCCGCAGGCGCACCGCCCTTTCTTGACGGAATTTTTGCAAAAGCACATGCCGCAATTTTACAGTGCCAATCGGAATAAGTTTTCAGCTGCATCAGCTCGTCATAAAATCCCATATCCGTTTGAAGCAGTTTCGTATACACTTCAAATTCGGGGTTATTTTCGTTTACAAAACAATGATAAAGCTCATCCGCCATATCATAAAACGTTGAGATATTCCTTTTTGCGGAAGCAATCAGACTCGCCGCCGCCTTCTCGGAAAACGTTTCAAAGCTGCTTCCGTATGCCTCAACCGCCTCATGCAGCCAACCGAACGGATTAGGGCGTGCCATAATAAAATCATAGGTATCCTCAATAAGAGTGCAAAGCGCATCATCGCGAATAAGGGCGTCGCAAAGCAAGCGAAAATCCGAATCCGAAGTTTTTTCCGCATCCGAATATGCCTCTTCCAATACATCATCCAATGCTTTAAGGCGCAGCAATGCAGCCTCTGCGGCATCGGCGGTTCTGAACGCCGGATCAAGACCGACTATATGGCAATTACGTCTCAGAACATTTCCGCAAAAACTATGAATAGTTGAAATATTTGCAGTAGAAATATTTATTGCCGAATCGTGCAAATGCATTTTCAGCTTTGTATCATCGGTTGACTCCGCAAGCTCCGACAACCGCCGCTC
>ERZ779852.2283-NODE-2283-length-16009-cov-4.578977_pt1 | contig 16009 bp, 7 predicted proteins | sample MGYA00511559_ERZ779852 | MGnify/ENA primary metagenome ERZ779852 (study PRJEB29588, sample SAMEA2157977) | human gut metagenome | biome: human gut; feature: human-associated habitat; material: faeces | place: Denmark | collected 2008/2010 ...
CCTGCCGTAGTCGTTGTCGACCGGCGCGCGCCAGAACGACGGCTTCGGTGCCTCCTCGATGAGCTCTACGCCATTGCACTTGTAGGACGTGAGGTTACCAGAAGCGCCCGAGAACATGATCTCGAAGCCCGTGCCGCGCACGCCGAGGTCGATGTCGCCGTGGACGATGTGCAGCGGTTTCTCGACCTGCGTCTCAAGCTCCATGTTCGGCGTGTAGTGGAAGCGGCGCGCGCTCTTTACAAAGTCCGTCGCACAGACGGCGTGCTGCGGCTCCGGCACCTCGACCTCATCGACATGCCACGTGCCCTGGCCGAAGGCAATCTCAAAGCCTCTCTTAGCCCAAAGCGTGTCTTCCTTGAGGCACAGCGACGCCGTGACCGTCTCCTCACCCGCATTCGTCAGAGGCAGGTCCTCAAGAGAGACGGTGCCCGACTCGCCCGGCAGGATGTGCGGCGCGTCCGCAGTCGTCTCCCAGATGGTCTTGCCGTCGAGCATGAGCTCCAGGTGCAGCTCATATGACGCCGTATCGGTGAACAGGCTCTTGTTGTGGATGGTGACCTGCTCAGCTGTGACATCGAGGTCGAAGTTCTGGTAGTTGAACTTGACATCCTGCATCTTCGTCGTCAGCTTGCGGTCAGCGAACAGGATGCCGTCGCCGCTGAAGTTGCCGTCATTCGGGCGGTCGCCGAAGTCACCGCCGTACGCGAGCGCATCCTTGCCATAGCGGTCCTTGTGCCAGATGGCCTGATCGACAAAGTCCCAGATGAAGCCGCCCTGGTAAAGCGGTTCCTCATCCGTGAGGTCCGTGTACTTGTGCATGCCGCCGATGCTGTTGCCCATCGCGTGCGTGTACTCGCAGCAGATGAACGGCTTGTCGCGGTGCTCGGCGAGGAACTTCTTGATGTCCGCGACCGTCGGGTACATCTGGCTCTCCATGTCGCTCGTGCCGTTATAGCGGCGGTCCCAGAAGATGTTCTCGTAGTGGACGAGGCGCGTCGGGTCAGCCTGGCGGAAGTACTCGCTCATCACGTAGAGGTCCTTGCCGCCGCAGGATTCGTTACCACAGGACCAGATCAGGATGGCAGCGTGGTTCTTGTCGCGCTCAAGCATGGATTTCGCGCGGTCGAGGATGATATCCTGCCACTCCTCGTGGTCATTCGGCAGCGTCTCCTCGACGATGTCGCACTTGCCGTTGCGCATCCAGGAGCCGTGCGTCTCGAGGTTCGTCTCATCGATGACGTAAAGGCCGTAGCGGTCACAGAGCTCGTAGATGTAGCTCGAGTTCGGGTAATGCGAGCAGCGCAACGCATTGATGTTGTGCTGCTTCATGATGATGATGTCCTTCTCGATCTCCGCAGGATCTGCCGCGCGGCCGCTGTAGCAGTCAAACTCGTGGCGGTTCGTGCCCTTGAAGACGATGCGCTTGCCGTTGAGCTTCATGAGCCCATCGTCCATGCGGAACTCGCGGAAGCCGATGTTCTGCGGGATGACCTCAAGCAGGTGGCCTGCTTCATCCTCGACCGAGATGACGGCGCGGTAGAGATTCGGAGCTTCTGCGCTCCAGAGCTTGACGCCCGTGAGCTCCGCCTCGAAAGAGGACGTGAGTCCCTCGGCCTGCTGCTCTTCCTTGAGGCAGCACTCACCCGTCTCAGCATCGAAGAGCTCAATCTGCACCTTGTGTGCCTCGCCGCTGTTCCACTTCATGTCGAGGTGGAGCTTGCCGTCCTGGTAGCCATGAATTGGCGCTGCCGTGACGCGCAGGTCATCGAGGTGGATGGCCGGCTTCGTATAGAGGATGACCTCGCGGAAGATGCCCGAGAAGCGCCAGAAATCCTGGTCCTCGATCCAGCTGCCCGAGCTGAAGCGGAAGACCTGCAGCGCCAGGCGGTTCACGCCAGCCTTGAGATACGGCGTGAGGTCGAAGTCGGACGGCGTGAAGGAATCCTCACTGTAGCCGACGTACTGGCCGTTGAGGTAAACAGCGACAGCCGACTCGACGCCCTGCAGCGAGAGCACGGCATTGTCCCAGCCTTCCGGCAGGACGAAGTCCTTGACGTAGGAGCCGACAGGGTTGTCGCGCTGCGGCACCTGGCCCGGATGGACGACTTCATGGCCGTCCCACGGATACGTCTGGTTCGTGTACTGCGGCACGCCGTGGCCTTCCATCTGCCAGTGTGCCGGCACACGGATAGTCTCCCAGCCGCTGACATCGTAATCCGGCTGCTCGAAGCCCTGCGGACGCGCGGCGAGGTTGCGCGCGTAGTGGAACGACCAGATGCCGTTTAGGCTGCGACGCAGCGAGGAGACGCCTTCCGCCATCTCCATCGCATCGGCGAAGGCCACGTGGTCACTGTGGGCCGGCAGGCGGTTCTCTGCAAAGAACGTGGGGTCTGCAAGACGATCGACTGTAAACATCAGATATTTCCTCCTTTTTTCACGAAGAAAGGCCGCTGTATCAATCTGGTACAACGGCCCCCTCCTAAGGTCACATATCATGCGATGGCATGGATGCCATCGACGACGCTGTTCATTTTTAACACATTATTTGCTGAGGTCTTCCCATTTCTCCTCGAGCTCGCGGACGATGCGCGCATGCTCTGCCTCCGTCAGCGTTACCTTTGCACGATAGATGAAGGAAGCGATGACCATGAGGACGATCGGAGCTGCGAACATGACGATCTGGAAATGGAAGAGCGCGTCCGGCTTGATGTCAGCAGCGGAAGCACCGCCCGTCATGCCGACCCAGACAGCGACGAGGCCGATGATGCCGCTCGAGACAGCACCAGCGAATTTATCGACGAGAGGACGTACGCAGAGGCAGACAGCTTCATCGCGATGGCCGATCTTGAGCTGGCCATACTCGACGGAGTCTGTAATCGTCATGAGGACGACGAGGAAGACGAGCGGCTGCGGCAGAGCGAAGAGGCCTGCGCCGATGAGTGCCATCGTGACATTCGTGCCGGAACCAGCATAGATGAGGAGCGCAACGAGCATGATGGCAATGGAAGCGAAGAAGAGCTTGCGGCGGCTGAACTTAGCCGTCAGAGCTGGGAACAGGGCAACAGCGATAAGGCCGATGACTGTGTTGATGACACCGAGGATGGAGAATTTCGTAGCATCACCGATGACGTAGATGAAGTAGTAGAGGTTGAAGTTGTTGACGATGTTGATGCCGATACCATAGACAAGGTAAGCGATAGCCGTCCACATGAGCTGATCGTTCTGCGTCAGGACCTTGAATACGTCTTTTGCAGAAGTCTCCGTCTTGTTCTCACGCAGTGCAGAGTCCTGCTCGTGCGTGCCGAGGCCGAGGATGATGGCGCCGAGCGTTGCGATACCGCCGCCGACGCAGGCAAATGCGAACCAACCAGTCGGGTCACCAGCACCGCCGTTCTGGTTCAGCGAGAAGTAGAGGACGACCGGCATGACAATGACCGTGACGAGGTTGGCACCGAAGACGGAACCGATACGGGCGATCGTAGCCGTGATATCACGTTCATGCGAATCAAAGGAAAGAGCCGGGATCATGGACCAGATTGCGACGTCCTTGGCGCTGTAGAAGATATCCATGATGAAGTAGACGATGGCGAAGAGAATCAGGTAGAGCGTCGGGTTCGTGACCGTCAGGCCGCCGAAGTCCGTGAACAGGAAAGCCAGCGTGATGGCTGCGACGAAAGCGCCGACGATGACCCATGGTTTAAAACGGCCCCAGCGCGTCTTCGTCTTATCGATCAGGTTGCCGATGAACGGATCGACGAAGAGCTCGAGGATACGGAGCACGAGAATGATCGTCGTAACAATGCCGATCATGTAGGCATCATGACTCGGGTTGTCCGAGTGGAACAAGTTACTCGTGACAAAAATCATGAAGTAGGTGCCGATCATAGCGTAGAAGACGTCATGACCAAACGTGCCGCACGCATAGCAGATGCGCTGCAGTAATTTGCTATTCATTATGAATGCCTCCCCAAATGAATTCCCATTATCGATGTCTGATATCGATCAGGCCTTGACTTTATCGATGTATGCGATGATTGCATCGGCGATCTCGTCAAGCGAAGCCCCCTTGCCCGTGTTGACGACGAGATCGTAGTTGGCGCCGTCGCCCCACGTGCGGCCCGTGTAGTAGTTGTAATAGCGGGCGCGCTTCTCGTTCTCGCGGTTGAGTTCCTTGAGGCTCTTGCCCTCATAGACCGTCTTGCCGCGCTTCTCGCGATACTCATCATCCGCGCAGACAAAGATGTCGAAGTGATTGTCGTTGTTGCGCAGTGCATAGTCGGCGCAGCGTCCGAGGAAGATGCACGAGCCGTCTTCCGCGATCTTGCGGATGACAGCAGACTCACTCATGAACATGCCCTGACTCGATTCACCCATGTGCGTGCCAAACGAATGGAACGGGATGAAGCTCAGCGAGAGCGGCTGGACTGTATTCTCCATCTCCAGCAACTCATCCTCACTGAGGTCATGGATGCCGAGCTTGGCTGCAGCCAGATGAACGAGCTGACGGTCATAGAGCTTGACGCCGAGCTTCTTGGCAAGGATGCCAGCCAGTTCACGTCCGCCCGCGCCATACTGACGGCTGATCGTGATGACGAGATTCTCTTTCATAGTAGATTTCCCCTTTCAAAGTGTAAACGTTTTCTCTTTCGATAAGACAGCTTTCCCCAACAAGGGCAGGATCCGAAATGATTGAGATGAGTTCTCTTGGTAACCTTGTTGTCTTTTCTTTCGCAAGTAGCAAACGTTTTCTTTTGTTTACAGTTAGTATTATACGCTATTAAATAATAAAAAGCAAGAGGATTTTCAGGGATTTTTACTTTTTTATCTGTTTTCTAAATTGTAGTTGCAATTCGTCGTTTTGGGGGCAAAAAAGGAGAGATAGGGTAAACGTATACCCTATCTCTCCTATCAAGAATGACAATTTATTTTGCCATGAGTTTGGCCACTTTATTGGCAAAATCGACCGGATTCTCCGGCAGGATGCCCTCGATCAGCAAGGCCTGCGTGTAAAGGAGATCGCAGTAATCCTTGAAGTCCTGGCTGTCCTTGCCTGCCTCGTGGATCTCCTTGAGGCGGCTGAAGAGCTCGTGATGCGGGTTGATCTCAAGGATGCGCTGTGCCTTGAACATCGGGTTCTTCATCTGAGAGAACGCCTGCTCCATCGCGAGCGACGGACCCGCTTCGTCAGCGACGAGGCAGACAGCGCTGGACTTGAGCCTCGAGGATACCTTGACGTCCTCGACCTTGTCGCCGAGCGCTTCCTTGATATCCTTCATGAGGTCGCTGTTGTCCTTCTGGATCTCCTCCGTCTCCTTCTTGACCTCCTGGCTCTCCGCATCGTCGAGGCCGAGGTCACCGCGGCTGATGGAGTGGAACGGCTTCTCCTCGTACTGGTGGATCGTCTCGATGGCGAATTCATCGACCGGGTCGAGCAGGTAGAGCACCTCGATGCCCTTGTCGCGCAGCGTCTCCATCTGCGGCAGCTGCTCGATTGTCTCCTTGTCCTTGGCCGTCGCGTAGTAGATCTTCTTCTGGCTCTCCGGCATGCGCTCGACGTATTCCTTGAGCGTGACGAGCTTGCCCTCCTTCGAGCTCAGGAAGAGGATGAGGTCCTTGAGCTTGTCGACCGTATCCGAGCCGCTGTAGATGCTGTTGTAGATGCCAATCTTGAGCGACTTGCCGTACTCGTTCCAGAATTTCTCGTACCACTCGCGGTCATTCTTGAGCTTGCGCGACAGCGTCTTGAGGATGTTCTTCTCGAGAGCGCGGCCAATGGCCTTGAGCTCGCGACTCTGCTGCAGGAGCTCACGCGAGATGTTCAGCGAGAGATCCGGCGAGTCGACAAGGCCCTTCATGAAGCGCAGGTAGTCCGGCAGCAGGTCCTTGCACTTGTCCATGATGAAGACATGGCGGCTGTAGAGCTGCAGGCCCGGCTCGTAGTCCGTCTGGTAGAGGTTGAACGGCGCATGCGCCGGGATGGCCAAGAGTGCCGTATACTCGACCGTGCCCTCTGCCTTCGTGTGGAAGACCTCCATCGGGTCCTCCCACTCGTGGAACTGGTGCTTGAAGAACTCGTTGTACTCTTCCTTCTTGATCTCCGACTTGTTCTTCGTCCAGAGCGGCTGCATGGAGTTCAGCGTGCGCGTCTCGACTTTCTTGATCTTGTCGGCACCCTCGATCTCCTTGCCGTCCTTGTCCTTCGGTGTCTCCTCGAAGGTGAAGTCCATCTTGATCGGGTAGCGGACGTAGTCGCTGTACTTCTTGACGAGGCGCTCGAGCTCGTAGTTGTCCGTGAAGTCCTGCTCGGCTTCCTTGCCGCAGAACGCATCCTTGAGGTGCAGCGTGATGGCCGTGCCGCGCTCCGCCTTCTCGCACTCCTCAATGGTGTAGGAGCCGTCTGCATTCGACTCCCACTTCCAGGCCTGCTTCTCGCCTGCCTTGCGCGTCACGATCGTCACATGGTCCGCGACCATGAAGGCCGAGTAGAAGCCGACGCCGAACTGGCCGATCATCTCTTTGTCCGTCAGGTCCTTGTTCTCCTCTTTCGCCTTCTTGAGCTGCTCAAGGAAAGCCTTCGTGCCGGACTTCGCGATCGTGCCGATGTTCTCGATGAGCTCATCACGGTTCATGCCGATGCCGTTGTCGGCGATCGTCAGCGTGTGCTGCTCTGCATCCGGCGTCAGGAAGATCTGGAAGGCCTCATCGCCTTCGAGCAGGCTGCGGTCTGTCAGGCTCTCGAAATGCGCTTTATCGATTGCATCCGATGCATTGGAGATGAGCTCGCGCAGGAAGATCTCGTGATTCGTGTAGATGGAATGGATCATGAGGTCGAGCAGCTGCTTTGTCTCCGCTTGGAATTCATGTGTTTCTTTTGCCATGGAAATCTGCCTCTCTTTATCTAGGATTGTTATATGCACAGATAGGTGTTAGCACTCATAGTCTCTGAGTGCTAACGTACAGGTATTAATATACACCATAAACAACAAAAAGTCAAAGATATTCCATAAAAAAAGAGCCACTGCTCTCGCAATGACTCCTGACAATCCACTCAGCAGGCAGCTGCCATCTTTACACGATCGGCCTGGCGCATCCTCTGCACAAAGGAATCCGTCAAGTGGACTTCAAAGTCTTCCTTGACCTTGGCGAGTGCTACATAATCGCTTTCCTGCATCTCCTGCTCCTCCCCGTCTGCCGTGAAGGCCTTGAACGAGGGAATCTCCTCGCTGCCCGTGAAGACGAGAACGCGGTCAGCACCGACGCCGAAGCGGCGATGTGCGAGCAGCCGGATGGCTGCTGCTCCCGGCATGAAGCCCGTCGTGCCATCCATTACCATATATTCCTTTTTCTCTACCTGATAGATTCGAACGATCATCATACCGGTCACCCTTTCTTTCTTGCTTGCGATGGCTCTATTATAGCAGTCATCGATATGCAAGAAAATCACAAAATATGCTTTATATATTGCAAAAAGTGTCCTATGATAGAATCAGGAGGTGTTTTGATGCAGACGTATCCCAAAAAGGGCTATCTGAGCAGCGACTTCCGCGTCTTCCACCTGCACGACAGGAAGCTGCGCGATATCCCCTTTCACTACCACGATTTCCATAAGATCATCCTGTTCCTCGGCGGCCATGTCGACTACATCATCGAGGGCAAGACATATCACCTGCGGCCAAACGACATCGTCTTTGTCACGGCTGGCGAGATCCATCGGCCGGTCTTCCTCGACGATGAAGCGGCATACGAGCGCATCGTCATCTACATCGCGCCGGACTTCCTGCGGCGCCTCGACACACGCGCGAAGCTCTCCCAGTGCTTCACGGAGGCCAGGGAACACGGCAGCGTCATGCATCAGCTGCCGAACCGCAGCCATGACCTGCTCTTCCACATGGACAAGCTCGAAAAAACAGCCCATGGCGATGGTTTCGCCAATGGGCTGTACACAGAGATCCTCTTTATTGAATTCTTAATCCTGCTCAACCGCAGCCTCGGGGACCACGAGCTCAAGACCTTGGACGCCGTCTCATACGACCCCAAGATCCAAGAAGTGCTCACCTATATCAACGAGCATCTCGCAGACGATCTCTCGATCGCGGTGCTCGCGGGCCACGTCTTCCTGAGCCGCTATTACCTCATGAAGAAGTTCAAAGCCGATACAGGTTACAGCTTGCATGCCTACATCCGCAACAAGCGTCTGCTCTTCGCGCGCGACCAGCTCCGCACAGGAAAGTCCGTCACCGAGATCAGCCATCTTGCAGGCTTCCGCGATTACTCGACATTCTCACGAGCCTTCCATGCGCTCTTCCACTGCTCGCCCAAGGAATGGCGTGACCGCCATGAGCATCACTTGGATGCCTTCTCCTCGCGGTCAAGCAGCTTCTGAACGGCGTCTTGCATGTGCGTGTCGGCGACCGTCTCGATCTGGCCAGCATCACACTTAGCGGCGAGCTGCGGCTCGATGGGGATGCGCGCGAGCACATCGAGGCCGTACGACTTCGCGATCTCTTTGATGTGGCTGTGGCCGAAAATCTCGTGGCGCTTGCCGCAGTCGGGGCACTCGAAGTAGCTCATGTTCTCGACGAGGCCGAGAATTGGCACCTTCATGCCCTCGGCCATCTTGACGGCCTTCTCGACGATCATCGAGACGAGCTCCTGCGGGCTCGTGACGATGATGATGCCATCGAGCTTGATGGACTGCATGACTGTCAGCGGCACATCGCCCGTTCCCGGCGGCATGTCGACAAACAGGTAATCGATGTCCTCCCAGATGAAGTCGTGCCAGAACTGCTTGACGACACCACTGATGATCGGGCCGCGCCAGACGACGGGGTCCGTCGAGTTCTCGAGCAGGAGATTCATGCTGACGACCTCGATGCCGCCGGCCGTGCGCACCGGATAGGCACCAGCCTGGTTGCCGCGCACTTCACCCTTCGTGCCGAACATCTTCGGGATGGACGGGCCCGTGATATCGGCATCGAGGATGCCCGTGTGCTTGCCCTTGCGGCTCATGGCCACCGACATCAGCCCTGTGACGAGCGATTTGCCGACGCCGCCCTTGCCGCTGACGACAGCGATGACGTGGCGGATTGTGCTGAGCTCATTCGGCGCTTCGTGGAAGTCCTTCTTGCGTGTGTCCTGGCCACAGGTTGTCCCGCAGGAGCCGCAGTCATGGTTGCATGTTTCTGACATAGTGATACCTCCAGACTATATCGCTTAGTATTTCTCAATCCTATCATTGATAATGCAAAAACCCTCCCCGCAAGAGCGGGGAAGGTTTTATTTTTGTTGTTGGGGTTCTTGGATTATGCGCCCGTGTTTTCCGTCGTAGCTTCCGTCTCAACCGTCTCAACTGTCTCAGCTGATTCAGCGGACTCTTCTGGAGCAGCGACAGGAGCTTCTTCCACCGGCTTCGGGTCGTTATCGATGACCTTGAGGTTGCGATAACGGCTCATGCCCGTACCAGCCGGGATGAGCTTGCCGATGATGACGTTCTCCTTGAGGCCAATGAGCGGATCGACCTTGCCCTTGATGGCAGCATCCGTCAGGACACGCGTCGTCTCCTGGAACGATGCAGCCGAGAGGAAGGAATCCGTGGCCAGAGAAGCCTTCGTGATGCCGAGCAGGATTGGCTTGGCGACAGCCGGCTCGCCGTCTTCCTCGATGGCCTTGGTGTTGGCCGTCTCGAAGGCATTGATGTCGATGTACTCGCCCGGCAGGAAATCCGTCGTACCGGACTCCTCGATCTTCACCTTGTGGAGCATCTGGCGGACCATGACCTCGATGTGCTTGTCGTTGATCTCAACACCCTGGGATTTGTATACCTTCTGTACTTCGTACACGAGGTAGCGCTGCGTAGCCTGCAGGCCGCAGACGCGCAGGATGTCGTGCGGGTTGACCGAACCCTCAGTGAGCTTGTCACCCGGCATGAGGTGCATGCCCTGCTTGACGTGCATGCGTGCACCATACGGGATGGCATACTCGCGCGCCTGGCCCTCGCTCGGATGGATCGTGACCTTGCGCATGCCCTTGCCCGTATCCTCGACCTCGGCATCGCCTTCAATCTCTGCGATGATGGCGTGATGCTTCGGCTTGCGTGCCTCGAAGAGCTCTTCGACACGCGGAAGACCCTGGGTGATATCGTCACCAGCGACACCGCCGGAATGGAACGTACGCATCGTGAGCTGCGTGCCCGGCTCGCCGATGGACTGTGCGGCAATCGTACCGACAGCCTCGCCGATCTCGACCTCTGCCTGGTTGGCGAGGTCGCGGCCGTAGCACTTGACGCAGACGCCGAACTGCGATTTGCAGGTCAGGACGCTGCGGATGGAAACGCGGTCGCGCACCTTCTCGATGCGCTTTGCAAGGGCCTCGTCGACCATGTCGTTGATTGAAGCGATGCGTTCGCCCGTCTCCGGATCGTCGATGTTCTCGGCGAGGAAGCGGCCGACAATGCGCTCTGCCAGCGACTCGATGATGCCGTCGCCTTCCTTGATGGCTTCGACTTCGATGCCGCGGACATTGTTGTTGCGGATGTGGATCTCCTTGGCGTCGCTGTCCAGGATATCCTGGATGCTCTGCTGCGTGAGCGTCTCACCGGCTTTGAAGACAACGGTGCCGTCGAGAGCGACGACGTCGTGCGTGACTTCCTTGCCATTCATCTCCTGGAAGATGGCCTGACGCGTCTTCTCGCGCTCCTTCTCATCCGGTTCGCCGAGCGTGACGACTTCCGTGATCATCGCATTGGAGAGCGAAGCCTCCGATGCGAGCGAGGAGCCGCGGACCATGATCTCGTGGACATTCTTCTCGCCGATCGTCGTGAGTTTCTCTTCGTCGAGGATCGTGTCTCTCGGGAAGAGAACTTCCTTCGTCTCCGGATCGAGCACGTCGGCGCCGAGCAGACGGCCCATGAGGCTGTCGTTGAGCAGCTCGAGGGCATCGAATGTCGAGGCCGTCAGGCGTGCGCGCGCCTGGACGAGGTTCAGCGTCGAGACATCGCAGTCCTCTTCGCGGACGATGACATCCTGCGCGACATCGACGAGACGGCGCGTGAGGTAACCCGAGTCAGCCGTACGCAGTGCCGTATCGGCCAGACCCTTGCGGGCACCGTGCGAGGAAATGAAGTAATCGGATACCGACAGGCCCTCGCGGAAGTTTGCCGTGATCGGCAGGTCGATGATCTTACCAGACGGATCAGCCATGAGGCCGCGCATGCCGGCGAGCTGACGCATCTGCTGCTTGTTACCGCGGGCACCGGAGTCCGCCATCATGAAGATCGGGTTGAAGGCGTCCATGTTGTCCATCATGGCGTCTGCGACATCGTCCGTAGCCTTCGACCAGAGAGCGACGACCTTGTGGTAGCGCTCGTCCTCGGTGATAAGACCGCGGTCGTACTGGCGCTCGACCTTGTTGACGATCTTCTGCGTATCGCCGATGATGACTTTCTTCTTCGGCGGCACGATGACGTCGGAGATGGCGACCGTCATGCCGGCGATGCAGGCATAATGGTAACCGAGGTTCTTGACGCCGTCGATGACTTCTGCCGTCTTCGTCGCGCCAAAGTGGTTATAGCAGTTGGCAACGAGTTTGCCAAGCTCTTTCTTGTTCATGAGGATGCCGAGCTTCCACTCGTCACTGCCCTTGTCCTGATGGTAGTAACGGAGCTCCGGCGGCAGGATCTCGTTGAAGATCATGCGGCCGAGAGATGTGCGCACGAGGCCATAGCCTTCGATGCGGCAGCGAATCTCCGCCTGCAGCTCAAGGTCGTGCTGCTGATAAGCGAGCAGTGCCTCAGCGATACCCGTGACGACCATGCCCTCGCCCTTGGCGCCCGGCTTGAGGATCGTCAGGTAGTAGGAACCGAGAACCATATCCTGCGTCGGGACGATGATTGGCTTGCCGTCCTTCGGTGCGAGGATGTGGTTGGCTGCGAGCATCAGGATGCGCGCCTCAGCCTGTGCCTCGGCCGACAGCGGCAGATGGATAGCCATCTGGTCACCATCGAAGTCGGCGTTGTAGGCCGTGCAGGCCAGCGGATGGAGCTTCAGTGCATGACCTTCCGTCAGGACCGGCTCGAAGGCCTGGATGCCGAGACGATGCAGCGTCGGAGCACGGTTCAGGAGAACCGGATGCTCCTTGATGACGTCTTCGAGGACGTCCCAGACCTCTGGGCGTGCGCGCTCGACCATGCGCTTAGCACTCTTGATGTTGTGCGCAGCGCCCGAGGCAACGAGCTTCTTCATGACGAATGGCTTGAAGAGCTCGAGTGCCATGACCTTCGGCAGGCCGCACTGGTGCAGCTTGAGCTCCGGGCCGACGACGATAACGGAACGGCCCGAATAGTCGACGCGCTTGCCGAGCAGGTTCTGACGGAAGCGGCCCTGCTTGCCCTTGAGCATGTCGGAGAGTGACTTGAGCGGGCGGTTGCCCGGGCCCGTGACCGGACGGCCGCGACGGCCGTTATCGATCAGGGCGTCGACAGCCTCCTGCAGCATGCGCTTCTCGTTGCGCACGATGATGTCCGGCGCACCGAGGTCCAAGAGGCGCTTGAGGCGGTTGTTGCGGTTGATGACGCGACGGTAGAGATCGTTGAGGTCGGACGTCGCGAAGCGGCCACCGTCGAGCTGTACCATTGGGCGCAGGTCTGGCGGGATGACTGGGACGACGTCGAGGATCATCCACGACGGCTTGTTGCCCGACTTGCGGAATGCCTCGACAACTTCGAGGCGGCGGATAGCGCGGACCTTCTTCTGGCCGGAAGCCGTGCGGACTTCCTTGCGCAGGACCTCGCTCATGCGGTCGAGGTCGAGCTCCTCGAGGAGCTCCTTGATGGCCTCGGCGCCCATGCCGACGCGGAAGGTATTGCCGTATTTCTCGAGCGCTTCATGGTAGTCCTTCTCGGAGAGCAGGCTCTTCTTCGTCAGTTCCGTCTCGCCCGGGTCGAGCACGATGTAGTAGGCAAAGTAGAGGACTTTCTCGAGGGCGCGCGGCGAGATGTCGAGGATCAGGCCCATGCGGCTCGGGATGCCCTTGAAGTACCAGATATGGGAGACCGGAGCGGCGAGCTCGATATGACCCATGCGCTCACGGCGGACTTTTGCCCGCGTCACCTCGACGCCGCAGCGATCGCAGATGATGCCCTTATAACGGATGCGCTTGTACTTGCCGCAATGACATTCCCAGTCACGCGTCGGTCCGAAAATGCGCTCGCAGAACAGGCCGTCACGCTCTGGCTTGAGCGTGCGGTAGTTGATCGTCTCCGGCTTCTTGACTTCGCCGTAGGACCACTCCCGGATCTTGTCCGGGGATGCAAGCCCGATGCGCATCGAATCAAAATTATTTACATCCAGCAAAGAGATGACACTCCCTTCTTATTTCTCATCTTCTCCATCATCGGACGGATCTACGATCGAACCGAGGCTGCCGATATCGGCGATGATGTCATCCGGCTTCTCGTCGTCGGACGGAGCACCCTCGTCGTAGTGGTCAGCGGCATCAGCCTTCGCAGCGGCGTCCTCGCCCTTCGTCGGGTCAACGCCTGCTACATCGAGATCGAGGTTCTTTGCTTTTTCGTTGATGTTCTCATCATCGTCATCGTCGTCCTGGATCGTGATTTCCTTAGCATCCTCGTTGAGGACCTTGATGTCAAGACCGATGGACTGGAGCTCTTTGATGAGGACCTTGAAGGATTCCGGAACGCCCGGCTCTGGGATATTCTCGCCCTTGACGATGGCCTCGTACGCCTTGACACGTCCGACGACATCGTCGGACTTGACCGTCAGGATCTCCTGCAGCGTATAAGCGGCGCCGTATGCCTCGAGTGCCCAGACCTCCATCTCGCCGAAGCGCTGGCCGCCGAACTGTGCTTTACCACCGAGCGGCTGCTGCGTAACGAGGGAGTAAGGACCTGTAGAACGCGCATGGATCTTATCATCTACAAGATGGTGAAGTTTCAGGTAGTGCATGTGTCCGATTGTTACCGGACTGTCGAAATACTCACCTGTACGTCCGTCTCTCAAACGCACTTTACCGTCTCTTGAGAGCGGAACGCCTTTCCAAAGGTTTCTGTGTTCTCTATTGTCAGACAGGTACTGCAATACTTCCGGAAGAAGCTCCTGTCCATGCTTTTTCTCAAACTCTTCCCACTCAAGATTGACATAATCATTTGCCAGATCAAGAGTATCCATAATGTCGATCTCGTTTGCTCCGTCAAAGACAGGCGTAGAAATGTTAAATCCAAGAGCTTTCGCCGCAAGACTCAAGTGGATCTCAAGCACCTGTCCGATATTCATACGAGACGGCACACCAAGCGGATTCAAAACAATATCCAGCGGGCGCCCGTTCGGAAGAAACGGCATATCCTCTACCGGAAGCACACGGGAAACGACACCCTTGTTACCGTGACGTCCGGCCATCTTATCGCCCACGCTTATCTTACGCTTCTTGGCAATATACACTTTGGCCATTTGCACGATACCAGAAGGAAGTTCATCTCCGATAGAAATATCGAATTTCTTACGACGCAACTCGGCATCATATTCTTTATACTTCTTCAAATAATTGATGATGGTAGCGCGTATCAATTCGTTCTTAGCGGCATCGGTCGTCCACTTGCTTACCTGTACCGTCGTATAATCGATTTTATTCAGAACAGCCTGAGTGAATTTCGTTCCCTTCGACACGACATCGGTTCCCATGAAATCTTTCACACCCTGAGAAACCTTACCTTGTGTCAAAACAAGCAACTTATCGATGAGAATGGCTTTCAAACCGTTCATCTTTTCTTCATATTCCTCGTCGAGTTTCGGAAGAATGGCTTTGTCGCTGAGTTTCGATTTTTTCTTTTTAATGGCACGAGAGAATAGATTCGTACCGATAACGACACCTTTCAACGAAGGAGTAGCTTTCAAGGAAGCATCTTTCACATCGCCGGCCTTATCACCGAAAATCGCACGAAGCAATTTTTCTTCGGGAGAAGGATCGGATTCTCCTTTCGGAGTAATCTTACCGATCATAATATCTCCGGGATTAACCTGAGCTCCGATACGAATAATACCACGTTCATCGAGGTCTTTCGTAGCATCCTCGCTTACATTGGGAATATCGGAAGTAAGTTCCTCCATACCGCGCTTGGTCTCACGCACTTCCAACGAATATTCATCGACGTGAACCGAAGTAAGAATGTCTTCACGAACGACACGCTCGTTCAACACGATAGCATCCTCGTAGTTATATCCTTTCCACGGCATGAATGCGACTTTGAGGTTACGTCCCAAAGCCAACTCGCCATTCTCGGTGGAATAACCTTCGGTAAGAATATCCCCGGCTTTAACCCGGTCTCCCTTGTGGCAGATAGGACCCAAATCGATAGTCGTGCTCTGGTTCGTTTTACGGAACTTGGGTATGATATATTCTTTTACGGAATCTTCAAAACTTACAAATTCTTCATCTTCCGTACGATCGTAGCGAATACGAATCGTAGTGGCATCGACAAACTCGATAACGCCATCGCCCTCGGCCGTAATCTGCGTACGAGAATCGCGAATCAACTGACCCTCGATACCCGTTCCCACAATAGGAGCTTCGGGACGCAATAAAGGAACTGCTTGGCGCATCATGTTCGACCCCATCAATGCACGGTTCGCATCATCGTGTTCGAGGAACGGAATCAACGATGCCGCGATAGAAGCTATCTGAGTAGGCGACACGTCCATCAAATTCACCTGATCGGGCGACACGACGGGGAAATCGGCCTCCAAACGAGATTTTACCCGATTGCGGACAAATGTACCGTCGTCATTCAACGGAGCATTACCCTGCGCTACCACCAAGTTTTCCTCGGCTTCGGCGGTCAAATAAACCACACCCTCGGGCGACAAATCTACTTTCCCATTTTCTACTTTTCGATACGGAGTTTCGATGAAGCCCAGATCGTTAATTTTAGCATATACACAAAGAGACGAGATCAAACCGATATTAGGACCTTCGGGAGTCTCGATAGGACAAAGACGTC
>ERZ779852.2308-NODE-2308-length-15867-cov-3.817923_pt1 | contig 15867 bp, 3 predicted proteins | sample MGYA00511559_ERZ779852 | MGnify/ENA primary metagenome ERZ779852 (study PRJEB29588, sample SAMEA2157977) | human gut metagenome | biome: human gut; feature: human-associated habitat; material: faeces | place: Denmark | collected 2008/2010 ...
CATCGGAGAACGCGACAGCGCCCGCCTCGACCATGTCGCCGAGCTCGGCGAGCTCCTGGCCCTTCTGGCCCTTCGTCACTGCACCGATGATGCGGATGTGGACCTTGGCGACGTCCTCGGCGCGCTTCTGGAGGCTGCGCACGATGTCAGCCGCATCGACGACCGGCTTCGTATTCGGCATCGTCGCGACCGTCGTGTAGCCGCCGGCTGCTGCTGCCTTCGAGCCGGACTCAAAGTCCTCCTTGGCCTCCTGGCCTGGCTCGCGGAAGTGCGTGTGCATGTCGATGAGGCCCGGCGTGACGAGCTTGCCCGCTGCATCGTAGACTTCCGCACCTTCAGCTGCGAGGTCCTTGCCGATGGCAGCGATCTTGCCATCCTCGATCAGCACATCAGCGACTTCGTCAAAATGCTCTGCCGGATTGATGACCCGGCCACCTTTGAGTATCAGTTTCATTCCTGTTTCCCTCCCGTCAGAACCAAGGTAAAGAGTGCCATGCGGACGGCTACGCCATTCTGGACTTCTTCCTGAATCGCGGAGTTGTCGCCGTACGCGACGAACGGCGAGATTTCCCATCCTTTATTCATCGGGCCCGGATGGAGGACGAGCACATCGTCCTTCGCGAGGGCGAGGCGCTCATTGTTGAGGCCGAAGATGCGGGCGTACTCGCGCGTCGTCGGGAAGAGACCGCCCTTCATGCGCTCGAGCTGGATGCGCAGGACTTCGATGACGTCCGCGTCCTTGATGGCGTCCTCGATGCGCTCGTGCACGACGATGCCCGGCTCCTCCGAGAGGAAGCGCGGCAGGAGCGTCTTCGGACCGGCGATGTGGACTTCCATGCCCATCTTGCGCATGCCGTAGATATCGGAGCGCGCGACGCGGCTGTGCAGGACATCGCCGAGGATGGCGACCTTGAGGCCCTCGAGATGGCCCTTGTGCTGCTCGATCGTGAAGAGGTTCAGCAGGCCCTGCGACGGATGTGCGTGGGCGCCGTCACCGGCGTTGATGATGACCGGGCTCACGACGCGCGCAGCGTACTCCGCCGCGCCCTCTGCCTTGTGGCGCATGACGATGGCATCGACGCCCATCGCCTCAATGGTGTAGAGCGTATCGCGCAGGCTCTCACCCTTGACAATGCTCGACGTACCCGCCGTGATGTTGACGACATCGGCGCCGAGGTACTTGCCTGCGAGCTCGAACGACGTGCGCGTGCGCGTCGACGGCTCGTAGAACAGCGTGACAATGGACTTGCCGCGCAGCGTCGGGACTTTCTTGATGTCGCGATGGATGATGTTCTTCATTTCCTTGGCCGTCTCGAGTACGAGACGAATCTCCTCCGCCGAGAAGTCAGCGAGTCCGAGGACGTTCTTGCCTCGTAAGGATACATTTGTTTTCCCCAAGTTGATCACTCCTTAAAGAATCCGCTAGAAATGGTCCATTGTCTTTTTAGCCCCTGATATGCAGAAAAGGAGCTCCCTATGCGTATGCATAAGAAAGCTCCTGGCTTTACGTAAGCTTATGACGTTACTTTGTGGCTCCCTTTATGCGCATCGCAGTACGCATCTTAAAAAGGCAATTTTCCTTTTTCGTCTGTGTCATCTGACTGTAGCTATTATATCGTATCTCAGACCGAAACGCAAGGCAGATGAGAAATTCCCTCCCATCAGATTTCCCATCAGATATTAAACGGCGTGAAGAGCTTGCGCATGTAGTTGCGCGCCTTGCTCATGACCTTGATGACCGGCTCCATCATCTTCGGCTGGCGCACGACGTACTGCATGACGCGGCGGCGCAGCTGGCGGTAGTCGGAATCGAAGTCGCGCAGGACATCCTCCATCTCCTTCTCGACCGAGACGGACGGGATGTTCGACGGGATGATCTCCGACGCGCGGCCCGAGATCTTCGCGAGGTCGCCGCGGAACGGGATGTAGCACTCGATGCCGAGCTCTTTCTGGATGCGGCTCTTGAGCGCCTCCTGCGCCGGGGCCTCGCCGTGGACGATGAAGATCTTCGCGGGCTTCGGGTCACGGATCTCGCCGAGCCAGCTCATGATCTGGTTGGCGTCGGCGTGTGCCGAGAATCCGTCGAGGCTCTTGATCTGCGCCTTGACGGCGATCTCTTCGCCGAGCACGCGCACGCGCGTGATGCCGTCGATGAGGCGACGGCCAAGGCACCCCTCTGCCTGGTAACCGACGAAGAGGATCGTCGACTCCGGGCGCCAGAGATTGTGCTTGAGGTGATGCAGCACGCGGCCCGCATCGGCCATGCCGGAAGCCGAGATGATGATGGCCGAGCCCTCCGACGAGTTGAACGCGCGCGACTCTGCCGCCGTCTCACAGAGATGGACCTGTGCAAAGTTCGGCACTTTCCCCTCTTTGCCGAAGACCTTCAGGGACTCCTCGTCAAAGTCGCGGAAGTTCTTGAGGAAGACGCGCGTCGCGTTGATGGCCAGCGGGCTGTCGATGATGATCGGGATGTCCGGGTCGAGCCTTCCCTCACAGTGCAGCCGGTAGAAGTAGTAGAGAAGCGTCTGCGTGCGGCCGACGGCAAACGACGGGATGATGAGGTTGCCGCCGCGGTCCATCGTCTCGTTGACGATCTCGATGAGCGCCGTCTCCTTGTCGTAGAGCTGGTGCAGGCGGTCGCCGTACGTCGACTCCGTGATGACAAAGTCAGCGCCGTGGATGATCGTCGGGTCGCGCAGGAGCGGCTGGTCCGGCTGGCCGAGGTCGCCCGAGAAGACGAGCTTCGTCTCCTTGTCGCCCTCCTTCACGTAGATCTCGAGGATAGCCGAGCCGAGGATGTGGCCCGCATCGCGGAAGAAGACGCGCAGATTGTCCGACAAGCGCAGCTCCTTGTCATAGGGGACCGGCGCGAACTGCTTGAGCGCATCCATCGCATCGTCGACGCCGTAGAGCGGCTGGATTGGCTCATCGCCGCGCCGCCTCCCCTTGCGGTTCATCAGCTCCGCATCCGACTCCTGGATGTGCGCAGAGTCGGGCAGCATGATCCGGACGAGATCACACGTCGCCTGCGTCGCGTAGACCGTCCCCTTGAAGCCCTCGCGCACGAGCTTTGGCACGAGGCCGCAGTGATCGACGTGCGCATGCGTCAGGAGCATGCCGTCGATGTCCGCCGGGTTGAACGCGAACTCCTCGTAGTTGTACTCGCGGATGCGCTTGGCGCCCTGGAACATGCCGCAGTCAATCAAATAGCGGTCCTCCCCCGTCTCCAGCAAGTAGCAGGAGCCCGTGACCGTATGAGCCGCACCTAAGAATTCGAGTCGCATAGAAATGCCCCCTTATACTTATACGTCTACATCTGTATTGGTTGTCTTCCTATTAGATACACGTTACTCTTACTGTCTCTTACTGGTAATATTCGCATTCATGCGTTCGGATTCCTCTTTTGAACAGAAAGTTTTTTCGCTTTTTTACAGCCAAGAAGCCCGCATGCCGTGCAGCATGCGGGCTTCCGGAAATCTCGTGTATCCTGTTGTGTAGTTCAGGGTTCAGGGCTCAGCGCTTGACGTTCTTGAGCTCGGCGCGGAACTCATTGGCGAGGTGGTTGAGGCCGCCGTCCTTGTTGAGGGCGGGGTTCTTCGTCGCACCGTTCTTGAGCGCCGTGTAGAGGATCTGCGCGAAGTCGTTGCGCGTGAGCATCGGGTTGTTCGCCGGGTCCTCGACGCGGCAGTCCTTGAGCGCGCCGGCCTGCGCGAGCTTCGCGACAAAGTCGTACGCCCAATGGTTCTCCGGCACATCTGGGAAGAGATCCTCGCCGCTGACAGGAGCAGCCGCCTGAGCTGGTGCCGTCTTCTGGTCGGCGAGTTTCTCGAGGATGGCCGTCTGACGGGCCAGGAGCTCCTTGAGCTCGTCATTCTCCGCCCGCGTCGAACTGTCGACCGACGGCAGGTAGGCCGCCACAATCGGCACCTGCTGGCCGCTGGCCGTCGTCGTCACCGCCGTGACCGGCTGTGGCATCTTCGTACCCTCTGCCTGGCCACTCGACTGCTGCGTCTGCGTCGGGGCCGCTACGAACTGTACCGGGACAGCCTTAGTCGCCGCCTGCGTGCGCATGTGGCCAGAGTCCTTGCCCATCTTCCAGGTGATGCCGGCGTTGACCATGTTCTCGCCGCCGCCAAAGCTTGCGCCGACCGACATCGTCGTCGTCTCATCCGGATGGTAGTACATGCCGACAGCTGCCGCACTCGCGCCGCGGTAATTGCCAAAGCCAGCCGCGAAGTCGACTTTGTCGTCCGGGTCGTAGTTGCCCGGATGCAGCGCCGCCAGAGCAGCCGCTCCAGCGCCGACACGATTGATGCGCGAGTCGAGGCGATTGACCGCCCGGTCGAGCTGATTGATATGCGCCGCATTCTGGCCGATGGCCTCGCCCTGTCTTGCCGCCAGGTCGTTGACCTGCTTGACATTGACCGCATCGCCGTCGTTCTTGCCGTCGCCGACATTCCCGATGGCCTTGCCATTGGCATCGATGCCCTTGTCATCGACATACGTCTTGCCGCCAACTTTGAGCGAGTCGCCCGTCAACGCCGACTTGTCACCGACCTTGACGCCGTCCTTGTTGACGACCGTGTCGCCCGCCGTGAAGGCGTCGGACTTCATGGACTTCGACTCGATCGAGCCAGCATTGCCGTTGATCGTCACATTGCCGAGGTCGATGTGTTCCTTGTTCAGGCCGAGCTTGTAGTCCGTGCCGCCCGAGGCGTTCTTGCCCTCGCTGAGCGTCAGGTTCGCATCCACCGTCGAAACCGTCGAATGCTGCCCAGCCGTCGTGTAGATGTCGTTCATGCGGTTGTTGAGCTTGCCGATTGCCGTCGTCGCACTGTCGCCGTCATCAATCTCCTTGCCCTTGACCCGGCTGTACGTATTGTCGCCGACTTTCGTTTCTACGCGATTGTCAAGGTTGTTGATGGCATCGACCGTCGAAGTCGGATGACCGTTCCCATTCCTGACTGTCCCGTTGAGCTTTGCGACATCGCCGAGTTCATCGGCCTTGGCCACGTTGTTGATGACAACCTGACCCTTGACGTCGCCCGGCTTCGTCCCATCACCAGAGACGACATTGATTGCGACACTGTTCTTGCCAATCGGCTTACCATCAAGACCCTTGCCCTGACCGACATCATAATTGCCCGACTGGATATGCTGCTCGTTTTGAGCAGCCGTCGCCGTAGCATTCTCAACGGCCTGCTGCAGCTGATCTTCCGTAGCGGCACGGCCGCTGACAGCCTTGCCGGTCCAAATCCTGTTGGACAGACCGGAAATCGTCTGCTGGTCGCCCTTGGCCTCAATCTTGATGCCATTGTCGCCGCCGATCACGACGCGGCCATCTGCCACCGTCGTATTGCCCGTCGTCAGGCCAGTCTTGTCGAGCTTCGTCTTGTCGTCAACCTCGACTGTCTTAGTCTTCACTCTTCCGTCATTGCCATAGATATGGACCTGATTGAGGTCCACGTGCTCCTTATTGAGACCGAGTTTGTAGACCGTGCCATTGTCATCCGTCTTCTGCGTACCATCGATGATCACATTGCTGTCACCATCAACATGAGCCACTTTCGTATGCTTCTTGGCTTCTGTCACAGCACTCGTGATATCACCGTTGACCCGCTTCAGACTATCGTCGACTTTCTGATTGACCTTGTTGACCGCCTGAACCACGGTAGTCGGACCACCAGCCGGATTCTTCAGGTTAGCCGCCAGCTCACCGACCGCACCGAGTTCCGACGCCTTGGCCACATCATTGATGACGACCTGGCCGTCGACTGTACCCGTGGCATTGACTACGTCAATGGAGACACTGTTCTTGCCCTTCGGATCTGCGACATCCTGTCCATCTTTGTCCTTGCCGACACTATAGGTGCCCTTCCGGATATGGAGTTCGCTGTTAGTGGCCTGTTCCGAAACATCCGAGATGGCCTTGGCCAGCTGATCTTCCGTCGCAGCGCGGCCGCTGACTGCCGTGCCATCCCAGGTCGTATTAGCAAGCCCCATAACGGTCTTCGCTGCGCCGTTCACCGTGACACCGCCGATAGACGCTGTGCCAGCCGTGCTGTTCAAGGCAATCTTCTTGGCTGCATCACCCGTGTTGTCCAGTACGATGCTGCCGGCCGACACTTTGCTGGCACCAATGGTCAACGAACCTGCCTCACTGAGGTCAATGTCCTTGTTGAGCTTGACCTTGATGGCACCTGTCGGGCCAGCATTATCGGTATAAGCCACCGTCGAGATATTGCCCTGCTTGACAACCGTACCGTCTGCACCATAGGTGCCATCCCCCTGGATAGCGATTGTACGTCCCAATGTCTGGGAAACTTTCTTCTCGCCACCATTATTGGCACCTTCATCAGCCGTCAGGCCAAAGCCGCCTGTGCCCGTAGCTGCTGAAACCTTATCAATAGCTTCTCGCAACTGGGCTTCCGTAGCCGCCCGCGTGCCTTCATAATTGGACTGATCCCATTTCGTATTTGAGAGACCCGTGATGTAATAGCCTTTATCCGAATTGGCACCGCCGCCATTCTGGAGACCGATGGTCAGATTGCTGGCACCATTCCCAAGGCCAGTGAAGGCAATCGTATTCATGCCGGTGAGATTTGAATTCAATGCATAGGTGAAATTCGTACCATTCTGCGTCAGAATCATATTATCGCCCGCAATAAAACCGACATCCGTCCCTGCCGTAATGGATTGCGCAGTAGTACTGCCGTTATTCTGACCAGTGCCAGTCTTCGACGACTGTGCCGTCCAGGAAAGACTATTCAAGACATTCGTCAAGTTTGTTCCCGTGACAAGGCCATCCGTCGTACCATTCAGCGCAGCCTTTCCGTCAGCATTCTTCATCAGGCTGGCCGTCTGTGCCGTATAGGATACCGTAGCACCCGTATTGGTCGTATCCACCTTCGCCTTGATGTAGCTGTTGTCGCCATTGACAAAGGAAACCGTCTTGTCATTGCCGATATTGCTGGCTTTCGTCGTGTCAGCGCCAGTAATCTTCCAGCCATTCGTGACCTTTTGCTGCAATGCATAAAGCTGGCTGCCGTTAACAGCATCTTGAGAGCTGGCGTCAACCGTGCCGTCTGCCACGCCCGTAACGGTATGACCGCCGTTCTGCAGACCCTGTTTGTTCAGGACCACATCAGTGGTTGTGTCATCAGCTGCCTTGTTGGCATCATGGAGGCGGACTTCCGTAGCATGCTGAGTCAGCGCGTTGCCCTGGGCATCAGTGACTTTCAGGCCTTCCCCGTTCAGGACAGCCGTGTTCTGTTTGTCGTCTACAGCGGTGACACTGCTCATGTTGGTCAGCGTCTGATTGAGCTTGTAGGTGAACTCCTTACCATTCTGTTCAAGACTCAGGTTATCGCCTGCCTTGAGAGACACTGTATCGCCAGCCTTGACCTGCTGTGCATTCTTCGTATGATTTCCATCCTGAATGGTCCAGGAAGCACCGTTTACAGCAGACGCCACATCCCCGGTGGTTGCCAGGCCATCAGCAGAGGTAATCTTGCCGTCGGTTCCGGTCGTCAGTGTACCTGTCGTCACATCCACCGTCACCGCCGCATTGCCACTGTCATCTTTGGTGACAACAGCCTTGGTGTAGCTGCCATTGTTATAGGTCACGGTCTTGCCCTTACCGATATTGGCGTTTACATCTGCATTCGCCGTATCCTTGCCCTTGATTGTCCAACCTGCATTGATATCCGACTGAACGGCTTTGAGCTGAGATATATTGACGGCATCGTTGTCGCCAACACCATTAGCAACGCCAGTGATTGTCTTGCCTCCAGCGTTGATTCCGCCAGCTGCAATCGTCGGGCCGCCCGAGATAGCCAAGCCATTGGTATCCATCGTCGTGTTGCCGGTAGTCACCTTCGTCAGGGAGATCTCCGGTTTCAAGCCGAAGGAAACAACTCCTTCTTCGCCAACAGAAGCCGTAGTGTTAGTGCCGTTGTTGAAGGTCAGGCCATTCTTCAGAGTTACGGATTTCGCCTCTTCCTTGTTGGCCTTCACCGACAGATTGTCCACATTCACCGTATAGGTCATCTGGTTGTTCGCACCTTTAGCCGGTGTGATACCGGCCACGTTGCTCCCGCCAGCCACAACTGTCCGGGCATTCTTCACCTGTCCCAGGGTAGCGGCATCGGTATCAACCTCAGCATTTGCCACATTTTGGATGCGCTGACTGCCCATGAAGACCCCGTTGGTGGTGACAGAAACCTGCTTGCTGGCATCGTTATTCTTGATAACAAAGCCGGTATTGGTAAGGCTCATATCACCATTGGAAACGCCACTGGTATTCAATGTAGTACTGCCGGTGGTTACAGAATCAAGCGTGATATTCTTATTCAGCTTTACCGTCAAGGTAGCATTGCCTTGTCCATCATCTGTAGTTACTACACCGATGTTGCCATCCGACAGCTTGCTGGTATCATTGGTTCCGCCTACCACATTGAGCTGCTTGCCCAGTTTCACTTTCTTAGAAGTTGCATCATCGCCCTTGACGTTGAAGCCTGTCTCAGTCGTACCACTAGCCGAAGCCTGCACCAGACGCTTGACATCGCTGATATTGGCCGCATTGGTGTCTGTATCGCCGCCACTTGCCACATTCTTGATCACATGGTTGCCGTTATCCAATCCCTCAGAGGTCAGGGAGACGGACTGCGTCCCTGTGCCATTCGGAGTAATAGTTACACCGGTGCTGGAAACGATTGTGGTATTTCCACTGGCATCTTTTGACGTTACGGTCGTGAATTCTGGCGTACCTGAAAGAGCGACCTCAATGGACTTCGAATCTGCCGTGGTGGAGATCTGGACGTTCTTGCCAGCCTGGAAGTTCAGGTTATCTCCTGCCTTGACTGTACTCTTCTTGTCCGTATCGTTATTTGTAGTGACGGTGAAGCCCTGCTGTAACATGGTGATATTGTTAGCATTTGTATAAGCGGCATTCGATACGCTCTGGAGCTGATCTTCCGTTGCCGCCCGGCCGTTGACTGCTGTGGATTTTCCTACTACCCAAGTTCTATTGCTCAGGCCTGTAACAGTCTGGCCACTGCCGGACTTGCCAATGGACACGCCGCCGATGGATGCCGTACCGGCATTGCCATTGATGGTCGCTAGGTTACCGACCGTAATAGTGCCGTTTGTGCCATTGACAATGATGCGGTTAGCTTCATCAGTAGAGGTACCAAGCGTAATAGAACTCTTGAGATCATAGGTCACACTGCCGTTTGTACCGACAACAGCCATGGTATTCGTTCCATCCTGGAAATTCAAGCCGTCTGCCAGCTTGACACTCTGAGCAGTGCCATTATTGTCTTTGACAGAGAGATTGTCCACAGAAATAGTAATCTGCTTCGAATCTTTTGTCGTCGTGACATTTGTATTGTCCCCTGCCGTGAAGTTCAACGCATCGTCGGCTTTGACCGTGCTTTCGGTCGTCGTATCACCATTGGCCTGAACTTTGAATCCATGCTGCAAGGTGGCGATATTGGTATTGGCGGTATTCAGATTGTCTGCGACGCTCTGCAGCTGATTTTCTGTAGCCGCCCGTCCATCCACAGCCTGCGTGGTTCCAACCGTCCAAGTCTTGTTGGTCAAGCCTGTGATGACCTGATCCGAACCCGACTTACCGATAGAAACACCGCCGATAGAAGCTATGCCGGCATTGCCGTTGATAGTCGCGTCCATGCCAAGGGTAAGCAGCCCCTGCGTACCGTCTACAACAATATGGTTGTTACTGTCTGTTTCAGCACCTAATTCGATCTTATCGTTCAGATTATAGATAATGGTTCCATTATCACCTGCCACAGCCGTGGTGTTCTTGCCATTTTGGAAGGTCAGGCCGTTGGACAGAGTAACATTTTTAGCTGTCGTATCCGTACCGGCCTTATAAGAAAGGTTGGATACGCTAACAGTATAATTGGTATGTTTATCATCAGACGTAGTATCAGGTGTAATCGTTACATTGCTTCCCTGGGTCAAGGTAGTCTTAGCCGCTTTCACCTGACCGTAATTAGCCGCATCGGTATCCGTTTCGCCAGCTGTTACGCTCGTAATCTTCTTGTTTCCTGCATTGATTCCAGAAGTCAATACACTGGGGCCGTTCGCAATGGACAGTCCACTTGTGGTCAATGTGCTGGCGCCGGTTTTTACAGTCGTTGCATTGACGGTAGTCGCCGTCACCGTACCACCAGTAGTCAGACTGCCATCCGCGCCCAGATTGACATTCTTGCTAAGTTTCACCGTCAGCGTGCCGCTGCCATCAGAAACGACACCGATATTATTGTCGGTCAGCTTAGTGGTATCTGCACCGCCCTTAACGTTGAGCTTATTGTTCAGTTTCAGTGCAGAAACGTTCCCTGTATCGCCGCCGAATTTCAGACCGTCATCAGTGGTGGCTACGGTCTTGTCGTTGACAAGGAGACGGTTCGTTTCTGCGCCGGTCACATCAGCCGTTTTTGTCGCACCGCTGGTACGGAGCGTAACGCCATTCTCACCCTTTGCATCTTTCAGTGCAAGTGTGCCGCCGTTGTCGCCAGTGCCGTCGAGCTTCAGGGTTTCCTGATAGCTGTAGGTCGTTGTCTCTGTACCGTCATCCGCTTTTGTCGTGGTGGCGGTGGTCTTGCCCAGTTGGGCGGTGTTCAGATCCTTGAGGTTGCTGGCCAGTTTGACATGGAGGGCATCATCTTCTGCAATGACGGCGATGTTCTTGTCGGCAATCTTGGTGCCGTCTACGGTGGTCACAGACTTGCCATCCGTGGTGGTCGTGTTAGATACACCTTCTGCGCCGCCGGTGATGGCGAGTTTTTCGTTGGAGCCTTTGGCTACCACGTTGACATCACTGGTTGCTACATCTCCAAACGTAGAGTTATCGCCGCCGAAGCGGATCTGGCGTGTCAGAGCGTAGAGCTGGGAGCCGTTGACGGCATCGGTGCTATTGGGGCCGACGAGACCGGCGGATACGTTCTGGATGCGGCGGGTGGCATCTTTGCTGCCCACCGTTACTACACCGGTTGCCTGACTGCCTGCATAGGTGTAGACGCTATCGTTGCCATAAGTGTAGTCTTTATCGTAGTTAGTTATGCCGGCAGAAATGCCATCCTGATCCATGGCCGCGATGTTGGCCGCATGGATATACTGGGCTTCGTATTTCTGCTTGATGGCCGTTTGTTCTGCTTCTGTCGTGGCTTTCTTGTATTCATCCGAGGCGATTGCTTCTGCATCTCCCTGCTCTTTGGCAAGTGTGATGGCTTCTGCCGTGGCAGACTTGGACGCCGTAGCGGAAGAGCCGGTACCGAGGTAGACAGAGTTGCCAAGGGTAGCCGTCACATCATTGCCGAGAATCTGGAGATTGGATACAGGTGTCCACTGTGTGGTGGCATCAACTGTGTTTTTATAGCCAAGGATCGTATCGCGCTGCACCGTTCCCCAAGTTGTGGCGTCCACCTGTGTGTTGCCCTTGACCGTATTGCCGCTGCCTACGACGGCAATCTGCTTCACGGTCTGCGTGTAGGCACCAGCCGTACCATTCTCGATGGTATTCTTGTTGCCCATAATCGATACATCAGTCAGGACGTTCTTCTCACCCATCTGATTCAGCTTGTTACCATTGCCTACGGCATATACATCGGTGATAGCATTGCTGGTATTCGATGAAGATACAGAACTGATTGCATTCGAGGAGCCGTATAGACCACTGTTCTGTACAGTATCTTTAACACCCTGGCTGTTTGTGATCTGGTTGGAATTACCGGTAGTTATGACTGCCTTTCCATTATTGGCATTCGACATACCGATTGTAACGGAATCACTTCCCTCAGCCGTACTTGCCTTGCCGATGACAACGGCACTCGTATTCAGTGCCTCTGCCCCATCACCGATGGCAACCGCATCCGCACTGTTTGCCTTCGACTTCGTGCCGATAGAGATGGCATTATCGTCGCGCGTCTCTGCCGAGAAGCCAATGGCAACGGACTGTACACCGACAGTCGAGACTGGAGTGCTTGTTGTATTAGCCGTATAGGTTGCCGCGCGTGTACCGATAGCGATGGAGTCATTGGTCTGCGCAATGGCCGATGTACCGATAGCCACGCTGCTCGTGCCTTCCGACGAGGTAGGATGCGGCGTTTCAGCCGTAGTCGTATCCGTGGATGGATTGCTGGCCGTGCCGATGGCGATGCTCAGTGTACCACTGGCTGAAACGTTATTGCCGATTGCCAACGCCTTTACACTGCTTGCCTTGGCATTTGGACCGATGGCCATGGCATCGGCGTCGCCATCGCCATTTGCACCCGTATTATTGGAATTGGTCGACTGGGAGGCAGAGTTAATGGAGAAATACTTTATTCCGGAATCCTTGATTTTCTGATTTACTTCTGCAATCTTATTATCAATTTCTTTCGTAGAATAGGTCTTCAACTGTGTTGTATCAATGCCCTTGATCGTATTCTCAAGATCATCCGACACCTTCTGCAACTGCTTGACGGTAACGACATCCTGATCTGCCGAACCATCGGCTACATTCGAGATTCTTCGCAGGGTAATCGTGCTGTCTGAAGCATTCCCCTTGCCGCCTACCGAAATGTAATAGGACGGCGGAGCTGTATTTGTCCATTTGCCGGCTCCCGTAGGTTGATCGATTGCATGCGCACCGGCGCCGATAGCAACATTGCCGTTTGCCGCACTAGCCGTGTTGCCGATGGCAATACTGCCAGAACCAGAACTCGTCGCACTATTCCCTAAGGCCATGCCCGCGTCACCTTGCGCCGATGCACCTTCCCCCAAAGCGACAGCACGGTTTGCCGCATGAGTATTATGGCCGATGGCAATCGACGAGACAATGTTCTGATTCGTATTGCCTTCTGTGTAGTTTGCCCCCGCACCGATGGAGATATTGTAACCATTCTGCGGGTTTGTATCCGTCTCACTCGTTACATTCTTGATGCCATAACCCGCATTGGTGCCAATGGCGATGTTGTTACTGCTCAGTACCGAACTGCCTGCGGATGCGCCGATGGCCACGTTCTGCATGCCCTTGACGTTATTGCCGGCCGACGTGCCGATGGCAACAAGCGAGCCATTTCGTTCCTTGTAGTCTTCCGACGTATTGACACCAGCATTATAACCTATCGAGATGGACTGATTGACGTTTGCTGCCGCACCATTGCCGATCGCTAAGGAGCTTATATTGATTGCCTGCGTCGCATTGCCGATGGCGATGCCGCCCTGAGCAACGGATGTCTTATTACCGATGGCGATGCCGCCGCCGTTATCGTCGGTCTTCGCTTCACTGCCGATGGCGATGGAATCTGCATAGTGAGCTTCTGCATTATAACCAATGGCGGTGGTTCGAGCCGAGTGCGTGCTGGCAGTGTCACCGATGGCAACAGAGCTTTCTGCACTACTGTCCGAGGATGCCTGATAGCCTGCCACAAACGCCTGTTTCGTCTGCGCCGCATTGGCACCGCTGCCGATGACGGTCGTATTTTCACCTTCTGTGATGCTGGCTCCGTTGCCGATGGCCATAGAGGTTGCGGAGTTCGCGACTTCTGCCCCATCGCCGATGGCGGCTGAACCGTTCTTGACAATGGCGGCTGCCGAATCGCCGCCGGTAGCCGCATTCGTCACCTTTGCGCCTTTGCCAAGAGCCAGGGCTTCATTGCCTTCACTGACGGCGCCGTTGCCGATGGCAATGGAATCCACGCCGCCCGCTGCGGCCAGTGTCCCCGTCGTGCTATTAGTCAGCGTAATGGGTTTATCGGCACTGCCTGTCACCGCGGCGTTGCCGATGGCAATACTGCCGGCAGCCGTCTTGTTGATTGTGGCTCCATTGCCAAGGGCCATGGCATTTGAAACAGTGTTGACCGCGGCACTTGTGCCCAAGGCAATGGAATCATTTCCGCCGTCTACCTTCGCACCACTGCCGATAGCAGTGCTGCCCGTTGATACGCCAGTGCCAGCGGGATTCAGAACACTGGCACCCTTGCCGAAAGCAAGGGCTTGATTACCACTTGCCTTCGCAGTGTCGCCAATAGCCACGCTGCTTTCGCCGCCCTTGGCATCGGTCGTCGTGGTTGTGGTGCCATCCGAAGTGGAAGCCTCCGCTTCGCCAGTCACCGCGCCCTTGCCCAGAGCGATGCCCTGATCACCAGCAGCATTGACCGTAGCGCCGTCACCGATGGCAACAGCGTGATCCGCGGCTGTTTCTGTAGTCGTCGTGCTGTCGCCGGAAGTCACCGTAGTCGTATACGTCGCCGTCTTCGCATTTGGGCCAATCGCGACGGAATTCGTGCCGTTGGCCTCAGCATCAGGAGCATATGTCTTTGTATTATCGGTATTGGTTGTTATCTCTGGATTGACCTTGAAGTATTTGTTCAGCTTCGAAGTGTAGCTCGTCGCTTCGTCGGAATCGAGGCCGATGGCATCAATAACGTTCTTGATCTGCGTGTCCAAAGTGGACAGATTCGTTGATACGGAATCTGCCCGCTTGATATAATTGCCATCTTGAGCTAACGTACCAACTTTACTGTTTAGATACTCATAAACCGTCTTGCCTGTCACAAGATTGTCGCTGTCTGCTGCAATGGTACCATCTTTCTTGACGGTAACGGTATACGTTTTGGCACCATTCACATCATCGCTAGGCGTTACAGTCACCTGATCATTATCGCCGACAACGCTCAACAGACTCTTGATGACTGTCTTGCCGTCGGTAGAGATGTTGCTCAGCTTCTTGAGGCCGCTGATATCCGTCGTGTTCGTATTGACCTGGCGATCCAGTGCGGTCAGGTTGTCGGCTGTCGTCTTTTCCACTTTGACATATGTGCCATTTGCACTTGGGCGCACTTCGCTATGGACAGTGTCGCCTGTTACCAGGCCTGTATTACCGCTGATGACGGTGCCGTCTGTCTTGACCGTGATGGTAAAGGTCTTCGTTTTATTTGTATCATCTGTAGAGCTGGAGACCTTGACATTATCGCTGTTCTGGATAGCAATAAGGGCCTGGATGGCCTGTTTGCCTGCATCCGTCAGGTTGTCCATGCTGGTATTAGCTTTCGCATCCAATTCTGTCTTGTCGGCTTTTGCTGCTAAATCCGTTTTGTCGGCTTTTGCATCCAGAGCCGTCGTATCGGCTTTCTGGGCAATCGCGTCAGTATTTTGTTTGACTTGAGTGTCCAGAGCTGTCAGATTTTCTGCTGTCGTTTTGTCCGACTTTACATATGTAGTATTCGTACTCTCAGTCGGCTGGACTTCCGTATAGACTGCCCCGCCAGAGACGGCATTGGCATCGTCTTCTGTAACCGCTGTGCTGACCGTCGAATCGGCTGCCCAGCCGACTGGCAGGCTGGTGCCCATGGCGAACAGGGCGATGAGGATGGCGGTGGTTAGGCGCTCGTGCTGGTGCTGGGCGGTGAGGCTCTTTGTCTTGCCGCGGCTGTGAACTATCTCGGAGACGACTTGGTAGAGATTTCTTGCGCGATTGTAGATGACTTTATAAACTCTGTTCATATTGACCATCCTTTGCCATTGGATTTTGCTCTGGCAGGAATTGCCCTGTGCGGACTGAGTGGAAGATGCAGGGCTCTCATATTCACATCACACTTTCTCGGTGCTGTAAGATTTGCTACATCTTTCTGCCATGATGCCTATATACTGTAATTAAGTTCTATTATAACACAAATATAACACAAATTGTTATTATGTAATTACCTGTACTTCACAAGATTCGCAAAATTAGAATCAAAACAGGAAGGTTTCACATAAAAAAACATCCACCCATGCAAGATCTTTGCAAAGTGGGCGGATGTCTTGTCCGTGTGTCAGGCTGTGCGGCGCGCGAAGCGGTAGCCGACGCCGCGG